>Ga0302314_10006656_pt1 | contig 20878 bp, 14 predicted proteins | sample III_Palsa_N2_3_FD_200533 | JGI IMG/M metagenome (GOLD analysis project Ga0302314, IMG submission 200533) | Peat permafrost microbial communities from Stordalen Mire near Abisko, Sweden - III_Palsa_N2_3 | ecosystem: Environmental > Terrestrial > Soil > Palsa > Peat permafrost | place: Sweden... | reverse complement strand
ATCCGGGGCTTTGCCGCCGAATACGGAGTGGATGGGGTGAGCTTGCGGATCGCCCGCGTCTTCGGCCCGTATCGCCGCGCGAACTGCTACCTGGGGACACTGATCCGCGATGCCGCCAAGAGTATGGCGACCGAGATCCCGTGCAATCCGGCCTTCATCTACCACTATGTCTACGTCGACGATGTTGCGGACGCGATCGTCGCCGCACTGGAAACGCCGCGCCTGGCCTGCCGCGAGTACAATGTCGGGTCGGGTCAGGCGGTGACGATGCCCGAGATTCTGCGAGCCGCCGCCTCGGCGATTCCAGGCATGCGGGCCCGGCTGATCCCAGGCGAGGACGACGTGCCGGATCGCCAGACGGTTTTCGACATCTCAGCCATCTCCACCGACCTGGGCTGGCTGCCGCATCATGATCTGGCCGCTGGTCTGCGCGCCTATCGGGCGGCGCTGCTCGCGGACCCTCAGTTGATGGGATGGTGATGTGATCCGCGTTCGCCGGACTCGCCCCGTGGCCGGCGGCGGCTCTTTCCACCGGCGCGTCACTCGCCAAGCGGCACGATCGCGCCTTTCGGGAAGCCGTGCTCCTCGAGCTTCGGCAGGTCGGCGACATTCCAGTCCCCACCGAGTGCTTTGACCAGCAGGATGCCGGCTTCCATGCGGCGGCGCAGGATGTCGACGTCGTTGCGCTGGTTCATCAACGCAAAGGTCTGTGCGGTGATCACCTGCAGGTAGGTGTCCTCGCCGCCGACATAGAGGTTGGTGAAGAGGCGCAGCGAGTTGTCTGCCGAGTCCACCGCTTCCCGCTGCTGCTGCGCTTCGCCGCGGAGGATGCGCAAGGCCGCGAGATTGTCTTCAACCTGCTGGAACGCGGTCAGCGTCGTTTGCCGATAGTATGCGACAGAGGCGTCGTAGGCCGCCTGCGCCTCCTCCGACTGCGCATGAAGCCTGCCGCCGTCAAACAACTCCTGTGTCATCGAGGTGCCGACTGCCCAGAACAGGCTTGGCCAGCCGAACCACGTCGCCGGTCCGACACCTTCAAATCCGGTCAGCGCACTGAACGTCAGCGACGGATAATAGGCCGCCTTGGCAATGCCGATCTGATCGTTCGCCTCGGCAACGCGGCGCTCGGCTGCGGCAATGTCGGGCCGGCGCTGCAGGAGTTCCGAGGGAAGCCCGGGCGGAATTGACGGGGGTTGTAGATTCAGGGGCGCAGGAGGCAGGTTGAACGCGGCCGGCGGTTGGCCGACCAGCACGGCGATCGCATGTTCGTACTGCGCGCGCTGTACGCCGATATCGGTGTCCTGTACTTGCGTTGTGTCGAGTTGCGTCTGCGCCTGCGCGACATCCGAGGCGGGCGCGTACCCGCCTTCCAGACGGTTCTTGGTCAGGCGCAACGCATCCGTGTACGCCTTCACGGTATCGTCGAGCAGGTGCTGCTGTGCGTCGGCGCTGCGCAATTCGATGTAGTCGACGGCAAGCTCGGCATGCAGGCTGAGGCTGACGGTCTCGAGGTCGGCGGCACTGGCCTGCGCCTCTTCCTGCGCGGCCGACACCATGCGGTGGATGCGTCCCCACAGATCGACTTCGTAGGATAGGTCGAACGGCAGCTCGAGTTGGCCCTCCGGGGGCGGGTTGGGGATCAGGAAATACGGCTGATGGCTGGAGTCCTGCAGCGAATTCGCGGTGACGCCGGTAGAGATCGATGGGAACAGCGCGGCACGCTGGTAGCCGATCAAGGCGCGCGACTCGCGGAAGCGCGCTTCTGCGACCTTCAGGTTCTGGTTCGACACGGTCAATTCGTCTTCCAGCCGGTCGAGATCGGCATCGCCGAAGATCCTCCACCATTTGCCGCGGCTGGTCGCGTCGCCTGGCTTCGCCTGCCGCCACGTTCCGGCGGTCAGATAGTCGGCCGGCGTCGCCTCCTTGAAGCGGTCCGCCATCGGCGTCGTCGGCGTCGCGTATTTCGGCCCGACGGTGCAGCCTCCGAGCAGCAGCGCGAGCGCGCCGGCGAACGGGCGATGTGTCAGACGCATCAGCCCGCCTTTGCCGGCTTGCTGTCGGCCACCCGCACCGGCGTGCCGCCGACCAGCGAGTCCGAGGGATTGATGATGACCTTGTCCGTCAGGTTCAGGCCGGACAGCACTTCGACGCTGTCGCCGTAGTCACGGCCGATCGTGATCGGGACAAGCTCCGCGTTGCCGTTGCGCACGACGCCGACCCGCAGGCCCTCGCTGCGAAACAGCAGCGTGTTGGAAGGCACGACCACCGACTGGGTGCGCCCCGGCAGGGAGAAGTGGACGAAGACGTAAGATCCCGGCAGCAGCTTGCCATCGGCATTGTCCACGTCCACTTCGACCAGCAGCGTGCGTGAAGCGGGGTTGATCGCGTCGTTGGTGCGCACCAGGGTACCGTGGAAAGTCTCGTCGGGATACTCGTCGAGCGTCACCGTCGTGGTGGCGCCGACATGCATGGCGGGGGAGTAGATCTCCGGCACGGCCACATAGATCCGCAACGTCTTGGTGGCCGTCATATGGAACAGTTCCGTCGCCAGCCCGCCGGCACCAGCATTGATCAAGGCCCCGACATCGGTGTTGCGCGCGGTGACGGTGCCATCGAACGGCGCGTACACATTCTCATAGGACTGCAGTTCCTCCAGCCGCGCCTCGTCGGCCTGGCGCGAGGCGACGATCGCCTCGTCAGCGGTGTAGGCGCCGGCGGCGTTGTCGCGCTCCTGCGTCGACACCGATTGCGACTTGAGCAGATTGGAGGTGCGTTGCGCGGTGATGCCAGCGAGCTTGGCGTTGGCCTGCGCCGTCGCCAGGTCGGCGCGGGCTTGCCGCAACTGCTGGTCGAGTTCGGGCGTCTCGATCTCGGCGAGCAGCTGGCCCTTCTGCACATGGGCGCCGATGTCGAAATACCAGTGCGTCAGATAGCCATTGGTGCGGGCATAGATCGGTGTGTCGGTGAAAGCGATCGTCTGACCTGGAAGTTTCAATGCTTGATCAGCCGCGCTGCCTTGCGGGCTGACGACGTCGACAACCGGTACCGCCGCGGCGTTGGTATCGACGGTCAGGGTTGCCTCGGCGTCCGCGCGGTCGCGGATGCCGGCATAGATCCCGGCGCCGAGCAAGGCCACCGCAACCGCCGCCGCCAGCGCCCCCGCCTTGCCGCGCCGCTTCGTCGGCGAAGCCATCGGTTCGGCCTTCCGTTGAGCCAGATCCAGTGCTTCGGGTGCTTCGAGCATCACGTCATCAAGCTCCTCATGCCGCGTCGGTTGGGGCGCCGGATCCTGCGATCAGCCGCGGCGAGCGCCGGGCGTGCAGCAGGGAGAAAACTGTCGGAACGAAAACCAGGGTCGCGACGGTGGCCAGCAACAGGCCGCCGATGACAGCGCGACCGAGCGGCGCATTCTGCTCGCCGCCCTCGCCGGCGCCGAGTGCCATTGGCACCATGCCGATGATCATCGCCAGTGCGGTCATCAGCACCGGCCGGAAGCGGGTGAAGCCAGCCTCGATCGCGGCGCGCACCGAATCGCCGTGCTCGGCCAGGCGCTCGCGGGCGAACGAGACCATCAGAATGCTGTTGGCCGTCGCGACGCCCATGCACATGATGGCACCCATCAGCGCCGGCACGCTCAGCGTCGTGCCGGTAAAGAACAGGCACAACACGATTCCCGCCAACGCCGCCGGCAGCGCCGTGACGATGATGAACGGATCAAGCCAGGACTGGAAGTTTACCACGATCAGCAGATAGACCAGGAAGATCGAGAATCCCAGACCTTCGGCGAGGCTGATGTAGGCGCCCTGCATTGTCTCGATCTGACCCTTGATCGCGACGAAGCTGCCACGGGGAAGCTGGCCGCGATTGGCGTCGACGATCCGCGCGATATCGCGGCCGACGGCGCCGAGGTCGCGCCCCTGCACGTTGGCATAGACGTCGATCACGCGCCGGATATTGTAGTGGTCCACAGCCGCCATTTCCTGCGAACGGGTGATGGTGGCGACATCGGCGAGGATCGCGGGCGCCGCCGCCCCCGTGGTCCCGGTGATCGGGATGTTCTGCAGATCGTGCAGCGACTGGATGTCGTATTGCGGCGCCTGGGCGGCGACGCTGTAGTTGACGCCGTTCTGCCAGTTCAGGAAGAACAGCGGCGAGGTCTGGAAACTACCGCTCAACGTGTCCAGCACGCTGGTCGCCACGTTCTGCTCGGTCAGGCCGTTTTGCTGCGCCTTGGTGCGGTCGACGTTGACCTCGAAGTCCGGGTAGTCGAACTGCTGCTGGATGCGCGCGTCGACCACGCCGGGCACCGAGCGCACCTGATCAAGGATCTTGTCGGCCACGACGCGATTGCCGGCGATGTTGGCTCCATCGATCTGCACGTCAATCGGCGACGGCACGCCGAAATTCAGGATCTGCGTGATCATGTCGGCGGGCAGCGAATAGAACATCACGCCAGGAAACTTGCTGTTCAGCTCGCGGCGGATCGTCGCGACATAGCCGGCCGTCGGCTGATGGTCGGGTTTGAGCGACACCAGTATGTCGCCGTCGGCAGCGCCGACGATGCCCGACGACGTATGGGTCAGGTTGATGGTGCTGTAGGGCAGCCCGATGTTGTCGAGGATCGTGTCCATGTCGCGCGCCGGGATCACCTGCCGGATCGTATCTTCGACAAGGTCGGCGAGCCGCGCGGTTTCCTCGATGCGGGTGCCGGTCTTGGCGCGCATGTGCAGGATGAACTGGCCGCTGTCCGTGTTGGGGAAGAAATCCTGGCCGAGCCATGGGGTCAGCCCGAAGGTCGCGACGCAGAACAGTAGGAAAACGGGGATGAAGATAGCGCGCCGGTTCACCAGCGTGGTCAATGCGTCGCGATAGGCATGCCGCAGTTGTTCGAAGCGGCGTTCGAAGCCCTGCTGGAACCACACCAGCGGATTGCGCGACCGTACCGCATCGTGCGGCTTTGCCCGCAGCAGGTACATCGCCATCGTCGGCACCAGCGTCCGCGACAGGACGTAGGAGGCGAGCATGGCAAACACCACGGCTTCCGCCAGCGGCACGAACAGGTAGCGGGCGACGCCATTGAGCAGGAACATCGGCACGAACACGATGCAGATGCACAGCGTCGAGACCAGCGCTGGCACCGCGATCTGCGAGGCGCCGTTCAGGATCGCCTCGCGCAGCGGATGTCGCTCCTCCAGATAGCGCTCCATGTTCTCGATCGTGACGGTCGCGTCGTCCACCAGGATGCCGACGGCGAGCGCGAGGCCGCCGAGCGTCATGATATTGATCGTCTGGCCGAGGAAGCTCAGCACCATCACCGAGGTGAGGATCGACAGCGGAATCGACACCGCGATGATGATGGTGCTGCGCCAACTGCCAAGGAACAGCAGGATCATCATCGCCGTCAGACACGCGGCAATGACCGCCTCGCGGATCACTCCGGTCACCGCGGCCTTGACGAAGATCGACTGGTCGGCCAACGGCTGGATCTTCAACTGCGGCGGCAACGTCTGCGCCACGCGCGGAAGCATGGCGCGGATGCCGTTGACCACGTCGATGGTGGAGGCGTTGCCCGCCTTCAGAACGCTGACCAGCACGCCGCGCTGGCCGTTCTGCCGGACGACGTTGGTCTGGGGCGCGAAGCCGTCGCTGACCGTGGCGACGTCGCGCAGGTAGATCGTCGCGTTGCCGACGGTCTTGATCGGCAGGTCGTTGAATTCCTCGATCGTGCGCGAGGTCGCGTTGGTCCGCACGTCGTATTCGAACTGCGAGATCTTCGCGGTGCCCAATGGCAGCACGAGATATTGCGTCGCCACGGCGGCCAGCACATCGGCAGGCGAAAGCCCCTTCGCCTGCAGCAGTGCCGGGTTGAAATTGATCATCACCTGCCGCTGCTTGCCGCCGTACGGGTACGGGACCACCGACCCCGGCACGGTGACCAACTGGGTGCGCAGGAAGTTCAGGCCGAGGTCGTTGAGTTGCTGTTCGGACAACCCCTTGCCGGACAGTCCGAGTTGCAGGATCGGCACGCTGGAGGCGCTGAAATTGAGCACCAGCGGTGGCAGCGTGCCCGGCGGCAGATTGCGCAGCTGCGACTGCGACGCCGCGGTGACCTGGGCATTGGCGGTGTCGAGGCTGGCGCCCGGCTGCAGGAATATTTTGACAATGGCCAGACCATTGTAGCTAGTCGACTCAATGTGCTGGATGTTGTCGACCAACGTCGTCAGCGAGCGCTCGTAGACGGTGGTCAGCCGGCCCTCGACTTCTTCCGCGTTGAGGCCGGTATACTGCCAGCCGACCGCGATGACCGGGATGTCGATGTTCGGAAAAATGTCGGTCGGCGTGCGCAGAATCACCAGCGGGCTGAGGATCAGGATCAGCAGCGCCAGCACGACGAACGTGTATGGTCGGTCAAGCGCGGTGCGAACGATCCACATGCACGGCGGCTCCTTGCGATCGGACAGGAACGGTCGAGCCGCAGCCTGATCCTTGGTCCTGATGAAGCGCCCGAGCCATCGGGCCTGTGGTCAGCGTGTCGAAGAAAGGTGAGGGCCGGGCCTGCGAACCGGTGCGAAGCGATGCTGCCGGCTGGTTTGTGACAGGACGATGAACGTCAACCGGCGCCTGTGCCGGCGATATCGCCGCCCTGCCGTTGCGTGTGTCGCCGGTCGCCAACTAGCCATGCTGCACTGCACCAAAACCCAGTGAGGCCGCGATATGGGCACGCCCCCGACGCCCGTTGAGAGACGTTCCCGCATGGCAGAATTGCCTTTCTTGCAGACGCGATCGAGTACACAACTTCGTGCGCTGTGTTCTACCGCGCTCTCGCGCTGCGAAGATTGAACGGAACGTGCGGGAGGCAGGCACGATCTGACCGGAATGCCATCCGTGCAACGCCGCCGGTGCGCGGCCCGTCAGACCGGCCCGGTGCGGTCCTGCGGAAATATCCAGTCTGGCGCTTCGTCGGACACGACGGACCGAACGCTCGATCCCATCCACCCATCGACAATGGAACCGGCGTCGATGGCGATGCCTCCGCGCTGCTTGATCCACGTACAATAGACTTTTGCAAGCAGGCCGCCGTCGACAATGAACACGGCGCCTGGCCGCACGGCCGCAATGCGGTCGCAAATCTCGTTGTGGTGGCCAAGAAAATGCGGCGCATCGTATGCAAGCCGCTGGTCGCCGGTCCTGTGAGCGCGTCCCGGGATCAGATATTCGGCGAATTGGCCGATCCCGTGCAGCCCGGCCAAACGTCGCGCCAGTCCCGGATGCGGGCTGATCACGCCAAGAAAGTCGAGGCCCGAGAGGATGTCGCGATAGTATGGCGATCGGCGATGCAGTTCGAGATGTATGGATACATCGGTGAAACGCGTCGCGCTGTCGGCTGGAATCGCCCGCGCCAGCAACCCCTCAAGATGGCCGAGGTAGCCGACATGCAGGTTGTCCGTCGCCAGACGCTCGGCCGACGCCACGCCGAGAATGTCGGCCTCCGCCAATGCCGCCGCCGCCGCCGCGTACAGCCATGCCACGTCGCGCTGATCCGCCGCGGCGATCGGTTGTCCGAACCAGTGCCGGAACGGCACTTCGCCCAGCACCTGGATCTGCGTGTCGGTCAGGCGGCCGCGCAGGCACGGATCGCGATGGGCCAGAAACCGCGCCTCGTCGTCGCCCATCCGGATCAGCGACAACGGAGTCCGCTGGGCGATTGCCGCACGTAGCCGGGAGACGACATCGGCTGCCCCAAGCCATCGGGCGCTCCCCTGCCGGTCGCGCGCGGCGGCCACCAGGGCCGGCCGATCCTGCGCCGCCGCCAGCGCCGCGTGGCCAGCCAGCACCGTGGTTTCATACCCGTACGACGACCGCGTGTTTTCGGCTGACTCAGCCGCGATCTGCACGACCTTCGCATACTGGCCGCGCTCGGTGAGCAGCGTCAGATAGCGCCAACGGTCGGCCGGGCGCGCGCGGCCCGTCGACATGACCTGCGCGAAAACCTCCGATGCGTCGTCCAGCCGGGCGAGGGCGACGAACACATCCGCAAGCGACGATGCGACGTCGGGGTCACCGGGATCGCAGGCCCATGCCTGCTGCAGGGCCTGCAGCGCCTCGGCGTGGCGGCCGAGTGCGTGCAGCGTCTCTCCGGCCCGCCGATGCGCCACTGTGTAGTCCGGTGCGGAGCGCGCGGCCTTGAGGAACCACCACGCCCCATCCTCGGGCTGGTTCATCGCCAGCAGCGTGTTGGCGACTTCCATCTCCGTGTAGTGAAAGTCCGGCGCGAGTTCGAGGGCGGCGTGGAACAGGCGCAGCGCGTCGTCGAACGCGCCACTCATCTGCAGCACGAGCCCCGCCTGGTGGAGCAGGTTCACGTCGCGCGGAAAGGCCGCTGCCAGCTCGTGCGCTTCCATCTGCGCGCGGGCGTGCTCGCCGGCGCGCGCCAGCGACAGCGCGCGGCCCATCGCCGCGCGGGCCCCGGCAAGCGTTGTCATCGGCGTCGTGGCCCCGGGCGGCCGGGGCCGCGTCGCGCAAGCGCGTCTTCTGGCGTCATCGTTCAAGCCTAGCCGTTCCGGTCGGTTTGCGCGCCGGAAGCTGTTTCGACGTTACAATATATAATGCCCGGCAGCGCTCAAGAGGGGGCGGGCGTAGCGAAAATCCCTGCCCGGGGGCAGGCCGTGCCGCCAGGCGGCAACGGCCTGTTGCAAACCGCCGGTGGCCGCAAAAACCGCGCGCCACCTTTCCGCCGGGGCAGGGTTGCGTCGCGCCGCAGCCGGGGCGAGGATACCGGGGTTCAGGAAAACGGTTCACCGATCCCTGTGGCGCCGATGCGGGTGCCGTCGGGCCAGGCGGCGGGCCGATGCCGCGGCTGCAATGACACCACGCGAAGGAGGGAGAGAACCATGAATTTCGCTCGCACAATGCTGCTTGCCACCGCGCTCGGTCTCGCGACCGTGCTCGGTGCCTCGGGCAGCTTCGCCGACGATACCGGGGTCGCTGCCGGCGACACCTCGGGCAAGAAGATCGCGCTCAGCAACTCCTACGCCGGCAATTCCTGGCGCCAGCAGATGCTGAAGACCTGGGATCGCGCCACCAGCGAGGCGATCAAGGACGGCAAGATCAAGGCGGCCAAGGTGGTGAACGCCAACGCCTCCGCCCCGGAGCAGGCCAACCATATCGAAAGCCTGATCGTCGAGGGCTGGGACGCCATCGTCATCAACGCCGCCTCGCCGACCGCGCTCAACGGCGTGATCCAGGAGGCCTGCGACCAGCACATCGTCGTCGTCGTGTTCGACGGGCTGGCGACCGCACCCTGCGCCTACAAGGTGGCCTACGACTACACCGGCATGGGCAAGATGGAGGCGGACTTTGCCATCAAGAAGCTCAACGGCAAGGGCAACGTGCTGGAAGTACGCGGCATCGCCGGCGTTTCGGTGGACGACGACATCCACAAGGGCCTGACGGAAACCTTTGCCGGCGCGCCCGGTATCAAGGTGGTCGGCTCGGTCTATGGCAACTGGACGCAGACCATCGCGCAGAAGGAGGTCGCCAGCGTGCTGCCGAGCCTGCCGCCGGTCGACGTGATCGTGACGCAGGGCGGCGACGGCTGGGGCACCTACGAGGCGTTCAAGGCCGCCGGCCGGCCGACGCCGACCATCGTGTTCGGCAACCGCCAGGATGAGTTGAAGCTCTGGGCCGACCTACTGAAGGAGAACCCGAATTACGACACGTTCTCGGCCTCTTCGGCGCCGGGCTGCGCTTCGGTCGCGTTCTGGGTGGCGCAGCAGGTGCTGGCCGGCAAGAAGGTGCCGAACACCATCTATTTGCCGCTGCCGCGGATCGAGAAGGCGGACCTGGACCAGTGGCTGAAGGTGATGCCGGACGGCGCGGTTGCCACGCCCGTCTATAGCCAGGCCTGGACCGACGAAGTGATCGACGCCAACGCCGCCGGCAGGCCGCTGCCGGCCTCGCCGGTCGCCAAGCAAGGCGACATGTAATCCGCGGCTGGCGGAGCGCTTGGGCGTGAGTGAGACGACCGGCAGCCTGGTGGTGCTGAGTGGCATCGCCAAGCAGTTCGGCGCGGTGCGGGCGCTCGCCGGGGTGGATCTGACCATCCATCCCGGCGAGGTGCTCGCCGTCGTCGGCCACAACGGCGCCGGCAAGAGCACGCTGATGCAGGTGCTGATCGGCACGATCGCGCCGGACGCCGGCCGCATCGCCGTCGGCGGGCGCGACGAAAGCGGCGGCTACGACGTCCGCCGGGCGCATGCGCTCGGCATCCGCTGCGTGTTCCAGGAACTGTCGCTCTGCCCGAACCTGCGGGTGTTCGAGAATGTGCGCATCCTGCACCACCGGCTCATGGGCCTCGGCTGGCCGCGGCGGGCGCGGCGGCTGGTGCGCGAGGCGCTCGACGAGATTTTCCCGGACCACGGCATCGACGCGGACGCCGCGGTCGGCGACCTGCCGATCGGCCAGCGGCAGATGGTGGAGATCGCCCGCGCTTTCACCGTGACCGACCAGCCGGTCCGGCTGGTGATTCTGGACGAGCCGACCTCCTCGCTCGGCGCCCGGGCGGCCGAGCAGTTGATGCAGTTCACCCGCCGCGCCGCCGCGCGCGGCATCTCCTGCATCTTCATCTCGCACCGGCTGAAGGAAGTGCTGGAGCACACCGACCGCGTGGTGGTGATGCGCGACGGGCAGGCGGTGTCGCACGACCGCGCGGCCGACCTGACCGAGGCGCAACTGGTCGAGCGCATGGGCGTGATGGCACTGGCCGCCCCGGCCGTCGCCGCGAGCGCCCGGGCCGGCGCCGCCGACCGCGCGGTGCGGGTCGACATCCGGCCGATCGCCGGCGGCGAGATCCGTCTGCTTGCGCATGCTGGCGAGGTGGTGGGGCTGGCCGGTCTCGACGGCCACGGCCAGCGCGGCACGCTGCTGCTGGCCTTCGCCAGCGCCGGCAGCCATGCGGCCGAGGCCAAGGTGCTCGGCAGCGTCGCCTATGTCAGCGGCGACCGGCCGCGCGAAGGCGTGTTCCCGCTCTGGTCGATCGGCCGCAACCTGACGATCGGCCTGCTGCGCCGGCTTGCCCATGGCGGCTTCCTGAGCCCGGCGGAGGAGCGTGCGGTCGCCGAGGACTGGCGCCAGCGCTTCAAGATCCGCACGCCTGATGTCGGCAACCCGATCCTGAGCCTCTCCGGCGGCAACCAGCAGAAGGTGCTGATCGCCCGCGCCTTCGCCGGCGGCGCCGACATCCTGCTGCTGGACGACCCGATGCGCGGCGTCGACATCGGCACCAAGCAGGAATTGTTCGAGCAGATCCGCCGCGAGGCCGACGCCGGCACGTGCTTCCTGCTCTACACCACGGAGACGCAGGAACTGCAGAACTGCGATCGCGTCTACGTGTTCTACCGCGGTGCGATCACCGAGGAGATTGCCCGTGCCGAGTTGACCGAGGACCGCGTGCTGCGCGCCTCGTTCGGCCAGACCGGCGAGGCGGAGCGTGCCGATGCAGCGTGAGGTGGCGCGCGCCACACCGCCCGGCGGCGGTGCGGTCCGGCGGCGGTTGTCGGGCCGGGTCTTGCTGCCGGCGCTGGCGCTGCTCGTGATGGTCGCCGTCATCTTCTATTTGCAGCCGCGGGCGATGAGCTACACCGGCATGCGGCTGGTGCTGCGCTATTCGCTGCCGCTGATGTTCGCTGCGATGGCGCAGCTCTGTATCATCGCCGCCAGCGACATCGACCTTGGGCTCGGCGCCTATATCGGTCTGGTCAACAGCCTGTCCGCGCTGCTGCTGGCGGAGCGGCCGGTGCTCGGCGTCGTGTCGCTGGTCGCCTGCGTGCTCGCCTATGCCGCGATGGGGGCCTTCATCGAGGCGCGGCGGCTGCCCTCGATCGTGGTCACGCTCGGCGCCTCGTTCGTCTGGCTGGGCCTTGCGCTGCTGGTGCTGCCGACCCCGGGCGGCTCGTCGCCGGCGTGGCTGACCACGTTGGTCGGGCTGCGGCCGCCCTACGTGCCGCTGCCGATCGTGGCCGGCGTGCTGCTGGCGGTGGTCGGGCACTGGCTGTTCATGCGCTCGTCCTACGGCGTGGTGCTGCGCGGCATCGGCAGCACGCCGCAGGCGGTGCAGCGCGCCGGCTGGTCGCTGCTGACGGCGCGCAGCGTGCTGTACGGGCTGGCCGGGGTGTTCGGCCTGCTCGCCGGACTGGTGTTGACAGGTGTCAACACCACCGGCGACGCCAATTTCGGCGCACCGTATACGCTGCTCTCGATCGCCGCCGTGATCGTCGGCGGCGGCGAGTTCTTTGGCGGCGTCGTGGCCCCGGTTGGGGCGGTGATCGGCGCCTTCATCATGCTGCTGACCGGCTCGCTGCTCTCGTTCATGAACGTCTCGACCGACTGGCAACTCAGCGTGCAGGGTGCGATTCTGATCCTGGTTCTGGGCACCCGCGCATTGCAGCGGCGGCGCGCATGACCCGGCGCTGGCTCGACGCCAATCCCTGGATCTGGTCGCTGCTCGGCGCCGTGCTGGTCTGGGGCCTGACGGTCGCCAGCGTCGAGGGCCGCGGCGGCATCGAGACGCTCAGCACCGCCCTCGGCTTCGCCACGTTCTACGTGATCGTCGGCATCGGCCAGATGCTGGTGATTTCCGCCGGCCCCGGCAACATCGACCTGTCGATCCCCTCGGTGATGATGCTCGCCGGCTACCTGGCGATGGGGGTGATGCACGCCGAGGATTCCGGCCTCGCGCTCGGCGTGCTGGTGGCGCTCGGCGTCGGCCTGGGCGCCGGCATCGCCAACGTGGTGCTCATCCGCGGCCTGAAAATCCCGCCGATGATCGCGACTCTGGCGGCAGGCTTCGTCATGCAGTCGATGACCATCGCCTATTCGCGCGGCTCGACGGCGAAGCCGGCGCCGCTGCTACTGCAGTTCAGCCTCGCCCGCGTCGCCGAGATCCCGGTGATCGCCATCCTGTTCCTGCTGGTGGCCGGCGGCGTCGCCTTCGCGCTGGCGCGCTCGACATTCGGCCGCTCGGTGCTCGCCATCGGCCAGAACGCACGCGCGGCCTACCTCGCCGGCGTGCCGATCCGGCGCACCATGGCGGCGGTCTACATCATCTCCTCGCTGCTCGCCTCGGTCGCCGGGCTGCTGCTGGCGGCCTATTCCGGCGGCGCCTCGCTGAACATGGCGGAAGACTTCCTGCTCATGTCGATCGCCGTGGTCGTGCTCGGCGGCACCTCGATCGCCGGAGGGCAGGCGACGGTCACGGGCGTGTGGACCGCCTCGCTGTTCCTCTATCTGATCGTGACCATGCTCAACGTGCTCGGCGTCAGCGCCGGCCTGCGCTACGTCATCACCGGCCTGATCATCATCGGCGTGCTCGCCGTCTCCAAGGGCCGCAAGACCGCCTGAGCTATCGGGCCGCCAGCACAATCTGCCCGCGCCGCCGCACCTCGACCATCTCGGCGACGATCGACAGCGCGATTTCCTCCGGCGTCACCGCGCCGATGTCCAGCCCCGCCGGCGCCCGCACCCGCGCCAGCCGCTCGGGATCGACCCCCTCGGCCGCCAGCGCCTCCCGCAGCGCCGCCGCCTTGCGGTGCGAGCCGACGAAGGCAATGTAGCCGCTGACACCATTGACCGCGGCTTTCAGTGCCGCCTCGTCGCCCCGGCCTTGCGTGGCAACAACCGCGAATTTGACCGCCGGCAGTGCCGCGAGATCAAAACCGTCGAGGCGCAGGTCGGGCTCGGCGAAGCGATCCTGGTCCGCTTCGGCCGCGGCGACGGCGACGAAGAATCCGAAGCGCGCGGCAAGCTCGGCCACCGCAACGGCAACCGGGCTGCCGCCGCACACCAATACGCCGGGGCGCGGCAGCACCGGCTCCACGAACACGTCCATGGTGCCGTGGCTTGGGCACATGTTGCGGGCAAACTGAACCCCGTCGCGCGCATCGCCCGGGTGCAACCCTTGTTCCGCCAGCACATCGGCAGGTTGCACCGAGACCAGCCGCGCCTGCCCGTCCGCCAGCGCCTCCCGCGCCGCCTTCAGTACCGCCCCGCGCGCGCAGCCGCCGCCGATCCAGCCGGCGGAGATCGAGCCGTCGGCGCGGATCACTGCCTTCGCCCCCGCCTTGGCGGCGGTCGCGGCGACGGTGCGCACCACGGTCGCCAGCGCGAACGCCTCGCCGCGCGCCTTCAGCCCGTTGGCCAGTTCCAGAATGTCGGTGCCGTGTTGCATGGGGGGCCTCACAGCTTTGCCAGATAGGGTTCCAGGCGCCGCAGGCTGTCCAGATTGTGCGCCGGCGCGAACAGGTCGACATGCGGCAGCGCTTCGGCCATGCCGCGCGCAACCGGCGCGTAGCCCTCCCAGCCGAGCATCGGGTTGAGCCAGACGATACGCCGGCAACGTTTATGCAGCGCCGCCATGGCCGCGCCGAGCACGCCCGGCTCGCCGGTGTCGTAGCCGTCCGAGACGATCATCAGCACGGTGCGGCTGGTCAGTGTTCGGCGTGCGTGCCAGCGGACGAACTGTGCGAGGCTTTCGCCGATGCGGGTGCCGCCGCCGACGCCCTCGGCGAGCAAGGAAAGCCGGTCGATCGCGCGCTGCGGATTCGCGTCGCGCATCGCGTCGGAAATCTGCACCAGCCGCGTATGGAACAGGAACGCGTCCGCGGCGCGAAAGCTCTGCATCGCGCCGTGGATGAAGCGGGTGAACACCGCCGTGTACAGGCTCATCGAGCCGGAGGCGTCGAGCAGCACGACCAGTTTCAACGGCCGGGTGCGGCGCTGCCGCCGGACCAGATCGAGCGGCGTGCCACCGCGCCCGATGCTGCGATGAATGGTGCGGCGCAGGTCCAGCCGTCGCCCGGATTTTTTGGCACGATCGCGCCGCGTCAACCGCGTGCGCAGCACGCTGGCAAGACGCGCTGCCGCGTCATGCGCTGCGGCCAGCGCCTCCGGGTCGGCGATGTGGCGGAAATCCGTGCGCGCCAGAAGTTCGGCGCGGCTCGCGCCCTCGCGCCGACCGGTCCGGTCGGCCGGATTCGTGTTCGCGTCATCGCCTTGGCGCTGCGGGCTGTCCGCAGCCTGCGGCTCACCGCTTGGCGCACCCGATTCGGCTAATTGCCGCAGCGTGCGCGGCCCCTTCGGCGCCGCGCCCGACAGCTTGGTCACGCGCTTGACGCCGCGATTCAGCCAGTAGGCGGCAAAAACCTCGTCGAATTTCTTCCAGTCGTCGGCGTCGGCGCTGAACAGCGCCCGCAACGATGCGCTCAGCCACGCGGGCCGCGCGGCAAGCGGAGAGGCCAGCACGCGCGCCGCATCGGCGGCTTCCGCGAGCCCCACCAAAAACCCGTTGTCGCGCAGCGTCGCCGTGAAGCCGGCCAGACGCGCGAGCATGGCAGCGCCCGCGTCCATCACGCCACCCGTGCCGCAATGCGGCCGATGACCTCGCGGCTGATGCGCGCGCGGTCCTCCTGTGTCTTCAGCACGCACGCCAGCGTCTCGAACACCGCGGCCGGATCGTCGCCGACATCGGCGACGCCGAGTCCGAGCAGCGCCCGTGCCCAGTCCAGCGTTTCCGCCACCCCCGGCACTTTCGCCAATTCCTCGCGGCGCAGCGCCGCGACCATGCCCGCCACCTGCCGCGCCAGTGCCACCGCAATGCCGGGCACGCGCGTGACGATGATGCGCAGCTCGCGGTCCTGCGTCGGGTAGTCGAGATGGTGATACAGGCAGCGCCGCCGCAGCGCGTCCGACAATTCGCGCGTGCCGTTCGAGGTCAGCACAACGCGCGGAATGGTGCGGGCCGTGATCGTGCCAAGTTCGGGAATGGAAACCTGAAAGTCGGAGAGCAATTCAAGAAGAAACGCCTCGAACTCCTCGTCGGCGCGGTCGATCTCGTCGATCAGCAGCACCGGTGCCGTATCCTGCCGGATCGCCGCCAGCAGCGGCCGGGCGAGCAGAAACCGCTCGGAGAAAATCGCCGCCTCGATGTCCTCGGCATCGGCGCCCTCGCGCGCCTTGATGGCGAGCAATTGCCGCTGGTAGTTCCATTCGTACAGCGCGGCGGATTGGTCCAGGCCCTCGTAGCATTGCAGCCGGATCAGGTTGGTGCCGTGCACGTCGGCCAGCGCCTTGGCGACCTCAGTCTTGCCGACGCCGGCCTCGCCCTCGATCAGCAACGGCCGGCTCAGCATGTCCATCAGCAGCAACGCAGTCGCCAGATCGCGATCGGCGATGTAGCCGACGGCGGCAAGGCGTTCGGCTATCTGATCGCGTGTGAGCGGCATCTTGTCTCCGAAGAAATCCCGCTCCCCTTGCGGGAAGGGCTAGGGAAGGGGGAGCCGCGCGCTCCGAGCGGACGGCTCCCCGGTTCTCTCCCGCCAGGCTAAACCCCCAGCTTCTGCGCCGCCTGCCAGACGCGCCACGCATCGTGCGGCATCTGGATATGCGTGTTGCCGAGGAAGGCGAAGGCGTCGTTCACCGCGTTGGAGAACGCCGGCACGCCGCCGACATTCGGGCTCTCGCCGACACCTTTGGCGCCGATCGGGTGATGCGGCGAGGGGGTGACGGTAAAATCCGTCTCCCAATGCGGCGTCTCCACCGCGGTCGGCAGGAAGTAGTCCATGAAGGATGCACCTTTGACGTTGCCGATTTCGTCGTAGGTGATCTCCTGCCCCATCGCGATACCGAACGCCTCGGTCAGCCCGCCATGCACCTGCCCCTCGATGATCAGCGGATTGATCCGCGTGCCGCAATCGTCGAGCGCATAGAAGCGGCGGGTTTTCGCAACCCCTGTGTCCACATCGATATCCATGACGCAGATATAGGCGCCGAACGGATAGGTCATGTTCGGCGGATCATAGTAGCTGACCGCTTCCAGCCCTGGCTCCAGCCCCGGCGGCACCGCGTTGTAGGCGGCCCAGGCGATCTCCTTCATCGTCTTGAACTTTTCCGGCAGGCCTTTGACGCGAAAGCGGTCGATGTCGAACTCCACGTCGTCGTGGTGCACTTCGAGCAGGTACGCCGCGATCATCTGCGCCTTCGCCTTGATTTTCCGGGCTGCCGTGGCGATGGCGGCGCCGGCGACCGGTGTCGAACGCGAGCCGTAGGTGCCGAGGCCGTACGGGGCGGTGTCGGTGTTGCCTTCCTCGACCATGATGTCGTCGGCGGGAATGCCGATCTCGGTGGCGATGATCTGCGCGTAGGTGGTTTCGTGGCCCTGGCCCTGGCTTTTCGTGCCCATGCGGGTGATCGCGGCACCGGTCGGATGAATGCGGATCTCGCACGAATCGAACATCGCAATGCCAAGAATGTCGCAGTTCTTGGAAGGCCCGGCGCCGACGATCTCGGTGAAGAAGGCGACGCCGATGCCCATCAGGTCGCGCGTCTCGCCGCGCTTGAAGGCTTCCTGCTTTGCCTTCTGTTCGGCGCGCAGGCCGGCATAGCCGACCTTCTCCATCGCCTGCCGCATCGCGACGTCATAGTCGCCGGAGTCGTATTCCCAGCCGAGCGCCGACTGGTACGGAAACTGTTCGCGCCGGACGAAATTCTTCAGCCGCAACTCGGCCGGGTCCATGCCCAGTTTCTGCGCCAGGATGTCCATGCCGCGCTCGATGCAGTACGCCGCCTCGGTCACGCGGAACGAACAGCGGTAGGCGACGCCGCCCGGTGCCTTGTTGGTATAGACGCCGTCCACCACGCAACGCGCGGTCGGAAAATCATACGATCCGGTCACGATGTTGAAGAACCCGGCTGGCCATTTCGAGGGATCGGCGCAGGCGTCGAAGGCGCCGTGGTCGGCCAGCACATGCACGCGCAGCCCGGTGACTTTGCCGGCCTTGGTCGCGGCGATTTCCGTCGTCATGTGGTAGTCGCGCGCAAACGACGTCGCGGACAGGTTCTCGATGCGGTCTTCCACCCATTTCACGGGCCGGCCGGTGACGATCGAGGCGACCACCGAGCACACGTAGCCCGGGTACACCCCGACCTTGTTGCCGAAGCCGCCGCCGATGTCGGGCGCGATCACGTGGATCTTGTGTTCCGGAATGCCGGAGAGGATCGCCGCCACCGTGCGCACCACATGCGGCGCCTGGAACGTGCCCCACAGCGTCAGCTCGCCCTTGACCTTGTCGAACGACGCGACGCACTGGCAGGTTTCCAGCGGCGCAGGGTGCACGCGCTGGTAGCTGATCAGCTCCTTGATCGACACCTCGGCATTGCGGAAGGCGAGGTCGGTGCTTTCCTTGTCGCCGACCGCCCATTCGAAAATGTGGTTGTGGTGCTTGCGCGCGCCGTGGGCGCCGGTGGTCTTGCCCGCCAGATCCTCGCGCACCACCGGCGCGTCGGCGTCCATCGCCTTGAACGCGTCGACGAGCGGGGGAAGTTCCTCGTATTCCACATCCACCAGTTCCGCCGCGTCGGCCGCGGCGTTGCGGTCGGTGGCGACGACGAAGGCGATCTCCTGGTTCTGGAACAGCACCTTTCCGTCCGCGAGCACCATCTGCACGTCGCCCGCGAGCGTCGGCATCCAGTGCAGTTTTAAGGGTGCCAGATCGGCGGCGGTCAGCACGGCCAGCACGCCGGGCACCGCCTTGGCCTTGGTCGCATCGATGCTCTTGATGCGCGCATGCGCGTAGGACGACCGGACGAAATCGCCGTACAGCATGCCCGGCAGCTTCAGGTCATCGACATAGTTGCCGCGACCCTGGGTGAAGCGCACGTCTTCCACGCGCTTGCGGCGGCAGCCCATGCCTTGCAGCTTTTCGCTCCGCTCGGCGGCGGTCGGAGGGGTCATCTCGTTCATGCCGCTTGCTCCTGCAAGGCCGGTGCGTTGAGCCGGGCGGCGGCGAACTGGATCGCCGCGACGATGTTCTGGTAGCCGGTGCAGCGGCACAGATTGCCGGAGATGCCCATGCGGATCTCGTCCTCGGTGGGGTTCGGGTTCTCCTGCAACAGCCTGTAAGCGCGGACAATCATGCCCGGGGTGCAGAAGCCGCACTGCAACCCGTGCATCTCGCGAAACCCTTCCTGCAGCGCGTGCAGTGTGCCGTCCGGATTGGCGACGCCCTCGATCGTCAGCACGTCCGCACCCTCGGCCTGCACCGCGAACATGGTGCAGGATTTGATCGACTGGCCATCCAGATCGACGGTGCAGGCGCCGCAATGGCTGGTCTCGCAGCCGATATGCGGGCCGGTCAGGTTGAGCGTGTCGCGCAGGAAATGGATCAACAGCGTGCGCGGCTCGACCAGCCCCTCCACCGCCTGCCCGTTGACCGTCATGGTCACATGCGTCTTGGCCATGCCTTCCCCCTTCACTGCGTGGCGCGCGCGGCGGCGCGGGCCAGTGCCCGGCGCAGCATCACGCCGGCCATTTTTGTCCGATACGCGGCCGGTCCCCGCCCGTCCGACGCCGGCGAGGTGATCGCCTCCGCCGCCGCGACCGCCCGGTCCACCGTCGCCGCGTCCAGCGCCGAACCGGTCAGGATCGCTGCGGCATCCTCGGCGAACAGCGGTGTGTCGCCGACATTGGTCAGTCCGATGGCGCAATGGGCGATTCTGCCGCCGTGAAACGTCAAAATCACCGCTGCGGCGGCAGTGGCGTAGTCGCCCACCTTTCGCTTCAGTTTTGTATAGGCATACCCATGTCCGGCGGCTGGAAGCGGTATGCGGATCCCGGTGACGACCTCACCGGGCAGCAGCGAGGTGAAGTAGGCACCCTGATAAAAATCCCGCGCCGGCAGGTCCCGCGCGCCGGCGGGGCCGGCAACGAGGTAGGAGGCGCCGAGGCACTGCATCAGCGCCGGCATGTCGTTGCCGGGGTCGCCGTTGGCGACGTTGCCGCCGAGTGTGCCGCGCGCCCGCACCTGCGGGTCGGCGACCACCAGCGCGGTCTCGCGGATGATCGGGATGGCGGCGGCGAGCTCGGCCGAGCCGATCAGCTCCGCCATGGTCGTGGTCGCGCCGATGTGGACACTGTCAGCATTGCGGCGGATGCCGCGCAGATCGGCGATGCCGCCGAGATCGACCAGCGCCACCGGGGTCGCGAGCCGCAGCTTCATCATCGGGATCAGGCTGTGGCCGCCGGCAAGCGGCCGTGCCTCCTCGCCCAGCTCCGCCAGCAGCGCGATGGCCTCGCTGACGGAATTCGGCCGGTGATAGGCGAATGTGGCCGGAATCACGGTCGCGTCCTCCCCTGGTTGGTCGCGTTGGCGCCGAGGCTAGGGAGTGCTGCGTTGCAGCAGCAACGGCGGCTGCACCGGCGGGCCGTTCCTGCGCCATGGGCGCACGAGCGGCGGGGATTTCCGCACGAAAAGCGTCAGTCCCGGTGGCTATTCCCGTATGTTCACAACGGGTTAGCCGCCGCCGCGACGCGGCGCTTGAGCGTCGGGAAGCGGCCGCGGCTGACCGGGACCGAGACCGCGTCCGGCGTGTCCAACTGCGCCGTGCCGCCGTCGCCGCTGCGGCGCAGGCTGGCGATGTGGTCGATGGCGACGATGTAGCTGCGGTGCACCCGCAGGAAGCGGGAGGGGTCGAGGCGCGCCTCCACCTCGCCGATCGACAGCGAGCAGAAGCTGCGGCTCTGCCCGTCGAACACCGAGGTGTAGTGCGTGTTCGCCTGCACCATCACGATCGCCTCGACCGGGACGTAGTGCACCGCGCCGTCCCGCTCCACCGGCAGCGCCCGCGCCGGCCGCCGCGGCGGCACGCCGCCCGCCCCGCCGAGCGGGCCGACCCCGAGCGGCGGCGCCGGCCGCGGGGGGGGGGGGGGGCCCCGCCCCCGGGGGGCCCGCCCCCCGGCCGCGGTCTCGCGCCGACGTTCGCCTAATTCGACGCCCCGCTCGCCGGGTCCGGCAGGTTCAAGATCCGCTTGGAGATGATGTTGTTCTGG
>Ga0302314_10006655_pt1 | contig 20880 bp, 15 predicted proteins | sample III_Palsa_N2_3_FD_200533 | JGI IMG/M metagenome (GOLD analysis project Ga0302314, IMG submission 200533) | Peat permafrost microbial communities from Stordalen Mire near Abisko, Sweden - III_Palsa_N2_3 | ecosystem: Environmental > Terrestrial > Soil > Palsa > Peat permafrost | place: Sweden... | reverse complement strand
CTGGCCCCATGCGGCGGACCGGCTGATCGCGCACATGGCCCAGGACAAGAAGGCCGAGGGCGGCCGGCTGACCTTCATCCTGGCCCGCGCCATCGGCGATGCGGTCGTGGTCAAGGACGTGGAGGTGGACCGCTTAAGAGCGTTCCTGGCCGGCGAAGGGGCGTCGGCCTAACCCGCCTCTGGATCGTCATCCCGGAAAGCCCGCTGCGCTTATCCGGGACCCATCCTCCGCCGTTCGAGGCCGCGTGGGGTGAGCGCTCGAAAAGTGGTGTTAAAGTCACCCCATGACCTTTCTCCTCGTTGCGCTCGTCATCTTTGTCCTGCTCTCCGTATCGGCCTTATTCTCCGCGGCGGAGACGGCGCTGACCGGGGCCAGTCGGGCCCGCATGCACCAGCTGGAGCGCGAGGGCGATCCGGCCGCGCGGCGGGTGAACCGGCTGATCGACGACCAGGAGACGATGATCGGCTCGGTCCTGCTCGGCAACAATCTGATCAACATCCTGGCCACCGCCCTGGTCACCGAGGTGATCAACAAGTCGATCCCCGGGGCCTGGGGCGCGGCGCTGGCCACCGGCCTGATGACGGTCCTGGTGCTGGTCTATGCCGAGGTGCTGCCCAAGACCCTGGCCATCGGCCGGCCCGACGACACCTCGCGCCTGCTGTCGGCGCCGACCCTCCTGATGGTGCAGGTGTTCGGACCGGTGATCGGCGCCATCCAGGGCGCCATCGTCGGCTCGCTCCGCCTGGTCGGGTTCGAGGTCTCGCCCGAGGCGGACGCCTCGGACGCCCAGGAGGAGATCCGCGGCGCGGTGGAGTACCACCACTCCGAAGGCCTGGTGGAGGGATCGGACCGGCGGATGATCGGCGGGGTGCTCGACCTTGCCGACATGGATGTCTCGGAGGTGATGATCCATCGCCGCAACATACTGATGCTGGACGGCGACCTGCCGCCGCGCGAACTGATCGATCAGGCCCTGAACGCCCCCTACACCCGCCTGCCGATCTATCAGGGCGAGCAGGACAATGTGATCGGGGTGATGCACGCCCGCGACCTGGCCCGCGCCGTCTCGGCCGTCCGCGGCGACATCGACCAGCTCGACCTGCTGTCCGTGGCGCGCGAGCCCTGGTTCATCCCCGACACCACCAACCTGAAGGACCAGCTGCAGGCCTTCCTGAAGCGCAAGAGCCACTTCGCCCTGATCGTCGACGAGTACGGCGCCCTGCAGGGCCTGGTGACGCTGGAGGACATCCTCGAGGAGATCGTCGGTGAGATCGAGGACGAGCACGACGCCTCGGTCGAGGGCGTGCGCAAGCAGCCGGACGGCTCGGCCAATGTGGACGGGGTGGTGACCATCCGCGACCTCAACCGGGCCATGGACTGGAACCTGCCGGACGACGACGCGGTGACTGTGGCGGGCCTGGTGATCCACGAGGCGCAGACCATCCCCGAAGCCGGCCAGACCTTCATCTTCCACGGCCACCGGTTCCAGGTGCTGCGCCGCCAGCGCAACCAGATCACCGCGCTGCGGGTCTCGCCGCCGCTCGAGGCGCCGGGCGCGTGACGGCCGCTATTCGGCGATGCTCAGGATTTGTTCGGTGTGCAGCGAAACCCCCGACACCTGGTCGGTGAGGGTCATGCGCACCTTGTAGGGGCCGGTCATGTCCTTGCGCTCGACGACCAGGCCCATATAGCCGGTCGCCAGGGTGTAGGCCGGCGCCGGCGCCGGCGGCTTGTTGACCCAGCTGCGCACGCTCTTCTGCTGCACATAGGGCTTGCCCGTCGGGTCCTCGACCTCGAAGTCGGCGGTCAGGTTGCAGTTGCCGGCCGCGTCGACGCGGCAGCCGCGGAAGATGACGAAGGTGTAGATCGGCTGGTCGCGGCGGCCGCGGTCGTCGGTCTTCAGCTGGACACCCGCCGGTGTGGGATTGGTCCACGCCTGCAGCACCGCCTGCGGATCGGGATTGGCGAACTGGACCGCGATGAAGGCCCCGGACGAGGCCACGTTCGGGCGGCCCGCCGGCGCATCCGGCACGGCCCCCGGGATCGCGGCGGCGGCAAGACCGGCCGCAGACAGGGCGGCGGCGAGAAGAGCCTTCAACGGCACGGATGCGGCCTCACTCGCCGGGCGCCAGCGCCTTGATCGACAGGGCGTGCACCGGCCCGGCCAATTCGGCGGCCAGCAGGCTGTTGACCCGCCGCTGGCGCTCCAGCCGGCCGAGACCGGCGAAGGCGGCGCTGACAACGGTGACGGTGAAGTGGCTCTCGCCGCCCGCGCGCGCGCCGGCGTGGCCCGCGTGCTTGTCGGAATCGTCGGCCACTTCGAGCCGTTCGGGATGGAGGGCGGCCTCGAGTTTGCCGCGAATGAGGTCTGCGACCGCGCCCATTCGTCCGATCTCCCGTGTCAATTCTTGAATGCGAAACTTTCGCCCTCATAATCGGCCGATGCCCAGTGCGTTTCAATACAAGCCCAAGTTCGTGGACATCCGCGTGCGGCCGCCCAAGGAGGGCGAGGCCGAAGCGGAGGTGCTTGGCCTCAAGCCCGGCGAGAAGCGCTGCGAATGGCCGGACTGCCGCAAGGCCGCCACCGCACGGTCGCCCAAATCGCGCGAACGGCTGGAGGACCACTACTGGTTCTGTCAGGCCCACGCCGGCGAGTACAACAAGGGCTGGGACTATTTCGCCGGCATGACCGAGGCCGACGTGGCCGCCGTGCAGGCGGCCCGCTCCACCGGCGAGCGGCCGACCTGGCAGTTCAAGGCGTCGCGATTCTCACGCGAAGCGGCGTCCGTCTCAGCGCGGGCCGGGACCGGGCGGGGCTATCGCGACGGCTTCGGCCTGTTCGGCGGCGGCCGGGGGCGCGGCTCGGAGACCGACGCGCCGAGCCGCCATCTGGGCCGGCTGGAGCGGCGGGCGCTGATGGAGCTCGACCTCGAAGAGGACGCCGACGCCGGCGCGATCCGCGTACGCTACCTCGACCTGGTCAAGCGGTGCCACCCGGACACCAATGGCGGCGACCGCTCCACCGAGGACAAGCTGCAGCGCGTGCTGAAGTCCTACAAGATCCTGCGCAACGCCAAGATGGTTTGAGGGCTGCCGGGGGTTGCCGCGCCCGGTCCCGCTCGCCATGTCCGGCTCCCATACGAGGAGCTCTGCCATGGATGTGCTCTACCGCGCTCACGCTGTCGCCTCGGGCGGCGGTCGCACCGGCCACACCGAGACGGACGACAAGAAGGTCGCCTTCAACCTGTCGATCCCCAAGTCCATGGGCGGCGATGACGGACCGGGCACGAATCCCGAGCAGCTGTTCGCCGCGGGCTATGCCGCCTGCTATCTCAGCGCACTGAACTTCGTCGCCCGGCGCGACAAGGTGGCCCTGTCGCCCGATACCAAGATCGCCTCGACCGTCGGCATCGGACCCAACGACGCCGGCGAGGGGTTCAAGCTCGACATCGACCTTACCCTCTCAGGCACGGGCCTCAACATCGACGACGCGCAGGCGCTGGCCGAGGCAGCCCACCGGGTCTGCCCCTACTCCAACGCCACGCGCGGCAATATCGAAGTGCGACTGCACGTCGAGCCCTGATGCGCCAGGTGGGCCGCCCGGGCGAAAATCCTGGGCGCGTTGGCCCGATAGCCGGGTTTCCTAACCGGCGATAACACGCTAATCCCGTCGCACTATGGCCTCCCCTACCGACTCCGACGACGCCCTTCTTTCGCTCGCCCCCGACCGGCAGGTTTCGCTGCGCGAAGCCTTCGGCGTCGACAGCGACATGATCGTGCCGGCCTTCTCGACCCGCGACGAGCATGTGCCGGACTTCGATCCGGCCTACCGGTTCGACCCGCAGACCACGCTGGCGATCTGCGCCGGCTTCGCCCACGACCGGCGGGTGATGGTCCAGGGCTATCACGGCACCGGCAAGTCGACGCACATCGAGCAGGTGGCGGCGCGGCTGAACTGGCCGCTGGTGCGGGTGAACCTCGACAGCCACGTCAGCCGGATCGACCTGGTCGGCAAGGACGCCATCGTGCTGAAGGACGGCAAGCAGGTCACCGAGTTCCGCGAAGGCATGCTGCCTTGGGCGATCCAGCGGCCGATCGCCCTGGTGTTCGACGAGTACGACGCCGGCCGGCCAGATGTGATGTTCGTGATCCAGCGCATTCTGGAAGTGCAGGGCAAGCTGACCCTGCTGGACCAGAACCGGGTGATCCAGCCGAACCCGTATTTCCGCCTGTTCGCCACCACAAACACCATCGGCCTCGGCGACACCACCGGCCTCTATCACGGCACTCAGCAGATCAATCAGGGCCAGATGGACCGCTGGTCGATCGTCACCACCCTGAACTATCTGGCCCACGACGTGGAGGCCGAGATCGTTCTCGCCAAGGCCCCTTCCTACGACACGCCCGAGGGCCGGCGCACCGTCAACGCCATGGTCCGCGTCGCCGACATGACCCGCAACGCCTTCATGAACGGCGACATCTCGACGGTGATGAGCCCACGGACGGTGATCACCTGGTCGCAGAACGCCACCATCTTCGGCGGCGACATCGCCCTGGCCTTCCGGCTGACCTTCCTCAACAAGTGCGACGAGCTGGAGCGGCCTACGGTGGCCGAGTTCTACCAGCGCGCCTTCGGAACCGATCTTCCCGAGAGCGCGGCGCGGGTGAAGGTGGCGTAGCCCGCCTGCACGCGTCGCAATTCGGACAGCTTTGAAGCTCAGCTTTACGGCCTGCGCTGCGGCGGAGACGTGTGATGCAACTGCATTCCTCGCTGGTTCCGATCGCCCTGCCCCTGAGCGTCGCGATCGGCGCGGGCTCATACTTCACGCTTCACGCCATGGGCGCCCGGCCGCAGGAGGCCGTCGTCATCGCCGAATGGATCGGCGGCCTGGTCAATGTGGCCATCGGCGTTCCCAAGAACCTGATCCTGGGCGATCTGCTGTCGCTGGTCCTGATCAGACCGTTGTCAGCCTGGGGAACGGTGGCGGCGATCGCGGCGATCGGCGGCCATTGATCTCTTTTCGATCGAATTGCTTCGCTCCGTGATCTCCGCGGTCAATCCCGTACCCCTTGAGACCGGCGAACCGTCTTGACGCTCGCGGGCCAAAGGCGTCCAACGCGGCCATGACCCTGACCCTCAACGGCGAGCCGCGCAGCTTCGACGGGCCGGCGCATCTGCAGGCCCTGGTGGCCTCGCTGGGCCTCGATCCGCGCAAGGTGGCCGTGGAGCGCAACCTCGAGATCGTGCCGCGTTCGCTCTACGCCAGGACGCCGATCGCCGAGGGCGACCGGATCGAGATCGTTCATTTCATCGGAGGCGGCTGATGGACAGCGCGACCGACATCACCGTCAACGCGAACCCTGTCGTCGAAGACAGCTGGACCGTGGCCGGGCGCACCTTCACCTCGCGCCTGATCGTCGGCACCGGCAAGTACAAGGACTACGCCCAGAACGCCGCGGCGGCCGAGGCGGCGGGGGCTGAGATCGTCACCGTGGCCCTGCGGCGGGTGAACCTGTCGGATCCCTCCCAGCCCATGCTGGCCGACTATGTGAAGCCGGACCGGTTCACCTACCTGCCCAACACCGCCGGCTGCTTCACCGGCGAAGACGCGGTGCGGACGCTGCGGCTGGCGCGCGAGGCCGGCGGCTGGAACCTGGTCAAGCTGGAAGTCCTGTCGGATCCGAAGCACCTCTATCCCGACATGGAGGAGACGCTGCGCGCCCTGAAGATGCTGGTGAGCGAGGGCTTCGACGTGATGGTCTACTGCTCGGACGACCCGGTCTATGCACGCAAGCTGGAAGACGCGGGCGCGGCGGCCATCATGCCGCTGGGCGCGCCGATCGGCTCCGGCCTCGGTATCCAGAACCGGGTCGGCATCCGCCTGATCATCGAGGCGGCCAAGGTGCCGGTGATCGTGGACGCCGGCGTCGGCACGGCCTCAGACGCGACCATCGCCATGGAGCTCGGCTGCGACGGCGTCTTGATGAACACCGCCATCGCCGAAGCCAGGGACCCGGTACGCATGGGCCGGGCCATGAAGCACGCGGTGATCGCCGGTCGCGAAGCCTACCTCGCCGGCCGCATGCCCAAGAAGCGCTACGCCGATCCGTCCTCGCCCCTCGCCGGGCTGATCTGAACGGTAAAACCGGCCCTGGAGCGCGGTCCGCATAAGGCGGAATCCGGCTCTACGGCGAGCGTGCGCTCGATTTTTTGATTCCAAGGCATGGCCCGGATTGTGTCCGAAACCGCCCGCATGCCCACCCTCAAGTTACATTGCTCAGCGGCAATGTTATGTCCAATCGCAGCGATTACGCCCGAACTTCGCCGCACGATGGCCGCAGAAGGCCAAACTGTGGCGCCTTGGCGACATTCATGGCGCTATCTCGCCCTATTGATACAATTAGATTGACGAAAAGTTTCATTGACGCAACGTTTGCCCCAACCGAGCGCGCTCGGGACATATTTCTGTAATGGGGCGAGTAAGCGAACGACGCTGCGTGCGGCCTCGCTTGCCTTCAAGGGGTCCAAACTTGACTATGAAATCAACGCGCCAGCGTCTGCTGGCTTCGTCTGTCCTCGTGGCCGCCGCCATGGCTGTCGCGGCGCCCGCCACCGGCGCCTTCGCCCAGGCCGCGCCCGAAGCGACGGCGGCCCAACCCCAGGAAATTGTGGTCACGGGCTCGATCCTGCACCGCCGGAATGTGGATTCCGACTCGCCGTTGACCGTGGAGACGGCCGCGGACCTCGAGGCGCGCGGCATCACCACCATCCAGGCGGCCGTTCAGAACCTGTCCGGCAACAACTCGGGCAACCTGCCGAACAACTTCACCGGCAACGGCGCCTTCGCCGCCGGCGCCTCGGGCGCATCGCTCCGCGGCCTGACCACCAACTCGACCCTGGTGCTGGTCGACGGCCTGCGCGCCGCCTACTATCCGCTGGCCGACGACGGCACGCGCAACTTTGTCGACCTGAACACCATTCCGGACGTGATCGTCGACCGGGTGGAAGTGCTGCAGGACGGCGCCTCGGCGACCTACGGCGCCGACGCCATCGCCGGCGTGATCAACATCATCACCAAGAAGACCTTCCAGGGCTTCCAGGGCAAGGTGGAGGGCGGCTTCGCGCAGGAGGGCGGCGCCGGCGAGACCCACATCGACGCCATCGCGGGCAAGGGCGACCTCGCCGCGGACGGCTACAACATCTATATCGGCGGCGAGTACGAGCGCGACAACGCGCTCTACAACCGCGATCGCGGCTTCCCCTACGACACCAACAACCTGAGCTCGATGTGCGGCGCGAGCCTGCTGCCCAACATCCAGGCGTCCGGCCCGCACGCCGGCCTGCCCACCGCGGGCGTGGTCAATGGCGAAACCTGCCGCACCAACAACGTCGTCAACGGCCTGCAGTTCGACGGCCACTTCTATGGCGTCGGCACCGATACGGTGGCTGTGGTCCGTCCCTACAACGCGGCCAACACGGCGGCGGCAGGCAACTACCAGCTGCTCAACCCCGCGGCGGGCTGCGGTACGCTGAAGTCGGTCACCATCACGCCGGCGCAGGCGACCAATCCCTCGACCGGCACGACCCTCGCCGGCTTCAACGCCCCCGTGACGCTGTGCCAGCAGGACTTCCGGCACGACTACAACATCATCTCGCCGGAAGACACGCGCTTCAGCATCAACGCCCACGGCGTCAGGAACCTTGGCGCCAGCGCGCAGGCCTACTTCGAGGTCAACTACTATCAGAACGACGTCTTCTCGCCGGCGACCCCCAGCGCCATCCGCGCCGCCTCGCCGCCGGCCGCGACCGGCGTCACCTACAGCACCGCCAGCCTGGCCCTGCCGACGTTCGTCTGCCCGCAAGGCAGCGCGACCTATGTCTGTAACGGCACGGAAGCGGGCGCCAAGCTGAACCCCAACAACCCCTTCGCCTCAGCAGGCGAAGTGGCGCGGATCTTCTACTCCTTCGGCGACATTCCGCGCAGTTCGGAGGACTTCTCGCAGAGCTTCCGCTTCGCGACCGGCGTCAACGGCCATTTCAACGCCTGGGGCGACTGGAAATACACGGCCGACCTGACCGGCATGCAGACCGACCTGCAGGTGACGGACAAGGGCTATCTCTACATCGCCAACCTGCTGACGGCGGTGAACCAGGGCACGTACAACTTCGCCAACCCGTCGCAGAACACCGCCGCCATCCGGAACTTCGTCTCTCCGACCCTGGTGCAGAACACCGACTCCAAGATGCTGCAGGCCCAGTTCAACCTGAGCCGCACCCTGTTCGACCTGCCGGGCGGGCCGCTGCAGTTCGGCTTCGGCGGCCAGGCCCGCTATGAGTCGATCTACGATCCGAGCCCCAACCCCGACAGCAACGGACCGGTCGACCGCTATTTCACCATCAACCCGTTCGGCACCATCGGCGCGCGGGAGGTCTACGCGGCCTTCTTCGAGCTCGACGCTCCGGTGCTCAAGCAGCTCGACCTGACCTTCGCCGGCCGCTACGACGACTATTCGACCGGCCAGGACAATTTCTCCCCGAAGTTCGGCCTGAAGTTCAAGCCGTTCGACATGCTGACCCTGCGGGCCACTTATTCGAAGGGCTTCCGGATCCCCAGCTTCGCGGAAGCGAACTCCCTGCCGACCACTGGCTATGTGACGGTGAATGCGCCGCTGTCGTTCCAGGCCCAGCATGGCAATGACGGCTATGGCCAGGGCTACTCGCTGGGCCTGACCACCGAAGGCACGGCCGGCCTGAAGCCGGAGAAGTCCGACAACGTCACCGCCGGCTTCGTGTTCCAGCCGATCCGCCAGATCAGCTTCTCGGTCGATTACTACTACATCAAGAAGACCGGCGTGATCGCGCCGCCGGACGACTCGGCGGCCATCGCCGCCTACTATGCCGGGCAGCCCGATCCGGCCGGCTTCAAGACCATTCCCGGCGTCGCCGACCCGAACTATCCCAACGCCAAGCCGGTGCTGGGCTTCATCGAGTACGGCTTCGCCAACCTCGACTCGCTGGTCACCGACGGTATCGACGCCTCCATGACGGCGAACTTCCGCCTGCCCTGGCTGTGGAACGCCAAGTGGACCAGCCTGCTCAGCGCCACCTATGTGAATTCCTACAACCTGAACTTCCCGGACGGCACCACCCAGCACTACGCCGGCACGATCGGCCCCTGCAACACGACCTCGTGCTCGGGTACGCCGCGGTGGCGCGGCAACTGGTCCAACATGCTGGACTTCGGCCGTTGGACGGTGGGCGCCACGGTCTATTACACCAGCGGCTATTCGGACGTCGCCGAGGACTACGGCAGCACCATCGGCGACTGCGTCGGCGGCGTGGCCAACGGCGCGCCGGCCGGCTACCGCGACGGGGCCACCCCGATCACCTGCCGGACCAAAGCGTTCTGGGACACCGAGCTGCACGCCACCTTCCAGGCGACCAAGCACGTCCAGCTCTACATTGACATCGACAACCTGTTCGGCGTCCGGCCGCCCTACGACGCGACCACCTATGGCGGCTACAACTACAACCCCGCCTGGTCCTCGGCGGGCATTCTCGGCCGCTACTTCAAGCTGGGCGCCAAGGCGACTTTCTAGCCATCGTCCATCGGAAGACCGGATTGAGGCGGCGCCTTCGGGCGCCGCCTTTTTTCGTGCGGCATCGGCGCGAGGACAGACCGGACGCGCCTGGCCCCGCGCCGTTTTCATCGAATTCTACCGCGGCGACGCCCTCCCGACTGAGCGATTGCGGCAGGCCCGCTCCAAGACGCGGCGTAAATAGGGCGGAATCTGGATAGACTTGAAATATAAAAAGCGACTAAAGCGTCATATCATTTCCATTTTGCAACTAATTGGCCACCTTGCCGACCCAAGTGTGACTCTGAAGAGACAGGCCTTGCGAGTCCGCCACTGACCGAGACCAGCTTGGTTGACGCCTCATTACGCAAAAGTCACGTTCGCCTTAACCGAGCCACGCTTGGGACATTTTTATTAACGGGACGAGCGAGCGATCTGCGCCATGCGCGGTTGTTCGCGTTAAGGGGATCAGACCTTGAACACCAAATCCACGCGCCAGCGGTTGCTGGGCTCTTCTGTTCTGATGGCTGCAGCGCTTGCCGTTGCGGCGCCGGCCGGCGCCGTGTTCGCGCAGACGGCTCAGACGGCCACGCCGGACACGAGCCAGGAAGTGGTCGTCACCGGCTCAATCCTTCGCCACAAGCTTTCGGACACGGCGAACCCGGTGACCGCGATCACGGCGGTGGAGCTCGAGGATAAGGGCATCACCACCATCACCAGCGCGATCCAGCAGATTTCGGCGCAGGGCTCATCTTCGCTGCCGAACTCGTTCACCGCCAACGGCGCCTTCGCAGCCGGCGCGGCGAACGTCTCTCTTCGCGGCCTGACCTCGAACTCAACCCTGACGCTGGTTGATGGTCTGCGGATGACCTACTACCCGCTGGCCGACGACGGCAGCCGCAACTTCGTCGACCTGAACACCATCCCCGACGTGATCGTCGATCACATCGACGTGGAAAAGGACGGCGCTTCGTCGACCTACGGCGCCGACGCCGTGGCCGGGGTGGTCAACGTCATCACCAAAAAGACCTATCAGGGCCTGACGTTCAAGGCCGAAGACGGCTTCACCCAGCACGGCGGCGGCGGCTCGGCCAACATCCAGTTCCTCGCCGGCAAGGGCGACCTCGGCGCCGATGGCTACAACGTCTACGTCGGCATCGAATATGAGCACGACGACGCGCTCTACAATCGCGACCGCGGCTATCCCTTCAACACGGCGAACCAGAGTTCAACCTGCGGGATCAGCCTCGCCGGCGGCACGACCTGCCGCACCAACGCCGTGGTCAATGGGCTGCAGTTCGACGGCAGCTTCCAGGCCGTAGGCGCGACGACCGTCGCCACAGTCCGTCCGGTTATCGGCGGCGTGGCGGCCGGCAACTACCAGCTCCTCAACCCCGCCGCGGGCTGCGGCAATCTTGCGACAGTGGTCGCGCCGGCGGGCAGCGCCTCAGGCATCAACGTGCCCACCACTCTTTGCCAGCAGGATCTCATCGCCCAATACGGTGTGATTTCGCCGGATGACAAGCGGTTCAGCATCAGCGCCCGCGGGACCAAGAAGCTGTGGGGCGACGCCGAGGGCTATTTCACAGCTAACTACTACCAGAACGACGTTTTCTCCACCACCGCTCCGTCATCGATCCGGCAGCAGTCCACACCTGGAGCGCTGGGGCTGAGCTACTCGTCGGCCAACATTGCTCTGCCTGTCTTCGTCTGCCCGCAAGGCAGCGCGACCTATATCTGTAACGGCACGGAAGCCGGCGCCAAGCTGAACCCGAACAACCCGTTCGCGGCAGCCGGAGACCCCGCGCACATCGTCTACCGGTTTGGCGACATCCCCGCCTCGAACGAGCAGTTCTCACAGACCTATCGGTTTGCAACCGGGATCAAGGGTTCGTTCAACTGGATGGGCCCCTGGAACTATAACGTCGAACTGACCGGCTCGCAGACCGACCTCCAAGTCACCGCCAAGGGCGATCTTTATATCGCCAACCTGCTGACCGCGGTGAACGACGGGGCGTACAACTTCGTCACTCCGTCGATGAATACGGCGGCGGTTCGCAACTCCATTTCGCCCGCGAACGTCCAGAACTCACAGTCGCAACTGGGACAGCTCCAGGGCATCCTGACCAAGGATCTCTTCCAGCTTCCGGGCGGTGCGCTGCAGCTCGGCCTGGTCGGCTCCGCGCGATATGAATCGGTCGACGATCCGAGCGCCAACCCGGACAGCAACGGCACGCTCAATCGCTATTTCACCATCAACCCCTTCGGCACCATCGGTAACCGCACCGCCGAGGCGGTCGCCTTCGAGTTCGATGCACCTGTCCTGAAGCAGATCGACATCAATCTCTCCGGCCGATACGACACCTATTCGAGCGGGCAGAGCCACTTCTCGCCCAAGATCGGCGGCACCATCAAGCCGTTCGCCGACTGGGCGCCGCAATTCAACATCATCACCCTGCGGTCGACCTATTCCGAAGGCTTCCGGATTCCCAGCTTCTCGGAATGCTGCTCCCTGCCGACCACCGGCTTCGTGACCGAGACCGCCCCTGCGTCGTTCCAGGCCGCACACGGCAACGACGGCTACGGTGTCGGCTTCGCTTTGGGCGAGACCACCAAGGGCACGCAGGGGCTGCAGCCTGAAACCTCCAAGAACTTCACCGTCGGCTTTGTGCTCGACCCGATCCGCCAGCTCAGCTTCTCGTTCGACTTCTATCGGATCGAGAAGAAGAACCTGATCGGCGCAAACACTGGGGCCATCGCAACGGCGCTCGCCGACTACTATGCCGGCAAGCCCCTGCCCGCGGGCGTAACCATCACCCCGGGCATTCCGGATGATAATGTTCCCGGCGCCCTGCCAATCCCCCAATTCGTCTCAGAGGGCTTCACCAATTTGGGTGAAGAGACGGCGTCCGGCTACGACATCGGCGCCACCGCCCGCTTCACCCTGCCGTATGGCGTCAAGTGGACCAGCAGCTTCGACGGCAACTATACGCTACGCCTGAACCTGTTGGAGCCGGGTCAGCCCGTCCAGCACTACGCTGGCACGATCGGGCCATACAACAACGTGTCGGCGGGCGGCACGCCGAAATTCAAGGCCAACTGGGCGAACTCCTTCGCCAAGGGCCCCTTCACCGCCACGGTCGTGGCCTACTATACCGACGGCTATCAGCTGCAGGGCGAAGACTTCGGCGACACCACCGGCCTCTGCATCGCCAACGGCGCCAGCGCCAGCAACATCAACACGACCTATTTGGACGGCATCACGCCGGTCCGGTGCAAGGTGAAGCCGTTCTGGGACATCGACACTCATCTGACCTACCAGGCTACCAAGCACATCCAACTCTACATGGATGTCCAGAACCTGTTCGACAAACAGCCCCCGATCGATCCGACGACCTACGGCGCGAACAACTACAACGACGTGGTTGCGAACGCGGGCATCTATGGGCGGACCTTCAAGTTCGGCGTGAAAGCGACCTTCTAGCCGTCGGCGTCATGGATTTGAGTTTGAGGCGGCGCCGTCGGGCGCCGCCTTTTTCTTGTGTGCCGGGCGTGATCGACAGCTTGGAGGTGCAAGTCCTTTACCCAGCCTGATGGCGGCGAAGGGGTAGCGAAGCGCAAAGGCGGCGTAAGGCTGCTCGGCATCCCCACGGTGCTCGATCGCTTCGTTCGGCAAGCGATGAAGCGCGCGCAGGATCATATCGGCGCGGGCTTCAAACACCTTGTGGACCTCGACCTGGAGAAGTCTTCGACCGGGTGAACCCGACGGACGGGGGAGCCCCCCAGGGCGGTCCGCTCTTGCCGCTGCTGTCCAACCTGATGCTGGACGTGCTGGACAAGGACCTGGCGGCTCAGCAACAGCCCCGCGCTCGCCATCGCCCTATCCAATATCTTCCTCGGCGGGGTCGGCCTTGCCTCCATCGCGCCCAACACGCCGCTTAGTCCATCGAACCGCCGTGTACGGACCCGTATGCACGGTGGTTTGGGAGGGGAGGAGCCGCGAGGCTCCCCCTATCCCGGATTGGGCGAATGTGATCGCGATGCGGCGCGAGGCGCGTCCTCACCACAACCTCGGGCGCCTCGCCGGGACAGCACTCAATCCCACGCACACCAAGCTGAACCGCACCGTGGCGGAAATACGGTGAATTTCAGCAGCTCCCCATCGAGATTTGTCAACAAAAAGGCGGCTTGGAATCACTGACGAAACAAATATGACGCTTCGGCATTCGAACTGTGACCAATAAGCGACAGCCCTGCCGCCTCTGCAGGCGCCGCCCGTAAGCTCGATTGACGCTCCTTTGCGCAAAAGTCACGTTCGCCCCAACCAAGCCGGGCTTGGGACATTTTTTCAGTAGGGCGAAACAGCGGCCTCCGCCGAGCGGAGACGCTTGCCTTGAAGGGGTCAACCTTTGAACACCAAATCCACCCGCCAGCGCCTGCTGGGCTCATCTGTATTGGTGGCCGCGGCGCTCGCCGTCACAGCTCCCGCCGGCGCTGCGTTCGCGCAGAACGCTCAGGCGGCGCCTGACACTTCGGCGCCGCAGGAAGTCATCGTCACCGGCTCGATCCTGCGCAAGCCGCTGTCGGCCACCGCCGATCCGGTCACCACCCTCAGCGCGCAGGACCTGACGGACAAGGGCATCACCACTGTCACCAACGCGATCCAGTCGATCTCGGCGAACGGCTCGTCCTCGCTGCCGAACTCGTTCTCGGGCAACGGCGCCTTCGCCGGCGGCGCAGCCAACGTCTCGCTGCGCGGCCTGACCTCGAACTCGACCCTGGTCCTGTTCGACGGCCAACGCATGACCTACTATCCCCTGGCCGACGACGGCACGCGCAACTTCGTCGACCTGAACACCATCCCCGACATCATCATCGACCGGGTCCAGGTGGACAAGGACGGCGCCTCGTCGACCTACGGCGCCGACGCCATCGCCGGCGTGGTCAACGTGATCACCAAGAAGACCTACCAAGGCGTGATGGTGAACGCCGAAGGCGGCTGGAGCCAGCACGGCGGCGGTGACGAAAGCCACTTCTCGGCCCTGTTCGGCAAGGGCGACCTCGGCGCGGACGGCTATAACGTCTATCTCGGCGTCGAGTACGAGCATGACGACGCGCTCTACGCCCGCGATCGCGGCTATCCCTACAACACGTCGGACCAGAGCTCGACCTGCGGCATCGCCGTGGGCGGCGGCACCACCTGCCGTCTCAACAACGTGGTCAACGGACTTCAGGCCAACGGCAGCTTCCTGGGCGTGGGCACCCTCCCCAACGGAAGCCAGCCGGGGACGAACACCGCGATCGTGGCGCCTTGGTCCTCGGCGGGCGTGGGTGGAACCCAGGTCGGTGACTACCAACTGCTGAACCCGGCCGCGGGCTGCATCAACGGCGACAAGGCGATCACCATCACCCCAGCCCAGGCGGCGGCGGGCGGCGCCGGCGGCATCACCGCCGGGCCGACTACGCTGTGTAGCCAAGACAATCAGAAGCTGTACGGCATCATCGCACCGGACGATAAGCGCTTCAGCGTGAGCCTGCACGCGACCAAGAAGCTGTGGGGCGATGCGGAGGGCTATTTCACCGCCAACTATTATCACAACGACGTGCTCGCCGTGGGCGGCCTTGGCTCGCCCTCATCGGCCAGGCAGATTTCCACGCCGGGCGCGAACGGTCTGTCCTTTAGCGATGAAGGCGGGACGCCGGCTAATCCGGCGGGCTTGACCCTCCCGGTCTTCGTATGCCCGCTGGGCAGCGCCACCTACGTCTGTAACGGGACCGAAGCCGGCGCCAAGCTCAACCCGAACAACCCGTTCGCGGCTGCTGGCAATGTGGCCCAGCTGTTCTATTCGTTCGGCGACATCCCCACCTCGACGGAGTACCTGAACAATACCTACCGGCTCGCCGGCGGCTTCCGCGGCACGTTCAACTGGATGGGGCCATGGGAATATGCCGTCGACGCCACCGGATCGCAGACCGACCTGCAGACGATCTCCAAGGGCGACATCTACATCAATAACCTGCTGACGGCGGTCAACCAGGGCACCTACAATTTCGCCAATCCGAACCAGAACACGGCGGCGATCCGCAACTTCGTCGCGCCCACCAGCGTCCAGAACGACCAGTCGCAGCTGGCGATGATCCAGGGCACGATATCAAAGGATCTGTACAAGTTGCCGGGCGGCGAATTGCGCGTCGGCCTGATCGCGGCGGCCCGTTACGAGTCCGTGTACGATCCCAGCGGAAATCCGGACAACGAAGGCACCTACAATCGCTACTTCGGGCTGAACCCGGTCGGCGTGATCGCCAGCCGCACCACCGAAGGCGTAGGCTACGAGTTCGACATCCCGGTCCTGCCGCAGATCGACCTGCAGACCTCAGGCCGTTTCGACAACTATTCGACCGGCCAAAGCCACTTCTCGCCCAAGGGCGGCGTGATCGTGAAGCCGTTCAAGGACTGGGCCCCGGCTTTCGACAAGTTCACCATCCGCGCCACCTACTCCGAGGGCTTCCGGATCCCGAGCTTCGCCGAATCCAACGAGTTGCCGACGACCGGCTTCGTGAACTTCACCGCGCCGCAGGCCTATCTCAACCAGCACCCCGACGGATACGGCCAGAGCTTCCCCCTCGGCGAGACGACGGTCGGCACCTCGGGTCTGAAGCCGGAGACCTCCCACAACTTCACCGGCGGCATCGTGTTCGAGCCGGATCATCACTGGAGCTTCTCGATCGACTTCTTCCGCATCGTGAAGGACAACGTGATCGTGCCGAACAACGCGAACCTGCAGAACGCGGTCAACGACTACCTGCTCGGGCAGCCGATCCCCACGGGCTATAAGTTCACACCCGGGACCCCCGACCCCGGCAACCCGAATGGCGTTCCGTTGCCGGCTTTCGTCGAATACGGCTTCATCAACCAGGACAAGGAGACATCCTCGGGCTGGGATCTCGGCGGCCAGGCGCGTTACACCCTGCCGTGGGGCATCAAGTGGACCAGCAGCTTCGATGGAACCTACCAGCTCCGTCTGAACCTGTTCACTCCGACTGGTGTTGAGGCGTTTGCGGGCACCATCGGGCCGTACAACAACGTCTCGGCTGCCGGTACCCCGAAGTTCAAGGCGAACTGGTCCAACACCTTCGTCAAGGGGCCGGTCAGCTTCACGCTCACGGCCTACTATACTGACGGCTATGATCTGGAAGGGCCTGACTTCGGCGGCACCGCCGGCGAGTGCACCACGAACAACTTCATCAACACAACCTACGCCGACGGCGTCACGCCGGTGCGTTGTAAGGTGAAGCCGTTCTGGGATATCCAGACGCACATCGCCTACGACTTCAACAAGCGCCTGCAGTTCTATGTCGACGTCGACAACCTGTTCGACAAGGCGGCGCCGTACGATCCCACCACCTACGGCGGGTTCAACTACAACGACGTGGTCGCCAACAGCGGCATCTACGGCCGGTTCTTCAAGTTCGGCGTGCGGGCGAAATTCTAAACCCACAGTCGCACTGCTTGTGATTGAGGCGGCGCCTTCGGGCGCCGCCTTTTTCATTTCCGGTCCGGATGAATCCGAGCCAAGTGAAAGTCGCCGATCTGATCGGCTCAGACTTCACAAGTATCCGAAACTATAGCGGCAGCCCGGTGCTCAGGCGCTGAGCCGCGCCAGCGCGGGGCGCGGAGGGACGGCCATGGCGGCCTCGCCGCCGGCCTGGGCGCACAACCAGGCCACGAGCGGCTCGATCAGCGTCGATTTGGCATGCTCGGCGCGCCAGACGGTCCACAGCGGCTGCCCTTCGCCCACTACATCGGGGCAGACCGGAACCAGATCGCCCTCGGCCACCGCGAACCGAACCGAAAGCGCATCGCCGAGGGCCACGCCGGCGCCGCGCATGGCCGCCTCCAGCGCCAGGCCGGTGCAATCATCGAACCGTGTTCCCCACAACGGCCCATCGGAGTCCAGTCCCGCGGCCCTGAACCAGACGGCCCAGGCGGCGCCGTCGCGCTCGATCAGGAGCGGCGCAGTCAGCAGAGCCTCCGGCGTCTCGAGGGGCAGACGCCGCAGGAAGGCCGGACTGGCGTAGGCCTGAAGCGCCGGATCGGCCAGCGCCTGCGCCTCGAAGCCTGGCCGCGGCGGCTGCGGCTGGATCGCGAGGTCGAACTCGGCGTCGCCGGCGTCGTCTGTGCGCAGGCACAGGTTCACACCGGGGAATCGCAGCGCCAGCTCAGGCAGGAGCGGCGTCAGCCACATCCGCGCGAGCTGCGCGGGAGCCCGGAGCTTGAGGCTGTTCGGGGACTGGTCGCTGACCTGCCGGACGGCGCGGTCGACCAGCCCGGCCGCCTCCGCATAGGCGGTCGCCAGGGCGAGGCTGGATCCGGTGGGCTCCATGGCGGCGCCGCGGCGATTGAACAGCTTGGAGCCGATCTCCTCCTCGAGCCGCCGCACGGCCTGGCTGATGGCGCTGTGGGTGACGTCGAGCTCCACCGCGGCCGCGGAATAGCTGCGGTGACGGCAGGCGGCTTCCAGCGCCCTTAGTGCGGCGAACGGTGGCGGACGATGCGCCATGGGTCTCGCCCCCTCGCGAAGTCTTTCGCCAGACTATGCCCCCCGGCCGGAACCCGTGAAAGGCCAGGGCGCTGCGGCATTTATGCGTTTCATGCCTGTTATGAATATCTGTGGGCTGAGCGTCACACTGTTGGATTCGCCGGCGATCGGCAGGACGCTGGACGCGCGCCGCACCGCCCTGTCTAGTCCCAGATGACAAGGAGGATGGCATGCCGGGGATGAGCTTCGACGACTACGTCGGTCACGACGCCATGGGACTGGCGGCGCTGATCAAGGCCGGAAAGGTCAGCGCGGTGGAGGTGGCCGAAGCGGCCATCGCCCGCGCGGAAGCCGTCAACCCCCGCGTCAACGCCATCGTCGAGCGGCTGTATGACCAGGCCAGGGCGGCGGCCAGGGCGGGCCTGAGCGGTCCCCTGGCGGGCGTCCCCTGGGGGGTGAAGGACCTCGGCCATGAGATCGGCGGCGTGCGGATCACCTCCGGCAGCCCAGGCTTCAAGGACTACGTACCGGCGGCGGATTCCCTCAGCGTGAAGCGCATGCGCGCGGCGGGGCTCAACCTCCTTCTCACCACCACTTCGCCCGAGTTCGGCCTGACGGTGACCACCGAATCCACCCTGCACGGCCAGACCCGCAACCCATGGAACCTGGAGCGCACCTCCGGCGGCTCGTCCGGCGGCGCATCGGCAGTGGTGGCGGCGGGGATCATGCCGGCGGCGCACGCCACCGACGGCGGCGGCTCGATCCGCGTGCCCGCCGCCTGTTGCGGCCTCTTCGGCGTGAAGCCGTCGCGGGGGCGCACGCCTGTCGCCGTCGGGCGCACCGAGGGCTGGAACGGCCTCGGCGTCAGCCACGCGGTGACCCGCTCGGTGCGCGACAGCGCCATCCTGCTCGACGTCATGCAGGGTCCCGAGCCCGGCTCGCGCTATGTGGCGCCGCCGCCGAAGGGGCCCTTCCTCGAAGCCGCGGCGCGCGATCCCGGCCGGCCGCTGCGCATCGCCCTGCAGCTGGTCCCGGCCTCGGGCGTCGCCGTCGATCTGGCCTGCCTGGCCGCCGCGCGGGACGCCGCCAGGCTGTGCGAGGAGCTCGGCCATCATGTCGAGGAGGCGGCGCCGCAGGTCGACGCCCAGGCCCTGGCGACGGCCATGACCGTCACCACCAGCACCCACACCGCCGCGGCGTTCGCCGCCCGCGCCAAGGCCCTGGGCCGGCCGATGACGCCTGACGACATGGAGCAGGCCACCGGCGGCTTCGTCCACCTCGGCCAGACCGCCAGCGCCATCGACTTGGCCGCCGCCGACCAGGCCTTCATGGCCGCCGCCATCGCCGTTGCGACCTTCCAGCAGACCTACGACCTGATCCTGACCCCGGTGCTGTCGAAGCCGCCGGTCAGGCTCGGCGAGGTGGCGCTGAACCAGCCGCTGTCGGTCTATGGCGCCAATTTCGGCGCCTTCTGCCCCTTCACCGCCCTGGCCAACCAGACCGGCCAGCCGGCGATGAGCGTGCCCCTGTGGTGGTCCGACGGCCTGCCGATCGGGGTGCAGTTCGCCGCCCGGCTCGGCGAGGAGGAGACCCTGTTCTCCCTCGCCCACCAGCTGGAGCAGGCGCGCCCCTGGTTCGACAAGAGGGCGCCGCTGTAGACGCCAATGCGTCCTTCGATACAGCCGCTTCGCGACTTACTCAGGAAGACGAAACCGGGTTGATTTTGCTAACGTTCGTCATGCTGAGTAGCCTGCGACGCAGGCGTATCGAAGCACGCACCTACTCGCCGAACCCTTCGCCGGGGGTCGCCGGCGACAGGCGGATCAGCCGGCTGTCCTCCACCCCGGCCTGGCGGTGCTTGACCCACTCGCGGTAGCCGGCGTCGGTGACCATGGCCAGGAAGGCGCCGGCGTTCGGGTATTCGGCGATGAAGGCGATGTCCCAGTGTTCGTCCGCCGGACCGGTGACGACCGTTTCCGGCTTGCCGACCCAGACCTGCCGCCCGCCGAGCCCGGTGAACAGGGCCGCCGTCTCGCGGCCGTAAGCCCGATAGGCGTCGAGCCCGCTCATGTCCTTGCCGTGGTTCGGATGGCCTTCGGGATAGTCAGCCTTGGCCTTGAGCCGCACAAGGTTCAGCATGTGGATCGGCGTGTCGCGCGGCAGGGCCTTGAAGGCGTCGAACTGGGCGCGGAGCGGATCGATCGAACCTGTCATATTCGCCTCCTATGATGCAGAACCGCCGTTGAAGGCGAGGTACTTACAGTGAAGCAAAAGATAGGGGTGGGATCACCATGAAGTTGGCTCTGACCGCGGTGCTGTTCGGATTGTTCGCCGCCGGAGGCGCCGACGCCGCCTGCCGTCTCAAAGCCCCCGACGCCGCCGAGGCCGGCAAGGGCTGCGCCCACGCCTGGATGGACGCCAACCTCAAGCTCAACGACATCCAGACCGTCGGCACCCACAACAGCTACAAAAAGTTCATCACCCCCAAGCTCTACGCCATGGTGCTGAAGGCCAACGCCCGGGCGATCGAGATCGACTACGGCCACCCCTCGCTGACCGACGAGCTCAACGACGGAGCGCGCGGGCTGGAGATCGACGTCGCCTACGACCCCAAGGGCGGCCTCTACGCCCATCCGCTCGGGCCGAAGATGTCCGGCGAGCCGGTGGCCGACGACTATGCCGAGCGCATGTCCAAGCCGGGCTACAAGGTGCTGCACATCCAGGACATCGACTTCCGCTCGACCTGCATCACCTTCGTCG
>Ga0302314_10006654_pt1 | contig 20884 bp, 15 predicted proteins | sample III_Palsa_N2_3_FD_200533 | JGI IMG/M metagenome (GOLD analysis project Ga0302314, IMG submission 200533) | Peat permafrost microbial communities from Stordalen Mire near Abisko, Sweden - III_Palsa_N2_3 | ecosystem: Environmental > Terrestrial > Soil > Palsa > Peat permafrost | place: Sweden... | reverse complement strand
GTATGGACTGACGGCCGTCCGCTACGGCCGGTGGCCACGCTGGAAACCCGGCGCACCGCCTGGCGCATCACCGGCCCGGGCGGCGAGGTGCTCGCCGAGGTGGCGGACGACCTGGTGACCGGGCACCGGGATGCACGGCCCGGATCGCCCGGCGGCCGGGAGGTTGCCTCGGCCGACCTGACCTGGCGTGAGGTCGAGGTCGAGCTAGTCTCCGGACCGCCGGCCATCCTTGCGGCGGCCGGGCGGCGGCTGCGCAGCGCCGGCGCGAGGCCGTCCGGGTCCGCCAGCAAGCTCAGCCGCGTGCTCAGCGCACCCTCGTCCTGATGGCAGGAAGCCCGGCCCGGCCGGAACAGCTCTCTCCCCGCGACATCGATGCGCTGGCCGCCATCGCCGAGAGCTACCTGGCCCGCGGCGGCCAGCCGGGGCTGGTGTACGGCGTCGTGGCCGGCGGCTCCCTGCTGCATGCTCGCGGTCTCGGTGAGCGATGGCTCGGCGGAGCGGTGCCGGATGCAGACACGGTCTTCCGGATCGCCTCGATGACGAAGAGCTTCACGGCGGCAGCGGTGCTGGCGTTGCGGGACGATGGCGCGCTGGCGCTCGACGACCCGGCCGAGGAGTACGTCCCTGAGCTGCGAGGCCAGCGCCCGGCGACCGCCGATTCACCCCGCATCTCCGTCCGGAACCTGCTGACCATGACGGCGGGCCTGCCGACCGATGACCCGTGGGGTGACCGGCAGCAGGGAACCACGGCAGCGGAGTTCTCGGAGTTCCTCACAGGTGGCGTCCGTTTCGCCTGGGCACCTGGCACCCGCTTCGAGTATGCCAACCTCGGCTACGCGATCCTCGGCAGAGTCATTGCCGCGGCGTCGGGGACGGGATATGCCGCCTTCGTGCGGGACCGGCTGCTCGGACCGCTCGGGATGGCCAGCACCGGGTTCGAGTCCTCGGAGTTCGCCGGGGCCCGGCTCGCCCGCGGCTACCGGCGCGGCGGCGATGGCTGGGAGGAACTCGTCCCGGACGCCTACGGCGCGTTCGCCCCGATGGGCGGGGTGTTCAGCTCCGTCAGCGACCTCACCCGCTGGGTGACCGGCTTCGCCGCCGCATTCCCCCCTGGCGACGAGCAAACCGGCGGTCCGCATCCGCTCCGGCGTGCGTCCCGGCGCGAGATGCAGCTGACGCAGGTCGCGCTGCCACCCCAGCCACCCTCGCTGCCCGCGGGCTCCGGCCCGGGCAGCTACGGGTTCGGGCTGTTCGTCGAAGACGACGCGGCGCATGGCCGGATCGTCCAGCACAGCGGTGGCTATCCCGGCTTCGGCAGTCACATGCGCTGGCACCTTGCGAGCGGAGTCGGCGTCATCGTGCTCGCGAACGGGACCTACGCGCCGGCGCCTCCACTTGGCGCCAGGCTGCTGGATACCCTGCTGCGATCCGTGTCCCGGCCGGGCCCGGCCGGGTCGTCCGCGGCCGCAGTGGCACGGCGAGCGTCCGCCGCCGTGACAGCATCGACCGGCCCTGCGCTGCCGCAGCCGTCAGCCGCGGCAGCGAGTCCGCTAACGGTCCTCGGTCCGGTGCCTGCCCCCGGCGGCCCGTGGCCGGAGACGCTGGACGGGCAGCGTGCGGTGATGGGCCTGCTCAAATCCTGGGATGACACGGCGGCTGACCTGCTGTTCACCGCGAACGTCGCCCAGGATGAACCGTTTGCCGAGCGCCAGCGCAGCATCGGACTGATCCGCCAGCGGATCGGGGATTTCCGCGAGGATCGGGCAAGGCCTGCCGAGTTCGACTCGGCCGCGCACTGCCGGTGGTGGCTGCGCGGCGCGCACGGCGTAGTCGAGGCCGAGATCCGGCTCACCCCGGAGCGACGCCCTCGCGTCCAGTCGCTCGTGCTCGCCGTGCCGCCGGCCCCGGATTCGGCGCTCGCCCGAATCCTTGAGTCGCTCATTTCACTGCTGAACGACGGGGCCGGCGGCTGGCCCTCGTCGCTGCCGGTTTCCGCCACCGTGGACACCAGCCTGCTGATGCGCCGGCTCCGGGCGGCCGCCGCCTGGGCAGGCCACTGCCGGCCTGGCGCGTTCAGCAGCGGGGACGGCGAGACCTCGGCCGCCATCGAGCTGGACGGCGAGACCGCCCGGCTCCTCCTGCAGGTTGCGGTGGATCCGGCCGAGCGCCTGCTGCAGCAGGCGGACATCACGCTCAGCTGGAGCTTGCACTGAACGTCGGCGGGTTTCTCGCAGCCTGACCCGGGCCCGGAGTTTCTGCGGATCCGGCCATAAGGCGATCGCTCAGCCGGGCAGTCCGGCCGCTCATAGCTGGCTCAGAGGCGGCGCAGAGGCGCGACCCAGCACCGGCAGGAAAGCTGTGTCAAGAACCTAGCAAGGAAGGATCCGCCCGATGAGCAGGCAGCCGCAGGACGCCAGGCGAGCCATCGCGGACCGCGAGCACGGGCACGCCCGGCTGCGCGCGGCCACCGCGACCGCGGGCGTGGTCAGCGTAATAGCCGCCGGCGCGGTCGCGTTCGCGCTGCCCGGCTCGCAGCACACTGCCGCCAGCGACCCGGCGTCGGCATCCACGGGCAGCACCTCCGTGAGCACCGGGACCTCCGGCTCCGCCGCATCGGGCAGCTCGAGCAAGACCAGCTCAGGAACGAGCAGCTCGGGCAGCAGCTCAAGCAAGAGCAAGAGCCTCGCCAAGGCTTCGAGCGCGCCGTCGGCCAGTTCGGGCGCAAGCAGCGTCACCTCCGGCGGCTCGTGATGCCGGTGACCATGCCGCCGCCCGCCCGGCCGTCCACTCGCCGGGCTGCCACTTCCGGGCCCGCTCCGTCGGCAACCGGCCGGTCAGCGACCCGAACCGCGGCCCGGCCAGTGCCGGCCGCAGCCGAGTGGCCAGCGCTGGGGACCCTGGCCGCGCTGGCCGTCACCGACCCGGCCGCGCTGCCGGAGGCCCGCGGCCTGCTGACGGCCGAGCTTGCCGCGGTGGACGCGGCCTGCAGCACCTTCCGCGGTGACTCCGAGCTTCTTGCCGTCAACGCAGCCGCCCGCCAGCACGGCCCGGTCAAGGTCAGCCCGCTGCTCGCGAAGGCGATCGGCGCTGCCCTGCGGGCGGCCGGGCAGACCGGCGGCGACGTGGACCCGCTGGCCGGCGCCCGGCAGCCGGGGGCACCGGCGTCTCCGCTCATCGCGGTCATCGGCAGCTGGCGGCAGGTCCGCCTGGACCAGGAAAACGGCCTGCTCAGCATCCCGCCCGGCACCTGGCTCGACCTCGGCGCCACGGCGAAGGCCTGGGCCGCGGACTGGGCTGCTGCCAGGATCGCCGCCCGGCTTGGCTGCGGCGTGCTCGTCAGCCTGGGCGGGGACGTCGCGGCATGCGGCGACCCGCCGCGCGGCGGGTGGCGGATCCGGGTGCAGGACACGTCCGGTCCCGTGGCCGATCATGCGGCCGGACCCGCCGCCGTGGTGTCGATCGTCAGCGGCGGCCTTGCCACCTCCGGCGCCGGCGCGGTCCGCTGGCGCCATGGCGGTGACGTTCTTCAGCACATCCTGCGCCCGCTCGCCAGCGGGCCGGCTGCTCCGGCCTGGCGCACCGCGTCCGTCACGGCCGCGAGCTGCGCGGAAGCGAGCACGGCCAGCACGGCGGCGATCATCAGGGGCAGCGCGGCCGTCGGCTGGCTATCCGGCCTCGGCCTCCCGGCCCGCCTCGTCGACACCGCCGGCCGGGTCGCCGTCGTGGCCGGCTGGCCGTCGGCCGGGCACGGCGACCGAGCCGGGCACGCCGACCGAGCCGGGCACGCCGACAGAGCCGGGCACTCCGGCAGAGCCGGGCACTCCGGCAGGAAGGCAGAGCCGCAATGAGCGGGATCACCTCGGGCACGGCGCTCTGGTACGCCAGCCGGGCTACCGGCGTCATCTGCCTGGTACTGCTCACCGCCGTCATGGTGCTCGGCATCCTGGTCAACCGGCAGGGCCGGCTACCTGGCCTGCCCAGGTTCGCGGTCACCGGGCTGCACCGCAACCTCTCGCTGCTGGCCGTCGGCTTTCTTGCCGTGCACGTCGCGACGGCCATCGCCGACCCGTTCGTCACGATTGGCGTGGCCGCCGTGGTCATCCCGCTCGCCTCGCCGTACCGCTCGCTGTGGATCGGCCTTGGCGCCGTGTCCCTGGACATGATGCTGGTGCTGATCGTGACCAGCCTGGCCCGGGCACACATCGGCCGCAGGCTATGGCGGACGCTGCACTGGCTGGCCTACGCGTCCTGGCCGGTCGCGCTCGCGCACAGCATCGGCAGCAGCGGTGACCTGCGCGCCGGTCCCCTGCTTGCCCTTACCGCCGCATGCACGCTCGCCGTGGCAGGCGCCGTAGGCTGGCGGGCAATATGCACCATCCGGACCGCGCCCCGGGCGCGGCGGGTTGCCGCCGTGCTCTCCGGCCAGGCAGGCGCCCGATGACCGCCCCCGGCGCCAGCCTGCTGATCGCGGGCAGCCCGCGCCCCGGCGGCCGGCCGGCCCAACTCCCCCGGCTGCTGCCGGCTGACGGCCGCCCGGCCGGGCTGCCCGCTCACGTGGCCGAGCACGGGCCGCTGCCGTACCGCGGCGGTCCGGGCCACCTGATCGCGGACGCCGGTGAATCCGGCCTGACCGGGCGCGGCGGCGCGGCTTTCCCCGCGGGCCGCAAGCTTGCCGCGGTCGCGGCGGCAGGCCGCCGGCCGGTCGTGGTGGCCAACGGCGCCGAGAGCGAGCCGCTCAGCGCGAAGGACAAGACGCTGCTGCGCTACTCGCCGCACCTGGTACTCGACGGGCTGCAGCTTGCCGCCGAGGCGGTGGGCGCCCGCCGGGCGGTGCTCTACCTGCACGCCGACCTTTCCCTGCGCGACCAGCTGATCAGCCTTCTTTCCGAACGAGCCTCAGCCGGGCTGGACCGCGCCGACGTCGACCTCGTGCTCGCGCCGCCAAGATTCCTCTCGGGGCAGGAAACCGCGGCCGTGAACGTGATCAACGGGGGTGCCGCGCTGCCTACGTTCACCCCGCCGCGCACGTTCGAGCGCGGCGTCGGCGGCCAGCCGACCCTGGTGCAGAACGTCGAGACTCTTGCCCACCTGGCGCTGATTGCGCGATACGGCGCCGCCTGGTTCCGCGGCGTGGGCACCGCTGACGAGCCGGGCAGCATGCTGTGCAGCATCCGCCAGGCGGACGGCAGCTCCGCCGTCGTGGAGGCCGCGCTCGGCACGCCGCTGCGGGACCTGCTCGGCTTCGGCGATCACGTGCAGGCGGTCCTGGCTGGCGGCTACCACGGTGCCTGGCTGCCGGCCGGCCGCGCCGCGCAGCTGTCGCTGAGCAACGCCTCGCTCCGGCCCTCCGGTGCCTCGGCCGGCGCGGGCGTCCTGGCCGCGATCCCGGCCGGGACGTGCGGGCTGGCGGAGACTGCCCGGGTGGCGCGTTACCTCGCGCTGGAGTCCGCTGGCCAGTGCGGTCCGTGCCTGAACGGCCTGCCCCGCATCTCGACGGCACTCGCCGAGCTCGCGGGGAGCCGGCCGGATGGCCGCGTTATTAATGATCTTGAGCGGTGGGCCGGGCTGACTGAGCGGCGCGGCGCGTGCCACCATCCGGACGGCACCGTCAGGTTCGTTCGCAGCGCGCTGCAGGTCTTCGCGGCCGAGATCCGCGGTCATCAGGACGGCACATGCACGGCGGCGACCGGGCGGCCGTCCTTGCCGGTCCCCGCCGGGCCAGCCGATGAGAACGACTGGAGGGGGCCGCGATGAGCAGCCAGCTGCGGGTCAACCCGATTGCCTGCACCGGGCACGGACTGTGCGCCGAGCTGCTGCCCGAGATGATCACGCTCGACGAGTGGGGTTACCCGGTCCTGGCGGGCCAGCAGGTGCCGCCCGGCCTTGAGCGCCAGGCGCGCCGCACCGCGGCCAGCTGCCCGGCCCTCGCCCTGCTGCTCTCGTCCGCGCCCTGAGCTCGGCGGCCCGGCCGACGGTGTTCAGAGCAAATTCAGAGCAGGCACATAACTGCTGCGTAGCAAGCACGAGCACGCTGGAATCATGATGAGCATGACAGTAACGCCTGAGCCCGCGCCCGCCGGTCAGGAGCCGGCCCTGCGCCGGCCGGACGGGACGCCGATCCGGGTCCTCGTGGTGGACGACGAGCCGAGCCTGGCCGAGCTGCTGGCCAGCGTCCTGCGCTACGAGGGCTGGGAGATCAGGACCGCGGGCGACGGACTGGGGGCGGTGCGCGCGGCGCGCGAGTTCCGGCCAGACGCCGTCGTGCTCGATGTCATGCTGCCCGACCTGAGCGGCCTGCAGGTGCTCGGCCGGCTGCGCGCCGAGCTGCCGCACGTCTGCGTGCTCTTCCTGACCGCGCGCGATGCCGTCGAGGACCGCGTCGCCGGGATCACCGCAGGCGGGGATGACTACGTGACGAAGCCGTTCAGCCTGGAAGAGGTGCTCGCCAGGCTGCGCGGCCTGCTGCGCCGGGCGGGCGTCGCGCGGGCCCGCGGCGGGACCGAGCTCACGGTCGGTGACCTGACCATGGATGAGGAGGCCAGGGAGGTCCACCGGGCCGGCCAGCTGATCGAGCTGACCGCGACCGAGTTCGAGCTGCTGCGCTTCCTGATGCGCAACCCACGCCGGGTGCTGTCCAAGGCGCAGATCCTGGACCGGGTGTGGAACTACGACTTCGGCGGCCAGGCCCACGTCGTCGAGCTGTACATCAGCTACCTGCGGAAGAAGATCGACGCCGGCCGCGAGCCGGTGATCCACACGGTGCGCGGCGTGGGCTACGTGCTCAAGCCGGGCGGCTGAGCCTCCGGACTGATGCGGCGATGAGCGACGCGGCAGCAGGAACGGGACCGGACGGGCGTAGTGCTGGCGCGCGCCGGCCTGGGCTCCGTGGCTGGCTGGCTGGCCGGACCCTGCGCGGCCGGCTGATCGCCGGCCTGGTCGCGCTGCTCGCCGTTGCCTGCGCGTGCGTCGGGCTGGTGACTTACCTGGCCCTGCGCGGGTTCCTCTTCGATTCCCTCGACCAGCAGCTCAGCGCCGCCAGCCAGCGTTACGTCTCGTGCATGCAGAATGAGGCTGGCCCGGCCCCGCAGACTCCCCCGGGATCGCCGCCCCAGTCATCGCCGCTGTGCGGCAACGAGATCCCCGGCCAGGCCGCCGGGACCTTCAGTGCCCGGCTCGTCAAATACCAGGTCACGAACGCGAACATCGAGGCCGGCAAGTGCAGCCTGTCCGCCACGGACGCGGCGGTGCTGGCCCGGCTGCCGGTGAATGGCCGGCCCTACGACCGGGACCTGCCGTCGGCCTATGGCGAGTACCGGCTGACTGCCTTCCGCTCCCCCGATGGCGACGTGCTGGTGACCGGCCTGCCGCTGGGCGATATGCAGACCACCCTGCACAGCGTCGAGATCGCCGAGATTGCCGTCTTCTCGATCGCGCTGCTGCTCACCGGGATCATCGGCACCGGCTGGGTCCGGCTCTCGCTGCGGCCGCTGCGGCGGGTCACCGCCACCGCCGCCGAGGTCACCAGGCTGCCGCTGGGCAGCGGTGAGGTAGCCCTGCCGAACCGGGTTCCTGACTCCGATCCGCGAACCGAGGTCGGCCAGCTCGGCGTGGCCTTCAACCGGATGCTCGGCCACGTGGAGTCGGCGCTTGCCCGGCGGCACGCCAGCGAGGCGCGGCTGCGCACCTTCGCGGCCGACGCCAGCCACGAGCTGCGCACGCCGCTGGCCGCGATCCGGGGCTACGCCGAGCTTGCCCGCCGTCACCCCGCCGCGCTGCCCGACGACGTGGCGCACGCGCTGTCCAGGGTGGAGGCCGAATCAGCCAGGATGAGCGGTCTCGTCGATGACCTGCTGCTGCTGGCGCGGCTGGACGCGGGCCGCCCGCTGGCCGACGATCCGGTGGACCTCACCCGGCTGGCCATCGACGCGGCCAGCGACGCCAGGGCAGCAGCGCCCGCGCACCGCTGGCAGCTGGACCTGCCGGGGCAGCCGGTCGCTGTCCGCGGTGACGAGCAGCGGCTGCGCCAGGTGCTCGCGAACCTGCTGAGCAACGCGGCCAGCCACACCCCGCCCGGTACGACCGTGACAATCGCGCTAACCGCGCCCGGCCTCCAGAGTGCACCGGCGGGCCCGGCGTCGTCCGGCGCTCAGCCGGACAGCGCGGCGGCCGGCGTGGCGGGCACTGCCACCCTGAGCGTGACCGATGACGGCCCTGGCATTCCGCCTGAACTGCAGCCCGAGCTGTTCGAGCGGTTCGTGCGCGGCGACAGCTCAAGGTCCCGTGCGGCCGGCAGCACCGGCCTCGGGCTGGCGATCGTGGAGGCAGTCCTCGCGGCCCACGGCGGCCACGTCGGGGTCACGAGCCGGCCCGGGGAGACGGTCTTCGTGATTACCCTGCCGGCCGCCTCGCCGCCAAGGCCGACCCTGCGCTGATCGCCGCCGACGAGCAGCACTTCGCGGCTATCGCGGAGAGCCTTGAGCAGTCGGTCGCCGACCTGTCTGACCGGCCTGATGCCGAGCGCAAGGCGCCGCCCAATCTGAGAAACCACCATGCATGTCATGAGCGCGGAGGATCTGCATCCCCTGGCCGGCCGAATCCTCCACGATCATGGCGCGGTTGGCCTGAGTTGCCTTCATAGGCGGCTCAGATGATCGGCACAGTCCCGGCGGAGCATGGTCGCCGAGTGTTGGGCCATGACACCGCGAGAAGGACTCCTCGAGCAGGCCCGCCCGCTGGCGCCCAGCGGCCGGGAAGCGCCCCAGGTGGAGATTGTCGTCCCGGTACGCAACGAGGAACGTGACCTCGGCCCGAGCGTGCGCAGGATCGAGGCGTACCTCAGGACCAGCTTTCCGTTCACTGCGCGGATCACCATCGCCGACAACGGCAGTACCGACGGGACCTGGGCCATCGCGCTCGCCCTGGCGAGCGAGCTCGACCTGGTTCGCGCCGTCCGGCTGGAGCAGCCAGGCCGCGGCCGGGCACTGCGATCCATCTGGCTGGCGGACGACGCGGACGTGCTCGCCTATATGGATGTCGATTTGTCGACAGACTTGAACGCCCTGCTCCCGTTGGTCGCGCCGCTGCTCTCCGGCCACAGCGACGTGGCCATCGGAACCAGGCTGGCCCGCGGGGCACGGGTAGTCCGCGGCCCGCGGCGCGAGGTCATCTCCCGTGGCTACAACCTGCTGCTGCACGCGGCCCTCGGCGCCAGGTTCTCCGACGCGCAGTGCGGATTCAAGGCGATCAGCAGGACCAGGGCACGGGTGCTGCTGCCGCTGACGCGGGACACGGGCTGGTTCTTCGACACCGAGCTGCTCATCCTGGCACAGCAGGCCGGCCTGCGGATCCACGAGGTCCCAGTGGACTGGATCGACGACGCGGATTCGCGGGTGAACGTGATCGCCACCATCCTGGCCGACCTGCGCGGCATCGCCCGCCTCGGCTTCGGCCTGCTGCGCGGCAGCATCGCGGTCCCGTTCCTCGGCGATCCGGCGCCTGCTGCGGAGCAGCACGGTATGGGACGCCAGGTAGCCGGGTTCGCCGCCGTGGGCGCCGCGAGCACCGTCGCCTACGTCCTGCTGTACCTCGCACTCCGCGGCGTGCTGCCCGCTCAGTGGGCGAACGCGCTCAGCTTGCTGATCACCGCCGTAGCCAACACCGCTGCCAACCGGCGATTCACCTTCGGCATCCGCGGCCGCTCCCTTGCGGGCCGGCACCAGGCCCGCGGGCTGCTGGCCTTCGGCACCGGCCTGCTGCTCACCTCAGCGGCGCTGGCCTGGCTGCATGCCGTCACGCCGCGGCCCGGTCGCGGACTGGAGGTCGCCGTGCTCGTCGGGGCCAGCCTGCTGGCCACGCTCGTCAGATTCGTGCTGTACCGGAACTGGGTGTTCCGCAGCGACCCGAAAGGAAACCAGCGATGACCGCCCCAGCCATCGATACCCGGCACGATCCCGACCCCGACCCCGGCCGTTCACGGGCCGGCCGCGAGCCCGGCGGCCCGCGCCTGCGCGGGCTGCTGCGCGGCCCCGCCGGGCAGCCTGCCTGGGCGCGGCCGTCGCTCCTCGCGCTGCTAGGCCTCACCGCTGCGCTTTACCTGGTCGGCCTGGATCGCAGCGGCTGGGCCAACGACTTCTACTCGGCAGCCGTGCAGGCGGGCAGCACCAGCTGGAAGGCGTTCTTCTTCGGCTCGTTCGACGCCTCGAATTTCATCACCGTCGACAAGACGCCGGCGTCGCTGTGGGTGATGGAACTTTCCGCCCGCATCTTCGGCCTGAACTACTGGAGCCTGCTGGTGCCGCAGGCGCTGGAGGGCGTGGCCGCCGTCGGCGTGCTCTACGCGACGGTACGGCGCTGGTCGGGGCCGGCGGCCGGGCTGCTGGCCGGGGTGGCGATGGCCATCACCCCGGTGGCCGCGCTGATGTTCCGGTTCAACAATCCGGACGCGCTGCTCGTCCTGCTGATGACCCTGGCCGCGTACGCGGTGACCCGGGCAATCGACTCGGGGCGCACGCGCTGGCTCGTGCTGGCCGGGACGCTGATCGGCCTCGGGTTCCTCACCAAGATGCTGCAGGCGTTCCTTGTCCTGCCGGCCTTTGCCGTGGCGTACCTGGTGGCTGGCCCGGCCGGGCTCGGGCGGCGGTGCTGGCAGCTGCTGGCGGCCGCGGGCGCCATGGTCGCCGCGGCGGGCTGGTGGGTGGCGATCGTCATGCTCACCCCGGCGGCCAGCCGGCCGTACATCGGCGGATCCACCACGAACAGCATCCTTCAGCTGGCTCTCGGCTACAACGGCCTGGGCCGGCTGGACGGCAATGAGACTGGTTCGGTCGGCTTCAGCAGCGGCGGCCGCGGCGGGGGCAGCCCGGCGTTCAGCGGCCAGGCGAGCCTGGCCCGGCTGTTCGGATCGGAGATGGGCGGGCAGATCAGCTGGCTGCTGCCGGCCGCGCTGATCGCGGCCGTCCTGCTGATATGGGTATCCAGGCGGGGGGCACGGACGGACCGGCTCAGGGCAGCCGTCCTGCTCTGGGGCGGCTGGCTGCTCGTCACCGGCGCGGTTTTCAGCCTGATGACCGGGATCATCCATCCCTACTACACCGTTGCCCTGGCCCCGGCCATCGCCGCGCTGGCCGGCATGACCGCTGTCTCCGCTGCGTGGGCCTGGGTGCTGCTCGGCCGGACGCCCAGCTGGCTTCCCTGGCTGCGGCCGGTCGTAGTGATCACCGGGATCGCCGCCGCGGCGCTGCTGCTCGCCGGGCCGCGGCTGGCACGGCTGGCCGGGACCGCACGAGGCCGGCGCTCGCTCGCCGTGCTGCCCGTGGTCCTTGCCCTGACGGCCAGCCTGGCCGGGCCGCTGGCCTACAGCCTGCAGACGGCCGCCACGGCGCACGACGGCGCCCTCCCGTCCGCCGGTCCGGCCGTGGTTTCCGCTGGCGGTCCCGGCGGAGGCTTCGCTGGCGCCGGCGGCGTGCCGGGCGGCCGGGCGGGACACGGCTTGCCGGCCGGACACGGGCTGCCGGGCGCCGGTACGGGAGCCGGCACGGGCACCGGGGCGCCGGGCTCGGCCACGGGCGGCCGGGGCACGGCTCGCGGTGCTTCCGGGCTGCCAGGCAGCGGCGCGGGACAGGGTACCGCCGGCCAGCGCACGCCCGGACATGGCACCCTCGGCCGGGGCACCTCCGGCCTTGGCGCCGGCGGCGGTCCCGGCGGCGCGGCTGGTGGCTCCGGTGGCGGCCTCGGCGGGGCCACCCAGGTCAGCAGTGCGCTGACAGACCTGCTGAAGAATACGGCCGGCTACCGGTGGGCTGCGGCCACGGTCGGCGCCGAGAGCGCGGCACCACTGCAGCTCGCCAGCAGGCGGCCCATCATGGCAATAGGAGGCTTCAACGGCACCGATCCGGCGCCAAGCCTCAGTGAGTTCGAACGGTTTGTCGCAGCCGGGGATATCCGTTACTTCATCGGGACCAATCAGGACAGCTTCGGCGGTGGTTCCGGCGTGGCCACGCAGATCTCCGCCTGGGTGAAGGACCATTTCCGGTCCCGGACCGTCGGCGGCCTGACCGTCTACGACCTGACCCGGCCATTGTCGTAACGGCACCAGCGGCCAGGCGGCGCACGAGCCGTCGGTTACCGGCAGCGCACGCATGTGCCCGGCCGGCCGCCGCGGTTCACCCCGGCCTGCGCTCATGCCGGCAGGCTCAGCCGGGCTGGCCGCCGGCCCCGGCGGGCCGTACTCCGGCCAGGTCAAGGATGTCGGCGAGAACCTGGCCGAACGCAGTGACGGCCAGCGTCAGATGGCCTTCGCCGGGCAGCAGATGGGCACGCGCGCCGGGGAGCTGAGCGGCCAGCCAGGCACCGTGGGCGTAGGGAACCATCCGGTCCTGGTCACCCTGCCAGATCGTGATGGGCACGCCCGCGCCATTCCCGCCGCCGCTGAGCGGAAATCCCCAGTCCTGAACGAATGCCAGGTCGTCGTCTCGCCAGCCGGCGGTGCCGCCGGCCACGGCGGCGCGGAGCGACGCGGCGAGGTACTCGGCGAATCCCCCGCTGATCACCGCCTTGTCAGCCTCGGACAGCAGGCCGCCAAGCCCGTCTGCCAGCTCCGCCGCGGTGACGTCACGCAGCGCCTCTGCCCCTTCCGCTAGCAGGCTGGTGAGTGCGGCCCCGCCCTCGGCGGCGGCAGTGAACTCCTGGACGTTCTCCGTCCCCATCCCGGCGAGCCAGTCCAGTCCCTCGCCGCGGTACGGCGCGACCCCGGCTATCGACGCGGCGGCCAGGCAGCGTCCGGGCAGCAGCGCCGCGCAGGCCAGCGCATGCGGGCCGCCGCCCGACCAGCCCGCGGTGACGAATGGCCCGGCTCCCATGTGGTCAAGGATCACCGCTACGTCGGCGGCGGCATCGGCGACCAGCCTGCCCGGATGCGGGGTCGACCCGCCATAGCCTGGCCGCGAGTACGTGACCGTGCGGAGGCCGAGTGCCGCGGCGGCGTCGGTCATCGGGTCATGGGTCACGAGGCCGGAGGGCGTGCCGCTATGGAAGACGAACGGCAGTCCGTCCGCAGGGCCGCAGGCCAGCACATCCAGCGTCCTGCCGTTAGCGGCCGGGACGGTGAACCGATCATCTGTCATGGCCTGAGAGTAACCGGGCGGCGGCTGGCCGGCCCGCCGCCGGGGTGCCGGGTTCCGCCCCGGCCCGCGCCGGACCGGAGCGGCCATTATCGCGGCCGCAGAGCCGGTCATCGCCAGGACCGTCAGCGGGTAGGCAACATCGGCCATGGCCGCCCCGAGGCCAGCTGAGCCAGCCCCCGCAGAAGCGAACCTGTCCCGGCCGCCGGGGGGCTGCCGGGACAGGTCATGAGCGCTTCGGGCTCGTTAATCCTGTTGGGTGAGCGTGAGGCTAGCTGCTCCTGATCCAGGTGTTACTGAACGCGCCGGTACTGCTGGCAATCGTGCTGGTGGAATCCTTGTCCTGGCCGCTGTTGTCGATCATGATGATCTCGGTCGGCTTCTGCGAGCCCAGCGACGTCCCGTTGGCGTCAGAGGCGCTGTAGTTGACGGTGCCGAAGTCAGCCAGCGGCAGCACGCCCGACTCGGACGACGGGGCCTCGGTGATGACCTCGGCGGATGAGCGGTCCAGGCCGGTCTCGTTCTTGGTAGTGGTGTGCGTCCAGCCCTGGGTGCTGTCGGTCAGCACGAGGGTGTAGGTCTCGGTCCCGCTGAAGGTGACCGAGGCGCTGAAATGGTCGCCCGGCTTGACCGTGTTGGTGTAGTTGACCGGGTCGGCCGGGTACATCTCGTACCAGCCGTAGTACTGCGGCGACGTGCCATCGCAGTCCACGTCGGTGCCGGTCTGCTCGACCGAGTCGCTGGAGAATCCGTCCAGCCCGACCCAGAAGCTGGAGTACTGGTCAGCCCTCCTGGACGTGCAGGTGCCGGTCGGCTCGATCCAGCTGGCGGAGACACTGTGGAAGGCCCCGTTCGCGCCCGTGACGGCGTAGCCGGACCAGTTGGTGCTCTCGTCCTCGTTGACGTGTGTCTTCCGCGATGCGAGATGCCCCGCCGGCCGGACCATCAGTCCGCCTGGGGTGAAGTGCGCGGCGCTTGGATGCGGAGCGAGCGCCGTTGCCGAGGCACTGCCTGCGGCGAGCATGGATCCGAACACGAGGGCCAGCGTTGTGAGCGGAATGCACCATTTTCTGAACATACGGGCTCCTTCGGCCACAGTGGGACGACCGCAGCGAATACTCAGAGTATCCGGATATTCGCCGTAGTAACGGGGTCCTGGCGAACGTAACGTGCGCCTTGGTAACGGAGATACCACAGGTGGGTAAAGGATTGGAATGTCATTCGTCGCTCGGTGCATCTTGCCTGGCCAGGGGCTTGGCGGAAAGCCGGGGCAGACCGGGTGATCTTGCCGTGCGCCGACGCCGTTATGCAGGCGTACCGTTAAAATCCTGCGAGCCACGAGGAGACGCCCATGACGCTTCCTGCCGCCGCGAGCGGCAATCGCTTCGCACAGCGATTGTTCACCCCGCTCCCCGCAAGGTATGACCGGCTCGCCGAGGTTCTCTCGATGGGCCAGAACGGCCGCTGGCGCCGGGCCATGGTCGACCAGATAGTGCCCGCAGCCGGCCAGGTGGTGCTCGACGTGGCATCCGGGACGGCCGGCGTAGCGATCCAGCTCGCTGACCGGACCGACGCCCGGATCGTCGGCGTGGATCTCACCGAGCAGATGCTCCGGCAGGGCAAGCGCAATGTGGCAGCGGCCGGCGCGGCCGGGCGCGTCCGGCTGGTGGCCGGCCGGGGCGAGCAGCTGCCGTTCCCCGATCGCGCGTTCGACGCCCTGACCTTCACTTACCTGCTGCGGTACGTCCAGGACCCGCAGGCGACGCTGACCGAGCTCGCCCGGGTGGTCAAGCCCGGCGCGCGGGTCGCCAGCCTTGAGTTCCTGCGCCCGCCGTCGCCCTTCTGGCGGTTCTGGTGGTGGCTCTACACCCGGCTGCTGCTCCCGGCGGGAGGCTTGCTGACCGGCGGCCGGGAATGGTTCATCGTCGGGCGGTTCCTCGGCCCCAACATCTCCGGGCACTACCGCAGGTATCCGGTCTCCTGGACGGTCGGGGCATGGCGGCGAGCCGGATTCGAGGATGTTGGAGTCAAGGTCATGAGCCTCGGCGGCGGGCTCGTGATGTGGGGAACCCGTACCGGTGACTGACGGCGGCAACTCAGGCGCCCCGCACCCCATGCCTGCGGAATCGGCCGCCGCTGCTGAGGCGCAAGGACCGGGCTCCCGCCCGGCCTACTATGCCGCGCGGCAGGGCGCCTGGCGGGACTGGTGGACGCTGCTGCACCCGCCCTATACGGCGTGGCACCTGTCGTACGTGGTGATCGGCGCGGCACTGGCGCCTCGTGTTCGCTTGCCGGCCCTGCTGGCCACGCTGATCGCCTTCTTCCTCGCCGTCGGGCTGTCGGCGCATGCGCTGGACGAGCTGCGGGGCCGTCCGCTGCAGACCCGGATACCCTCGGCTGCGCTCGCAGCCGTCGCCGTGGCCGGCCTGGCGGGCGCGCTGGCGCTGGGCGTCGCTGGCATCACCAGAGCCGGCTGGGGACTGCTCCCGTTCCTGGTGATCGGGCCAGTCCTGGTCGTCGCCTACAACGCCGAGCTTTTTGGCGGGATCATCCACACGGACCTGGGCTTCGCGGTCGCCTGGGGCGCCTTCCCGGTCCTGACGGCGTACGCAGCACAGACCGGCGGACTGGCACTAGCGCCGGTCCTCGCAGCGGCAGGAGCCCTTGCGCTGTCGGCCGCGCAGCGGCGGCTGAGCACGCCGGCCCGCACCATCCGGCGCCGGACCGCGCACGTGCACGGCACCCTGACGCTGGCTACCGGCGAGACCCTGACGATCGACGCAGCGGCACTTCTTGCCCCGCTCGAGCATGCGCTACGGGCGATGTCGTGGGCCATCGTGCTTCTCGCGGCATCGCTCGCCGTCGCCCGGCTCGCCTAGCGTGCCGGGCTGGCGCGATGCGCGACCGCACGGCCCGGCTGGCGATCACAGGGCCTTTTTGCGCTGCAGGTAATTCAGGGCGCCCCAGCCGACGGGCACCGGCAGCCAGAAGGTCAGCGTGCGGAAGAGCAGCACGGTGCTGATCGCGGTTGCGCCCGGCAGGCCGGCCGCGGTGAGGCCGGCCGAAAGAGCTGCCTCGACCGCGCCGAGGCCTCCCGGCGTGGGCACGATCGACCCGAGGGCGCTTCCGGTCAGGTAGACCACGGCGATGCTAGGCAGCGGCACAGATCCGCCCAGCGCACGAGCCGATGCGGCCAGGCACAGGATGTACGCGGCGGTGAGCAGCAGGGTTCCGCCGATGCCCTGGGCCAGCTTGGCTGGCTGCTGGGCCACATCCAGCAGCCGCGGGATGACATGCCCGAGCATCGGCGCGATGCGGGCGCGCAGCAGCCGCCGGCCCGGCGGGGTGGCGAGCACGGCCAGCCCGGCCGCGACGAGACCGGCAATCACGAAGAACGCCCATTCCGGCGGTCGCAGCGAATGATCCTGGAGGGTGCCGGAAATCGCTGCGAAGACCACCAGCAGGATGATGTGCAGCGCGAACGTCACGACCTGTGAAGCGCCGACGCTGGCGGCCGAGTCGGCCGCCGAGACCCCGCTGCGCCGGAGGTACCGGATGTTAAGGGCGACCCCGCCTGCACCGGCGGGAGTCACGAGGGTGACGAAGGAGCCGGCGAGCTGGACCAGGCAGGTACGCACCAGGCTCAGCCGCTCGAGCACGAAACCGGACAGCGACCACGCGGCGCCGAGGTAGGTGACCGCCGACAGGCCGAGCGCGACGATGCTCCACCGCCAGTTGGCCGACCGGAGCAAGGCACCAAGATTGACCGCCGAGAGCTGTCCGGCAAGCAGGTACACCGCCGCGACCCCGGCGATCAGCGTCACCAGGGTGCGCGGCCGGATCCGCTCCAGCTGGACAGGCGCCACCACGTCGCGCTGGGTCGCGTCGAGCAGCCGTTTCCTGACCGCCGGAAGCACGTCCTTGTGACGGCGCATGGCCGTCCTGGTGGCTCGCTGCAGCACGACGGGCTGCAGCAGCGGCACCACGGCGGAGAGCTCGGCCGCGGCGACCTTCCCTAGCGCGATGTCGGCTGACCTGTCTGGTCCCACCAGCAGCGCGAGCTCGGCAATCAGCTGGGCCACGTCGAGGCGGAGCTGCAGGTCGCTCGCCGCGATATCACCATTGCCCAGGTCCAGCAGCATGATCTGGCCCTCGCGGTTGAGCAGCATCCGGTCCGCAGTCAGGGCGCGGTGCGTGACCCGGTGCTCGTGCAGTCTCAGCACCTGATCCCAGGCGCAGACCAGCTGAGCGTCGGTCGGGCCGGGCTGCAGCTGCGCGAGCGTGCTGCCAGGGTGGTGGTCGTAGGCGAGGACGGTGGCCTCAGGCCCGGCGCGGACGACGGCGCGCAGCCTGGGGGCCAGCACCCCGGCCTCCGCAGCCGCGTAGGCCAGCAGCGCGCGCCGCTCCACCGCGCGGTCCAGCGACAGCAGTGCCGAGCGCGACACCTGGGCCTGCAGCCGCAGCGAGCGGTAGAGCCGGTAGATCAGGCCCGCCGCCTGCTGGTCCCGGTCGAAGACGCTGACGTCGAACCGGCCGCCGTCCTGCATCGTCGCGGCATACTGGCGGGACCCGGTATCAGTCCCGGGCAGGCGTCGCATGTCGGTGACGAGCCGCCCTAGCTGGCCGAGTGCCAGCGCGATCTCGGCGGCTGACGGGCGCTGCGCCCGGAAGCCGGCCACATAGCGCACGCCGAGACCGATAGCCCGGCCGGCCAGGAGCGTGATGGGCAGTGCGAGCACCGTCGTCTTCGATGTCGTCAGGCTCACCAGCGAGTAAGTGCCGACCGTGAGCCACACGGCCGTCCGCCAGCGCGGGCGCCCGCTCAGGCCGATGATCGTGGTATAGGCAGCAAGGCCCGCCAGCGGCGGATCGAGCGGCGGCAGGTGGCTTTTGCCCGTGCTCGCCATGGTGATCGCGTCGTAGAGCAGCTGGGCCGAGGATGTCCGCAGTGCGGCATCGACGAACGCCACGGCGACTACCGCCAGGATGCCCGTGGCCACGGCCTCGGCAAGCTGCCGCGGCTGCCGGCGGAAGATCTGCCGGACGGCCAGTGCCACGGGCAGGACCAGCAGCGCTATGGGCGCCGCCGGACGCGCGATGGCAAGCAGCGGGGTGGGCAGGCTATGGCTAGCCCTCAGCAGGTCATGCTCGGCGCCGGTCGTGGCCGCGCGGGCCGCCAGGCCGATCGCGACAACCAGCACGATCTGGATGGCGTCAACGATGAACCGCAGCAGATCCACTGGCCGGCGGACGCGGCGGCTGAGGTCATCGTGGACCCGGATGGCCGGGACGTGCCCGGGATCTGCCGGGCCCGGGGGCACGAGCCCGGGATCTGCCGGGCCGGGAGGCACCGGGCCAGGGTCCGCCGGGCCGGGAGGCACCAGCCCGGGATCTGCAGCGCCCGGGGGCACCGGGCCAGGGTCCGCCGGGCCGGCGTGGCCCGCTGGGCCGTCCGGCGGCGGATTGTCCCTGCGCACCGTCACGTCACGATCGTTTCATCTGACTGTGCAGGCGCAAACGGGCGCCTGCCGGTAGCGGGCGGCCGACGGCGAATTCGGTGAGTCCCGGGCGCAGCGGGCTCGGTGATGACTCCATGCTGCGGTCAGCCCTCCCATCGCCGGTGCTCTCCGGGACGCGAGCGCAGGGCCGGGATCGGGCCTGAAGCGCAGGCAGGGCACCTGCCTGCGCTGACGTTAATGCCTCGAAGGTGTACGGGTCGTCTGAAGGGGCCTACCATTCGCTCGTGTCGATAGTCAAGCGCCTGCTTGTCGGCCGACCGGTGCAAAGTGACCGGCTGGGCCACACCCTGTTGCCGAAGAAGATCGCGCTGCCTGTCTTCGCCAGCGACGCGCTGTCCTCCGTGGCGTACGCGACCGAGGAAATCCTGATCGTCCTGTCGGCCGGCGGCATCGCGCTCATCTCCGACACGCCGTGGATCGCGCTGGCGGTCGGGCTGCTGATGCTGGTCGTTGTCGCGTCCTACCGGCAGAACGTGCACGCGTACCCTTCCGGCGGCGGGGACTACGAGGTGGCCACCACCAACCTCGGGCAGCGGGTCGGCCTGACCGTCGCCAGCGCGCTGATGGTCGACTACACCCTCACGGTCGCCGTATCGGTCTCCTCCGGGGTCGCCAACCTGGCTTCGGCGTTTCCGGTGCTGTACTCGCACTCGACCCTGATCGCGGTGATCATCGTCGCGGTCATCGCCGTGATGAACCTGCGCGGCGTGCGGGAATCGGGCACTGCATTCGCGATCCCGACCTACTGCTTCATCGGCGTCGTGACGCTGCTGATCGTATGGGGAGCCACCCGGCTCGGACTCGGCCAGCACCTGCGAGCCGAGAGTGCCAGCTACCGGTACAGGTCAGCTCAGGAGTACACCGGCCTGGCCCTGGTCTTCCTGCTGCTGAAGGCCTTCTCGTCCGGCTGCACGGCGCTAACCGGCGTCGAGGCCATCAGCAACGGGGTGCCCGCGTTCCGCAAGCCCAAGAGCAAGAACGCAGCCACCACGCTGGCCCTGCTCGGCGGAGTCTCGGTCTCGATGTTCGCCGGCATTACCGCGCTGGCGCTGATCAGCCACGTGCATGCAGGCCTGCCGGGCGATCTGATCGGCGTCCCCGCAGGGAAGACACCGAGCACGGTGATCGCGCAGGTCGGAACCGCGGTATTCGGCGGGTCATCGCCGTTCTTCTACTTCCTGCAACTGTCCACCGCGCTGATCCTCGTGCTGGCGGCGAATACCGCGTTCAACGGTTTCCCCGTGCTCGCCTCGATCCTGTCCAGGGACGGCTTCCTGCCGCGCCAGCTGCGCAACCGCGGGGACCGGCTGGCCTTCAGCAACGGGATCCTGCTCCTTTCCGGCTTCGCGATCCTGCTGGTCGTGATCTTCCAGGCGTCCCCGACCCGGCTGATCCAGCTGTACATCATCGGCGTGTTCGTGTCCTTCGTCTGCAGCCAGACCGGGATGATCCGGCACTGGAACCGCAACCTGCGCGGCACGACCGACCCCAAGATCCGGCTGCACATGATCAGGTCCAGGGCGATCAACACGGTCGGCGCCTGCGTGACGGCCGTCGTCCTTGTCATCGTGCTGGTCGGGAAGTTCGTCAGCGGGGCCTGGATTGTCGTGATCGCGATGCCGGTGATCTGGCTGACCATGCGCGGCATCCACCGGCACTATGCCAGCGTGGCGCTCGAGCTGATCCCGCCGGACGACATACCGGTCACGCTGCCGGCCAGCAACCGGGCGATCGTCCTGGTGTCCAAGCTGCACCTGCCGACGCTGCGGGCGCTGGCCTATGCGCGGGCGACCAGGCCCAGCCACCTGGAGGCGATCACGGTCGATGTCGACGAGGCGGAGACGCTCCGGCTGAAGGAGGAGTGGGATCGCAGCGGCCTGGCGATACCGCTGACCGTCATCGCCTCGCCGTACCGGGAAATCACCCGGCCGGTGATGGCCTACGTGAAGCGGCTGCGCAGGGAAAGTCCCCGGGACATCGTGACGGTCTACATCCCCGAGTACGTGCTCGGTCACTGGTGGGAGCAGGTGCTACACAACCAGACCGCGCTGAGGCTCAAGGCCAGGCTGCTGCAGCTGCGCGGCGTGGTGGTCGCGAGCGTTCCCTATCAGCTGAGCTCGGCGACCCGGCAGCAGGAAGCGCACGGACACGGCTCGCTCCTCCCGGCCGGGCCGCCGGGCGGCACGCCGGGCCCGGGCGGTCCGGGCGGCACGCTGGGCCCGGGCGGTCCGGGCGGCACGCTGGGCC
>Ga0302314_10006653_pt1 | contig 20886 bp, 17 predicted proteins | sample III_Palsa_N2_3_FD_200533 | JGI IMG/M metagenome (GOLD analysis project Ga0302314, IMG submission 200533) | Peat permafrost microbial communities from Stordalen Mire near Abisko, Sweden - III_Palsa_N2_3 | ecosystem: Environmental > Terrestrial > Soil > Palsa > Peat permafrost | place: Sweden... | reverse complement strand
CCAGGGACGCAGCGGCTGTCCGGACCGCGTCTGCTCGGGGGGTGGACCGGAGCGGTCGATCCCGAATAGGCGGCGCGGCTCTACGGGAGGCCCTGGCACAGCTCGGCGACCGCCTGCGCCGCCCCCTTGAGCGGCACGGTCCGGGTCTCCTGACCACGTCGCAGCTGGAGCTCGAGCTCACCTGCCTGAAGCGTCCTGCGGCCGACGGTCGCACGGACCGGACACCCGAGCAGTTCGGCGTCGGCGAACTTCTCGCCGGGCCCGGCGTCGCGATCGTCGTAGAGCGTGTCCAGCCCCTCGGCGCGGAGCTCGTCGTAGAGGCGGTCCGACAGCTCGCGCTCCTCGCTCCCCGGCTTGCCGAGCGTCACGAGATGCACATCGAACGGACTGATCGCGCGCGGCCAGGAGATCCCCTGCGCGTCGGCGAACTGCTCGACGGCGGCCGCCGCCGCCCGGGCCGGCCCGAACCCGTAGGACCCCATCCAGATCAGCTGCGAGATGCCGTGCTGGTCGAGGTAGCTCGCGCCGAGCGGCTCGCTGTAGCGCGTTCCGAGCTTGAAGATGTTGCCGACCTCGATCGCCGGCTCGATCCTGATCGCCTGCCCGTTGTGGGTGTCGCCGGCGACGACCGTGCGCACGTCGACCGCCTCGAAGCCGAAGTCGCGTCCCGGCACGACGCTCAGCAGATGTGCGTCCGGGCGGTTGGCGCCGGCCACATAGGGGCCCGGCGAGCCGCCGTCCGCGACCGCCCGGTCAAGCAGCACCGGGATCGCGAGACCGACCGGGCCGATATATCCAGGCGGACCGATCCGCTGCTCGATCTCATCGCTCTGCGCCGGGCGGAAGTCGGAGTGCAGCGCCGTCCGCAGCTTGATCTCGTTGACGCGGTGATCGCCCCGCACGACGACCATCACCATCTCGCCGTCGCTCGCGCGGATCACCGGGAACGCCTTCAGCAGTGCGCCGGCGGGCAGCGCCAGGTGGCTCGCCACCGCCTCGATCGTGGTCATCCCCGGCGTCTGCACCAGCTGCGGCTCGTCCAGGGGCGAGGGCAGCTCGACGGGCTGGGCGTCGCCGGTCGCGACCTCGACGTTGGCGGCATAGCCCGGCGCCAGCGCTACCTCGTTCTCGCCGGCCGCGCATGGCGCCATGTACTCGTCGGCGCCGTGGCCCCCCATCATCCCGACGTCGGCCTCGACCCGGTACCACTCCAGGCCGCTGCGGTCGAGCATCCGGTCATAGGCGACGATGTGCCGCCGGTAGGAGGCGTCGAGCCCCTCGGCGTCGCGGTCGAGCGAGTAGGAGTCCTTCATGATGAACTCGCGCGTGCGCAGCACCCCGGCGCGGGGGCGCGGTTCGTCGCGCTCCTTGATCTGGAAGTGATAGAGGATCCTCGGCAGGTCCCGGTAGGAGCGGATCAGCTGGGCGGCGTGGGTGGTGACGATCTCCTCGTGGGTCATCGCCAGGACCATGTCGGCGCCGCGGCGGTCCTTGAGCTTGAACAGCTCATCGATCCCATAGCGCCCGGTGCGCCGCCAGATCTCGGCCGGATGCAGGACGGGCATCAGCATCTCCTCGCCGCCGATCGCGTCCATCTCCTCGCGCACGATCTGGACGATTTTCTGGTGCACGCGCCAGCCGGCCGGCAGCCAGGACCAGAGCCCGGACCCGATCTGGCGGATCAGGCCGGCGCGGACCATCAGCTTGTGGCTGAGCGCCTCGGCGTCCGCCGGCGGCTCGCGCTCGGTCGGGAGCAGGTATTCGGACATGCGGGGCATGGCAGGCAAAATCTACCTTGGGGTGCCGGTCGCGCCGTCGCCGGCACCCGACCGCGCTGATCTGCTCTGATTAACGATGGTCCGAAGCAGAATCCCTTCCGGAAGGAGCCCCATGCCGTTTGAACTTCCGCCGCTCCCGTACGCGTACGACGCGCTCGAGCCGTACATCGACGAGGAGACGATGCACCTGCACCACGACAAGCATCACCAGACGTACGTGAACAACGCCAACGCCGCGCTCGAGGGAACCGAGTGGGCGGACAAGCCGGTCGAGGAGGTGCTGCGCAACCTCGGCTCGCTGCCGTCCGACAAGCAGACCGCCGTCCGCAACAACGCCGGTGGCCACTACAACCACTCGTTGTTCTGGACGTGGATGGGACCGAACGCCGGCGGCGAGCCGGACGGCGCCCTGCGCCAGGCGATCGACTCGGCGTTCGGATCGTTCGACGAGTTCAAGTCGAAGCTGAAGGCCGCCGGCGTGGGCCGTTTCGGATCGGGCTGGGGCTGGCTCGTGCATGACGGCTCGGGGCTCGCGATCGTCTCGACCGCGAACCAGGACAGCCCGATCAGCGACGGCCAGACCCCGTTGCTCGGGGTCGACGTGTGGGAGCACGCTTACTACCTCAAGTACCAGAACCGCCGCCCGGACTACATCGATGCCTGGTGGAACGTGGTGAACTGGGACACCATCGCCGCTGGTTTCGCGGCGGTCTCCTGACTTTGGTTTTGCGTTAGGGAGCCGGTCGGGGGCGACGTCCGGAACGCACACTCGAGTGCGTTCCCGGACGCACCCCCCGGCCGGTGGTCAGGCGCGGGTGAAGCGGCGGCCGGCGACCGGGGAGACGTCCTCGTCCAGGCGGACGGGCTGCTCGGGTTCGCCGTCGTGGGCGGCGGCCTGCGCCTCGAGCATTGCCAGACGCTCGGGGGTCAGTGCGGTCGCGTCCTCGTTCTCGGCGAGCCACTCGCGGGCGGCGGCGGCGGCGTCCTCGTCGCGGACGACCGTCTTGCCGGCCGCGTAGTAGCGGTCGATCTCTGCGAACAGCTCGTCGACGAGGCGGTCGGTCGGGACCTTCTTGAGCGGCTCGCCGCGCGAGTAGATCATTCCCATGTCCTTGGCACCGGTGATCCCGAAGTCCGCGTGGCGGGCCTCGCCGATGCCGTTGACGGCGCAGCCGAGAACGGACACCTCGATCGGATCCTCGTAGGCCTCGAGCCGCTGCTCGATCTCGGCAACGACGGTGTCCATGTCGAACTGGAGGCGACCGCACGTCGGGCAGGCGATCAGCACGGGGCCGCGCTCGCGGAGCTTGAGCGCCTTGAGGATCTCCCAGGCGACCTTGACCTCCTCCTCGGCGTGGAAGGTCGAGAGCGAGATCCTGATCGTGTCGCCGATCCCGTCGGCCAGCAGCGTCCCCAGCCCGACCGCCGACTTCAGCGACCCCGACCACTTGGTTCCGGCCTCGGTCACGCCGAGGTGCAGCGGGTAGGGGATCTTGGCGGCGAGCATCCGGTTCGAGGCGATCGTGTTGGGAACGCTGGTCGACTTCATCGACACCTTGAAGTTCGTGAACTCGAGGCTCTCCATCAGCTCCACGAAGCCGAGCGCCGCGGCGACCAGCGCCTCGACCGGGTTGGTGTACTCGAGCTCGCGCAGGTGCGCCGGGAGCGAGCCGGAGTTGACGCCGATTCGCAGCGGCGTCCCGAGCTCCTTGGCGCGCTGGGCGACCTGCGCGACCTTGTCTGGACCACCGATGTTCCCCGGGTTGAGGCGCACGCAATGCGCGCCGGCGTCGAGCGCCTTCAGCGCCAGCGTGTGGTTGAAGTGGATGTCGGCGATCACCGGGATCGGCGACTGCGCGACGATCGTCTTGAGCGCCTCCGCGTCCTTCTCGCGCGGCACCGCGCAGCGCACGAGGTCGGCGCCGGCGTCGGCCACGCGCCGGATCTGCGCTATCGTCGCTGTCAGATCAGCTGTGTCCGTCTTGGTCATCGTCTGGACCGCGACGGGCGCGCCTCCACCAATCGGCACGGTGCCGACGCGGATTTGGCGCTCTGACGGCATGTGCCCAGTGTAGACGCGCGTCGCCGACCTCCTGGTCGCCGTGCGGACGCCGGCGCAACTCCGACCACCCCACCAGGTTCCATAGGACGATGCCCTCACTCAAGCGACTATCCCAAGGCCTCGCGGCCGCGGCGATCCTCACGGCGCTGACCGCGCCGGCCGCGCACGCCTCCACCACCCAGCAGTTCGTGATCCAGGACGATGCGGCGCTTCGTGCCAACACGCTCGGCGCGCTGACGACGATGCGCGGCCTCGGCGTAACGATCGTCAAGGTGACCGTGCGCTGGAGCTCGATCGCCCCGAACGCCGCATCGCACTCGATGCCGCGGCACTTCACCGCCTCGAATCCGGCCTCGTACCCGGCCGCGAACTGGGCGTTCTATGACGCGGTCGTGCGCGACGCGAAGATCGTCGGAATCAAGGTCGGCTTCACGGTCACGAGTCCGGCGCCCCTGTGGGCGACCGGTTCCGGCTTTCCGAAGGGGAGTCTGCCGGGAAATGCCTACGTCTGGAAGCCGTCGGCGCCTGACTTCGGCGCGTTCGTGCAGGCTGTTGGCAAGCGCTACAGCGGAACCTACAGACCCAACCGCAAGACTGCGCCGCTACCTAGGGTGAGCTGGTGGTCGATCTGGAACGAGCCCAACTACGGACCCGACCTCGCTCCGCAGGCGATCGACAACGACACCATCTACACGGGCGCCGGCATGTACCGGCAGCTGCTCGACCACGCCTGGGGCGCGCTCGCCGCAACCGGCCACACGCCGAAGAAAGACACGATCCTGATCGGCGAGACCGCCCCCCGCGGAGTCGTCGGCAAGGGCTTCCCCGGCAACTTCTCGGGCACGGTGCCGGTGACCTTCCTGCAGACGCTCTACTGCGAGAACTCGGCCAACCGGGAGCTGACCGGCGCCGCGGCCGCAGCCAACGGCTGCCCCGGCAACGCCGGCGCGGTCCGTGCCCAGAACCCAGCGCTGTTCGACGCCAGCGGCTACGCCGCCCACCTGTACGCGCAGGGCGTCCCGCCGACGATCCCGACCTACCAGTGCGGGATCAACAAGTTCTGCTGGAACGCCGCAACCAAGCAGAGCAACCCAGGCTACCTCGACTTCGCTGAGGTTTCGCGCTTGACGAAGCTGCTGGAGCGCCTCGCCGGCCACAGCTTTCCGATCTGGAACACCGAGTTCGGCTACTGGACGAATCCGCCGGACAGCGCCAACAACGCGGTCGAGCGCCGCGAGGCCGTCAGCCCCGCAACGGCGGCGCTGTACATGAACTGGGCCGAGTACCTCAGCTACGAGAACCCGCAGATCGCGAGCGACGATCAATACCTCCTGGTGGACCCGGTCAGCTCCGCGTTCTCGACCGGCCTCGAGCTGAACAATGGCGTCAAGCTCGCGACCTACGCCGCCTATCGCACGCCGCTGTTCATGCCCGTCACGACGGCGACTCACGCCACCTCGCTGACCGTGTGGGGCGCCGTGCGGCCGGCCGACGTGCTCGTCTCTCGGCACGTCAAACCGCGGGCGATGATCCAGTTCCAGGCCGCCTCGCGCGGACCGTGGACGACCCTCCAGACGGTCGCGATCAAGAACTCGCGCGGCTACTTCGACGTCCGGGTCCCGTTCAAGCAGAGCGGCTCGGTACGGATCGCGTGGACCAACGGCGTGACCCAGTTCACGAGCCGCACCCAGCAGATCAAGCTCGGCTGACGCGTCAGCTGCCGGCGGCGGGAGGCGGCGTGCCTCCGCCGCCAGACCCGCGCCTGCTCGCGTAGTACGCGAGGCCGCCGCCTGCTAGCACGATCACGATCACGACCGCGATCAGCGGGCCCGACAGGAACGAGCCACCGCCAGCGCCCGAACCGGTGCTCACATGGACCTTCCGCCCGGTCTGGCTGTACAGCTGGTCCTGGATGACCGTGTAGCACGGCGTGTATTCCTTGATCTGCGCTGGCATCGTCGCGAGTGCGTGCTCCAGTTGCGCCGACGAGTAGTGCTGCGTGAGCTTGTAGCCGTGCTCGTTGCAGTCGACTGAGGGTGACTGTGCCGCCACGGCGTTGCCGGCGGCGATCGCCAGGCCGCCGGTGAGGAGGCAGACGCAGGTGAATAGCTTGACTACGCGCATTGGGCGGGAAATCTACGGCTTGCAGCGGTGGAACGACGGCTCGTGCTCCGGTTAACGCTGGAACAGGACCGAGGGTTTCGCCGATGGGGTGGCGGCAAACAAAGCCTGCGCCCGGCTTGCGATCCACTGCGTCGACTGGTTCCACGCCGGCGCGATCTCGAATCGCCACACCTCGATGTCGTAGCTGACCTGGGTGGCGACGAGGAGCCGCACGCCGCGAGCTGGATGCGGTACGAGCATCATCGCCGGATCGCCGACGACGTCGACCTCGGCGACGCGCACGGCAGGCGATGGGGTCGGGCCGCCGAGATAGCTGAAGCGCACGTCCGGCAGGTAGATCGCGAGCGGCTGCTCGGCGGCGTTCTGGTCCTCGGCGACGATCAGCCGCGGCCCGATCGGCTGGCCCAGGGCGGCGGCGGCGCCGCGCCAGTCGTCGCGCTGGAGCGCCGGGTCGCCGGCGATCTTCACCCCGGCCCAGAGGAACACCGCGAGCAGCAGCGCCGCCAGCGCCAGCCCCGGAATCCGCGCCCGCGGGACGGTGCACGCCGCCCCGAGCGCGACCGCGAGCGGGACCCATGCCCCGATGAAGTTGCGGTTGTAGACGTAGTCGTGCCCGAGCCAGGCGAGCACGATCGGGACGAGCACCACGCACAGCCCGAGGGCACCCGCCAGCGCGGCGCCGCGTCGCTCGTGTGCCGCGCCCCCGCGCCACAGCAGCAGCGCTGCGACGGCAGCGAGGCCGGCCGCCCACAGCAGTCCGTAGGAGACGAGCGAGCTCCCGCTCAGATACACCTGCGAGACGCCGAAGTCGGCCGCTGTCGCATTGACGCGATCCGACAGGCGCAGATGGGTGAGCCAGTTGAGCGGGTGCGAGGTATCGCCGATCGCGAGCGGCAGCACCGCCGCCTGGACTGCCGCGAGCAGCCCGCAGGCGAGCAATGTCGTCCGGTCGCGCCGCCCCCACAGCAGCCACAGCGCCTCCGGCGCGATCAGGAAGGCGGCGAAGAAGTGAGTCAGGATCGCCAGCGCCGAGCTGAGTGCCCAGAGCGCGACCTCAGCGCGGGCGCCGGTGCGCGCGGCGCGCGCCGTGTACAGGAATGACAGCGCGCCGAGCAGCGCGAACAGCATGTACGCGCGTGCCTCCTGCGAGTACCAGATCATGAACGGGCTGGCCGCCGCGAACGCGGCGGCGACGACGCCGGCCGCCTTCGAGACCAGCTCACGGCCGCACATGTAGACGACCGGGATCAGCGCGACCCCGCAGACCGCCGACAGCGACCTGATCCCGAGCTCGCCGGCGCCGAACACTCGCGTCCATACCCAGGCGAGCGCGAAATACAGCGGCGGCGTTGTTTCGTTCAAGCGCAACGCGTCCAGCATCTGGCCGAACGACAGGCCGACCTCATGGACGGTCGTCGCCTCGTCCACCCAGAAGCTCTGAGTCGTGATCGTCGCGAAGCGCAACACGGCCGCGACCGCGGTGATCGCGGCCACCAGCCAGACCTCGGGGCCGACCGAGGGGCCGTCGCCGCGCCCGTGGGCACGTCCGCGTATCCTCGCCGCGACGCCGGTGGTGCGCGGCTCTGCAAGCATCTGGGCCAGTGTAAGCGGGGCGCCCGGCCTGGCGGGGATGCGGGCGCACGCGCTACTTCCGTGCCGCGCGGCCGTTTTCAGCCTGCAACAAGTGATCATCGTCTCAGCAAACCGCACCGCGCCGCGGCGCCGCGTCAGGCTCCTCCTCGCCGCAGCCGCGCTGCTCGGCGCCCTGTCGCTCTCTGCCTGCGGCGGCAGCCTCGTCGGCGGCGGTCCGAGCGTTGGACGCGGCCACACCCTCGAGTCGATCATCGAGGCACACGGCCTCGTGATGGACGACCCGGTCGCCGCGCTGGCGCTGTTCAAGCAGCTCGGGGTCGATCGGGTGCGGGTGTACATCGCCTGGGAGACGGTCGCGCCCGACCCGGAGTCGCGGCGGGGCCCGTCCGGCTTCGACGCGGCCAACCCGGCGGCCTACCCGGCGGGCGGTTGGGCGCCGTACGACGCGATCGTTCGCGTCGCCGCCGCGGACCGGATCGGGCTCGATCTGACCGTCGGCTCGCCACCGCCGCTGTGGGCGGCCGGACCTGGAGCTCCGCGGCACAGCCTGGACGCCGCCGAGTGGGAGCCCTCCGCGCGTGACTTCGGACTCTTCATGCATGCGCTCGGCGAGCGCTACAGCGGTCACTACCGGCCCCGAGGCGCGACCAAGCCGCTCCCCCGTGTTGACTTCTGGTCGATCTGGAACGAGCCCAACTACGGCCCCTACCTGGCACCGCAGGGAATCGACAAAGGGACTGTCGAGGTCGGATCGCGGCTGTACCGCGGCCTCCTCGACGCAGCCTGGAGCTCGCTCGCGGCCACCGGCCACACGCCGGCGACGGACACGATCCTGTTCGGCGAGACGGCCCCTCGCGCGAGCGGTCCGGCGCCCGGCAACTTCAACGGCACGCTCCCGCTGCGGTTCATCCGCGCGCTGTATTGCCTGGACGGCAGTTTCAAGCCACTGCGCGGCGGCGCGGCGACCGAGCGCGGATGCCCGGCGACCGCCGCAGGATCGGCGCGGTTCGCGGCCGACAATCCCGCCCTGTTCGACGCGAGCGGCTTCGCGGACCATCCGTACCCCGACGCCGAGCCCCCGACATACGTGACCCCGCCTCCGCTCGGGACCGACTACGCCGACTTCGCGGCGCTCGGCTACCTCGAGTCGACGCTCGATCGAGCCGCCGCCGCCTACGGCCGCCATCCGCGCTTTCCGATCTACTCGACCGAGTTCGGCTACTGGACGAACCCGCCCAACGCGAGCGCCTTGCCGCCGGTGACAGCGGCCGCGTATCTGAACGAATCCGAGTACCTGAGCTGGCGCAACCCGCGGATCGCGAGCTATGACCAGTACCAGCTGACCGATCCGCCGCCCGGGGACGGCTCGGTGTTCGACAGCGGGCTCGAGTTCGCCGACGGGCAGCCGAAGCCGTTCGTCTACGACGCCTACCGGATGCCGCTCTGGCTACCGGTCACCCATGCCACGAGCGCCACCAAGCGGCTTGTCGTGTGGGGCTGCGTGCGCCCGGCACCGGTGGTCGCGCAGCGCACGCACCGCCCGCAGCAGGTCGCGGTCCAGTTCGCCGCGGCCGCGGCCGCCGGGCGGGCGGGCTCTTTTCGCACGCTCGCGACGCTGACGATCGACACCGCCGCCGGCTGCTACTTCGAGACGAGCGAGCGGTTCCCGGGAACCGGCACCGTTCGCCTTGCCTGGCGCGACGGCGGTCAGACCTTCTACAGCCGGCCACAGGCAATCACGCTGTGAGCCGCGGCCACGCGCAACATCCGGCCCGCGGTGGGGTTCTTGAAGGCATGGTGCCCGCCTCACTGCCCGGGCCTCACCGGCCTGGACGGATCGTGGCTGGCCTCGCCGCGCTGCTGTGCACGCTGTTCGGAGGCTGCGCGTTTGCGCCGGCGCGCGCGCTCGCGCCCGCGCTTGCCCACGTCCCTGCCAGCACGACCGCGACCAACCCGCACGAGCTGGTCTCGATCATCCAGGACGACCCCCAGCTGCTGCGCAACCCGGCGGCGACGCTGCTGCGCTTCCGGCAGTTGGGCGCCCAGCAGGTACGGGTCGCCGTCCGCTGGTACTACATCGCGCCCGACCCGAACTCGTTCCGCGCCCCGGCACGCTTCAACGCCGCCAACCCGGCGAGTTACTCGAACGCAGGCTGGGCCCCGTACGACGCGATCGTGCGCGACGCCACCGCTGACGGGATCGAGGTCAACTTCAACGTTGTCGGCGGTGCGCCACTGTGGGCGACCGGCGGCGGCATGCCGAAGTTGGCCAAGAGCCAGGGTTACCCGTTCTACCAGTGGGAGCCGTCGTCGTTCGCGTTCTGGCAGTTCATGCAGGCGCTGGGGACGCGCTACAGCGGCAACTACAACCCGCAGGCACGGCGGATCGAGCGCGACAACCGCAACGACCTGCCGCGCGTCTCGTTCTGGTCGATCTGGAACGAGCCCGACTACGGCCCGAGCCTCGCGCCGCAGGCGCTGCCGGGCCACCCCGGCGTCCCCGACAGCCCGCGAATGTACCGTGGGCTCGTCGACGCCGCCTGGTCGGCGCTGCGACTCACCGGCCACGGCTCGGACGGGTTCCTGTTCGGCGAGCTCGCGCCGCGCGCGACGCCCCAGGCGTTCGGGGATTTCAACGGGATGCTGCCGACCACGTTCGTCCAATCGCTCTACTGCCTCGGGTCCAACTACCAGCCGCTCCGCGGCACGGCGGCGGCGCTGCAGGGGTGCCCGACGACGGCGGCTGGCACGCGCGCGTTCGTCGCGCAGAACCCGGGGCTGTTCAAGGCAACGGGTTTCTCCGACCACGCCTACATGCGGTGGTTCCCGCCGAACGACGAGCAGAACTTCAATTCGGGCGCTGTCCCGGTGCCCTACCCGAGCAATGTGTGGGCCCAGCTCGTCCGCGGCTTCACCTCGCTCGGGACGATCGGGAACCTCAGCTCGATGCTCAAACGGTCGCTCGCGGCCTACGGGTGGCACAAGCAGCTCATGATCTGGAACACCGAGTTCGGATACATCACGAGCCCGCCGAAGAAGCCGAACAAGGTGAACGCGGACCCGTACATTCCGCCGGCGACTGCCGCCTACTACGACAACTGGGCCGAGTACCTGTCGTGGAAGAACCCGCAGATCGCGTCGTTCGAGCAATATCTGATGGAGGACCCCCTGCCGGCGCTGCAATCCAACAACTACGGCGGCTTCGCGAGCGGCCTGCTGTTCTACGGCGGCCGGCAGAAGGCGGGCTACGCCGCGTGGCGGCTGCCGATCTTCCTCCCGAACACGACCGCCTCTTCGCCTCGACGGCCGCTCGAGGTGTGGGGCGACGTCAGACCCGCCTACTACGCCGACGTCGACAACCCCTACTCGTCGGTCCAGTCGGCGGAGCTGCTGTTCGAGCCTCACAGCCACGGCAGGTGGATCCTGCTCGAGGCGGTCACGGTCACGAACCCCGACGGCTACTTCGAGGTGCCCGTGCGGTTCCCGTCGAGCGGCACGCTGATCATCCGCTGGTACTACCCCGCCGACGACAAGCTGTTCGGCTCCGCCGCGGGCGCCGCCGTGTTCAGCCGGCCGGTGCAGGTGACCGTCAAGTAGAGCTGCGCGACGCGGCCCGGCTAGCCGGCCGGGCCGCGCCCGGGACGAGGCTGTCTCGTACTGGACCCGGCGCGGCCGGGATCTGAACGCACCTCGGTTCCTCCACCCGCCGGTGCGATACTCGGGGCGATGGAAGCCGCGATTCGCGATCCGGGGCGGGTGGCACCGCTCGAGCGCTCGCGGCTGTTGGACGGCGCTGCCGCGGCGAGCCTCGACCCGGTGGCCCGGATCTCGCGCCGGCTCCTGGGAAGCAGCGCGGCGATCGCATGTCTGATCGCGCCGGACCGGCAGGTCGTGATCGGGCGCGACGGATTCGCGGGTTCGGTGCGTTCGCTGCGCCGCCGGCCGCTGACACGGGCGCTGTCGGAGCTGGTCGTGCGGTCGGGCGGCCCGCTTCTGGTCGCCGACGCGCGGCGGGACACGCCCGCACTCGCGAGGCGCGAGCCCGACGTGATCGGGTACGCGGGCGTGCCGCTCCACGACGGCGACGGACACATCCTCGGCGCGCTGTGCGCGACGAGCTCGGAGCCCCGCGCGTGGTCCGCTGTCGATCTGGAGCTGCTGTCCGACGTGGCCTCGCTCGCGATCAGTGAGATCAGCCGCGTAACCGTCGCCGCAGCGGCCGAGCGCTGCCTGCGCGCGCAGGACCAGGCGGAGGCGATCGCCTCTGTCGGCAGCTGGCAATGGGACCGCGACGGCAACCGGCTCGTCTGCTCAACCGAGCTACGTCGCCTGCTCGCGCTCGCGCGCAACCCGGCGACGTTGACCGAGCTCGAGGCGCTGATGCCGGCCGATCGGCGCGCCGATCTTCTCGCGGCCGTCCGTGCCGCACTGCGACCCGACGGCGGCTGGCAGGCCGAGCACCGGCTTGCGATGCCGGACGGCCGGTGGCGGGTCCTGATCTCGCGCGGCTTCGTGTCGGCCGGTTCGGACGGCGCCCCCGAGCGCGTGCGCGGAACGCTCCAGGACGTGACCGAGTCGTTCGAGCTCGAGCAGCGGCTGCGCGCGTCGGTCTCGGGTGCGCCGGTCGGCGTCGCGCGGCTCGGCCTCGTCGGCGGCGAGCGCGGACGCTGGCTTGACTCCAACTCGGAGCTCGAGCGCATGCTGGGCGCCGCAGCCGGCGAGCTGGACAGGCGACAGCTCGAAGACTCGACGCACCCCGACGATCTCGATCGCGTCCTTCGCGTGCTCGATCGCTTGGCGCGTGGCGACTCCCTGCGCACTCAGCACGAGCAGCGCCTCCAGAGCCTCGATGGCGGCTGGCTGTGGGTGCTCGCGAGGCACACGGTCGTCGCAGCTCCAGCCGGTGAGCCGGCGTACGCGATCGGGCACTACGTCGACGTGAGCGAGCGCCACCTCTACAAGCGCGACCTCGAGTATCTCGCCGACCACGACGCGCTGACCGGGGTGTTCAACCGTCACCGCTTCGAGCAGGAGCTCGACCGGACGCTGTCGCGCGCCTCGCGCGCGGGCTCGCCGGGAGCGCTGCTCGTGTTCGACCTCGATGCCCTTGAGCATGCGGCCGCGGGGCACGCCGTGGGCGACGGCGTGATCGTCCGGATCGTGCATTCGCTTGCCGCGATGCTGCGCGCCGGCGACACGTTCGGGCGCCTCGGCGACGACGAGTTCGCGATCCTTTTGCCGGATGCCGACGCCGGGCAGGCGCGGCGAGTCGCGGAGCGCCTGCTGCGGACGGTGCGCCGGCGCCTGGACGGCGGCCGTGACGGCGAGCCGGCCGTCGGACTGACCGCGTCGGTCGGGATCGCGATCTGGGGCGAGCAGCGGGCGCTCGCTCGCGCGCACATCCTCGGTGAGGCCGATACCGCCCTGTACGACGCCAAGCGTGCCGGCGGCGACCGCTACGCCGTCTACACCGACGACGATGACGACCCGGGGCTCACCCCTCTGGACTACTGACACCGCCGGCGTACATCGCCTCGATCTCGGCCTCGTACTTGGCGGCGACCGGCCTGCGCTTGAGCTTCATCGTTGGTGTCAGCTCCTCGCCGCCGGGAAGCCAGTCGCCCCGCAGGATCGTGAACTTCTTGATCTGCTCGACCCTGGCGAGGTGCGCATTGGCCGACTCGATCCCGTCCTGCACCTCGGCGCGCACAGCCGGCTCGTCGGCGAGCTCCTCGAGGGATCGCTCCCCGAGCCCGTGCTGCGCGGCCCAGACCGGCGCGTAATCGGCGTCGAGCACGATCAGCGCGGTGTTGTAGGGCCGGCGGTCGCCGATGCAGCAGGCCTGGCCGATGATCGGGTTGGAAGCCTTGATCGTGCACTCGATGTTCGCGGGACTCATGTTCTTGCCGGCCGAGTTGATGATCAGCTCCTTCTTCCGGTCGACGATCCTGACAAAGCGGTCGGCGTCGATCTCGGCGATATCGCCTGTGTGCAGCCAACCGTCGTGGTCGATCGTCTGGTCTGTCTGATCGGGCCGGTTGCGGTAGCCGCGCATCACGAACTCGCCGCGGATCAGCAGCTCCCCGTCAGGCGCCAGCGCGACCTCGGCGCCCGGGGACGGTGGGCCGACCGTTCCGATCCGCGCCTCCCCCGGTCGGTTGGTCGTGCCGAAGCCGCAGGTCTCGGACATCCCCCACAGCTCGCCGACCTCGATCCCGAGCGCGTGGAAGAACTCGAGCACCTCGACCGGGGTCGGCGCGGCGCCCGCGTTGGCGGCGATCAGCTGATCGAGCCCGAGCATCGCCCGCAGATGCCTGAACATCTGCTCGTCGGCGGTTGCGACCACCTCCTCGAGCTCCGCCGGAACGGGCTCGCCTCGCTGTCGCAGTCGGACGCGCTGGGTCGCCGCCGCGAGCGCCTGCTCCAGTGGCGCTCGCTGCTCCTCGGGCTGGCTCGCGAGCATCGTCTCGAGCTGCGCCCTCATCTTCTCCCAGACCCGCGGGACCGCGAAGAACCACTGCGGATGGACCTGCGCAAGCACCGACGCGATCTCCCGCGGGTCCGGGCAGATCGTGATCGTGCCGGCGTACACGATCGGGATGTAGTGGTGTGCCATCCGCTCGGCGATGTGGGCGGCGGGCAGCCACGAAATGACTCGCGCGCCCGGCTCGAGCGGAATCAACTGCTCGATCGCCGCCGCCGAGACCATGACGTTGCGGTGCGACAGCTCGACGCCCTTCGGCGGCCCGGTCGTGCCCGACGTGTAGATCAGCGTGAGGATGTCGTCCGGCATGATCTCGGCAGCCGCTCCAGCCACGTCGAAGCCCGGATTCGAGCCCTCGAGCTCCGCCAGCGCCAGGCAGCCCGCCGGCGCCTCGCCGTCGACGACGATCACATGCTCGAGCTCGGGCCGATGCTCGGCGGCGGCCAACATGACATCGAGCAACCGCTGCTCGGTGATCGCGACTCGTGCCCCTGCATCGCCGAGCAGGTAGGCGATCTCTCCCGCCGGATAGGTCGTGTAGATCGAGAACGGGGTGGCGCCGAGCATCGCGACCGCGAGGTCGACGATGTGGAACTCGACCCGGTTGCCCAGCAGCAGCGCAACCGCGTCGCCGCGCTGGACACCGAGACCCGCGAGGCCCGCCGCTACCGCGTCAACGCGCTCCAGCAGCTCCGGCCAGGTGAGCGACTGCGAGTCGTCCAAGGTCCGTACGGCGACGGTTGCCGGATTGGCGGCCGCGGTGCGGCGCAGCGCGTCCGTCACCGTTGCGGCGTCGACCGCGCCGCCGGCCTGGGTAAGCATGCTGGTCTCCATTCCTCTCCCTCCTCGAGGCCGGGTGTTCGGCCCTTGCTCCTCAACGCTAGCGGAGCTTGCGCTGCCGCGGAGGTCACTTCGGCAGGTTCAGGGTGCCGTTCGCGATCGCCGTGAAGTCATTCGTGAGGCCGACCGCGACCAGCATCACGATCAGCACGACGCCCGCCCAGCTCGCGCGCTCCATCACGACGAGCGGCACGCGGTGGCCGCGGACCTTCTCGACCAGCGCCCAGAAGATGTGGCCGCCGTCGAGCGGCAGGAACGGGAACAGGTTGATGATCGCGAGCGCGAGTGAGATCAGGGCGAGCAGCTCCAGCGCAGCCGACGGTCCCTGTTCGACCGCTTGGTGCCCGTAGGAGATGATCCCGACGATGCTGTGAAGCTGCTTGCGCTCCTTCGGCTCGAAGATCCGCGCGACCGTCGAGACCGTTCCGCTCGTGACCTGCCAGATCCACTTCCCCGACAGCCGAGCCGCAGTCAGCGCGCCGATCGGCGCCACCTTCTGGCCGAACTCGAAGCCGACTACGACGCGCCGCTCGCTGCGCTCGTAGCTCGGCGTCACGGTCAGGGCAAGCGGCCTGCCGTGGCGGATCACGTCGATCGTCACCGGCTTGGCCGCCGTGCATCCGGCGACCTGCGCGCCGGGGCAGCGATCGCCGGCGATCGGGTCGACCAGTGCGTCCTTGCTCCCACCCTTCCCGTCGATCGCCACGAGCTGATCGCCGGGCTTGAGCACCCCGCTGGCGGCGCTTCCCGGCACCACCGAACTGACCGTGAACACCGGCTGGCCGTGGTGGTAAACCCCCTGGCCGGAGCCGTCGAGGATGAAGAAGGCGATCACGAACGCGACCAGGAGGTTCACGGCGGGGCCCGAGGCGACGACCACCACCCGCTTCCACACCGGCTGGTTGCAGTACGCACGCGGAACCACCTCCGGAGGCAGCTCCTCCTCCGGATTCATGCCGCTGATCTTCGCGTAACCGCCCAGCGGGATCACGCCGATGCCGTATTCCGTCTCCCCAATCTGACGCTTGACGATCATCGGCCCGAAGAACAGGGCAAAGCGCTCGACTCGCATGCCCACGGCCTTGGCCGCGACGAAGTGCCCGAACTCGTGGACCAGGATCAGCGCGGCGATGCCGAGGAATGCGAGCAGATAGGACACGAGCTATCTCAGTGTAAAGCGGGGCGCGTCTGGGGAGAGCCGGTGAACTGGAATTCGGCTTTTCGTTCAAGCGGCGGCCCGGCGCGCGACCAGCTCCGCGGCGAACGTACGTGCCTGAGCGTCCGCCTCGGTCAGCGCGTCGAACGAGTGCAGCCGGCTGACCTCGATCAGGCTCAGCGTCTCTTCGATCACCGCCGGGATCGCGACGAACGCGAGCCGCCCGGAGAGGAACGCGTGGACGGCGACCTCGTTGGCCGCGTTGAGCGTGCAGGGAGCGGTGCCGCCCGTCATCCCAGCCTCGCGGGCGAGCCGCAGGCAGGGGAAGGCGTCGAGGTCGGGCGGCTCGAACGTCAACGCGCCGACCGCCACGAGGTCGAGCGGGTCGACCGGCACGTCGACCCGCCCCGGATGGTGCAGCGCATAGGAGATCGGAACCCGCATGTCCGGATAGCCGAGGTGCGCGAGCGAGGCGCCGTCGCACAGCTGCACGAAGCTGTGGACGATCGACTGCGGGTGCACGACGACGTCGATCTGCTCGTACCGGGTGCCGAACAGGTGGTGCGCTTCGATCACCTCGAGGCCCTTGTTCATCAGCGTCGCCGAGTCGATCGTGATCTTGCCCCCCATCGTCCAGGTCGGATGCGCCAGCGCCTGCTCGGCGGTGACCTGCTCGAGCTGCCGGTGGGTGTAGCCCCGGAAGGGTCCGCCCGAGGCCGTCAGGACCAGCCGCTCGATCGTGCCGGGACGCTCGGCGGCGATCAGCTGGTGCAGCGCCGAGTGCTCGGAATCGACCGGCACGATCTGCGCCCCGGTCGCCTCGGCCAGTTGCATCACGAGTTCCCCGCCGACGACGAGCGACTCCTTGTTGGCCAGCGCGAGGTCGATTCCCTCGCCCAGCGTGGCGACGGTCGCCAGCAGCCCCGCGGAGCCGACAATCGCGTTCAGCACGATGTCGCACCCGGATTCGGTGACCAGCTCGACCAGGCCGTCAGGCCCCGCAAGGACTTCCCCGCCCGTCCACGCCTCGCTCGCCTGGGCCGCCGCGTCTGGGCTTGCGAGCGCGATCCGCCGTACGCCGTGATCCTCCGCCTGACGCACGAGTGCCCGCCAATCGCTGTCCGCGCTGAGCGCGACCGGCTCGAGCTCGCCGCCGCTGCGCGCGACAACATCGAGCGCCTGGGTTCCGATCGACCCGGTCGACCCTAGGATGACCAGGCGGCGCGCCACCGGGCGGATTGTAGGCACGTGCCCGGAGCGCGCGCGGGACTAGTGCGGAAGCGCGGCCCAGATGAAGTAGGCCGCGACGACCGTGAAGCTGACGGCGTCGAGCCGGTCAAGCGCGCCGCCATGAGCGCCGAACAGGTTGCCGGCGTCCTTGGCGCCGGCGTCCCGCTTGACGAGCGACTCGAACAGGTCGCCCATCGGTCCGAGGATCGCGATCACGACCCCGATGCCGAACGCGTCGCCCTGGGTCAGGAACCCCGTCTGGTAGAGCCTCGCGACCAGCACCGCGACGATCGCCACGAGCATCCCGCAGAACAGCCCCTCGACCGTCTTGTGCGGCGAGATCTCCGGAGCGAGCGGACGGCGGCCGAACAGCCGGCCGCCGATGTAAGCGCCGGTGTCGCCGAGGAATGTCCCGACCATCACGTCGATCACGATCCCCTTGCCCTGCGGGAGGTCCCGGAGCAGAACTGCGCACGCGAACGCGAGGCCGAGCCAGTAGATCCCCAGCAGCGTGCCCGCGATCGACACGGTGGCGCCGCTCCTCCGCGCGCCGAGGACAAGCGCGAGGAGCAGCGCCGGAATCGCTCCGGCGGCTACCTCGAGCACCTCGCGCAGACCGCCGTAACGGGCGGCGAGACACATCCCGGCGAGCGCGAGGAAGCCAATCGGGACGAGCGGGCGCCAGCGCTCGAGCATCCGGTAGAGCTCGTTCATGCACGCTAGTCCGAGGACGATCATCAGGACCATCCACGCGGTTCCGCCCAGATCGGCGAACACGATCGCGAGCACGGCGGCGGGCACGGCCACCGCGACGCGGGCGAGGAGGTCCGAGCGACGGCGTCCCCTGTCCTGCCGCGGGCGCCGCGACTGGGGCATCAGCGGCCTCCGTAGCGGCGCTTGCGCGCGACGAACTCGGCGAGGCTCGCGGCGAACGCCTCGCGCGTGAAGTCGGGCCAGAGCTCGTCCCTGAACACGAGCTCCGAGTAGGCCGACTGCCACATCAGGTAGTTCGACAGGCGCAGCTCGCCGCTCGTCCGGATGATCAGATCGGGGTCATGCATGTCGGGGGCGTAGAGGTGACGGCGGAACTCCTCCTCGTCGCCGCCGGCGAAGGTTCGCGCCGCGTCGACGATCTCCGCGCGTCCGCCGTAGTTGAAGCACACGAACAGAGTGATCCGATCGTTGTTCGCAGTGAACGACTCCGCCCATGCCATCTTCTTGATCAACCGGGCCGGCACGGGATCGCTGCGCCGGCCGACGAACCGCAGCCGCACCCCCTCGGCGTGCAGCTCGGGCGTCTCGGCGTCGATCCGGCGCCCGAACATACGCATCAGGCCCGACACCTCGGCTCTCGAGCGGCGCCAGTTCTCGGTCGAGAACGAGTACACGGTCAGCTCCTCGATCCCGAAGCGTACGGCGTCCCGGAGGCGCTCCTTGACGGTGTCGGCGCCCGCCTCGTGGCCTCGGATCGCCGGCAGCCCGCGAGCCTTCGCCCAGCGGCCGTTGCCGTCGGTGATGATCGCGACGTAGCGCGGCCCGTCCGGCGGCGGGGCGTCGGCAGGAGGGCCGTCAGGCGCGGCCATCTCAGACCTCGAGGATCTCTTCTTCCTTGGCCTTCAGCAGCTCGTCGAGCTCGGCGATGCGGACGTCGGTCACCTTCTGCAGCTCGACCTCGGCGCGGTGCTCGTCGTCGGAGCCGGTCTCACCCGCCTCCTTGAGCTCGCGCAGGTCGTGCATCACGTCGCGCCGCACGTTGCGAATCGCCACGCGCCCCTCCTCGGCGATCCCGCGCACGACCTTGACCAGCTGCTTGCGCCGCTCCTCGGTCAGCTCGGGCAGCGCGAGTCGGATCAGGACGCCGTCGTTGTTCGGCGTCAACCCGATGTCGGACTCCAGGATCGCGCGCTCGATCGCCTTGATCGAGCTCTTGTCGTAGGGCTGGATCGTGAGCATCCGCGCCTCCGGCGCGCCGACGGTCGCGAGCTGCTTGAGCGGCGTCGAGGCGCCGTAGTAGTCGACGACGATGCGATCGAGCAGGACCGGGCTCGCGCGGCCGGTGCGAACCGAGCCGAACTCCTGGCGCGTCGACTCAACCGACTTGTGCATGCGTTCGCGGGCATCCTCCAGCAACCCGGTGACCAGATCGTCGCTCATGTCCTCACCAACGTTCCTACTCGCTGTCCGGACACTATCCGGTTGATGTTGCTTGCGTCCGCCATGTTGAACACGATGATCGGGAGGTTGTTGTCCATGCACAGGGCGAACGCGGTGGAGTCCATCACCTGCAGGCCGCGGGTCAGAGCTTCCTTGTGGGTGATCTCGGGGATGAACTTGGCGTCCGGGTCCGACGCCGGGTCGGCGGTGTAGACCCCCTCCACCCCGTTCTTTGCCATCAGCACGACCTCGGCGTGCAGCTCGGCCGCCCGCAGCGCCGCCGCGGTATCGGTCGTGAAGAACGGGTTGCCGGTTCCCGCCGCGAAGATCACGATCCGCCCCTTCTCCAGGTGGCGGATCGCGCGCCGGCGGATGTACGGCTCGGCCACCTCCGAGATCGTGATCGCGGACTGCACGCGAGTGGCGATCTCGGCTTTCTCGAGCGCATCCTGGAGTGCCAGCGCATTCAGCACCGTCGCGAGCATCCCCATGTAGTCGCCGGTCGCCCGGTCCATCCCGCGGGCGGCGGCGGCAAGGCCACGGTAGATGTTGCCGCCGCCGACGACGATCGCGACCTCGACCCCGCGCCGATGCACGGCTGCGAGCTCGCTCGCGATCTGCCGCACACGCTCGGGGTCAGTGCCGTATTCGAGGTCGCCCATCAAGGCCTCGCCTGAGACCTTCAGGAGCACCCGCCCGAAGACGGGCTCGCGCTGAGCGTCGGTGGCGCTCACCCTCCGACCGAGAACCGAGCGAAGCGGCGAATGACGACGTTCTCGCCGGTGTCAGCGGCCAGCTTGGCGCGCAGCTCCTCGATCGTCTTGCCCTCGTACTTGTCCTCGTTGACGTGCTTCTGACGGAGCAGCACGACCTCGTCGAGCCACTTGTCGACCTTGCCCTCGATGATCCGGTCGCGGACATTCGCGGGGCGTTCGGCGGCCTGCTCGGCCGCGATTCGGGTCTCCCGCGCGAGATCCTCGGCGAGCACCTCGTCCTCGCTCACCGCGACCGTCGAGGGGCTCGCGGCGATGTGCAGGGCGAGATCACGCGCGAACCCGACGAAGGTCTCATTGCGGGCGACGAAGTCGGTCTCGCAGTCGAGCTCGACCAGGACCCCGACCTTGCCGTTCGAATGGATGTAGCTCTGCACCGTGCCCTCGACCGCCTCATTGCCAGAGCGCTTGGCCGCCTGGGCCTCGCCCCTGGCGCGCAGCAGCTCGACCGCCCTGTCGATGTCGCCGGCTGCCTCCGTGAGCGCGTTCTTGCAGGCCATCATCGCCGCCCCAGTGCGGTCTCTCAGGGCCTTGACCTCCTTTGCGGTGATCGCACTCATGCTGTCTCCTCCGGGGCGGTCTCGGATGGGGTCTCTGCTTCGGACTCGGCGGCAGCGTCCGGCTCGGGAGCGGGTTCCGGCTCAGGTTCGGGCTCGGGCTCGGGCTCGGCGACTGCCTCGGGCTCGGGAGCG
>Ga0302314_10006649_pt1 | contig 20894 bp, 19 predicted proteins | sample III_Palsa_N2_3_FD_200533 | JGI IMG/M metagenome (GOLD analysis project Ga0302314, IMG submission 200533) | Peat permafrost microbial communities from Stordalen Mire near Abisko, Sweden - III_Palsa_N2_3 | ecosystem: Environmental > Terrestrial > Soil > Palsa > Peat permafrost | place: Sweden... | reverse complement strand
CGCACGTCGAGCGCCGCGGTCGGCTCGTCCAGGATCAGCAGCCGCGCGCCGGCCTCGACCGCCATCAGCGCCCGCGCCAGGGCGATGCGCTGCCACTCCCCGCCCGAGAGGTCGGCGCCGTCAGTGAACTGGCGCATCAGCGGCGTGTCCCAACCCTTAGGCAGGGCCCGGATGTGGTCCAGAACGCCCGCCTTCTCGGCCGCCCGCGCCAGCGCCGTCTCGTCGCCGGCAAGGCTGAGGCCGCCGAATCCGACGTTGTCGCGCGCCGGCAGGCCGAAGCGCAGGAAGTCCTGGAAGATCGCCGCGACGCGCTCGCGCCAGGCGTCGGGATCGACCTCGCACAGGTCGACGCCATCGACGGTGATCGCGCCGGCGGTGGGGTCGTAGAGGCGCGCGAGCAGCTTCACCAGGGTGGTCTTGCCGGCGCCGTTGAGGCCGACCACCGCCAGCGACGACCCAGCGGGGATGGAGAGCGAAAAGTCTCGCAGCACCGGCGCGCCCGCCACATAGCCGAACGAGACCCCGTCGAAGCGGATTTCGCGCGTGGGCGCATCGGCCGGCAGCGTCTTCGGCGCCGGCGAGGAAACCACCGCGGTCATCGCCTCCAGGCGCCGCAGCGCCGGCACGGATGCGGCGCCGTATTCGATCGCGTAGTCGGCGTTGCTGAGCCCCCACCCGGCGATCGACTGGGCCGACCGCAGATAGACCACCAGCGCGCCCAGGGTGATCACGCCGCGCGCGGCGTCGTTCGCCAGGACGCCGTAGACCACCAGCCCAGCCAGGCTGACCGCGATTGCGCCGGCGACGCTGCCGCCCATGTCCCACCGCCGGCGCTTCCAGTCCTGGCGCAGGCGTGTGGTCCATTCGGTCGTCAACCGCTCGCCGAGCCAGCCGTGCAGGCCGAGCACGCGCATCTCCTTTGCCGTCGCGGCGCCGAGGGCGAGATCGCGGTAGTAGTCGGCGCGGCGAACCGCGTCGGTCTTGCCAAGGATGGACTTGGCGTCCTCGACCCAGCTGCGCCGGATCTGCCGGACGAACACGAACTGGACGGCGAACAGCAACAGCGCCGCCGGCCAGCTGTAGACGAACAGCAGCGCGCCGGAGACGACGCCGCGCAGGATCATCGGAACTCGCGCGGTCACCAGCCCAGAGACCGCCGCGCCCGGCCCGATCGCGCCGACGCCAAGGCCCGACACCTGCGACAACAGATCCGCGGTCTTGGGGTCTTCCAGATGGGCGATCGACCAGGGCCGGCCCAGCGCCGCGATGACCCGTTGCGACACCCGGCTCTCGACCCGAGAGCCCGCCGAGGTAGCGGTCGCGGCCAGCAGACGCGGACCGATCTCGCCCAGCAGCATCAGGCCAGCCCAGACGCCGAGCGCGGTCAGGGTCCGATGTCCAGCGGCGCTCGCCAGGCCCGCATGCGCGGTGGCGGGCAGCGAGCCGACCATCACGCCGGTGGCGACGATGGTCGCCGCGGGAAAGACCGCGTTGGCGAGGATCAGCGCCACGATCGCGACGGTGAGGCGCGGGCAGGCCTCGGGCAGCAGGCGCGCGCACTGCACGATCGGCGCGTCCCAGCGCAGCCTCACCCAGCCCAGCGCCGCGGCGAACAACTTGCTCCTGCCTCCCGGAACGTCACCGTTTTCCCGACAGATACCACCAAGGCTAGAACCCGGCGAGCGAGGTCTGGCCCTTGTGCCTGGGCGTTCAGTTCGCGGGCTGCGGTCGCGGGTGTTTGCGGACGATCGCGTCGCTGGCCTGGGCGGCGATCCGGTCCGCCTCGACGCCGGCAAGGCCGAGGCCCCTGAGCACGAGGGCGCACATCTGCTGCGACAGGGAGATCGCAAACGCCTGGTTCGGTTCCTGGACGATGCGCACCAGGGCGAGCTGGGTGACGCCCAGCACGTAGAGCACGCCGGATTCCACGGTGGCGACGTCGAAGCGGCCGGTCGCCAGGCCGGTTTCAAGGTCCTCGACCAGGCCACGGTTCAGCGGCGCGGTGAGGGAGGTATGACCGGTGTGGATATGGACGAGCACGCCGGCCGGCTCCGGCTCGTCCAGGGCGTAGCGCAGATAGGTGCAGACCGCTCGGGCCATACGGCGCGCGGGATCATCGACGCCGGCGTTGGCGCGGGCGACCGCGCTCTCGATGCTGGCGCGGATCTGCGCCGTGATCGCCCGGCCGAGCGCGTCGCGATCGGCGAAGTGATTGTAGAAGCTGCCCTTGCCGACCTCGGCCGCCTGCACGATGTCGTCCACCGTCACGGCGTCGATCGGGCGCTGGCTGAGCAGGCGCCGGCCCGCGGCCATCAGCGCCGCCTTGGTCCGGGCGGTCCTGGGGTTGGCGGGTTCGGCGATCATCGCCCCAGGCTCTCAGCCCAGGCGTCCAGTAGCGCGCGAGGCGCGCCAGACCCGAACACATAACGGTCCGGCCGGACCAGCACGGCGTCCGCCTGGCGTCGATCAAGCCAGGCCAGCACCGTCGCGCGGAACGGCGCTAGTTCCTCGGCGTCCAGGTTCAGCAGACGCACGCCCGGCGCGGCCTCGCCGATGGCGGCGCGCGCGATCAGGCAGGCGCCCTCGCCCAGCCGGTCGTCCATCCGCAGCCGATCCGATCCGTCGCCGGCGGTCGGCTGCGGGAACAGCTCCCCCGCGCCAGGGCTGCCCGCCAGCAAGCAGCCGGCCGTGAACGGCGAGGGCTGCATCGGCGGCAGGGCCGGCGCGCCGCCGGCCTGCGCCGCCAGCATGCCGGCGTCGCGCTGGGCGGCGGCGTTGCGATCCAGCGTGCAGACCACCCGGCCCATGCCGATCGCCAGCTCGATCGCGGCCCGCACATGCGGCTCCCGCTCGGCCTGATAGCTGTCCAGCAGCGCGTCCGACGCCGCGCCGCGCAGCACCCCATCGAGCTTCCAGGCCAGGTTGGCCGCATCGCGAATGCCGGCGCACATGCCCTGTCCGGCGAACGGCGGCGTCTGGTGCGCGGCGTCGCCGGCGATCATCAGCCGGTGGTCTCGCCAGCGGTTCGCGACCAGGCCGTGGAAGCGATAGACCGCCTTGCGCTCGATCTCCACTGGGCCGCAGTCCCAGGGACGGATGAGGTCAAGCACGACCGCGTCGTCCAGCATCGCCTCCGCCGTCTCGCCCGGCAGCAGCATGAACTCCCATCGGTGCCGGCCTGGCCCGCTCAACACGCAGGTGGTCGGGCGGGCCGGATCGCAGAGCTGGATGTTGACCTCGGGCGTGCGGCAGCCGGGCGGGACTTTCACATCGACCACCAGCCAGGGCTCATCGAACTGGTAGTCGAACAAGCCGCCGCCAATGGCCTCGCGCACGGGGCTGCTGGCGCCATCACAGCCGACCAGATAGCGGGCACGGATGGCCGCGACGCCGGGCGTCACGCTTGCGGTGACGCCGTCAGCGTCCTGATCCAGCGCGTCGAGCCGCTGGCCGAGCCGAATGTCGGCGCTCGGCAGCGCCTCCAGCCGCTCGCGGAGCACGGCCTCAAGGCTCGGCTGGTGAAACATATAACCCCCGGCCCAGCCGGATGGGGTCTCGCGCGGCGGCCGCAGGTTCATCAGCACCCGGCCGTCGGCGGCGCGGAACTGGTAGTCCGGCAGATCGCGCGCGCACCGCCGCATCTGCTCGGCGAGGCCCAGCTGCTGGAAGATCCGCATGATCTCGTGGTCGAAGTGGACCGCGCGCGGCAGCGGATAAGGCGCCGTTTCCTTGTCGAGCGCGATCACCCGCACGCCCCGCTCGGCGAGCAGGGTCGTGAGCACCGAGCCAACCGGTCCCAGGCCAACCACCAGCACGTCGCAGTCGAACGGCGCGGCGCTCAGGTCAGACCTCGTTGGCGCAGGGGTTGTCGAGGGCGCCCAGACTTTCGATCTCGACCCGCACGCGATCGCCGTGCTTCAGGAACCGTCTCGGCGTCATCGCCGCGCCGACGCCACCCGGCGTGCCGGTGAAGATCAGGTCGCCGGGCTCCAGCGTCATGGCCTGGCTCAGGTGTTCGATCTGGTCCCAGACGTTGAACACCAGTTGGCGGGTGTTGGAGTCTTGCCGCACCTCGCCGTTGACCAGGCAGCGGACCCCCAGCGCGTGCGGGTCGGCGACCTCGTCCGCGGTGGTGATCCAGGGTCCGAACGGAGCGTGGGTGTCGAACGACTTGCCGAGCACCCACTGCGTCGTGCGGTGCTGCCAGGCGCGCTCGGTGGCGTCGTTGCCGCAGCAGTAGCCGAACAGGGCGCCCGCGGCGTCGGCCTTGGCGATGTGGCGACCGCCCACGCCGATCACCGCGACCAGCTCGGCCTCGTAGTCCAGCGCCTGCGAGACCTTCGGCACCTGGATCGGATCGTACGGCCCGTTGGCGGCGGTGGGCGCCTTGGAGAACCAGATCTGATGCTCGGGCGTGCCCATGTTGCTCTCGGCGATATGGTCGGCGTAGTTCAGCCCGATCGCCATGATCTTGCCCGGTCGCCGGATCGGGGCAAGCAGGCGCACCTGATCCAGCGGCAACGCGCCGGCGCCATCTTCGGCGATACGTCGCACATCGCGCTCGCCCGTCGGCCAGATCGAGATCAGCCCGATCATGTCGCCGGGCAGGCCGGGCGCGGCGGCGTGGAGCGGAACGATCCGGTCCCCGGTCACGGCGCCCAGCCGCGGGCCGGCGCCTGCGTCGAAAGTCGCGAGTTTCATGGAATGCCTCTCAGCCCATCGTCGGGGGCGGGATTGGCCCCCACTGGACGCCCAGCAGGTCCTGCACGGTGGCGATGTTGGAGCCATCGGCCGCGGTGAAGAGATCGCCGTCGGTCCAGTGTTCCAGCGTGTGGCCCCAGGGATCGCGCCAGTAGTCGAACACCTGGCTGCCCAGGATGTGCCGGCCGACGCCCCATTCCGCCTGCCGCCCGGCGTCCCGCAGCCGCTGGTGGCCACGCATCAGGTCGTCCAGATCGGCGACCTCGTAGGCGGCGTGATTGAACCCCGGCCCCTTGCGGCCTTGCACCAGGAACAGGGTGTGGTGATCGGTCGGCGCCTCGCCACGGTCGCAACGCAGGAAGGCCCCCAGCGCAAACTCCGGCGAGAGCCGGATTTCGTCGGAGGTGATGAAGCCGAGACGATCCTTGTACCACTGCTCGGAGGCGCGGAAGTTGGAGACGTTGAGCACCACATGCCCGAGCCGCACGACGTTGGCGGCGCCGGCGGCGATGCGCTTGGTCGCCCGCAGCCGCTCGTGCGCGCCCGGGCGGTTCCAGGCCTGCGCCTCGGCGACGGGAAGCGGGTCGGCCGTCGCCTGTCCGGCGACCACGTCGACCCGGTGGCCGTCGGGGTCACGCAGGGTGACCACGCGGCCGCCGCCCGGAAGGTCCAGGGACTCGACCGCAGCGCCCTCGGCCGCGGCGAGCCGCTGGAGGTCCGCCGCGCTCTCGGCCCGAAACGCCATGCCCACAAAGCCGGCGTCGCCAAGCTCGGTGACGTGGGCGACCGGCGAAGGTCCGGCCGCACGCACCACGAGCCGGGTTGGGGTGGTCTCGGTCACCGCCATGCCGAAGTCTTCCAGGAACGCGCGCATCTCCGCCAGATCGGGGGCGCGGAACCGCACATAGGCGACGTCTTCGATCTTGAGGAGGCTCATGCGCGTTCTCCTGACGATTTAGTCAGATTATGAACCCCTCGCGGGCGGATCGCAAGCTCGTTGACGCGCGTTTCCGATCGGCGTTAGGTGACCCTATCGTCAACAAACTCCCACGAGAGCCCATGACCGACGACCAGGGTGGCTGTTCCTGCGGGCGGATCGACGTGCATGCCCACTTCCTGCCCGAGGTCTACACGCAGGCGCTCTCGCGCGCCGGCCTGACCACGCTCGACGGCGGCTTTCCGGTCCCCAAGTGGAGCGCCGCGGCGGCCATCGCGATGATGGACGGCCAACAGATCGCCACCGCGATCGTCTCGCTCTCTTCCCCGTCCGCGCACTTCCTACCCCCCGCCGAGCGGCCGAAACTGGTCGCCGAGGTCAACGACGCCGGCGCCGAGCTGATGCGCGGACACCCCGGCCGGTTCGGCTACTTCGCCACCCTGCCGATGCCCGATGTCGCGGCCTCGCTGGCCGAGCTGCGCCGCGCGTTCGACGATCTCGGCGCGGATGGCGTGGTGCTGCAGACCAACACCGACGGCGCCTACCTCGGCGCGCCTCAGTTCGCGCCGATCTTCGCCGAGTTGAACCGGCGCCAGGCGACCCTCTTCCTGCATCCCACCAGCCCCGCCTGCTTCGAGGCGCTGGGTCTCGGCCGCCCGGCGCCGCTGCTGGAGTTCCCGCTCGACACCACCCGCACCATCGTCGACCTGCTCTACCACCGCACCTTGCAGACCAATCCGCAGATCAAGGTGATCGTCCCGCACGGCGGGGCGGCGTTGCCGGCGTTGGTCGCGCGCATCGCCGCCTTCGCCGGCCTGCCGTTCATCGAGCCGCGTCCCGCCTCGGAGGCGGAGGTATTCGAGACGCTGGAGCGGCTCTACTACGACGTCGCGCTCTCGGCCCACCCGGTCCCGTTCGCGGCGCTGCGGCGGATCGCGCCGATCACCCAGATCCTGTTCGGCAGCGACTGGCCGTTCACCCCCGAGGCCGGCGTCGCCCGCAACCTCAACCAGCTCAGCCAGAACGACCTCACCGACGCCGAGGCGCGCGCCATCGCCCGCGACAACGCCGAGCGCGTGTTCCCTCGCCTCGCCCAAATGCAAGGAGCCGCCTGATGCCCGGCCGCTACGGACCGCACAATCCGGACGAGACTTACGTCGCGCACAAATATGCCGAGCAACTGTTCGACACTGGCGAGGTGCAGCTCAACTACGCCACCGCCGGCGATGCCGCGAACCCGGCCCTGCTGCTCGTGCCCGGCCAGACCGAGTCGTGGTGGGGCTACGAGGCGGCGATGGAGCTGCTGCAGGACAGGTTCCAGCTTTATGCGGTCGACCTGCGCGGCCAGGGCCGCTCGGGCCGCACGCCCGGCCGCTATACGCTCGACAACATGGGCAATGACCTTGTGCGCTTCGTCCAAGGCGCGATCGGGCGGCCGACCATCGTCAGCGGGCTTTCGTCCGGCGGCGTGCTGTCGGCCTGGCTCTCCGCCTACGCCCCGCCGGGCCTGATCCGCGCCGCCCACTACGAAGACCCGCCGCTGTTCGGCTCGGAGCTGACCCCGGCCTATGGACACTCGATCAAACAGTCGATCGGGCCGATGTTCGCGATGTGGTCGAAGTACCTCGGCGATCAATGGAGCGTCGGTAACTGGGCCGGCATGGTCGCCAACGCCGCCAACGAACTGCCGCCGTGGCTGGCCGCCCTGCGCCCGCAGGCCGACGCGCCGCCGCAGAACCTGAAGGAATACGACCCGGAATGGGGCCGCGCGTTCTGGACCGGGACCGTCGGCGCCAGCTGCGACCACGCCCGCATGCTGAAGGCGGTAAAGGTCCCGGTGCTGTTCACCCACCACTTCCGCCACGTGGACGAGACCACCGGCTTCGTCCTGGGCGCGATCTCGGATCTGCAGGCTGGGCAGGTGCGAGCGATCGTCGAAGCCGCCGGCCAACCGTTCGACTACCGCTCGTTCCCGCAGATGGGCCACTCGATGCACGGCCAGGACCCGAAACTGTTCGCCGACACCCTGAGCGACTGGGCGCTCGCGCTCCCGGCGTGAAGCCGGCCGCGGCCGACGTGGTTAGGCCAATGGCCGCGCCGCCCCTACAGTCGTCTGTGTCCAAGACACACCCCGAGGGTAGCCGCCATGCCGCCAGTTCAGATCGCCCTGCCCGAGGGCCTCGCCGAAGGGTCGGTGACCGACGGCGTGCGGCGGTTCTACAGCCTGCCCTACGCCGCCCCGATCACCGAGGAACGCCGCTTCCGCCTGCCCGAGCCCGCTGTGGCCTGGGAGGGCGTACGCGACGCGACCCGGCCGGGACCGCGTGCGTCGCAAAGCGTGCGGCCGCCGTCGGAGATCGACATCGATGCGCTGATGGGTGGCCCGGCGCCGGAGGGCGGCGATTACTTGACCCTGAACGTGTTCGCCCCTGAGCACGCCGAGAGCCCACGGCCGGTGATGGTGTTCATCCACGGCGGCAGCTTCGTCGCCGGCAGCAAAGACGCGGCAGTCTATGACGGCGGCGCCTTCGCCCGTGACGGCGTGATCTGTGTGGTGATCAACTACCGGCTGGGCGTCGAGGGCTTCCTGCCGATCGAAGGGGTTCCGACCAACCTCGGCCTGCGCGACATGATCGCCGCGCTCGAATGGGTCAGGACCAACATCGCCCTATTCGGCGGCGATCCGGGCGCCGTCACCCTGTTCGGCGAGTCGGGCGGCGCCTTCTGCACCGCCGCCCTGCTGGTCTCGCCGCTGGCCAAGGGGCTGTTCCAACGCGCCATCTGCCAGAGCGGCCACATCTTCCTCAGCCGCGATCTGGCGATCATGCAGCGGGTGCTGAAGCGCGTCTCCCGTCGCCTGCGGATCAAGCCAGATCGCGCCGGCTTCCTCTCCGTCGGCATCGACAAGATGCTCGCCGCCCAGACCTGGGCCATGCTGCCCAGCCCCTTCTTCGACATGCGCGACAACGACCGCCGCGATCCCAGCTTCGGCATTACCCGCTATCTGCCCGTGCACGGCGACGATGTGCTGCCCGAGCCGATGATCGACGCCCTGCGCAATGGCGCCGGCCGCGAGATCGACCTGCTGATCGGCGCCACCAGCGAGGAAGCCAACCTGTTCTTCGTGCCAGGCGGCGTCCGCGACAAGCTGAACCGCTGGGCCGTGCTCTACTTCATGGGCCGCGCGGTCCCCAAAGCGAAGGCGGCGCTGCGCGCCTACGGCCTGGACAACAAGGCCGAAAAGCCGGGCCGCGTCATGACCCGCGCGATGACCGACCTGATGTTCCGCTGGATGGCGCGCCGCACCGCCGAGCTGCACCAGGGGCGCGCCTACGTCTACGAGTTCGACTGGCGCTCGCCCGCTTACGAGGGCGAACTGGGCGCCGCCCACGCCGTCGAACTGCCCTTCGTGTTCGACACCCTGGCCTGCGCCAGCGGCGAGCGCGGCCTGCTCGGCGTGGCGCCGCCTCAGGCTCTCGCCGACTCGATGCACCGGATCTGGACCGGCTTCGCCACGAACGGGTCGGCGCCCTGGCCGCTCTACGAGCCGGCGGACCGTCAAGTCTATTCGATCACGCGCGGCGTCGCCGAACCCGAACCGGTCATGCCCGCCGCACCCTTCCTGCCGTAGCTGGCGCTCCCAGGCGCCTACGTCGCGGCGCCCAGGGCAGCGTGGGTCGCGCGCCGCCGGGGACGCGCCAGCATGTAGAGGGCGGCGATGTGGGTGATCATCAGCAGGGGCACGTAGACGATCACGATCGCATAGGCGGCGCCGAGCTGCCCGGCTCTCGCGGGAAGCCCGAGCAGGATGGCGTGGGAGTAGTCGCAGATCAGGTCCGCGACGCCCACGACGTTGAAGGCGGCGATGAACGTCCAGTAGAGCGGACGAACTCCGACCGTGAGCAGCGCCAGCAGGGCCAGCACGCCGGTGGCGAGGTCGCCGTAGGCGGCGAAGCTGGCGAATCCGGCCGGCAGGCCCTGGCCGACGACACCGGGCAGGATGAAGACGAGCCCGAAAAAGCGGAAGCTGTGCAGCGTCGCGATGGCGCGATGCGCGGCGAACCCCTCCATCGATCTCAGCCAAGGAAGGATGTACGCGCGGAAGCAGAGCAGCCAGGCGACGTAGCCAAGCGCGAGCTGGGTTACGAACAGGATTGCGATCGACATCGTGGTCTCCAATCAGGTCGCCTACTACCTATGGCGGCTTTCATACATCGACCATCCGGCATAATCGGAATGGGCCATGAAGCAGAACTACACAGTCCGACGCGGGGCGCTGGAGGGGGTCGAGGCGGTTCTGGCGGTCGCCAGACGCCGCAACTTCCGCCGCGCCGCCGCCGATCTCGGCGTGACCCCATCGGCCGTGAGCCAGGCCGTGCGTGGCCTGGAAGCGCGGCTGGGCGCAGCGCTGCTGGCCCGCATGACGCGCAGCGTCGGCCTGACCGAGGCCGGCCAGCGGTTCATCGAGCGCGCCGGCCCCGCCTTCGAGGAACTGGTCGCTGCCGGCGAGGCCGCGCGCGACATCGGCCAGCGCCCGACCGGGCTGCTGCGCCTCTCCGTGCCGCGATCCGTCGTGCCGCTGATCCTGGAGCCGGTGATCGCGTCGTTCTGCCGGGCCTATCCCGAGATCGAACTGGAGATCGCCGCCAGCGACGAGATGGTCGACCTGGCGAGCGGCGGGTTCGACGCCGGCATCCGCCTCGGCCAGTTTATCGCCGCCGACATGGTCGCCGTGCGGCTGACGCCGGCGTTTTCGTTCGTGGTGGTCGCCAGCCCCGAATACCTCGCGCGCCACGGCCGCCCCGAGCGCGCGGACGACTTGCGCCGCCACGCCTGCCTGCGCCTGCGCCGCTCGAACGGCGCCATCGCGCCCTGGTCGTTCGCCGATGGCAACAGCGCGATCGAGGCGGCCGTCTCAGGCCCGCTGATCGCGCACGACTATCCGACGCTGCTGGGCGCCGCGATGCAGGGGCTGGGACTGGCGCAGATCCCCGGTCCGGTCGCCGCGCGGGCGATCGCCGAAGGCCGGTTGCAGTCGGTGCTGGACGATATCGCCGCCATGACGCCGGGCGTCTTCCTCTATCATCTCGGCCGGCGCCAGGTGCTGCCCAAGCTTCGCGCCTTCATCGACCACGTCACCTCGGCGGCTTGACCCGACGGGGGTGGGGGGCCTCCGACCGCGGCGTCCGTCAGAGCGGCCACGCCAGGTGCTCGACCCGCTCCAGCCGCTCACGCATCGCCCGCATGCGCTGCCGGGTGAGCACGATAAGCCCGAGCGTGCCGCCAATGTTCATCAGCGGCACGACCGTGAACAGGTTGTCGGGCGAAAGCACCCTGGCAAGGCCGGACTCGATCAACACCTCGGCGAAGTAGACCGCGCCCCACGTCGCGGTGATCGACCGCAGCGTCGAGCGGAAGGTCGCGAGACGCCAGAGGCCGTTCCAGGCCTCGGCGCGAGCGGCGTCCTCGCCAGCGACCAGCGAACGGATCAGGAAGAACATCACCGGCTTGGCGAATAGCAGCGAGCCCAGGAAAGCCGCTCCCCAGGCGCCGTTCAGGAGGCAGTCGGTCACGATCCGCGCGGAGATCTGGCCCGAGGCCAGCGACGCGATCGGGCCGCTGGCGATGGAGGCTATGATCAGGATACCGACCGGATCGAGCCGGCGGGACTGAATCCAGACCCGCAAATTGTTGAGCACGGGCGGAACGCACCCCGCGGCGAGCGCTTCGAGCGGCGCGACGCCGAGCGCTTCCAGTGTCTTCAGGATGGCGATGGGCAGGAGGCCGTCCACCACCAGGGTGGGGACAAGCATCATCAGGCGGAACGGCTTGGCGGCCGCGCCCGCCGGTTGGCCGGTGACGGTCATCGCTGCGCCTCCGCTTCACCAGCAATCGGTTCCGCGCCGCCTCGAGCGGCGAGAGGCGCAAGCGCGCCGCGCACCATGTCCTCGATCGACTTGGCGGTCAGTCCGTCATCGAACCCGCCCTCCCATGCGGTCAGCAGCGTGAGCCCCCGGAACAGCGCCATCAGCGCCCGCGCGACGCCCTGCGGCTCGGCGTCGGCGCGGAACCGGCCGGTCCGCTGTCCACGCTCGATCAGGCGGGCGATCTCGTGCTGGACGCGCAGGGTGTTGGCGATCAGCCGATCGCGGATCGCATCGTTGCGCAGCGCCTCCGCCCAGCCCTGGATGGCGACTCGGCGCTCGTCGGTCCGTTGGGCATCGGCGAGGGTGCGGCCATGCAGCTCGAACAGGATCGTCAGCCCCGCGACCGGGTCGGCCTCCGCGCCGGCGATCGCATTGATCAGCGCATCGCCCTGGCTGCGATCGTCGGCCAGGGCGGCGATCACGTCGTCCTTGGTCTGGAAGTAGAGATAGAACGTGCCCTGGCTGACGCCCGACTCCCGCACGACGTCGGTGATGGTGGTGCTGTGGAAGCCATTGCGCGCGAAGCAGCGCAGCGCCGCGGCGAGGATCTCCTGCCTGCGACCTTCCTTTTGAACCTCAGTGAATTTTGCCATGACCTCACACTGGCTGACTAGTCAGTCATTCAAATATGACAGTTGATCGCGGCCGTCAAGGTCTTGCTCGCAGGGTCTCGCGAGACGAAGCTGAGCGGCCCGGTTCGGGCAGGATCGAGAGGAGGTCTAGATGAGCGTAGAACTGAGACTGCTTGTCTGGTCCGTGGTGCTGCTGATCGGATATATCGTCGTGCAGGGCGCGTTTGTCGCGCCGCTGCGGGGCGCGGCTTGGAACGCCGGCCCGCGCGATGAAGGCCAGCCGGCCTTGGGGAAGTATCCCGGCCGCGCTCAGCGCGCGTTGGACAATTTCAAGGAAACCTACCCGGCGTTTATCGCCCTCGCCGTCGTGCTTGCGATCACCGCCAGGACCGGCGGGATCGGGGCGCTCGGCGCGTGGCTATGGTTTGCGGGCCGCATCGCCTACCTGCCGCTCTACCTGCTCGGCGTCCCGTGGCTTCGCTCCATCGCCTACGGAGTCTCACTGGCCGGGCTGGCCCTGATGTTCGTGCGGCTGCTCTGAGATCAGGCCAGCATCGGCGTCATGCCTGGTTCGGCCTTGGCCATCGCGCGCTGATAGGCGGGGCGCGCGCCGATCCGCGCAAGGTAGGCCTTCAGGTTGGGATAGGCATCAATCGTCAGCCCACGGAACGCGCGGCTGGTGGTCAGGCAGTAGACCATCATGATGTCGGCGGTGGTGAGGTTTGCTCCGCCGAAGAACGGCACCTGGCCGAGCCGCGCTTCGACCATCGCCCAGCCGCGTTGGCTGCGGTCGTTCACGAACACTGCGGCGGGATTGCCCTCTCCGCCGCCCGCCAGCACCAGCTGCATCATCAGCGTGGTCATGAAGGTGCCGTTCGACCAGTGGAACCAGAACAGATGGTCGGCGAAATCGGGGTCGTCCGACGCTGGCGTCAGCCGCCCGTCACCGTAGCGCGCGCAGATGTAGTCGCAGATCGCCCCGCTCTCGCCCAGCACCAGTCCGCCGTCGGTGATCACCGGCGCGATCCCCATCGGGTGCAGCGCCTTGTAGTCGTCGGGCGCGAGCCGGTTGTCCGATCGGCGCTCGTAACGCTTGAGCTGGTAATCGAGCCCCAGTTCCTCGCACAGCCACACGATCCGCTCGGATTGCGAGATACCCAGGTGATGAACCGTCAGCATATGCGCGCCTGCCCTTATCGACTGTAGCCGCCGACGCTAGGCCATCACCGGCCGCGCCGATAGGCGCAAGACCGCGTGGGCTAGAACCGACGGCGCCGCGCCCGGCTCTGGCCGACCCACGGGTCCGCGCCCTTCCCGCCGTGACCCGCGCTCGGCTCGAGAGGTTGACAACGACCTATCTCGGAAATAGTACGCCATATGTTGAACTATCAGCACCGCGATTTGGATCGGGTGTTCGCCGCCCTCTGCGACCCGACCCGGCGCGCGATTCTCGCGCGTCTCGAACGCGAGGAAACCTTGTCGATCAAGGCGTTGGCGGCGCCATTCGCCATCAAATTGCCGGCGGTGATGAAGCACCTCGACGTGCTCGGCGCCGCGGGTCTGGTCACGCGCTCGAAACACGGCCGAACGGTCGATGTCAGATTATCACCGGAGCGATTACGCGAGGCCGCCGACTGGCTTCGCCGGTACGAGCGGTTCTGGTCACCCGCGCTGGATCGCCTCGCCGCCCAGGCTGAAGCCAAGGAAGCCGAACTTCGGCAATCGGAGGCTTCTGAGGACCAATCGGAGCCGCCTGACGCATGACCAGCATCACACTCGTGCGCCGGATCGCGGCGCGCCAGTCGATTGTGTTCGAGGCGCTGACGACCGCGGACGGCGTCGCCGGCTGGTGGGGAGTCGATGATCTGCCCGTGGTCGTTGCGGAAGTCGACGCGCGGGTTGGCGGGGCCTTTCGGATCTGCTTCCCGACGCTCGATGGCGAGGAGCATGAGGCCTGCGGCGAATACCTCGAATTGATTGCCCCGAGCCGCCTGGTGATGAGCTGGCGTTGGGTGCGCGGCGGCGTGCCCGAGGAGCTTGATGGCACGTCTCGCATCGAGATGGAGCTTAAGCCGGTCGACGGCGGCGTCGAACTTACCGTCACCCACGCGGACCTCAGAAACGACGCCTCGCGGATAAACCACGAGCACGGCTGGTCGGCCTCTCTCGCCAGACTCAGCCGGCTTCTGGGCGCGTCTTCGAACGCACAGATCTCAATTTGAAGGATCGGTAGGACCATGGTGTTGAACCCTCGCCACGCGGCCGGCGCAGGCGCCACAGCGATTGCGTTCGGCGTCGCGCTGTCGACCGCTTCGATGGGCGCCGCCGGGCCAGCGCAGGCTGACGCCGCGGTCGCCGCCTACCCGAGCATGGCGCCGATCGCCCAATACCGGATGGCCAGCCCGGCCGACGAGATCGCCCTGGCGCGCAGCGCCGCGCCGCCGTCGATCTCCGCCGACGCCGACGTCATGACGCTCGGCGACCACGGCTACGAGACCACGGCGAAGGGCAAGAACGGGTTCGTCTGCATCGTCGAACGGTCCTGGGCCAACGACTTCGGCGACGCCGAATTCTGGAACCCGAAGGTCCGCGCCCCGATCTGCTTCAACCCGGTCTCGGCCCGCTCCGTGCTGACGACCTACCTGGCCCAGACCAGATGGCTGCTGTCCGGCGCCTCGAAGGCGCAGCTGCTGGAGCGCACCAAGGCCGCCATCGCCGCCGGCCGGATCGCGCCGCCGGAAGTCGGGGCCATGTGCTACATGATGTCGAAGGACGGCTACCTCAACGACTCGGGCGGCCACTGGCATCCGCACCTGATGTTCTTCCTGCCGCACGACGCCAAGGGTCCGGCGGATTGGGGCGCGAACCTGCCGGGCGTGCCAGTGATGGGGGGCGACGCGAACCTCGACCCGGCGTCGGTTTACTTTGTCGTGGTGTCGAAATGGTCCGACGGAACGGCCTGGACCATGGGCATGTAGCATAGCCTGAAGGGCCCAACCCGGGCCGTGAAGCAGGATTGACACGCTCGATCTTGGAGCGCGATGGGGCGGCCCGCTTGAGCAGGCCGCCCCGTTTCGTTTCGAACGCCTTCCGGCTCAGAACTTCGCCGTCGCGGAGACGAAGATCTGCCGGCCCAGCAAGTCGTAGGTCGGGTAGGCGTTCGGCTCGCCGATGCCGACGAGGGGTTGGCTGAGGATCGGCGGGTCCTGGTCGAGGATGTTGTTCACCCCCGCCCGCACCGTCAGCGTCGAGTTGACCCTCCACGCGGTGGACAGGTCCAGGTAATTGACCGCCGCGACGTTATTGTCCGCGGAGCTGAAGGCGGGCGAGCCACCGTTCAGGCCAGTCAGCAGGGCGAGGGTCGCCTGCGGCGAGTTGGCGTCCAGAGACGCGGAGCCGATGTAACGCCATTGCAGCGAAGCCAGCACGTTCCACGGCGTGTTCCAGGTCATGCGGAACGTGTGGCGCCAGACCGGGTTGTCGGTCTGGCACGTTGGCCCGAAGAGGCCGGCGCAGTCATAGGCCGCGACGCCAGTGGCGATCTGGGTCTTGTTGGAGATCAGGTAGGTTCCATCGAAATGGAACGAGATCGAGCCCATGCCCGCGGCGCCGACATCCTCCAGCGCGAGACGATAGTCGCCCTGGAAGTCGATGCCGGACGTCTCCTCCACGGACACGTTCTGGTCTACAGCGCTCACGTAGCCCTTGCCCGCGATCGAAGTGCCGAACAGAAAGCCGCTTCCGTTGCGCACGATCAGATCGCAGAACTGCGGCGCGCCGCTACTGAGACACTCCGCCATGTCCAACGAAACCGGAATTTGGTTGATCTCGTCGGCAAGCTTGATGTCGAAGTAATCGACGCTGCCGGTGAAGCCCTTCAGGAAACTCGGCCTCGCCGTGAACCCGAACGAGTAGGTGTCCGCCTTCTCCGGTTTCAGCGCGGCGTTGCCGGACTCAAGAATCGAGCACTGGCCGGCTGGGCATTGAATGATGTGGTCTGTCGAACCGCCGTTGCCATACTCGGCCAGCGTGACCCCGGTATTCTTGCACTCCGCGAAGCTCGCCGTCGCCGGGGCGGCCGCGGTGCCCGCGCACGGGTCGGCCGAGAGAATGCTGGTATTGGTCACCACCGGCGGGCTGTAGGCTTCGAGGATGCTCGCGGCCCGGATCGCGCGGTCGTACGAGGCGCGGAACCGGATGTCGGGAACAGGCGCCCACTCGCCGCCGATCTTGTAGGTGCTGACGCCGCCGCTGGTGGAATAGTCGGAGTAGCGGTAGCCGGCCTGCAGGTTCAGGTCGTCGATGAACGGCTGCTTCTGGGCGATCGGAATCCGCGTTTCGGCATACTCTTCCTGCACGCCGATCGCGTTGTTGACCGCGACCGAGGCGCCGCCGAAACCGGATAGATCGCCGGAGAGTTCGGCCTCGTCGGGGGCGTACTGAAGGTGATCCCAACGGTTCTGCGCCCCGAACGACACGCCGACGCCGTCGTCCGCCCAGGGCGACTTTACGCCGTACTTGCCGAGGTCGCCGGTCAGATCACCCTCGAAGATCTGCTCTTCGATCGTGCCCTCGGACGTGCCCAGTTCGGTCAGGGACGCGACCTGCGCCGGCGTGACGCCGCCCTGGTTGAAGATGTTCCAGGGGATGCAAGTCGGCACGCCGTTCAAGCAGGTGGGATTTGCCGCCGTGCCCGTCGCGAGAAGCGCGTCCTGAGTGCCCGAAATACTGAGATAGCCGTTATTGGCGACGGACAGGCTGGTGTAGTAGTACGAACCGTAAGAGTCATAATGCCAGGCGTCGCCGAGATCGCCTTTCATCCCGATCACGATCCTGAAGTTGGTGTGATCGTAGGTCGATGTTCTCGGACCGCCCTCGATGTTGCGCCGGCCGATGATCAAGTCGACCTGGTTGGCCGGATTGGTCTGCACGCCGGTGATCATCGCGGGCGTACAGCCAAGCGCGCCCTGTTCCTGCGCGCTCAGCAAGGGGTTGCCGCAGTTGACGAAGAGGCCGCCGTTCGAGTTCGGCGCGAGACCGCCGCCCTGGAACAGGCCTGAAGGCGCCGAGGCCGACTCGGACCGGTCATTCATCATCGAGAACTCGGCGTAAGGCTGAGCCCAGTCGGTAATTTCGTAGTGGGCGAAGAAGCCGCCCAGATAGCGCGTGTCCTGGCGCGACAGATATTCATAGGGCGCCGAATTGAATGTGGCCGGCGGGCTTCCGCCCGCCTGCGGATATGGCAGAAGCTGGCTGCCGACGACCTGGAGCGGGTTGAGGTTTTTCGGTGCGATCTCTTGGAAGAGGTTCGAATTGCTGGAGTTCGCGCAAGCGTCGGGGGCGGCTTGAACAAGCAGGCAGCCGGAGAAGTCGCGCGCACCCTCGGTGACGGGGTCTGCATTGCGGAACTCGAAGTACCCGGTGACGTTGCCTTTGCCGTCCGGCGCGTTGGCGCCGAAGATCACCGAAAAGTCGGTGTTCTGGCCGTCCCACTTGTCCCCGGGGGGCGTTAGGCCAGCGGTGGTCAGCGCTTGCTGCACGGCGGTGTCGTGCTGGGTGTGCTGGTCGATGCCGTATTGGCCGTCGATCTGCAGGCCTTCGAAGTTGTTCTTCATAACGAAGTTGACCACGCCGGCGATGGCGTCGGAGCCGTAGGTCGCAGAGGCGCCGCCGGTCAGCACTTCCACGTGGTCGATCAGGGCCACGGGGATCTGGTCGAGGTCGGGGGCCGGGTTGTCATCGCCGGTGTTCGGGTCGCCGATGCCGAGGCGCCGCCCGTTGACCAGCACCAGGGTGCGTTGCGGGCCGAGGCCGCGAAGGTCGGCGGTGGTGACGCCGCCTGGCCCGTTCAGCGGGTTGCTGGTGTTGGAGAAGTCGGAGACGGCGTTCTGGAAGTTCGATGGCAGGGTATTCAGCAGATCGATGACGTCCGTGGCGCCCTGTAACTGGAAGTCCTGGTGCGACACCGACTGGATCGGACTGACGCTGCTCAGGTTCGGCTGCGGGATGCGCGAGCCGGTGACCACGATCTCGGTTACCTGCGTACCGGCGTTGTCGGCCGTGGCGTCCGCCGCCGCCGTCAGGGTCTGGATTGGCGCCGCGGCGGTCGCGCGAGGCGCGCTGGCGTTGGCCGTCTGGATTGGCGCGGCTGAAGCCGCATCCGCGGCGTGCGCCATGCCGCCGAAGGCGAGCAGGGCCGCACCCGTGATCATGGTCGACGCCAACAGGCGCCCACGGACGTAGGTGTTGTTCAAAACGATATCCCCTTCAGAACGCGCGCGCCCCGCGGCTGGCGCGGCTCGGCACACGGGTTGCATGTTGCCCCGGGATAGCTCCCCCCGGTTGTGATTGGTCCTACGACAATGTCGAGTGGCGCCAGATTTGAACCCTCCTGAGGGGCACGAACGTTTGTTTCATTGTCATAACCGAGGCACATCCGCGGCGATTTGGCCGCTCGCCCGCACGCCGGCGCCCCCTCGCGGCCACTGCTGGACAACGTTTGCCGAAGGGGCTGCGCCGCCCGGCCGTCGCTTTTCGATCGGCTGACGAACCGTTTCCTCGACAAGGTTTACGTGCGGGGTTTTGCTCGCCTGCAGCTCGGCCAGCAGCCAGTCCAGCACCTGCATCGCCGGCTCAAGCTGCCCGCCTCTCCAGGCGGCCCACAAGCGGCGGTCCGTCTTGGCGGACACCGGGACGGGCGCGATGAGTTCGCCCCGGGAGATCGCCGCGCCGGCGGCAACCGTGCAGCAGAGCGCCACGCCCTGCCCGCGCAGTGCTGCTTCCATCGCCAGCGTGGAGTCTGTGAACAACGGGCCGGCGAGGTGCGGTTCCGACGCAAGGCCCGCGCGAGAAAACCACAACAGCCAAAGATCTGGTTGCACAATCAACAGTTGAGAGCGCGCCAAGCCGGCTGGTGTCTCAATCTTCGCCGACATGGCGAAGCCTGGCGAACAGACCGGGATCAATCGCTCGTCGTAAAGCGCCGTGCCTTCGAAGCCTTGAGGCGGGACGTGGCCGCTGGCGACAATGGCGAAGTCGGCCGATTCCAAGTTGGGCACGTCATCGTCTTGATAGGCGCGGAAGCTCAAATCCGGCGTGGATCGGTAGAGCCGTGCGATCGCGGGGGAGAGCCAGAGCCAGGCTGTCTTGGGCAGCAGAACGCGGAGTCGACGTCCGCCCGAGGCGTCGCTCAACGCCCGCGTCAGCATAGACGACGCCGACAGATAGGCTTCGATCAGGCTCCGGCATTGGGGCGTGGCCTCGACACCCCAACTGCCCTTCAGGAACAGTTGCACGCTGAGCCGCTTCTCAAGCCGCGAGACCGTCTGGCTGACCGCGGCATGCGAGAGGCCCAACTCGGCGGCGGCGGCGCCGATGCGGCGATGGCGGCTGAGAACCTCCAAGGTGTGGAGCGACTGCAGCGGGGGAACGTTCACGACGCAAGCCCGTCGCGCACGCCGATCGTCGGGGCGGAGACGTCGGTCAGGCTGCGCACCAGCTTAGCGAGGGATCCCGTCCAGCCCCGCTCGTGACTCTGCTGCGACGCGACGTTGCTCAGGTCGGCGTGCGTGAACGTCAGCTCGGTGCCGCTCTCGATCGGCCTCAGGTCGATCTCGATGCGTGAAACCCGGCCGAACTCCGCGGGGTCGCCACCGAGCGCCCAGCGCCAGCTCATCACGACACGGATTGGCGGAGTCATCTCCAGGCACTCGCCGCAGGCCTCATGCTCGCGGCCGTCAAACGTGTGGAAACGGACCCGGTAGGCGCCGCCGACGCGGGCGTCGATTTCCGCCAAGGTCACCGGCAAGTCGTCCGGGCCCCACCAGGAGGCGATGCCGTCGGCGGTCGTCAGCCGTTCGAAGACAATCGACGGCCGCGCCGCAATCCGCCGCACGAGCGTGAGGCTGGTCATGCGCAAGACCCCTCGGACCGAAATCGAATAGTTCACCATATGGTGTACTATTGAACCAAATCCGCTCCGTCAAGTCAGGACGGGGCAAGCCAGGGGCAAGCCGCCGGCTTGCGAGCACCCTCAAGGCGGAGTCAGGACCCCGAACTCGTCTGGGAGCTTGGCGATTTGGATCAGGCCGCTGGACAGGCAAGGCGTCGTTCGCGCCGGCTGGGTCATCGTGCCCAGACTGAATTCGTGTCGGCGCGTTTCAGCGCCGCGCCGGTCGTCCTCGACGGGAGATCAGGCCTGCTCCGGCGCCCACAGCGCGCCATTGGCCTGGGCGAACGCGGCGAAATCCGTGGGCGGACGACCGGTCAATTCCAGCACGCAGCCGGTCGTCCGATCCTCCGCACCGCCGGCGATGATCGTGTCCATGAACCCGAGCATCTGTGCGAGCAGGGCGGGCCGGCCGATCGACCGATACCACGCCGCGAGCGCCTCCGCGCTGACCCGGCGGTGCGCGATCGGGCGGCCGGCCGCCCCGCCGATCAGCTGCGCCACCGTGTCGTAGGAGATCGGCTCCGGGCCGGTCAGGATGAAGTCGCGGTTGAGCGGCTCTGGGCCGATCAGGGCCGCAACCGCACAGGCGGCGATGTCGTCGGCGTTGATGAACGGCACGCGGCCGTCCTCGGTCGCCGAATAGAACGCCCCCGACTCGCGAATGGGCGCCAGGTGCTGACCCTCGCTGAAGTTCTGCATGAACCAGCTTGGTCGCATGACCGCCCAGTCTGCGGCGTTCTCGGCCAGCCAGCGATGCGTCTGGCCGGCGCCTGGGCCGCCCTCGGCGATCGGCGAGCCGCTGAGCA
>Ga0302314_10006648_pt1 | contig 20895 bp, 22 predicted proteins | sample III_Palsa_N2_3_FD_200533 | JGI IMG/M metagenome (GOLD analysis project Ga0302314, IMG submission 200533) | Peat permafrost microbial communities from Stordalen Mire near Abisko, Sweden - III_Palsa_N2_3 | ecosystem: Environmental > Terrestrial > Soil > Palsa > Peat permafrost | place: Sweden... | reverse complement strand
TCACCCACCGTCTGGATGTGCTCGGCGGCGTCGTCCGGGATTTCGATGTCGAACTCTTCCTCGAAGGCCATGACGAGTTCGACGTTGTCCAGGCTGTCGGCGCCGAGGTCATCGATAAAGCTCGCCTTTTCGGTGACCTTCTCCGGGTCAGCGTCCAGGTGCTCGATGACGATCTTACGCACGCGCTCAAGAATGTCGGACATTCAGCTCTAAGTCCCTCGTTGTGGTTTGCCGCGCGGCCTGCGGCTCCATTCCGCCGCCGCGCCGAAGAAGTAGTCACCCTTTACGGCGCCGCCGCTCGGCGCGCCAATACTGGCTTCGCAAAATCGGCGTCCTGGCTATCATGTTCCATACGGGGAGGCCAGCGGCGCGGAAACCCCGTCAGATCCCCCATCAGATCATCGCCATCCCGCCGTTCACATGCAGCGTCTGGCCGGTGACATAGGCCGACTCGTCGCTGGCGAGATAGACGCAAGCCGCGGCCACATCCGCGCCCACCCCGAGCCGGCCCAGCGGCACATTGCCGAGGATCGCCGTCTTCTGCGCGTCGTTGAGCGCGTCGGTCATCGGGCTCTCGATGAAGCCGGGCGCGACACAGTTGGCGGTGATGCCGCGGCTGGCGATCTCCTGCGCCAGCGCCTTGGTGAAGCCGATCATGCCGGCCTTCGACGCCGCATAGTTAGTCTGGCCGGCGTTGCCCATCACGCCCACCACCGAGGTGATGCCGATGATCCGGCCGCGCCGGCGCCGCATCATGCCGCGCAAGGCGCTGCGGGCGAGCCGGAAGTAGCTCTCCAGGTTGACCGTCATCACCTGGTTCCAGTCGTCGTCCTTCATCCGCAGGATCAAGCCGTCCTTGGTCACCCCGGCGTTGGAGACCAGGATATCGAGTTCCATCCCCGCCGCCGCCTCGGCCGCCGCCACCAGCCCGTCGACCGGCCCGGCCAGCGCCAGATTGGCCGGCGCGATCGAGGCCCGCTCGCCCAGCTCGGCGCGCAGCTCCGACAGTGCTTCCTCACGGGTGCCGGAAAGCACCGTATGGGCGCCCTGCGCATGCAGCGCCCGGGCGATCGCCCCGCCGATGCCGCCGCTGGCGCCGGTGACCAGCGCCATCTTGCCGCTAAGATCGAACATGCTGTTTCCTCTTCTGTCGGCGGTCTGCGTCACTGCCGGACGACATCGCCTTCGGTATAGGTCTTGTAGCCGCCGCCAGGCGGGGCGATTTCGAAACGGATGTGCAGGCGATTGGGCGCCAAGCTGACGTAGCTGAGCCTGAATCCCGGCGCTGTCGGCGAACCGGGCGAGGCGAAGACGACTGACGCGCCCGGCCCATTCGCCACCCCGTAGTGGATCGTGTGACCCTCGGTGTCGATGAAGTCGGCGCTGACGTGATCGCCGTCCGGATAGACCAGCATGTAGATGTCGAAACTGCCGCCGGACCGAATCTGCACGTGGTCTCGGCGAACCATGATCCGTCCGCCGAGATCGGCGTGAATCCGCGAAACGCCGCCCGCCCCCGCGCCGCTGTTCTCGCCCGCCGAGCGCCAGTCGCCGACCATGAAAGCCAACGGCTTCAGCGGCCCGACCAGCGCTTCATCGGCCAGAGCGGACGATGCAACAGACGCGGCCAGCACGGCCGCCCAGGCCAGCGCCCGCATCAGAGGCTCTTGGCGAAGGCTTCGAGATCGGCCGGCGCGTTCAGCGCCACGCCCTCGGCGTCGGGCGCGATGCGCTTGACCATGCCGGTCAGCACCTTGCCGGCGCCCAGCTCGGCGAAGCGCGTCACCCCGCCCTCGCCGGCCAGCCACTCTATACTCTCGCGCCAACGCACCCGGCCGGTGACCTGCTCGACCAGCTGGCGGCGGATCGCCTCCGGGTCGTTGGTCGGGCGCGCGGTGACATTGGCGACCAGGAACGTCCGCGGCGCGGCGATGGCCACCTCGGCCAGCGCCTCGGCCATTTCGTCGGCGGCCGGTTGCATCAGCGGGCAGTGGAACGGCGCCGAGACGTTGACCGGGATCGCGCGGGCGCCCAGCTCCTTCGCCTTTTCAATCGCCCGCGCCACCGCCTCGGCGGTTCCCGAAATGACGACGTTTCCGGCGTTGTTGTCGTTGGCGACCGCGCAGACGCCGATCTCCGCGCCAGCGGCGGCGGCCGCCTCGGCCAGCGCCACATCGCTTTTCGGCCCGACCAGCGCCGCCATGGCCCCCTCGCCCACCGGCACGGCCCGCTGCATCGCCAAGCCGCGCCGCCGCAGCAGCCGCGCGGTATCCGCCAACGTCAGGGCGCCGGCGGCGCAGAGCGCGGAGTACTCGCCCAAAGAGTGACCCGCGACGAAACTGGCTTTCTCGATCGAAACCCCGAAGTGGCGCTCCAACGTCCGGGCCACCGCGAGGCTGACCGCCATCAGCGCCGGCTGGGTGTTCTCGGTCAGCGTCAGCGCCTCGATCGGCCCGTGGCGCATCAGCTTGGAGAGTTTCTCGCCCAGCGCGTCGTCGACCTCCTCGAACACCTCCCGCGCCACGGCGAAGGCCTCGGCAAGGTCGGCGCCCATGCCGACGGCCTGGCTGCCCTGACCGGGAAAGAGAAAGGCGAGGCTCATGCGGGGACTCCGTTCGCGAAAGCCGCCCGTGGTTAGGTCAAGACGGCGCCAGGCTCAAGCATCGGCGATTGCGCTGGCGCGGCAGCGCTCGCGGCGGTAAGGGCCGAGCATGGGACGATCCGCCCGGGAGACTTGAACATGAAGCAATTTCTTATCGCCGCCGCGGCGGCCGCGCTTATTTCAGCGCCTGCGTTCGCCGCCCTGCCGGTCGGCTCCAAGGCCCCCGAGTTCAACGCCGACGCCTACCAGGGCGGGAAGGCGCTGAAGTTCTCGATGGCCGATGCGCTGAAGAAGGGTCCGGTCGTGCTCTATTTCTTCCCCGCCGCCCATACCAGCGGCTGCAACATCGAAGCGCACCTGTTCGCCGACGCGATCGACAAGTTCCATGCCGAGGGCGCGACGGTGATCGGCGTCACCGCCGGCAACCTCGACCAGCTGGCCGCCTTCTCCACCGAGACCGAGCATTGCTCGGGCAAGTTCCCGGTCGCCGCCGACCCCACCCTCGCCATCGCCAAGAGCTACCAGTCGACCCTGGCGCTGCGCCCGGGCTGGTCGGACCGCACCTCCTACGTGATCGCGCCGAACGACAAGATCATCCTGGCCTACTCCGACCTGAAGCCCGACGACCACGTCAGCAAGACGCTGGACGCCGTCACTCAATGGCGCGCCGCCCACCCGCAGTGACAAATCGGGGCCGGGTCGGCGCCGCCCCTTCGCTTTTCCCGGAAGGAGGGAACGGTCGCGCGGCAAGCGCGACCCAGGGGTCCTCCCCCCTCATCCACCAAGGCGCCTTGCAGTTTATCTGATCCGCGATGTTTCACGTGAAACGCTAGATCACCACAAACTATGGCGTCCCGGCTGAAAACCGGCGGATTTCACTAACGTTCAGTCCAGCTTTTCTAACAACTCACGGCGCCGGAACACCGGGCCGCCCGCGGTTGCTCCATCCACGGTTCAAGCTGGTTATTCCCACGCCTTGCGCGCCTCGTCGCACCGGAAATCACCGAAAGCAACGGCACCGAAATCGCGGCCCCGCGCGTCCTTATCCGATCCACGATGGCAAAGACCCGCGACGCCATCCGCGCCACGATCACACCGAGCCCAGGTAAAATAACCGCCGTCAAGATCACTGCTGGCTTGAACGCGACCGCTTGGCTTCCCGCGAGCCGCGGCAGGACCGATCAGTGAGACGCTGTCGTTGTGTGTGACGAACTCAGGCCCGCGTTGCAGCGGTCGAGAGAGGTTTGCTGCAGCGTTTTGCTGCCGTTCTTGAACTCGCTGATCGCGCCGGCATGTTTCGCCACCTCGTGGCACTCGGACGGCCCGAAGTACATGTCCTGTGCGTTGGCCGCGGTGCAGGTCGTTCCTTCGCAGTCCCAGACCGCGGCGTTTGACACGAACTGAACCGGCTTCGCCACCGGCTGCTGCAAGGTGGCGACGGCAGGGCTATCAGCCGAGGCGGCGCTAGCGAGCGACAGGGCGGCGACAAAGGCGGCCGAAATTGCAAATCTCATGAGAACCCCCGAAAAACATTTGCGCACGAGAGACGTCGAGCGGCTCCCGCTCGACACCTGAACGCCGATAACTTATCATTGTGCAGGTTGGGCGACCAAGGGGTCGCACAATCAAGTCACATGGTTGTGACTTATGCGGCTCGTGCTACGATCCGTCAATGGCACAGACACGGATCAAAGGTCCGGCTCGTCGCGAACGGTTGTTAGACGCTGCGGCCCAGATTGTTCTGGAGCATGGCGCCACCGCCGTGACGATGGAGGCGGTCGCGCTCCGCAACGGTGTCAATCGGGCGATGGCTTATCGCTACTTCACCGATCGGGACGATCTTCTGGGGCAGCTTCTTCACCGGGAGTATAGCCGCCAGACGGAGCACATCGCGACTGAGACCGATGCCGTGGCTGACCTACAAGGCGCCATGCGTTACGCGCTCCGGCACTGGTTTCTCCATGGCGGGCTCTTCTTGAAACTCGCCAACGACACAGGGCCTCTTGCGGTGAGGGCCGCTGCGATCCGGCGGGCGGACGCGCTCTTTTGGGCCGATGCGCTGGTGAAGAACTTCGCCCTACCACACGATGTCGGCCTTCGGCTGGCCGCCTTCGTGGTGGGCGGCTCCTACGGGGTCTTGGAAACGCGGACCGGCGAGGATGATGACACCGTCATCGACAATGTCGTCCTGAGCGTAATGGCCGCGGGCCAAGCGCTGAGGACTCGATACCGCAAGGCAAAAGACTAGACGCTGGCTGACCAATACGACTTCGCGGGTCAGGACGCGCTGTAATCCATGTTGCGCAGATCGGTCAGCAGATCCTGCCCGATGGGGTTCCAGCCCAACAGTTGGCGCGTCAGTGTGCTGGAGGCCGCAAGATCGATCGCGGCGAGGCCCGCGATCGCACCGAAGTAGTCCGACGCCTCGTTCGGTGTGATCGACTCGACCGGCATCTTCAACCCCGAACCGATCGCTTCGGCAATGTCGCGCATGGCGACACCTGCCTCGCCCACGGCGTGATAGCGTGCGCCGGCATGGCCTCTCTCCAGCGCCAGCCGGAAGAGCCGAACGGCGTCGGAGACGTGAACGGCCGCCAAGCGGTTCTTGCCGTCGCCGATATACGCCACCCTGCCCTTTAGCCGCGCCAACCGGATATGCTGTGCGATCCGGCCCTGATGGCGCGTGTCGTGCACCTGCGGCAATCGCATCACCATCACGCGTCCGCCCTTGGCGATGAGGGCGTCGGCCGCCTCCTCGGTGGCTGCGCGCGGGAACTCTTTTGAGGTGACGTGATCGTCGGTCTCTACCGCCGGACCGCAGGCCCCTGGCCGGGCCAGGAGGCCAGTGCCGGAGGTGATGACGAGCGGCCGGTCCGAGCCAACCAGCACCTCGCCCAGCGCGCCGATGACCTTGCGATCGTTCTCGCTGTTTTGCTCCAGGTTGGAGAAGTCGTGGTTGAAGGCTGCATGGATGACGCCGTCGGCCGCCTCGGCGGTCGTGCGGAGGCCGTTCAAATCGTTCACGTCGCCGCGGACGACCTCCGCCCCGGCGCGGGTGAGCGCCTCGGCGCCCGCGTCCGAACGGCTGAGCCCGACCACGCGATGTCCTGCATCGATCAGTTCCGGAACCAGATAGGAACCGACAAAGCCGGTGGCGCCGGTCAGAAACACTCGCATCCTGCACCTCTTGTGTTGGCTGGCTTCCGGTTGCGCAGCCGTCGGCGAACGCAGCCCTAGCCGGGCGTCCGGGCCCATGTTACAAATCAAACGGAACGGTCATCCGTTTATACGGAACGCCCGTCCGTTTATCAAGGGCCGACTGTGCGCAGCGAAAAGACGGGTGAGAACGCGGGGGCGCTTTCAGAGTATTTGGATCGTCCCGTCCGCGCCGATGCGCGGCGTAACCTTCAAACGCTCCTGAAGACGGCCATGTCGGTGTTCGCAACGTCGGGCGTCGATGCTCCGATGCGTCAGATCGCGGAGCAGGCCGGGGTAGGCGTGGGAACCATCTATCGACATTTCCCGAAGCGGGCCGATCTGATCGTGGCGGTATTCCGCCACGAAGTCGACGCCTGCGCCGATGCCGCATCTGCTCTGGCCGCCGAACGTCAGCCTGGCGAGGCGCTGACCCGCTGGGTCGATCTCTACATCGACCTCATCGCCGCCAAGCGCGGTCTCGCCGCGGCCTTGCACAGCGGCGACCCAGCCTATCAGGGCCTGCCCACCTACTTCGAGGATCGGCTGAGCCCCGCCCTGGACGTCCTGCTGAAGGCGGCCTCGGCAGCGGGACACGTCAGGAGCGACGTGAACGCTTTGGACCTGCTCTGGGCTATCGCCAGCCTCTGCGCGCCGACTCGGACCGGCGATCCCGTTCTGGCGCGTCGAATGATTGGCCTTGTTCTCGACGGGTTGCGCGCCGGACCGAGTGCGTCGGTGGGCAAGTAACGAACCATCGGGGCTTGGCCGAGCAGGTTTGCGCCCCCTCCACGCTCTTGCCGGCGCCGCTCCCTTGCCTTCCGGACCGCATTCCCTTAAGCACCGCGCCTCCCAACGGAGAGCGGTCTTTTCCGCGGAACGTCAAAGGGCTCGGGATCATCCTGGCCGCCGCGGACGGAACCATCGCATCAGGGCGTCTTCCGCCGCCCGACCGCGCCGCCTCCAAGCCGGAAGAAGGAACGCAATGGCGTACTACGAGCACACGCTCATCACGCGGCAGGATATCTCGCCGCAACAAGCCGAAACCCTGAACGAAGAACTCAAGACCCTGATCGAAGGTCTGGGCGGTCACATCGCCAAGATCGAATATTGGGGCCTGCGCAACCTCTCGTATCGGATCAAGAAGAACCGCAAGGGCCACTATTCCCTGCTGGCCATCGACGCCCCGTCAGACGCGGTCAAGGAAATGGAGCGCCAGCTCTCGATCAACGAAGACGTGCTGCGCTGGCTCACCCTGCGCGTCGAGGAGCTCGACCTGGAGCTCTCGCCCGTGCTGGCTCGCCGCGACCGCGAGCGTGACCGCGAACGGCCGCGCTTCGACGACGTGCCGGCTTAAGCAGAGGGACAGAGAGACAAGACATGACCGACGTTTCAGCCCCCGAAGCTCCCGCCGCCGGCGGCCCGCGCCGCACCTTCATGCGTCGCCGCAAGGTGTGCCCGTTCTCCGGCGCCAACGCCCCGAAGATCGACTACAAGGACGTGAAGCTGCTGCAGCGCTACATCTCCGAGCGCGGCAAGATCGTGCCCAGCCGCATCACCGCGGTCTCGGCCCTGAAGCAGCGTGAACTGGCCAAGGCCATCAAGCGCGCCCGCTTCCTCGCCCTGCTGCCCTACGTCGTGAAGTAGGAGCCAGACCGATGAAAGTGATCCTGCTCGAACGTGTTGAGCGCCTGGGCGGCCTGGGCGATGTGGTGACGGTGAAGGACGGGTTCGCCCGCAACTTCCTGCTGCCGAACGCCAAGGCCCTGCGCGCCAACGGCGCCAACCTCAAGGTCTTCGAAAGCCGCCGCGGCGAAATCGAAGCGACCAACGCCAAGGCCCGCGAAGCCGCGGCCAAGTCCGGCGACAAGCTGGACGGCTCGTCCTACATCATGATCCGCCAAGCCGGCGAAAGCGGCCACCTGTACGGCTCGGTCTCCGGACGCGACGTCGCCGACGCGGTGAACGCCGAAGGCGGCAAGGTCGATCGGGCGATGGTCGTGCTCGACAAGCCGATCAAGAACCTCGGCGTCCACCCGGTGAAGGTGCGCCTGCACCCGGAAGTCGCCATCACCGTCAATATCAACATCGCCCGCAGCCAGGACGAGGCCGAGCGCCAAGCCCGCGGCGAAAACGTGATCGCCTCGCAATTCGAGGAGGATCGCGCGGCGGATGCCGAAGCTGCCGCCGACATGCTCGAAGGCGGCGCCGGCACGCAGGCGCCGGACCGCGACGACGGCTGAGCCGACGCCTCACGGTTGATTTAGCCAGCATTACGGCCGGCGGGCGTCAGCGTCCGTCGGCCGTATTGCGTTTCAGGTCGGCAAAGCTTCCACAGGCGCGACATTTGTTGTGGAGCGGCAATCTGACCGCATGCGCGATGGCCCCGCGGTGAGCTATCAGAAGCGCCATGGCCCTCGCCCCTGCCCTGGACCTTCGTCCCGTATCCCGCGAACCCGCGCTCGCTCACGCCCCCGCCAATGTGGAGGCCGAACAGGCGCTCCTGGGCGCGCTGCTCTATGACAACGGCGCCTATGAGCGGCTGAACGACAGCCTGCAGGCGGCCCACTTCTTCGAACCGTTCCACGGCCGCCTGTTCGGGGCGATCGAGGCCAATGTGCGGCGCGGCCAGCTGGCCGACCCCACCCTGCTCGCCCAGCAGTTCCAGAACGATCCGGCGTTCGTCGAATTGGGCGGCGTGCGCTATCTCGCCGACTTGGTGGACCGCGCGCCACCGGCCGCGCGAGCGGCGGACTACGCGCGGGCGATCTACGACCTGGCGCTGCGCCGCGAGCTGATCCGCATCGGCGGAGAGATTTCCACCACCGCGACGGTCGGCGATCCGGACACCACCGCCCGCGACCAGATCGAGGCGGCCGAGCAGCAGCTTTATACGCTGGCCGAGACGGGCACGGCGTCGAACGGCCTGCTCGCCCTCGATGTCGCGCTGACCCGCGCTGTCGAGATGGCGGCCGAGGCCTACAATCGCGACGGGGGCCTGTCGGGCCTTTCCACCGGCATCACGGATCTCGACCAGAAGCTGGGCGGCCTGCATCCGTCCGACCTGATCATCCTGGCCGCGCGCCCCTCGATGGGGAAGTCGTCGCTCGTCGCCAACATCGCCTTCAACGTCGCACGCCACTACGCCTGGGAGCCGCAGCCCGACGGTCAGCGCAAGACCGTCAACGGCGGCGTCGTCGCCTTCTTCGCTCTGGAAATGTCGGCCGCCCAGGTCGCCATGCGCCTGTTGGCGGAAGTCAGCGGCGTTCCCTCTGACATGATCCGCAAAGGCGAGATTTCCGCGGTCGAGTTCGGCAAGATCCGCGACGCGGCGACCGAGATCCAGGAATCGCCACTGTTCATCGACGACACCGGTGGCATCTCGCTGGCCAAGCTGGTGGCGCGCGCCCGGCGGCTGAAGCGCACCAGCGGCCTCGACCTGATCGTGATCGACTACGTGCAGCTGATCACCGCCGGCAGCGGCAAGCCCGAAAACCGGGTGCAGGAAGTCAGCATGATCACCCAGGGGCTCAAGGCGCTGGCCAAGGAACTGCAGGTGCCGGTGATCGCGGCGGCCCAGCTGTCGCGCCAGGTCGAGAACCGCGAGGACAAGCGCCCGCAGCTGTCCGACCTTCGCGAGTCAGGCTCGATCGAACAGGACGCCGACGTGGTGATGTCGATCTACCGCGAGTCCTACTACCTCAGCCGCACCGAGCCGCGCGAAGGCACCGAGGAGCACCTCGCCTGGACCGAAAAGATGGACCAGATCCGCAACGAGGCCGAGATCATCATCGGCAAGCAGCGCCACGGCCCGATCGGCACGGTGAAGCTGCACTACGACGAGAACATCACCAAGTTCTCGAACCTGGCCCGCGACGACCGGTACGAGCGGCGCTGAAGGGCCGGACCTTAGCGGTGGCCGGCCCTCCCCGCCGTACTAGTGAGCGCCGTAGGCAGTGGCGGCGGCGCTCAACAGCATAGCGGCCGTTATGGCGCCGATGATTATGCCGATGATGATGTTGACGACAATCGCCACCAGGATGGTGACCACGAAATATCCCACGGTCTTGTCGGCTGGCGACTTCATCAGCTTCGGCAAGCCGAGATACATGATGTACAAACCGTAGAGTCCGGCCACCAGAACCAGTATGCCAAGTAACGGGACAATATTGAGTATCCCGGCGACCCAAGAGGCTGTGTACGAGTAGACCGCGAGCTTGAGGGCTTGGATTTGACTCTTTTGAGCCCCGAAACTCGGCGCCAACGCGTCGATGATCAGCGCCATGATGAAAACGGCCGCCAACGATGACACATAACTCAGCACGGCAACCACGACACCCACGATTGGGTTGTGGTGGAAAACCGAGAACTGGATCAGCGCGGCAACCGCGGGGATCGCCGCAAGAATGCAGGCGTAGCCCGTAAAAAGCCCGGCTGTCGTCGCCGGCTCGCGATCGATGACGTCCCACTCGGCGGCGGGTTTCATCAGAATGTTCTGAACCCGAGCCACCAGGCCCGTGGTTCCCGTTCCCCCGACAACAGACATGCAGCCCTCCAGATTCCCTCAGATGTTGTGACGCTAGCCCAACTGGCTCACGGTTTCGAGCGCTGTTAGGCGAACGCTGCGATTTCAACCATGAGAGAGCGCCTCGAGCCGGTCGGGATTCACCGCCGCGACCGCCGCTTTCAGCGTGTCGATCGGCACGCCGCTGCCTTCGGCGCTGACAACGAAACGCCCGGCGACGATCACGCTGTATTCGCCGCTCTTGTCCTGATTGTCGTACTTCTCGGTGGTCAGGCGCCCGTTGATGGTGTTGACCTTCTCATAGCCGGTCGAGGTTTCCTTATCCTCCTGCACGTTCAGCGCGCCCGCCATCGAGGCGAAGCCGCGCGCGGCGGCGATGTCGGCCACCTTCAGGGTGATGTGCACGTCGCCGTTCTGATAGGTCGCCTCGGCGTCCGACCCGCCGAGGCCGGCCGCGCCCGCGCTGACCGCCGAGATTTCGGTGCGCGGCGCGCCGGCGATATTGTCGGGCAGCATCCCCTTCAACACGTTCGGATCGACTGCCGGCAGCGGCTTGCCGTCCTGGCCCGCCTGCGCGGCGTCCTTCATCTGCTGGGCCGCCGCCTGCAGCCTGTCGAGGTTCACGCTGCCGCCGGGAATGCTGATCGTTCCCGAAACATGGTTCGGCTCGCCGATGAGTCCGCCCGTCGCGAACCCGCCGCCGCTGAAGGCGCCCATGGCCGCCACCGGGAGGGTGATCGCCGCGCACACCAAAGACAGGACGAAGGCTATGACAACCACTACAACCGTATAGATAATCGCCTTGTCCGCCGGCGTTTTCATCAGCGGTGTCAGACCTGTGTAGAGCAGATACAGGCTGTAGAGCCCCGACAGGCTCAATAGAAACCCGATCCACGGCACGATGAAGAATACGCCAGCCAGCCAGGCTGCCGTCCAACTGTAGACGGCGACCTTCATCGCCTGGACCGGATTTTTCTCGCCGCCGAAGCCAGGCGCGAGCGCGTCGATGATCAGGCCGATCACAAACACGCTGCCCAGCGACAGCACGTAGTAGAGCACCGTGCCAATGACGACGAACACCGGGTTCGACGTCGAGCATACGACCCCGAAGAAACAGTGCGGCATCAGGCCGTGGACAGCCTGGGCGATGGCCGGGATCGCCGCGAGGATCGCCGCGTAGCCGAGGATCAGGCCCTGCGTGCTCGCCCGCTCCGACGCGATCACATCCCATTCCGCCTTCGGACGCATCAGGATGTTGGTCACGCGGGCGATCAGACCCTGGGACCGCGGCGCCTCAACCACACTCATTCGGTATTCCTCGAACGTCTTTGTTGCGGGGACGCTACCGGATCGCCATAGGCGAGCAAGATCAAAGTTATGCGACGCGCGGGAAGTCCTCCGCGCTCTGCGGCGGCGTCTATGTCGCGGGCGGCGAGGGCCTGCCTAATCCCTATATATGCTCGGATTTCTGCATCGGGGTGAGTCGGAGCGTCAATGGCCCGAGACGGCGCCGTCTATGTCTGTCAGTCGTGCGGTGCGGTCTCCGCCAAGTGGGCGGGACAATGCGTGGCGTGCGGCGCCTGGAACGTCATGGTCGAAGAAGTCTCGAGCCGACCGCCCGGCGCGCTCGCTCCGGCCAAAGGCGCGAAGCTGCGGGGACTCGCGTTCGAGAGTCTTGAAAGTCAGGGCGTGCCGGCGCGCCGCCTGATCACCGGCGTCGAGGAGTTCGACCGCGTGTGCGGCGGCGGCGTGGTGCCGGGATCGGCCATCCTGATCGCCGGCGATCCGGGCGTCGGCAAGTCGACGCTGCTGCTGCAGGTCTGCGGCGAGGCGGCCAAGCGCGGCGCGGCCTGCGCTTACATCTCCGGCGAGGAGGCGATCGAGCAGATTCGCTCGCGCGCCCAGCGCATGGGACTCTCCACCGCCCCGGTGCGTCTCGCCGCCGAAACCGCGCTGCGCGACATCGTCGATGGCCTGAAGCGCGAGGCGTTCGATCTGGTGGTGATCGATTCGGTGCAGACGCTGTGGAGCGACATGCACGAGGCCGGGCCGGGCTCGGTGACCCAGGTTCGCGCCTGCGCCGGCGAACTGGTGCGCCTCGCCAAGCGCCGCGGCGTCGCCATCGTCCTGGTCGGCCACGTCACCAAGGACGGCCAGGTGGCCGGCCCGCGCGTGGTCGAGCACATGGTCGATGCGGTGCTCTCGTTCGAGGGCGAACGCGGCTATCCGTTCCGCGTGCTGCGCGGCGCGAAGAACCGCTTCGGCGCCACCGACGAGATCGGCGTGTTCGAGATGAGCGACGCCGGCCTGGTCGAGGTGAAGAACCCCTCGGCGCTGTTTCTCGGCGAGGGCGGCGAGCGCGCGGCGGGCGCGGCGGTGTTCGCCGGGATCGAGGGCTCGCGGCCGGTGCTGATGGAATTCCAGGCGCTGGTGGCGCCCTCCGCCTACGGAACACCGCGCCGCGCCGTTGTCGGCTGGGATTCCGGGCGCTTAGCGATGATTTTAGCCGTGCTGGAGTCTCGCTGCGGGGTTGGATTTGGCGACCGCGACGTCTACTTGAACGTCGCCGGGGGGCTGAAGGTGACGGAGCCCGCCGCGGACCTGGCCGCGGCCGCGGCGCTGGTGTCTTCGGCCCTGGACGCGGCCCTGCCGCAGGACTGCGTAGTGTTCGGCGAGATCAGCCTCTCGGGAGACGTAAGGCCCGTGGCCAGAAGCGAGATGCGCCTGAAGGAAGCCGCCAAGCTGGGCTTCACCCGTGCGCTCGGCCCGCAGGGCGGCGGCGAGACGGCGGGCGTTCGCCAGTTCCCCGTGTCGCGGCTAGCCGACGCCGTGGCCAAGATCGGAGGCGAAGCGTGGGACGACGCGCCGCGATGAGCCTGTTCGACCTCGCCGCCGGGCTGGTGCTGGTCGTCTCGGTGCTGGTCGGGTGGTTTCGGGGCGCCACGCGCGAGGTGACCACCGTCGCCGCCCTGATCGTCGCCGCCATCGCCGCCGTGTTCGCGCTGCGCTTCTCGGGCCCGATCGCACGCCACGCGATCCACACCCCCTGGCTGGCCAACATCGCCGCGATCCTGCTGGTGTTCGCCGCGGTCTACATCCTGCTGCGGGTGATGGCCGGATCGCTTACGCGGCGTATCCATCGCACCAGCCTGGGCGGCGTCGATCGCACGGTGGGCGCCGGATTCGGGGCCGCGAGAGCCCTCGTGGTGCTGGGCCTTGCGGGCCTCACCATCAACGCCATCGTGCCGGCCGATCGGATGCCGACCTGGATCTCTGGCGCGTGGCTCTATCCGGTTTGCGCCGCGTCCGGCCGCGCGCTGAAGGCGTTTGCACCGCAAGGCGCCAAGCTCGCCAGGCAGGTCTATCCGGCGGTCGGCAACGCTATCACCCACGCCGACGACGGCGACGAGACCGGCGACGGCGACACGCAGAATCGCGACTACAATGACCCCCCGACAAACGCGCCCCGCTTGCGCGTGGAGAAGACCCCGTGACGGCCGAAACTCCCTGGCGCGACGACGATAGGCTCAGGCTCGAGTGCGGGGTGTTCGGCGTGTTCAACACGCCCAACGCCGCCCAGACGGTGGCGCTGGGGCTGCATGCCTTGCAGCATCGCGGCGAGGAAGCCTGCGGCATCGCCACCTTCGACGGCCAGGGCTTTTACACCGAGCGGCACATGGGCCACGTCGCCGACGCCTTCTCCGGCGCCGACCTGGCCGAGCGGCTGCCCGGCGCCTACGCGATCGGCCACACCCGCTACTCCACCGCCGGCGCCAGCGTACTGCGCAACGTGCAGCCGATGTTCGCCGACCTGGAAGCCGGCGGCGTCGCCCTCGCCCACAACGGCAACCTGACCAACTTCCTCACCCTGCGCGAACGCCTGGTCTCCGAAGGCCACATCTTCCAGTCGACCTCCGATTCCGAGGTGATCATCCATCTGATCGCGATGTCGCGAAAATCCCGCTTCATCGACCGTTTTATCGAGGCGCTGTCGCAGATCGAGGGCGGCTATGCGCTCGTCGGCCTCACCAACAAGAAGCTGATCGGCGCGCGTGATCCGCTCGGCATCCGCCCGCTGGTGATGGGCGACCTGCACGGAAAGCCGGTGCTGGCGTCGGAGACCCGGGCGCTCGACATGGTCGGCGCCAAGTTCGTCCGCGACATCGAGCACGGCGAGATCGTGGTGATCTCCAGCGACGGCGTCGAATCGATCAAGCCGTTCCCGGCCGCCAAGGCGCGGCCCTGCGTGTTCGAATACGTCTACTTCGCCATGCCGGACTCGGTGGTGAACGGCCGCTCGGTCTACGACGTGCGCAAGCGCATGGGCCAGCGCCTTGCCGAAGAGAGCCTGGTCGCCGCCGACGTGGTGGTGCCGGTGCCCGATTCCGGCGTGCCTGCGGCGCTCGGCTTCGCCCAGGCGGGGGGTCTGCCGTTCGAGATGGGCATCATCCGCAACCATCACCTGGGTCGCACCTTCATCCAGCCCAACCAGGACGCCCGCGAACTCTCGGTGCGGATGAAGCACAGCCCCAACCGCGCCGTCTTGGCCGGCAAGCGCGTGATTCTGGTCGACGACTCGATCGTGCGCGGCACCACGACGGTGAAGGTGGTGAAGATGGTCCGCGAGGCGGGCGCCAAGGAGGTGCATCTGCGCTCCGCCTCGCCCGCGATCCGCTACCCCGATTTCTACGGCATCGACATGCCCGAGCGCGAACAACTGATCGCTGGCCAGATGACCGTGCCGCAGATGGCCGCCCAGTTTGGTGTCGATAGCCTGGCCTTCCTCTCGGTCGACGGCCTCTATTGGGCGATGGGCGCCGGCCCGCGCGATCCTAACTGCCCGCAGTTTACCGACCACTATTTCACCGGCGAATATCCCACCCGCCTGCTGGATCGAGAGATCGCCGAAGGCCGCAACGAACAGGTGGAGCGCCAACTCTCGTTCCTGGTCGACGCTTGAAGCAAGCCTCGGCCTTCCCTCCCCCTTATGGGGAGGGAAAGACCGCGCAGCGGTCGGGGTGGGGGAGTCTGGTGGAGCGCGCCGGCCCGGCTGACTTCGTGGCGGCGTCAGACTCCCCCACCCTGCCGGCGCCACGCGCCGGCTGTCCCTCCCCACAAGGGGGAGGGAGGGGTTGAGCTGGCTAAGGAGCCTTGCGCCGGATCGCTATGTGCTGGCGATCCTGGGCACGGTGGCGCTGGCCAGCGTCTTGCCGGTGCGCGGCGTGGTCGCAACCGATCTGTCGCTGCTGACCAAGCTGGTCATCGCCCTGTTGTTTTTCCTGCATGGGGCCAAGCTCTCGCGAGACGCCGTGGTGGCCGGCATCACCCACTGGCGCCTGCACCTGGTGATCCTGGCCTCGACCTTTGCGCTCTTCCCGCTGCTGGGCCTCATCGCCGTACGCCTGCCGAATGCGGTGCTCCCGACCACGCTGGCGACCGGGGTGCTGTTCCTGTGCTGCCTGCCGTCGACCGTGCAGTCGTCGATCGCCTTCACCTCGGTGGCGCGGGGCAATGTGGCGGCGGCGGTCTGCGCCGCGTCGGCCTCGAACCTGTTCGGCATTTTCCTGACCCCGGTGCTCGTGGCGTTGACCCTCGGCGTCAAGGGCGCCGGCTCGCCGGTCCAGGAAGCCGAGGCCATCGCCCTGCAACTCCTCGCGCCGTTCGTCGCCGGCCAGATCGCCCGCCGCTGGATCTCCGGCTGGATGAAGGATCACGCCAAGCTGGTCGGCCTGGTCGACCGCGGCTCGATCCTGCTGGTGGTCTACGGCGCTTTCAGCGAGGCAGTGGTGCAGGGCATCTGGAGCAAGGTCTCCGTCGTCCAGCTGCTCTGGCTCGCGGTGATCTGTGGCGCCTTGCTGGCGATCGTGCTGGCGCTGACCGCCTTCACCTCGCGCTGGCTCAAGTTCGACAAGGCCGACGAGATCGCCATCGTCTTCTGCGGCTCCAAGAAGAGCCTGGCCACGGGCGTGCCAATGGCGGGCATCCTGTTTCCGCCCGCCAGCGTCGGCCTGATCGTGCTGCCGGTGATGCTGTTCCACCAGCTGCAGCTGATGGCCTGCGCCCTGATCGCCCAGCGGTACGCCGCCCGACCTTCCTTGGCGCCGCCTTCCTAGGCTAGAAGCCCCGCCATGCAGTCTACCGACAACGAACAACAGCCCCTGGCGGGCAAGATCGCCCTTGTCACCGGCGCGACGCGCGGCATCGGCCGCGCCTCCGCGGTGGCGCTCGCCGGCGCCGGCGCGCACGTGATTGCGGTCGGCCGCACCCAGGGAGCGCTTGAGGAACTGGACGACGAACTCGTCGCCCTGGGCGCCCATCGCCCCACGCTCGTCCCGCTCGACCTGACCGAGGGCGAGACCATCGACGTGCTGGGCGCGGAGATCTTCAGCCGCCACGGCCACCTCGACATCATGGTCCACGCCGCCGCCATGCTCGGCGGCCTTTGGCCCGTGGCGCACATCGATCCGCGGCTCTGGGACAAGGTGGTCTCGACCAATCTGGGCTCGGCCTACCGCCTGATCCGCTCGATGGAGCCGCTGCTGCGCCGGGCCGAGGCCGGGCGAGCGCTGTTCCTCACCTCAGGCCGCGCCGTGCGCCCGAAGGCGTTCTGGGGCTCTTACGCCGCCACCAAAGCCGGGCTCGAGGCGCTGGTGCGCTGCTGGGCCGACGAGATCGAGCATACGAATGTCAGGGCGGTGCTGGTCGACCCCAATGTGATGCGCACCCGCATGCGCGCCGAGGCCTTCCCCGGTGAAGACCCCGATACCCTGCCGCACCCGTCCGAGATCGGACCTATGATCGTGGGCCTTGCGGCCGCGGCGGAGCTCGGCCTGCCGGCTTCGACGGTGCTGTTTTCCGAGTGGAAGGCCGCCCGGCCGGTCCTTTCGACCTAAGCGTCGCGCCCTTCGACCTGAGCGGCGCGCCTTTCGGCTTGCCCGCCCCGGCAGCTTTGCCGGACGCAGACGGGCGTTTGCCGGCCGCGGCGCGCGGCTTGGCCGGACCGGATCTCGGCCGCACCGCCGAAGGCGCGGGCCTGGACGCGCGGCGCGCCTCTTCCTTGTCTTCGGCGTAAGGGTTGGAGCTCGACTTCACGATCAGCCGCACCGGCGTGCCCGGCAGATCGAAGCTCTGGCGGATCGAGTTGATCAGATACCGGCGATAACTGTCCGGCATCGACGCCGCGCGGCTCGCGAACAGCATGAACGTCGGCGGTCGCGCCTTGGTCTGGGCGATGTACTTCGGCTTCACGCGCCTACCAGCGGCCAGCGGCGGCGGATGACGTTCGATCGCGAGCCGCAGCCAGGTGTTCAGGTCGGAGGTCTTCACCTTAGTCGACCAGTCGGCGTGCGCCTTGGCCACCGCCGGCATCAACCGCTCCAGTCCGCGTCCCGTCTCAGCCGAAAGCGACACCATCGGCGTGCCCTTCAACTGCGGCAGCATGCGCTCGGCGGTCTCTTGGCACGCCTTCAGCCGGTCGTTGGGATCGTCGACCAGGTCCCACTTCGCCAGCACGAACACCAACGCCCTGCCCTCGCGCTCCACCAGATCGGCGATCTGCACGTCCTGGGTCTCGAACGGGTGCGTCGCATCCATCACCAGGATCACCACCTCGGCGAAGGTGATCGCGCGAATGGTGTCGTGGGTGCTGAGTTTCTCCAGCGCCTCGGTGATCCGCGCCTTGCGTCTCAGACCGGCGGTGTCGACCAGCCGCACGGCCCGTCCATTCCAGTCCCAGTCGACCGAGATCGCGTCGCGGGTGATGCCCGCCTCGGGCCCGGTCAGCATCCGCTCTTCGCCGACCAGTTCGTTGACCAGCGTCGACTTGCCCGCGTTCGGTCGCCCGACGATCGCGATCTTCAGCGGCGAATCGCCGAGTTCGGTTTCCCCGTCATCGCCCGCCGGCCGCGCGGCGTCGATGGCGTCGAACAAATCCGACATCCCCTCGCCGTGCTCCGCCGAGATCGCCACCGCCTCGCCGAAGCCGAGCTTGAAGGCGTCGAGGGCGCCATCGTCCCCTGCCCGACCCTCGGCCTTGTTGGCCACCAGCACCACCGGCTTGCCGCGCTTGCGCAGCAGATCGGCGAAAACCTGATCGAGCGGCGTCACGCCCTCGCGTGAGTCGAAGATGAACAGGGCTACATCGGCCTCGTCCAGGGCCAACTCGGTCTGGCGGCGCATGCGCGCTTCCAGACTCTCGCCCTCGATGTCGTCAAATCCGGCGGTGTCGATCAGGTCGAGATCGATGTCGCCGATGCGCCCGGTCCCGAAGCGGCGATCACGGGTCACGCCCGGGCGATCGTCGACCAGGGCGAGCTTGCGGCCCGCCAGCCGGTTGAACAGGGTCGACTTGCCAACGTTGGGCCGCCCGACAATGGCGATCTTGACCATGCCCAGCCTTAGCGCGTCCGCTAGCGGATAGCGATCAGGTCGGCGCCCTGGGTCACCACATAGAGCGTTCCACCGGCCGCGATTGGGCCCAGCAGCGCGTCGCCGCCGAGCTTGATGCGGCGTTGCACCGCACCGGTCTTGGCGTCGAGTGCGACCGCCTCTCCGGAATCGGAAACCGTGATCAGCCGGTTGGAGGCCAGGATCGGGCTCGACCAGACGGCGCGCGAGCGCTTGGGCGGCTTCTTGCCCTTCTTGGCGGGACCCGGCGCGTTGAGATCCGCCAGCCAGTAGAGCTGGCCGGAGTCGCGCGCCGCGCAGAGCACCGTGCCGTCAAGGCCGACCGCGAACACCACGTCGCCGGCCGGCCAGGGGCTGGTGAAACCCGATAGCGGAATCTGCCAGCGCACATTGCCGGTGCGTAGCTCCGTGTCGGCCATAACGTCGGCATGGCTGATGGCGAAGACGTCGCCCTTGTAGATCACCGGGCGTCCGGCGATGTCGCGAATTTCCGAGAGCGCGTTGCTGCGCGTGGTGCGCGACAGCGGCTGATTCCAAAGCTCGGTGCCGTTGTCGGACCTCATCGCCACCAGCTCACCCGAGGCGAACGAGGCGACCAGGGTGCCGTTGGAGACGGCCGGGCTGGACGCCACCATCATCCGCGCCGGCTCTGTCAGGGCCTGGTGGGTCCAGTCGGGCGTGCCGCTGGCGGCGTCGTAGGTCAGCAGCTCGTCGTCGACATCGACCACATAGACCCGGCCGTCGGCGACCGTCGGCGCGTCGTGCAGCGGCGCGTCGGTGCGGGTCATCCAGTTCACGTGACCGGTGTTGGGGTCGAGCTGGGCCACGAGGCGGAAACCTGACGAGACGTAGAGCTTGCCGTCGGCGAAGGCCAAGCCACCGCCGAACGCCTCGCGCTCGCGATCCTTTTTGGTTTTCGGCTTGAGGTCGGTGCGCCAGATCTGCGCGCCGGTCCGGGCATCGTGCGCCGAAACGCCCGCGCCGGCGTCCATCACGAACACCTTGCCGTCGGCCTCGATCGGCGGCGCCATGACGTGAGCATGCGGGCCGGACTTCTCGCCGAAGGTCCGGCGCCAGGCGACCTCGAAGTTCGGCGCGGCGTCGACGTTCTCGACCGATTGCTCGAGGTTCCCGCCGGCGAGCGGCCAGTCGGCCTGCGGCGCGGGCGCGGGCAGGAAGAAATCCTGCCCCTTCAGCGCGTCGGAGACCTTGAGCTGGTCGCTCAGCTCCAGCAGCGAAATGCGCTCGCCCTTCGCCGCCTTCGAGACCTTCGGGCGGCTGGCGAACGGGTTGTGCATGCTTGAGCAGCCGGCCACCACGAGACTCGTGGCGACGATGGCGGCGATGACGCTGGCGTGGCGTCGAGGCGTCATTGGGCGGCTCCGGCAGGCGGTGATTGAGCCGCGTCCGGACCTTGGGACGCCGGCGGCGGGCCGACCATCGAGACCGGCGGCGGCGGCATTGTGGCGGCGGCTTTCACGGCCGCAACAGCGGTCGGCGCTTCACCCGAATCGATCAGCGCGATGGCGAGCTGGGCGCGCTGGCGCATGTCATCGGGTGCGCCGAGGCTGAGCTGCAGCACCGTGAAGTCCTTGCGCGCGTCGACGTTCTTGCCGGCCATCAATTTGGCCATCGCCAAGGTTTCGCGAGCGAACAGAGCATACGGCCGCTTCGGGTCCATGAGCGGCGTCAGCCGCGTCTGCAACTGCGGCAGCGGCGCGGTGTCGAGCAGCACCTGCGCCGCTCTCAGCCGGGCGATGTCGCCGATTATCTGGTTTGGCGCGGCTTCGGCGGCCTGGTCGAACAGCTTCGCGGCCTCGTCCGGCTTGTTCGCCTCGGCGCGGAGGGCGCCTTCCTGCATCAGCGCCAAGGCCTTGTAGCCGGGTGAGCCCGCCTTTTTCGCCGCTTCGAACCCATCCAGCGCGCCCTTGCTGTCGCCGGTGCTGAGGGCGTCGACGCCCTGCTGGTAGCCGATCGCGGCGGCCGTCAGGTTCCGGTCCTGGAAGGAGGTGTAGCCCCAAAAGCCGAGGTATCCGACCAGCACGATGGCAAGCACAGCCGTCGCCCAAGGCGCGAAGCTCCGTAGCAGTTTGAGGAATCGATCGGAGCGCAGCTCCTCATCGACCTCATTGAACAAATCGACCAATGCGTACTACAGGCGGGGCGA
>Ga0302314_10006647_pt1 | contig 20899 bp, 20 predicted proteins | sample III_Palsa_N2_3_FD_200533 | JGI IMG/M metagenome (GOLD analysis project Ga0302314, IMG submission 200533) | Peat permafrost microbial communities from Stordalen Mire near Abisko, Sweden - III_Palsa_N2_3 | ecosystem: Environmental > Terrestrial > Soil > Palsa > Peat permafrost | place: Sweden... | reverse complement strand
GTCTCGGCGGCGTCAAGCTCGGCCCGGTGATCTGGGGGCTTGAGCGCTGCTGGTTCGAGTCCGAGAACGTCAGCATCGGCGCGGGCTGCGCCATTAACTCGGAGTGCTGGTTCGAGGGGCACGGGCGTATCGTCATCGGGCGCGATGTCCTGTTCGGGTCGCAGGTGATGATCCTGACCTCCGATCACCAGATCTACCCCGACGGGCAGGTGGCCCGGTCGGCCACGTACGGGGAGGTGCACATCGAAGACCGCTGCTGGATCGGCACCCGCGCGATGATCATGCCGGGCGTGACGATCGGCGCGGGAACCGTGATCGGGGCCGGCGCGCTGGTGACCAAGGACTGCGATCCGGGCGCGGTCTACGTCGGCGTGCCCGCGAAACGAGTCCGATGACGGTGCGTTCGCTGGCTCTCCAGCAACCGCGGACGCGCACCGGGCTGACCGCGTGGGCCGGGATCGCCGCCAGCCTCGCGGCCGTCATCCTGCTGGCCGTGCCCGGCCGCGGGCCGAGGCTGGCCGGGGCCTTCCTGCTGGCCTGCGTACCCGTCGGCGCCGCCGTGATGTGCTGGGTCGACAGCGGCGAGGGGCTCGTCCAGGCCGGGCTCACGCTCGTGCTCAGCCTGGCCGTGACCGCCATCGTCACCGCGGTCATGATCTGGCTGACAACGTGGCAGCCGACGGCGCTGTTCGCGTTCGCGGTCATCGGGGTGGTCTCCTGCGCCGTCCGGCTGCTGCGTGGGGGGCGCCCGTGTTGCGCGGAGCGCCAGTAAGGCGAATCCTGGCCCTTCAGCCGGGGCTGCTGCTGGCGGGCATCGGCCTCTGGGCCTTCGGGGTGAGCCGGATCGAGCGCCAGGCGATCGGGCCCTACGGGGTGCTCGCGAGCGCCAACGCCTGGTTCTTCCTCGGCCTGGCGGCGCTGCTGGCGGGCATGGTGGCGGAGCTCTCGCGCGCCCGGCCGCGGACCTGGCTGCTGGCCGCGTTCCTGGTCGCGCTGATCGTCGCCATTCACACCACGGTGCCGCTGCTGTACGGGGGGACGCCGGAGTACGCGTGGGTCTACAAGCACGTCGGCGTCGCGCAGGCGTTCGGCCAGTACCACCGGGTGACCGACACCTCCAACATCTACCAGGAGTGGCCGGCCCTGTTCACCACGGTCGCCTCCATCGCCTCGCTGGGCGACGCGGGGCCGCTGTCGTTCGCGGCGTGGGGGCCGGTCGCGTTCGAACTGGCCGACGCGCTGCTGCTGCTCGGCATCTTCCGGCTGCTGACCGGGGACCGGCGGCTGCCGTACCTGGCAGTGCTGCTGTACGAGGGGCTGATCGCCTGGGTGGGCCAGGACTACCTGTCGCCGCAGGCGTTCGGCTACCTGCTGTGGCTGGGCATCATCGCGATCGTCATCCGCTGGCTGCTGGCCCCGGCCCCCGCGCACTGCCGCCTGCGGTTCGTCAACACGGCGCGGGCGTTCCTGCTGCGCGGGCGGCCGACCCCGGCCGACGCCAGCACGGCGATGCGCTGGATCGCGCTCGCGCTGGTGGCCGTGATCTACTTCGCCATCGTCGCGGCCCATCAGCTCACCCCGTACATGGTCCTGCTCGGGGTCGCGGCGCTGGTGGTGCTGGGCGTGGTGTGGCGCGGCTGGCTCGTGCTGGCGCTGCTTGCGGTCATCGCGCTCGGCTACCTGGCGCCGCGCTACGGGCTGATCACGTCCCAGTTCGGCGGGGTCTTCAGCGGCGGCGACGTGTTCGAGAACGCGTCAGGGTCGCAGGGCATCCTGCACAAGGCGGCTGAGCTGCGGACGGGAGAGGTCGTCCATGTGCTCGCCGCCTTCATGTGGCTGGGCGCGGCCGCCGCCATCGTGCTGCGGTGGCGCTCGCTCGGCCGGGTGGCGCTCCCGGCGGTGCTCGCGTTCAGCCCCTTCGTGGTCCTGGGCGTGCAGAGCTACGGGGGAGAGGCGATCTACCGCGTCTTCCTGTTCTCGGCGCCGTGGTGCGCGCTGCTCATCGCCGAGCTGATCGCCGAGCTCCGCGGCACCCTGCGGCCGCTGGTCAGCGCCCTCGTCTGCGCGGCCGCGCTGGTGGCGGGGTTGCAGGGCCTGTACGGGCCGGCCGCGGTGTACGCCTTCACCCCGCCGGAGCTGGCCGCGAGCCTGTGGCTGTACGGACATGCCCCGCCGGGCTCGCTGCTGGTACTGCCGGCCGACAACTTCCCCGGGCTTGAGGCCGCCAACTACGCCGCCTACGACTTCCAGATCATGCCGTCCGACCCGCAGAACGGGGCGTCATGGCTCAACGAGGCCAACCTGGGCGACGTGCAGCAGTGGATCGACTCGCTCGGCCATCCCAGCGCGTACGTCGTGTTCAGCAAGAGCATGGAGAACTACGCCGGCTATTTCGGCTACCCGACCGGATACGAGCAGCTCGCGACCGCGGTCGCGGCCGACCCGGCCTGGCAGGTCGTGTACCGCAACGCCGACGTCGTGATCTACCGGGTGACCTTGGGCTGAGCCCGCGGTTCGCGCTCGGGGCCGTCGACGCGGATCACCCGTCCCGGATTGCCCGCCACCACCGCCCATGCGGGCACCGACCGGGTCACCACCGCGAGCGCCCCGATCCGCGCGTGGTCGCCGACCTGGATGTCGCCGATGACCGCGCAGCCGGCGCCGAGATCAACGTCGTCTCCGATCCGCGCGACCCCGACCTCCCGCCCCGCCCGGTCGGTCTTGTTCCCGATCGTGACCGCGTGCCGCAGCTGGCAGTCGCTGCCGAGGACGGCGTGGGCGCTGACCACGATGCCGTTGCGGTGATAGATGCGCAGCCGGGGCCCGACGGTCGCGGTGACCGGCAGCTCGAACCCGAGCAGCAGCGACGTGACCAGCCAGTACGGGGTCACCACGAGGCGGCCGGCCGCCCCCCAGTGGCCGGCCGCCCACTGCGCCAGGCGGAACCAGGCCAGCAGGAGGCGCGTCTCCGGCCGCCCGGCATTGGCCGCCCAGTCCTGCAGCACCCACGCGCGAAACGTCATTGTCAGCTCTTCTTCCCCGCGTACGTGTAAACGGCGACATAGGAGATGTTCAGCTGGGCCGAGGAGTTCTCCGGCGCTATCTCGCCGTTGAGGGCGGTCTCGTTCTGGATGATCCACGACATGGGCTGGTCAGGGACCCATTTCCCGGTCAGGTGGTAGATCTCGGTGCCATTAAGGAAGAACGCCAGATTCCCCGGCCACCACTCGACCTCGGTCGTGGTCCAGGTCGCGAACGACGCGCCGGCCGGGCAGAAGTTCTTGGTGTCGTTGCCCTCGGAAACGCTGTGCACGTGCACGCAGAAGTTGCTGTCCCACTCGCCCTCGGGGAAATCGACCTCGTACTTGAGCGGCGCGGTGGTCGGCCAGAGCAGGTGCGAGCTCTTGTAACCGGTGCTTGATTCGGGATCCGACACCCGGAATCGCTCCACGTACTTCCCGTACATCAGCCCGATCGCCGCCTTCGGCACCGCGGCGGCCGAATGGATCGGGCCGGTATCGCGGAACAGCCTTATGTGCATCTGGCCGCCGCTGATCGAGATGGTGTGGGCCGGATCGTAATAGCCGCCGAGCTTCATGTGCACTTCGGTCGCGCTGTCCGGCCATCCGGTCGGGTACGCCCACCACTGCGACCGCACACTCGCGGGCAGGCCGCTGCAGAACGCGGCCGGCGTGCGGTCGTAGTTGTCGCAGCCGGAGAACGAGCCAAGCGGCGCCGCCTGGGGAAAGTCGGTCTGCCACTTCAGCTGCCAGAGCGGGCTTCCGACGGCCTCCACAGACGCGGAAGCGGGACGAGTCGAGGAATCGGATGGGGAGGGGGAAGCCGAAGCGCTGGCGCCGTGGCCGTCGCCGCCCGCGGCGGGCGTGCCGCTCCGCACCGTGCCGCAGGCGGATAGCGCGATACCAGCAGCGGCGAGGCAGGCCAGATTCTTCACGGCCGACCTGTACCTTCCGTTCATCTGCGCCCCCCTTGACCGCTTGGTCCCGATAACCACGACCGTCTAGTGACCGATCGTACATTGATAACTGCAATAGGTGACTAGCGTGGTCGCGGCGGCCGGGCCGCCGCTCAGGCCGCCGCGGAGACCCCGGACCGGACGGCGCCGGCGGCGCGGGCGGCGCGGGCGGCGACCCGGGTCTGCGCCCGACGGCTGCGCAGGTACCTGAACGGGCCGCTGATCATCCCCCGGACCGACGCCCGGCGCAGCGAGGCCGGGTAGTCGTCCGTCATCGTGGCCGTCCGGACCGAGTCCTTGCCGTGCAGGTCGCGGACCGCGCGCGGGGCCAGCCGGGCCAGCGTGAGCAGGCGGCGCGGGTCGCGCAGGACCGCCCGCGCGTAGAAGGCGGTGAGGCCGGACCCGTAGCCGTCGAGCTGGCGCTCGACCTCGGCGAACTCCTTGCGGTGCTCGTGCCACATGACCGCGCCCGGCCAGTACACGAACGTGCCCCCGTCGAGCATCAGATCGCAGATGGCCGCGGTGTCCTCGCCCGCCCGGGCGGGCGTGCCCGCGCCGAGCGCCACGTCGAACCCGCCGATCCGCAGCAGCGCCTCCCGGTCGAAGGCCATGGACGCGCCGACGCCGAACGCGGGCAGCGGGTACAGCGGATGCTGCTGGGTGTGCGAGGCGACGTCGAAGACCTCGGCCGCTAGGCCGCGGCCCTTGCTGTGGCCGCCGAACTGCTCGTACAGGCGCCGCGCGGGCGTGTCGAGCACGGCCGGCAGCACCAGCCCGCTGACCCCGACGACCCCGTGGTCGAGGGTGAACCCGCGCGCGAGCTCGGCCAGCCAGTGCCGGTCCGGGTGCTCATCGTCGTCCAGGTAGGCGACGATCTGACCCGAGGCGGCGTGCAGCCCGGTGTTGCGCGCCCAGGACAACCCGGGCCGGTCCTCGACGACGTGCCGTAGCGGAACGCCGTTGGTCCCGGCCGCGTTGAGGCCGGCCACCAGGTCGGCCACCCCGTCGTCGGTCGGGGCGTTGTCCACCACGATGACCTCGAAGTCCGGATAGTCCTGGTGGAGCACGGCCGCCAGGCAGCTGCCCAGCCGCTCGGTGCGGTCCCTGGTGCAGATGACCACGCTGGCCGGCGGGGCGTTCAGCAGCGTCGCCGCCCGGCCGGTCAGGTACGGCGGCGGTGACGGCAGCCGAAGCCCGCCGTCGCAGAGCGCCTGCGGGCCGTCGGCGGCCGTGGCCGGGGTGGCGGAGTTGCCACCGGTGCTGGCCAGCCCCGCAGCGACCAGCACCGGTGGCGCGGCGTTCGGCATACCCGCAGCCGAACACCGGGCTTTGACTTGCTGCTCGACCGACCGCCAGAGCGCCTGGGCGACCTGCCCGGCGTCGGCGGTGCCGTCGCACAGCGGGATGTCCACCACCGCGAGCGGCTCGCTGTACCAGCGGGCGAGCACCAGGGCGGACTCGTGGCCGGGCGCGGTGATGGCGCTGACCGGCTCGCTCAGCTCTACTTCGCAGACCCTCACCGGCTGGAAGCTCACAGCGTCACCGCCAGCTCCGCGGCCGGCGCGGGCGATCCCGATCGGCGGGAGGCGGCCGACAGGCAGCCGACGGCGAACCCGGCCGCGGCCATGCCGAAGCCGCCGATGATCGCGGCGCTGCGCAGCGCGCCCGACCGGTCGCCCGTCGCCGCCTCGCGCAGCCCGCGGCCGACGGCGCCTGGCAGCACCCGCAGCGTGTACCAGCGCTCGGCCGACGTGCTGTTGGCGGTGCCGTCCATGATGGCGATCTGGGCCTTGCCCTTGCCCTCGTCGTAGCACCGGCGCAGGAAGTAACGGAGGGTGGCGCGCTGCGCGGGCACCCAGTGGCCGACCGCGCTGCTCGGCTCGTAGAGCCAGCTCCCGCTGGTGACGCGCAGGCACAGCTCGGTGTCCTCGGGGCGGGAGGCGGCGCCGAGCTTTCCGAAGTCCTCGCGGAACCCGCCCGCCGCGTCGAACGCCGTGCGCCGCAGCGCCATGTTGTTGCTCCAGACGTTGCGCACCTGGGCGGTCGCCTCCGGCATGCCGGAGTAGGAGGCGCCCACGGTCCAGTCGAACTCGCCCGGGAACCAGTTCGGCCGCGCGGTGGCCCACAGCGGGTCCACCCGGCCGCCCACGCCCGCCACCGCCGGGTCGGCGAAGTGCACGATCATGGTCGCCAGCCACTCCGGGGCGGCGTACGCGTCGTCGTCGAGGAAGGCGACGACCTCGCCCCGGGACAAGGCCACGCCGGTGTTCCGAGCGCCGGAGGCGCCGCGCTGTCCCGCGTTCGGCACGACCACGGCGTCGGCCAGCTCGCGCTCGGCCCGGTCGAGCAGCTCCGGGTTGTGGTCGATGACGACGATGGTCTCGAGCGCCGGGCGGTGCTGGGCGGCGACCGAGGCCACCGCGTCGCGCAGCTGCGTCCAGCGCTCAGACGAGTAGGCGGCGATGACCACCGACACGCTCGGTCCGGCCGCCCGCTTCGGGGTCATGCCCGCCGCCACTCGGTGAGGATGGTGCGGAGCACGCGCTGGCCGTCGCGCAGGGTGCGCAGGTTGCTCTCGCCGTGGATCCGCGCGTGCTCGAAGCTCGGCACCTCGGTGATCGCCAGCCCGGCGGCGGAGGCGCGGAGGTTGAGCACGGTCTCGATCTCGAACCCGTCGCCCCAGACCTTCCGCTGCCCGGGCGACTCCGCCTGCAGCCCGAAGGCGGGCGCGTGCCTGGCCCAGAATGCGTTGTATCCGTAGCAAAGGTCGGAATAGCGGGTGCCGTACATGATGTTCACGGCCAGTCCAAGCAACTTGTTGCCCAGCTTGCGCAGCGGGGTGATGTCGGTGCTGCCCGCGCCGGGGGCGAACCGCGAGCCCTTGGCGAAGTCCGCGCCGGAGGTCAGCGCCTCGACGAAGCGGGGGATCTCGGCCGGGTCGGTCGAACCGTCGGCGTCGATCATCACAATGATGTCGCCCGTTGCGGCGGCGAAGCCGCAGGCGAGCGCGTTCCCCTTGCCCGTCCTGCTCTGGCTCAGCACGCGGACGTCGGGGCGCAGCCGCCGGGCGACGTCCGGTGTGCCGTCCACCGAGTGCCCGTCCACCAGGATGACCTCGTGCAGGTCGGGCGGGAGAGCGGCGAAGACATGATCAAGATTCCGCGCCTCGTTGAGCGTCGGGATGACGACGGAGATCCTCGGCCGCGCGGTCCGCGCCGGAGCCTCTGCCTTTTCCGCCGAGTGCTCGGCGCCCTGCTTGGGAATGTTGGGAATGTCCGTGTGCCCACGCACTTGACCGCGCTCGGTGTAACCGTGGGGTTCAGTGATCGCCATGCACATAACCTTCCGCCACGCCAGTGGCCAGCGGGTTTGTCTTTAAGGTGCAGGTCAGTTGCAGCGCGTTATCGAAATAGTTTTGACTAAGAGTGAACATGGGGAAACACAGAGTTATGGGTGGAGTGCCTCGGGCCAGGTCTGAACTGGGCCGGTCGCGGGGCGACCGGACGCCGGATGACCGGTCGCAGCCCAGCGCTGGGCACCCGCACCTGGACGAGCGGCGCGCTCAGTTCATCGCGGTCATCTCGCACGAGCTTCGCACCCCGCTGACCTCGATCGTCTCATTCAGTGAGCTGCTGCGGGGCGAGGCCGACGGGCTGTCGGCCGATGGCATCCGCTTCCTCGAGATCATCGAGCGGAACGCGGACCGGCTGTTCACGCTGATCGACGACCTGCTGATGCTGAACCGGCTCGAGGCGGGCGGGCTCCCGCTTGAGCTGAGCGACTGCTCGATCTCGGGGCTGGCGGCCGAGGCGGTCAGGAGCGCCCAGCCGCTCGCGGCCAAGGTCGGCGTCACGATCCACCTGGACGCGGGCGAGGGCCCGTCGATTGCGGCCGACCCCCGGCGGCTGCTCCAGGTCCTCGACAACCTCATCAGCAACGCGGTCAAGTTCTCGAACTCGGGCGGTCTCGTCCTCGTGGTCACCCGCTGCGCCCGGTCAAACTGGCGGATCGACGTCTCCGATACCGGGATCGGCATACCGCCCGACGAGGCGGCCAAGCTGTTCGGCGCGTTCGTCAGGGGATCCAACGCGCGGATCGCCGGCCTGCCGGGAACCGGCCTCGGGTTGTCGATCGTGAAGGCGCTGGTGGAGATGCACGGCGGCGATGTGAAGGTGGAGAGCGTGCTGAACGAGGGGACCAAGTTCAGCGTCTTCCTCCCGGTGCAGTCGCCGGCGGTGGCGCGGTGACCGACCAGGTGCTCGTCATCGAGGACGACCCGGACATCGCGCTCGGCATCAAGACCGTGCTCGACCGGAGCGGGTTCGAGGTGGCCGAGGCCAACACCGGACGGGACGGTCTGCGCGCGTTCCACGCCCGCCAGCCGAACCTCGTGGTCCTCGACATCGGGCTGCCCGAGATGGACGGTTGGACCGTGCTCGAGCGCATTCGCGACCTCAGCGACGTCCCCGTCCTCATCCTCACCGGCCACGGCACCGAGGCCGAGAAGGTGCGCGGCCTGCGCGGCGGCGCCGACGACTATCTGACCAAGCCGTTCGGCAACGCCGAGTTCGTCGCCCGGGTGCAGGTGCTGCTGCGGCGCCGGCAGGCGTCCGAGCCGCCCCCGGCCGAGGTCTACGACGACGGCAGCGTGCGGGTGAACTTCGGCACCCACGAGGTGGTCGTCGATGGCGATCCGGTCGAGCTCACGGCGACGGAGTACCGGCTGCTGGCCGCGCTCATCCGGCACAAGGGCCAGGTGCTGAGCCCGGTCAAGCTGCTGGAGCTGGCCTGGAGCGACCCGTTCGGGGTCGGCCCGGAACGGGTGAAGTACAGCGTCATGCGACTGCGGCGCAAGCTCAGCACGAACGGCGACGCCGGCCCGTCCATCGAGGCGGTCCGCGGCTTCGGCTACCGGTACCGGACCAGCAACTCGTCCTGATTAGGCCGGGAAGACGGCAACCGTCCCGCACCGCAGAAGCCACCAGGTTCGCATTTTGCCCAGGCAGACTCTCGGTCCATGGATGCACCACCACCGCACCCGGCCGCCGGGACGTCGCCCGCCTCACGAGGGCGGGTACTCCTCGTAGAGGACGACCCAGAGTTCGCCCTCTTCTGCACGCATGTGCTGGCGAAGGGGGGTCGGTTCGATGTAACCCACATCGCCGACCCCACTGCCGCACTGGCGCTCGCGGCTACCCAGCCCTGGGACCTCGTCATCACCGACCTCGACCTGCCGCTCATGTCCGGGTTCGAGTTCGCGGCTGTGCTGCGGCAGATGGCGCCCACGCTCCCGGTGGTCATCGTGACCGCCTACCCGCAGGACGCGCCCATCCTGACGTCGGCCGACCGCGGCGCCCAGCCGGACGCCCTGCTGGCCAAGCCGATCACGGTCGACCTGCTGCTGACCACGGCGACCGCGCTGACCGCGTAGCCAGCAGATCAAAATCATCATCTCGAACGGACCCTGGCTCCGCCTCCCTCCCCTCCGCTCACGGTGAACGATGCTTTCGTTCTCGGTGGGCGCTCCTTACTGTGGAGTCATGGCTGAGATCATCGGGATCTTCCCGCAGTGGGGTCAGACGCCGGAGCCGCTATGGCGGGAGGTTCTCGGCCACCGCCTGCGGACGCTGCGCGCCGACCGCGACGAGACGCTCGCGCAGACCGCCGAGCGGGCCGGGATCTCGCCCCAGTACCTGTCCGAGATCGAGCGCGGGCGCAAGGAGCCGTCGAGCGAGATGATCGCCGCCCTCGCGGGCGCGCTCGACACCACCCTGGCCGACCTGACGCTCGCGGTCACCGAAGACCTGCGCCGCCTCTCCCGCGTCCGGGCGGCGGCCGGCGCCGCTGTCTCCCGCGCCGCAGGCCCACGGGTCGCCGAGATCAGCCGCCCGGCCGCCACTCCCGCGCCCGCGCCTCCGGTCGCCCTCGCGATGGCCGCCTGAGCCTGCGCCCTGTCCCATCGCTCAGGTGCGGTCGGTGAGGATCTGGTCGACGAGGCCGTAGTCGAGCGCGGCCCGGGCGGTGAAGATCCGGTCCCGGTCGGTGTCGGCCCGCAGCGTCTCCACCGACTGCCCGGTATGCGAGGAAAGCACCGCCTCGAATTCGCCGCGGAGCCGGACCACCTCGTCGGCCGCGAGGATCAGGTCGGGGATCGCGCCCTGGCCGCTGACGGCGGGCTGGTGCAGGATCACCCGGGCGTGCGGCAGCATGGCCCGCCGCCCCTTCCCCCCGGCCGCGAGCAGGACCGCCCCGGCGCCGACCGCCTGGCCGATGCAGAACGTCGCCACCGGGGCCTGGATGAACTGCATCGTGTCGTAGATCGCGAGCATCGACGGGATGTCGCCCCCCTCGCAGTTGATGTACAGGTTGATCTCCTGGTCCGGGCTGTGCGCCTCCAGGTAGATCAGCTGCGCGGTCAGCGTGTTGGCCACGCCCGGGTCGATCGCGGTGCCGAGCACGACGATCCGCTCGGTCAGCAGGTGCGAGTAGACGTCCATGATCCGGTCGCCGCGGGGGTGCTCGGCGATGACGTTGGGGATGGTGTAGCCGCTCATGACGCGCTCCCGGCGATGCTGGCGGTCAGCCCGAACGGCCGCTTCGTCGACGGCATCAGCTGGGCGAAGGTCTCGGCGATGGCGTCGACGAAGCCGTACTCCCTGGCCTCGACCGCGCTGTACCAGTGGTCGTGCCTGGAGTCCTCGAAGACCCGGTCCTCCGGCTGGCCGGTGTCCGCCGCGATCAGGCCGAGTACGGTGTCCCTGGTCCGCCGCAGATCGGCCGCCTGAAGTTCGACCTCGACGGCGGAGCCGCCGATTCCGGCCGATCCCTGGTGCATGAGGATGCGGGCGTGCGGCAGCGCGAACCGCTTGCCGTGGGTGCCCGCCGAGAGCAGGAACTGGCCGGCGCTGCAGGCGATGCCGAACGCGAGGGTCGACACGTCGCACGGGATGAGCCGCATGACGTCGCGGATCGCGAGCATCGACGGCACCGAGCCGCCGGGCGAGTTGATCCAGAGCGCGATGTCGGCCGCCGGGTCCTCGTCGGCGAGCGTGAGGAACTGGGCGGCGAGCAGGGTGCCGTTGTCGTCGTCGAGCACACCGTCGAGGACGAGCACGCGCCGCTCGAGCAGGGTGAGCCGGAACCGTTCGGTGAAGACGGGGATCTTTGCTTCCTGAGACATGGCCCCAGCATGCACGCGGGCCGAGCGGATACGGCCCCGTCACTGCTGTCGGCGGATCTGCTCAGGGCAGCGCGCCTAAGTCGGCGTCTCGCCCGACAATCTTCGATGTTGTTGGCGTGTCGCGTTCGCATACGAGCGATGATGTTGATTACTTTGTGTAAATGATGGAAAACTCTACGTACATGCCAGTGCGCCAGGGGGCGCGCACCGGCCGGTATGTGGGATCTCGTGCCCCAGTTGCGGGGGATTTGCCATGAGCATTCGACGATGCGTAGGTGCAGTGACCGGAATGGCAGCTCTGGCCGGCGGCCTGGCCGTTGGTGTCACGGCCGCGCTGCCCACCGTGGCCAACGCCACCACCTGCAGCGGCGGCACCACCGTACCGGGGACGGGGATCACCTCCTGTACCTCGACGGGCACCGTCGGGCTGCTCAGCGGCGGCCTGACCATTAACGGACCCGCCGCCGAGAGCTGGAGCACGACCCTGAACGGGCAGACCCAGCTCCTCTTCGACACGACCCCGGCTGACGAGGGCCTGGTCGCGTCCGACCTGCGCGGCCTGCTGAGCACCGGCACCGGCTCTGGTTGGGACATCACCGCGTCGGGCACCGCGTTCACCGGCACGGCCACGGGCACGACGATCCCGGATAACTCAACCGGCGAGGTGCTCGCGTTCAACGGCGGTGGCACCCCGGCGACCGACTCCGGCGTGCCGACCGCCGCCTGCTACTACGGCGCACTGCTGTGCGGCCTCCCGACGGTGACAAACCCGACGACGTTCCCGATGTTCGTGCCCACCGGTGCCACGGTGGTCCCGCTGCGCATCTACAACGCGACGGCCGGCACCGGAACCGGCGTCATCCAGATCGGGGCGAACGGCGCGGCCAATCCCGGCGTCTGGTCGGTCACCCTGCCGCCGTCGCTCGCGGTCGACACCTACAAGTCGACGATCACGTTGACCATTGCCGCAGGGCCGTGACCGGCGACGGCCGCTGGCCGTCCTGGTGGCGGTCATCGGCTGCGTCGCCCTGCTAACGGGAGTGCCGTCGCGCGCAAGCGCGGCGGCACTCGCCACTGCGCTCTGGTCCGCCTCCGCGACCACGACCGGTGCGACTGGCGTCGCTTACACCTTCACGGTGACCCCGGCCACCACGTCCACCCTGACCAAAGTGACGATGACGGTGCCGTCCGGCACCACCGGCACGCCCGCGGTCGGCACGGTGTCGCCGTCGGCGATCGCGGGCGGCACCGTGTCGCTCTCCGGCGGCACGCTCAGCTACACGTTCGCCAGCGTGACCATGCCGGCCCCGCTGTCGCTGTCGATCCAGATCACCGGCCTCACCAACACCGGCGCGGCGAACACGTACACCTCCACGATCACCACCTACGACAACGCCACCGCGGTGGACGGCGGCACCGCGACCTTCGCCTTTACCGGATCGGCGTTCACCAAGCCGGGCTGGTCCGTCTCATCGGCGACCCTGGGCGCGACCGGCACCAGCTATACCTATACGTTCACCCCCTCGGCCACGCTGACGGCGCTCTCGGTCACGATGAGCGTCCCGCCGGGAACGACCGGCACCCCCACCATCGGCACCGTGTCGCCACCCGGTATCGGTCTGCTGAGCGGAGTGTCGCTATCCGGCAACACGCTGACCCTGACCAGCCTGGGGCTGGCGCTCACGCTCGGGTCGGCCGTGTCAATTCAGGTCAACGGGCTGACCAACACGTCCACGGCCGGCAACTACGTGCCCGAGATCGCGGCGTTCGGGCTGCTCGGCAACCAGTCCGCGATCGCGCCCGCAGTGAGCTTCCCCGGCTACCTGGCGGTCGGCGCGCCCGCCACGCTGTCCTGGGCAGGTACGCTGACCGGCCGTAACCAGACCCTGGTGGACGGCAACGCCAGCGACCAGCAGGTCACGGTCAACGACCAGACCAACACCGGCAACGGCTGGCACGTCACGGTCGCGGCGACGAGCTTCACCAACGGCAGCGGGTACTCGCTGCCCGCGGCCGGCGTGCTCACGGTCACCGGCAGCGTGACGAACTCGGGGTTGTCGGTGGGCCCGACCGCGGCCTGCGCGGGGTCGGTGGTCTGCGCGCTGCCGAACAACTCGGCCGTCACCTACCCGGTCGCGATCACCACCGCCGCGACGTCGCCGGTCGCGCAGACGGTCTATGACGCGCGGGCGTACACCGGGGTCGGCCCGGTCTCCCTCGGCGGCTCTTCCGCCGCCAACCCGGTCGGCTGGTGGGTGGCCGTCCCCGCACTGGCCCAGTCGGGGACCTACTCCTCCACGGTGACCATAAGCATCGTGTCCGGCCCCTAGGGGCCGGGCCTTGTAGCGCAGTTTCCCGTGTTTGACGACATTAACGAACCGGAAGGGGCTCCGTTCATGCGCAGAGGGGTGCGCCAGGCCATCACGGCCTTGCTGGCCGTCGCGGGGATCTTCACGGCGGGACCGGCCGCGGCCGCCGTCGCCGTCGGACCGGGGCCGGCCCAGTTCAGCCTGGCGCCCGCGCCGTCGCCGGACGGCCAGCAGCGGGGTTACTTCATGCTGACGGTCGCGCCCGCCAAGTCCGTGACCGACGTCATCGTGTTCATCAACAACAGCGCCGCGACGGAGCGACTGCGGGTCGGCGTGACCGAGGGCATCACCGCGCTGAACTCGGGGAGCGCCTACAGCGCGCTCGGCGTCGACTGCACCGGGGCGGCCTGCTGGGTCACCGGCCTGCCGAAGAACGTCACGCTGCCTGCGCACACTCAGGAGTCGGTGCGGTTCCTGGTCAGCGTCCCGGCCGGCACCGGGCCCGCCCAGTACCTGGCGGGCATTACCGCCAGCCCCGAGACCGCCCAGCCCGCGCCGGTCAAGTCCAACGGGCGGACGGACACCAGGGTGATCATCGTCTCCCGGGTGATCATCGGCGTCGCGGTGACGGTTGGCAAGCTCAGCGCCCTGCCCGTCCGGACCAAGATCACCGGGGTGACCGCGAGCTGGATCGACGGCCTGATCCGGCTCAACGCCGAGGTAACGAACACCGGCAAGCGGTTCACCAACGGTGCAGGCACCCTCACCTGCGCTCTCGACGGCGCCACCCGCACCTACCGGCTCTCCATGGATACCGTGCTGCCCGGCCAGCACGCGCTGCTCGCGGTTAACGGCTTCGGCATGCACTCCGGCACTTGGAGCTGCACGGTCCGCATTTCCGCCACCGACGACACCAGCGCCACCTGGACCGGGAACGTGACCGTGCCGGCCACGGTGGCCTCCGCCACCAAGCGGATCGGGAACGATGACTATGTGGCCCCGTCCGCCCCGAGCATTCCGATCTGGGCGATCATCTTGATGATCCTCGGCGGATTCATCCTGTTCAGCATCTGGGCCCTTATCCTCCGCCGGAACCACGACAGGAACCTCGGCAAGCCCACTGGCACCTGAGGTATCGCCTCGGCCCGGCTAGGCTGTCCGGCCAGGAAAGACAGTGGATCGTTGTGTGCATCCGCGTTCCGCGTGTACACAACGATCCATCATCGTCGCGGCACCCGTTACACGACCGGGTTGTACCAGGTTTCGTCGGCCGGGATCAGGGACGTCGCGTCCGGGCCCCAGGAGCCGCGCTCGTACGGCACCAGCGGGCCGACCTCACCGAGGATCGGGTCGACCACCCGCCAGGCGGCGTCGACCGTGTCCTGCTGGGCGAACAGCCAGCGCTCGCCGCTCAGAGCCGCGCCGATCAGCCGGTCGTAGGGACGCATGTCGGCGCCGGGGTGCTGGTTGAACGTGAGCTCCTGGACCTCGGGCGCCCAGCTGCCGCCCGGCTGCTTGCCGACCAGCGTGAGCACTGCCTGGCTCTCCGGCCAGACGCGGAACCTGAGCGCGTTGGAGGTGAGCACGTGGCCCAGCTCGAACACGTCCCGCGGCGGGCGCTTGAAGTCGATGAACACGTCGGTCGCGGTGACCGCCATGCACTTGCCCGCCCGGATCGCGATCGGCACGCCGTCCCAGCGCCAGGTGTCGGCCGCCAGCCGAACGCCCGCGAAGGTCTCCGTCTTCGACCCGGCCGGGACCCCGTCGACCTGCAGGTACCCGTCATACTGGCCCTTGACAACGTCGGCGGCCGTCAGCGGCCGCAGCGCGCCGATCAGCCGGGCCTTGGACGAGATCCACGAATCGATTCCCGAGCCGTCCGGCGGGTCGGCCAGCACGGTCGCGAGCACCTGGAGCATGTGGTTCTGGATGACGTCCTTGATCGCGCCGGTCTTGTCGTAGAAGCTGCCCCGGTCGGCGACGTCGAACGCCTCGGCCATCGTGATCTGGATCGAGCGCACGTAGTTCCGGTTGAGCAGGGGTTCGATGATCGAGTTGGCGAACCGGGCGAACATCAGCGACTCGACCGGGTCGAGGCCGAGCCAGTGGTCCACCCGGTAGACCGAGTCCTCGGGGAAGTACTTGTGCATGGTGTCGTTCAGCGCCAGCGCGCTCGCGAGGTCGTAGCCGAACGGCTTCTCGACCATGACCCTTGACGAGGCCGCCAGCCCGACCCCGGAGATCCCCTCCGCGATCCGCCCGAACAGCGACGGCGGGACCTCAAGGTAGAAGAGGATCTTCTTCGCGTCGCCCAGTTCGTTTTTCATCCACTCGTATGTCTGCGGGTCGTCTAGGTCCCCGTCGACGTACTTCAGCTGGTTGAGCATCTTGACCGCGGCGGGCGCGGTCGGGTCCATCTTGTTCAGCATCAGGGAGGAGGCGGCGTAATTACGGAACTGCTCTACGCCCCAGCCGCTCTTGGCGACCCCGAGGACGGGCACGTCGAGGACGCTGCGCTCGACCAGGCCCACGAGCGCGGGGAACGTCTCCAGCTTGGCCAGGTCCCCGGTAGCCCCGAATATCACCAGCGCGTCGACTTGATCAGCACTCATAGTCACATCCTGCCAGTGCGTTTTCCCCGCCAACACGGCGGCTCGCCCTACGGCGTATGAACTTTCGCCGGTTGGCTCTTCCTGGTGATGAGGAGCTGGCTGACCAGGCCGCCGAGGCAGAGGGTGCCGATCAGGATGCCCGCGACGGTTGCCGCGCCCTGGCCGCCGAGACCGGCCAGCGGGGAGAGCAGCGCGCCGAGCAGGAACGGCAGCGCGCCGAGCCAGGCCGACGCGGTGCCGGCGATCGCGCCCTGGTGGGCGAGCGCGACCGCGGTCGCGTTGGGGCGCATCATGCCGAACGAGGCGACGAACACGAAGAGCGGGACCAGCAGCGCCCCCAGCGGCGGGTGCCCGGTCAGGGCCGCCGCGAGGAAGCCGCCGCCGCCGACGGCCATCGCCAGCAGCGAGATGCGGACCACGCGCGTCACCGGGAGCCGCTTGACCAGCCGCGCCCCGAGCTGCGACATCGACGTCAGGCCGATCGCGTTGATCGTGAAGAACAGGCTGAACAGCTGCGGCGACTGGTGATAGGCGTCCTCGACGATGAACGGCAGGGCCGAGATGTAGGTGATCAGCGCTGCGTTCCCGAGCGCGACCGCCGCCGCGTTGCCGGCGTACTGGCGGTCCCTGGTCAGCGTCCGCGAGTCCGTCGCCAGCCGGCGCAGCCGCGATCGCGTGCGCCGCTCCGGCGGCAGCGTCTCCGGCAGGAACCAGCTCGCCGCCAGCAGCACCAGTCCGATCGCGGCGAGCACGCCGAACACCCCGCGCCAGCTGGTGAACCGGAGCACCTGCCCGCCGATCACCGGGGCGAGCACCGGAGCGAGCCCGAAGACCAGCATCAGCGACCCGAGCACGCGCGCGAGCTCGCCGCCCGCGTACAGATCACGGACGATCGCGAGCGACAGCACCACGCCGGTGGCCCCGGCCATGCCCTGCAGGAAGCGGAAGGCGATCAGCGCGCCGATGTCGGGCGCGGCCGCGCACGCGACCGACAGCGCGGCGAAGGCGGCGACGCCGGCCAGCAGCGGCTTCTTCCTGCCCAGCCCGTCGCTGAGCGGGCCGGCCACCAGCTGCCCGACCGCGAGCCCGGCCAGGCAGCCCGAGAGCGTGAGCTGCACCAGCGTCTGGGACGCGTGCAGGTTCGCCGCGATCGTGGGAGTCGACGGCAGGTACATGTCCATCGACAGCGGCCCGAACGCGGAGAGCGCGCCGAGCAGCGCGAGCATCCCCAGGCGACGCCTGGGCTTCCCGATCGGCGCGGCCAGCGCGACCGCCTGGCCAGCGGTCGAACCCTCAAAAGTTTCCATCGCTAAGGATGTTAGGCCCGGTCAGCGCGCGCGGTAATGTGCCCGTCATCAGGTTGCACCCCGAATTGGCTGTCTGCGTCAATTCTGCCGCGTCCCACCAGTCTTCTACGACCCGGCTCAATGCCCGGCTAGGAGGCGGGAGTCGGCTTGGAGCCGGCCAGCAGGATGCGGTGCATCACGCGGCGCTGGCCCTGGTAGTCGTTGACCGCGAAGTGCCAGGTCTGCCGGTTGTCCCACATCGCGATCGACCCGGGGGCCCAGCGGAACCTGGCGGTGAACTCCGGGCGAATGCCGAACGCGAACAGGTAGCTAAGGAGCGGCAGCGACTCGCGCCGGGTCCAGCCGTCGAACCTGGTGGTGAACTCCGGGTTCACGTACAGCACGCGACGCCCGGTCTCGGGGATCAGCCGCACCACCGGGTGGACCGGGCCCTCGGCCGCGTCGTACTCGGCGATCGACGGCTCCGGCGGGTCGGTCTGCGCGTAGCTATAGCCGAGCTTGCGGACGTTCGCGTGGATCGCGCCGAGCCCGAGCAGCGTCGCCTGGAGCCCGGCCGAGAGCGCCTCGAACGTCGGCCCCATCGCCGCCCACTGGGTGTCGCCGCCCCACGGCGGCACCTCCTGGCAGAACAGCATGGTGGCCTTGGGCGGCTCGTCGAAGCAGGTCATGTCCGTGTGCCAGCCCTCGCCGATCGCCTTGGTCTGCTCGGGCTCCTTGCGCAGCTCCTGCCGGACCCTGATCTCGCCCAGCCTCGACGCGAACGCGTCCCGCTGTTCGGCGTTCAGATGCTGGTCGCGCAGGAAGATGACCCCGTGCTCGGCCCAGGCGCGCAGGATCGCCTGATAGGTCTCGTCCGGGTACTGCCTGGTCAGGTCCAGACCGCGGACCTCCGCGCCGATCAGCCCGCCGGACTTGCGCACCTCGGGCACCGTCACCGTCTCCATGTGGTCATCATCGGCCAGGACCGGCGTCGGCGGTAAGCGGGAATTGCCACAGGGCGGTGGCGGCCGAACCCTCGGCTGAGCACAAACGTCAACGCGGCTGGCCGGCCGGCTTCCGGCTGCCTCGGCCCGCCGGGTTCACCCGAGTTACCCATGTTATTTGTGCGGCGCAAATGGGTGCTATTGATGCTTTTTGTGCGAGATGTGGTACCCGTGTTGTGAAATTAACGGTAACGCTTTAGAAGTATTGGGGAAAGCAGGTATTGCATTGGCGGCCACTTGCTCTACCATTTGGCGCACGACCGTGGCTATGCCGGGTAGCGCGGCCGAACGGGGAAGAATCAAAAGTAGCTCCCACGGGAGACTTGCGGAGGTTAATGCAATGAACTGCCCTCAATGCCAGACCGCGAACGGCCCGGGGTCGGCCTTCTGCGGTAACTGCGGCGCCCAGATGACGGTGACGCAGCCCACGGTGGCGCAGCCCGCCGCGGCTGCTGGCTACCCTCCGCCGCAGGGGGAGGGCGCGCCGCTCGGCTACGGCGCCTCCAGCGCGCCGACGGGTTACGACGGCCCCCAGGGCTACAGCGCCGCGGGCGGCTACAATTCCGGGCCGACGCAGCCGGGGTACCCGCAGGGGAGTTCCGGGCCGACGCAGCCCGGCTACCCGCAGGGGCAGTACCAGCCTGGGACTGGCGGCGGGCCGCGGGCGCCGCGCTCGTCCAACGTGCCGCCCGTCAACTTTGACCACACCCGGCTGACCAAGGTCGACAAGATCGTGGCAGGCGGCACGTTGATCACGATGATCTCGATCTGGCTGCCGTGGTTCTCGATCTCCTGGGGAGGCAGCACCTTCCAGGTCGCCGGGAGCGCGAGCATCAGCGGGACGACCGGGCACGGCTGGCTCTGGCTTGAGTTCTTCGTCGCCGTCGCGCTGCTCGCCTACCTCGCGTCCCGCGCGGCCTGGGACCGGCCGCCGTTCACCATGCCGGTCGCGCACGCGCCGCTGCTGATCGCCGGGACGTCCCTGCAGTTGCTGCTGGTGCTGATCGCGTTCATCGACATCCCCTACGGGAGCGACGGGGTGGGCTGGGCCTGGGGAGCCTTCGTCGCCCTGCTGGCCGCGCTGGCGGCGGCCGGCCCGGTCGTCGTGCCCGCGGTCCGTTCCTACCTCGACAGCCGCAAGGCCGCGGGCGGCCCCCGCTCTTACTAGGCAATTACGCCTCGCGCAGTCCGATAGGCGCGCGGGGAGCGACCAGTCAACAGGCGCTCCCCGCGCGCTTTTGCGTTTACGCCGGCCCGATTGGCCGCGGCCGCGTCTCGTCCGATCGCGAATTGCCGAATAGAGCCTAGTTCGACGGGTATCTACGCAGCCTGACTGCCGAGGAGGGGATCGGGCGATTTCGCGGATTCTGTCGAGTACTCGGACGGCCGCCTTTTACGTGGCTGTATTTGTCATCGTGACGCTTGGGGCGATCTGGCTGGCGCTGCGGGTAACTCCGCTGCAGACGGTGTCGGCGACCGGGCAGACCGCCCAGGTCGGCGCGACGCTGCCGAACGCCAGCCTCCGCGGGCCGGGCGAGCTCGACCTGTTCGGCCAGGTGATGGCGACGAAACCGCAGTTCGCGGGCGTGATCAGGCCCAAGCTGGCGCTCGAGCACATCACCATCGACCCGCAGGTCGTGCAGATGCTGCGGGCCCAAGGGCCGGCCCGGGTCGAGCTGACGCTCAGCCAGCAGCTGGCGGCGGGCTGGGAGCGGTATTTCGTCTGGGAGACGCTGATCGCCATCGGGTTCGCGGTGATCCCGCTGGTCGCGGTGGCCGCGGTGCGCAGGCGGCCCGCGCTATGGAAGATGCTGGCGGGCGGCGTCGCGGTGGTCTGCCTGGTCAACGTGGGCGGGATCGCGCTGACCGCCGCCAGCACGCCGAGGGTGCTGCGCAGCGTCAAGACGCTCGACGACCTCGTGGGCGCGGACCCGCTGGCCGAGCCCGCGCCGATTGGCGGGCCGCAGCCGGGTGTTCAGGCGGTGGTCATCGGCGACTCGACCGCCGCGGGCTGGGGCCTGCCCTGGGAGTCGAACCCGAGCCCGGAAGATGAGGCGTGCGGCCGTTCCCCCGAGTCCTACGCGGCCGACCTGGCCGCCGCCAATCAGTGGAACGTGCTCAACCTCGCCTGCGGCAGCGCGACGATCCAGAACGGCCTGATCGGGCCCGAGGTGCTGTACAACGGCGAGATCGCACCGCCGCAGCTGCCCCGGGCCGAGGCGGCCACCAAGGCGAAGGTGATCATCGTGAGCGTCGGCGCCGACGACCTCTCGTGGTCGGTGCTGACCCAGCTCTGCGCGGCCTCGACCGTCTGCGACGACAAGGTGTCGACCGCCTACTTCGACCAGCTCCTCGACACGTTCACCAGGAACTACTACGAGTTGCTGAGCGACCTTGACCGGCTTCCCGCGCACCCGGCGGTGCTGGTGAACCAGTACTACCTGCCGTTCGGGGCCGACGTCGGGTGCCTTCGGCAGTACGGGATCACCCAGGCGAAGGCGGGGGTGCTGCTGGCCAGGCTCGGCCGGCTGA
>Ga0302314_10006645_pt1 | contig 20905 bp, 16 predicted proteins | sample III_Palsa_N2_3_FD_200533 | JGI IMG/M metagenome (GOLD analysis project Ga0302314, IMG submission 200533) | Peat permafrost microbial communities from Stordalen Mire near Abisko, Sweden - III_Palsa_N2_3 | ecosystem: Environmental > Terrestrial > Soil > Palsa > Peat permafrost | place: Sweden... | reverse complement strand
TAGGTCGAGGGCACTGTGGTCGGAGTGATCACGATCGGGGCGGGCAGCGGGTTGCCGTTGCTCAGCGTGACCACGCTCGGGTCCTCGATCTCGGTGACCGAGAGGTTCGAGGTGGTGGCGTCGGTGTCGCCGCTGGCCAGCGGGTAGTACTGGGCCACCTTGCCGGACACCAGGACCGAGTCGCCGACGGAGACCGTGGGCGCCGAGTCGGTGTAGACGAAGATCGCCTCGCTGGTGGCGGGGTCGCTGTCCGGGGTCGGGTCCTGGATCCAGTACCCGTCCGAGCCGCTGGTGCGCACGCCGGTGACGATGCCGGGGACGTTGGTGACGGCCTGGCCGTTGTAGGGCGAGATCCAGGTGTCGCCCTGGATGTCGTGGATCCGCAGCGGGCCGGGGCCGGGCGGCGTGGCGGAGGCGCCGGAGTTGACCGGGGTCGGCGTGCCGGCGGTGAAGTCGACGCCGTTCTGGCCGCTGTTCGCGCCGTTCGCACCGCGCGAGTCAGAGGTCGTGTTCGACAGCAGCGGCGCGTCCGCGGTGCCCTGGAAGACGGCTGCGGTACCGTAGCCGACCAGGTCCTGGATGGTCGTGTCGGCGGCGCAGTCCGCAGCGTCCTTACAGGTCAGCGCAGTCTGAGTGTTGACCAGGGCGACGGTGCCGGAGGTGCTGCTCATGTTGATCGCGCCGGTGACGTCCGGGGTGGGCAGGTTCACCGTGCCGGCGGCTCCAGCCGCCTCCCCGATCAGGATGTACCCGCCGGGAGCGATCGTCCCGGTCAAGTTCGTGACCTGCCAGGTGCTGGTCGCGGTCGGCGCGGCCGAGATGTACTGCACGGACCACGAGCCGAGCGAGACGGCCGTCGTCCCGGAGTTGTAGAGGTCGATGAAGTCGTTCTTCAGCGTGGCACCCGAGTTGCCACCGCCGCCGTACACCTGGTCGATGACGACGTTGGGCGAAACGGTCGCTTCCGCTCCGGGTACCACCAGTAACGCCGCGACGACGGCGACGGCAGCGGCGCCGACCGTGAACACGTGGGGTCTGGACACGATTCTCCTTCAGTGTGGGTATGCACTGATTCACATCGTCGACGACCCCTGTGAACTGTCAACAACCATTGGGCGTACGCCGGACGTTCCCGGGCTGTCGCCCAGTGCGCCCCTTGCGCCCCACACGGCGCTGATCTTCACTCGCAGGTGTAGGTGAAACTGGTGGACGCACTGACCGCGTTCGGGGAGAGCACGTCGAGCGTCGCAGTGGCGTGGATGTTGCCGTCGCCGCTGAAGGTCCACAGCAGCGCGACGTTGACTTGGTGAGTGCCCTTGGCGAAACGCTGCTGGAGCACGGCCGATTGCGTGCCGTCGCTGCGCTGCCACTGGTACGAGACCGTGCCCGCTTCGCCGTTGGTCTGCAGGGTGCCGGTGATGGTCGCGGTGTCGCCGCAGCCGATCGTGGTCGACTGGGCGCGCGCCTGCGCGCCGGTCACCGCGATCGGATGCCCGAAGCGCATCCAGGCGAGGATGGCCAGGACCACGATCAGCACGATGATCGGGAGCAGCCAGCCGCGCAGGAGCCAGCGCCGGCGTCGAGGCTCGGCCTCAGGCGCCACATCGCCGCGCCAGATCGCCCCGGCCTGGCCGGTACTGGACACCGACGGCACGGGCACGCCCGGACCGAAATGCAGATATTCCCCCGGGCTGAGTTCCCGGAGCGGCTCCGCGCCTTCATCCGGCACAGGTGCGTAGGGAGCCCAGACAACCGCCGGTCCGACCGCGACCGTGGGCGCTAGCGGACCGCCGAGCACGGTGGCGATGTGCGCTTGCTCCGGCGATGGAGCGGGCTCTTGAGCCTGCACCGGCCTCGCGATCGGGAGAGCCATGGTCTGGTCGAGTGGCGCAGGATCGAGCACGGTCTGATCGACTGCCACCTGCGCGAGGGGCTTCGGCGCCCGCAACGGCGTCTGCTGCGTTGCTTCCAGGTCGACGGTCAGAGCAGGTTCGCTCCGCTCGATCGTCACAGTCTCGTCGAGGTGATTGCCGTCTCTAGGGTCGTTATTCATTGGTCCTCGTAAGGGCATGCTGCAATGACATCGTGGGAATCCTGGCCAGAAGTCGCGACAGGATCCGTCGATACAGTCAAATCCCAGAAATAATCAGTGCCGGGGTCCGGAAAGTTTCCTACGTAAGTCGCGGAGAAATTGTTCTTGCCACTAGGCACGGTAATTGTCTGGAGAGGGAGGTAGGTTGCGTCACGCGTGGTCTTCGTTGGGCCGTAGTACCACTGCAGCATCAGTTTTCCACCAGCCGCCCCGTTGGTCTGCACATCAACGGTCGCCTCAAGGGCTCCAGTTGTGTTCGGATCGCAGGCAAAGTAAGTAATGGCCACCGAATTCACCACCAACGCCGGCGGAGTCGTCGGCGGCACGGTAGTGGGGGTGGTGGCTGGTGCCGTAGTAGGCGGAGGAGTCGGTTTATGCGTCGGCGCCGAACTCGTCGCTTCGCCCGAGGCCGACGGTGTGGGCGTCGGCGTCGCGGTGGCCGTTGGAGTAGCTGTGGGCGTCGCAGTCGCGGTAGCCGTGGCGGATCCGGCGCCCAGAGTCGGCGGGCCGCCTGTTATCGACGACGTAGCCCCACTCGTCGCACCCGACGCATCCGCAGCCGGCGATGGCGCAGGCAAGTGCGCTGCGACCGCTGCACCGGCAATTATCAGAACAGCAGTGACGGCGGCCGCCACCTGCGTCGCCCGCTTGCCGCGCGCTCGACCCCGGCGCATCCGGACGTTCCCCGGCCCCGGAGTACTCGACCCGAGGACCGTGGTCGCCAGCGCGGTCGCGCCGGAAGGCGTGGTCAGCGGCGCCCTGAGCAACAGCAACGGGAGCATGGCGATCATCGCGGCCAGCTTCCGCTGCCCGCGCTCCTCCCAGTCCTCGCCGTAGCCGGCCCGCGCCGCGAGCTCCAGTTCGTCCACGAAGTCGGCGGCGCTGGCCGGCCGCTCCTCGGGCGCCTTGGCCAGACCGGCCCGGATCAGCGGACGGACCGGTTCCGGCGCCAGCTCGTCCGGGATCGGCGCCTTGCTGTGCTGCATCATCAGCTCCAGCACCGTCGTACCCTGATAAGGCTTGGCGCCGGTGATGCACTCGAAGAAGGTCGCGGTGGCCGCGTAGACATCTGTTGCAGGCGTGGCCGGCCGGCCGGCGAACTGCTCAGGCGCCATGTACAGCGGCGTGCCGGTGGCGGACGCGGGTGCGCCCGACCGGGTCGCGATACCGAAGTCCACCAACTTCGACAGACCCTGCTCGGTCACCATGACGTTGTCCGGTTTGTAATCCCGGTGCACGACACCGGCCGCGTGCGCGGCGGCCAGGCCCAGCAGCGATCCCTTCAACACCACCAGCGCGGCTTCTGGGCTCGTCGCCCCCTCCTCGCGCAGCAACACGCGCAGGGCCATGCCCTCCACGAGTTCCATCACGATCGCCGCGCCGTGCGAGCTCTCGACGTACTCGTAGAGCCGGGTCACATGTGGCGACTCCAACTCGGCGAGCAGCCGCGCTTCTTCCCGGTACGCGGTCCGGAAGTCCGGCGCCGAATCCAGTGTGCGCTCAAGATATTTGATGGCGACGGCCATGCCGGTCGCCTCGTGGTAAGCGAGCACCACACGCCCGCTCGCACCGGAGCCGAGCTCACGCTCGTGCCGATATCCGGGCACCACCCAATCGGCCGGGGTGCCGCCGGCCATGACACCTGTGTCCATCTAGTTCCCGCCCCCAAGCGGCCAGTGCTGTCGCGCATTGCCACGCGCACCATAACACTCGCCGACTGTCTATGCGATGGACCGGGTGTTACGTTTGGTCAGCGTGATCTCCGCCACCGCGGACGGGTGGCCCGGCCTTGCGCCCCCGTCTTGAAAAACGGATCGACCACGAAGCTGACCAGCCCGACGGCCGAGCCGAGCAACATGCCCAAGCCTGCGCTCACGACGCCCAGCAGTGGGCCGATCACGATGCCGGCGACCATGGCCGCGATCCCGACGCCGATCACGATCGCGCGCCTGCGCCTGCGGAAGATGTCGAGCGCGTAGCGGCGGAGCCTGGCCGGCACACGGGTGTAGCCCCACCACACTGTCCCGGCCCACATCGCCAGGATCCCGACGGCCAGGGTCTGGTCCGCCAGGCCGCCGAGGTTCGAGCGGGCGCGTTCGGCCAGGAACAGCGTCAGCAGCATCACGATCCGGAGGTTGATCAGCAGGTCGATAACCACGACGTCGATGTTGCCCCGGGCCAGGTCGAACCGCGGGTCGGTCGCCAGCGCGGCGCCGAAGCCGTCGATCGCGGCGCCGAACTTGTTGGCCCGGTGGTCGAGCACGGCCAGGTTGTTGCGGGCGTCCGGGTTGTCCGGGGAGAGTTTCAGGACGGTGGTGAAGGCATCCCTGGCTTGGCCTTCGTGCCCGGTGCGCATCGCCGCGAGGCCGACGGCGAGGTGCATGCCCGGTTCCTCGGGTGCCAGGGTGACCCCGTTCACCGCGGCCTGCAGGGCTTTCTCCGGGTGCTGCTTGAGCAGCGCGTTGGCCAGCGCCTGGTGCGCCCGCCACTCGTGCGGGGCCAGCCGGACCGCGTCGCGGGCGTACCCGACCGCCTCTTCGTACATCCCGGATTTGGTGAAGGCGACCGATGCGAGCCGGTACCCGTGCTCGCTGTCCGGGGCGAGCGCGATCGCGCGCACGGCCGCCATCCGGGCCTTCGGGTCTTTGAGCTGTAACAGGGCACGTACCATGACCCGCTGCGCCGTGGCGTTGTCCGGTTCGGCGGCGAGGACCAGTGCGATCTGGCTTTTGGCCTCCTGCGGGCGGCGCAGATCCAGCAACTGCTCCGCCCTGGCGATGCCGATCGCCTGTTCTCTGTTCACCCGCGCATCCGAAGCATGGGACTTCCCCTTCGACGAGGCAATATAGGTGAGATTACTCGCCTTCCCACCCCAAGCACATTCGCGCTATTGCCCTATCGACGCTGAGGAGGGTGTGGTGGCAAACACGTTGCCCACCACACCCTCTGTGCTCACCTAATAACAGTGCCTGCTAACTGGCAGTGGCTCACGACTTACCAGGAGTGCTACTCGTCTCGGTGAACGCCCACTTGTCAGCCGAAGTGGCCGCGGTGCAGTTCGGGGACGACAGCTTCACCTTGGCGGAGCTACCCGATCCGCTGGTCACGAGGCACTTGTTCGATACCGTATTCGATATCGTGCCGTTGGGGTTCACCTCCCACTGTTCCAGCGGACCGCCCGAGCAGGAGGACATCTCGAAGGTCGAACCGGAGGTGTTGAGGCAGTCCTTGTTCAGGATGAAGAACGACCCGTTGAAGTCGAACAACTCCGCCGCCGCGGTGGTGCTGCACGCGGCGAGCCCGACGCTGGTGCCCGAGGTGCTCAGACAGGTCTTCGTCGCATCATTCTTATAGATACCGGTCTGGGTGGACGCTATCGCGCCACCGAAGCAGCCGCCCGTGGTCGGGTCGAAGATCGGCTGGGAGCTGACCGTCTCGGTACTCGGCGGGTTGATGATGAAGTTCGTGTCCAGCGGCGCTCCGCTGGAGGTGCCCAGGGTCAGCGCGTCCTCACAGTCGAGGGCGTCCATCTCGTTGCCGCCCTTGCCGCCGGTCCACAGGTCGAAGTGCCACATCTTGGGACCGCCGTCGGGACCGACTCCGGACCAGTCCTGGTCGCACTCGGTGCAGTCGTCGCCCATGACGAAGTACTTCTGGACAGTCGGGTAGTAGACGATGGTGCCGACTGCGATCTCTGACTTGTCGGACGCGAAGGTGATCGGGTCCGCATAGGTGCCGGTGCCGCCCGCGTGGCCGGAGCCGTATGCGGTCGCGTCACCGGGGGGTGTGTTGTCGTACCAGCCGTAGTAGGTGGCCCACACTGCCTGTGTCTTGGCCGTCGCCGGAGTCTTGGCCTTTGCGGGCGCCGGAGCCGCCATGGCGGTACCGACGATGCCCATCGAAATGGCCAGACACGCGGCCACGGCAGTGGCGATCATGGTGCGTAGTTTCATGCGGCCTCCACAGGGCGCCGAATTCCGTTGCTGTTATGAAGAAGATGGGGCCCGCGCCACTTTTAGTCAATGTTCTTTACCAAAATGGGCGCCGGAGCTGACCAAAACCGCTCCACCCAGTGATCGGCCACACGAACCCCCAGCGTGCGACCGGTTTCCCGGCACTGACGCAACGCCAAATGCTCTTGACCCATCCCTTGCACAGCATCGCCGGCCCGAACTTGGTCAAGGATCCACCCCGGTTTGGTCCGATGTCTTGACGCCCGCCCCGCTTATGGTTAGACATCTTAACTAACTATCGTTCTCGCGTGCCGCCCCGCCCAAGGAGATCCGATGTTCGTTAGAAAGGTAAGACCCCGCCTCGTGGTCCCGCTCTTGGCTGTCATCGCGCTGATGAGCGCGAACATCCAGGCCGACGCCAGCGAGCCGAACAGGCCCCTGACTTCACAGAGCTACTCCCCCGCTCCCACCGCCGACACCGCTGCCACGAGCCCGCAGTCGGCCTCGGCCACCGAGGCCGATTCGGCACACGTTCAGCCGCAGCCGCAGTACGCCGTACCCGGCACACCCCTCGGCTCCTCCGGTTGGCAGGTACTGACCAGCAAGACCGCCACCCAGGGCGGCGCGGCGATCTCCGCCCCCGGATTCAACACCACCGGCTGGTTGAAAGTCGCCAACGACGACGGCGGAGCACCCGGCACCGAGATCGAGGCGCTGCTGCAGAACGGCAGCTGCCCGGACGTCTACTACTCGACCAACATGAAGACTTGCTTCGGCAGCATGACCACGATCGGGGCGGACACGGTCGCCCAGTTCGACGTGCCCTGGTGGTACCGCACGAACTTCACCGAGACCCTGGCCTCCGGGCAGTACGCCAGCCTGATCGTCAACGGGATCGTGGGCCAGGCCGACGTGTGGTTGAACGGCAAGGAGGTAGCGACTCAGTCCACTGTCGAGGGTGACTTCACCCGGTACACCTTCAACGTCACCGGCGACCTCGTGGCCGGGGCCAACAGCATCGCGCTGGAGGTCTACCCGAACGACCCGAACACGATGCTCACCCTGGACGACGTGGACTGGAGCCAGATCCCGCCGGACAACAACACCGGCATCCAGTTCCCGATCCAACTCGAAGTGTCCAACGACCTGAGCAACGCCGACACCCACGTGGTGGAGGCCAACACCGCGAACCTGAGCAGCTCGGCGCTGACGGTCAAGACCAACGTCACCAACAACACCGCCTCGTCCCAGACCGGCGTGGTCTCCGCGACAGTGGCCGCCCCGGCCGGCGGCGCGGCGCCGATCACGGTGTCCCAGTCCGTGACGGTCGCGGCGAACAGCACCCAGACGGTCTCCTTCACGCCGTCGGCCTTCCCGACCCTGACGATCAAGAACCCGCAGGTGTGGTGGCCCTATCAGATGGGCGCCCAACCGCTCTACACCCTGACCAGCTCGGTCTCCCAGGGCAGCACAGTCTCGACCTCCACCGCAGGCACCTTCGGCATCAGGAACGTGTCCTCCGGCCTGGTCGGCGCGGGACCAGTAGACGAGAACGGAGTACGTCAGTACTCGATCAACGGCGTGCCGTTCGTGGCCCGCGGCGGAGGCTTCACGGAGGACCTGTTCCTGCACTACTCCTCGGCGGCGGTCGCCAGCCAGATCGCGATCATGAAGAATATGGGCATCAACATGATCCGGCTGGAGGGCCACGTCTTCCCGGACGACTTCTACGAGCAGATGGACGAAGCCGGCATGATGATCGACTCCGGTTATCAGTGCTGTGACGCGTGGGGAAACGACATCAACAGCGGCGAACTGCTGACCGTGGCGACCAATTCGGCCCTGACCATCGCCCAGGACCAGGTCGACCACCCGAGCGTGGTGACCTTCAGCTGGAGCGACAACGCGCCGAGCGCCACCGACGCCAAGGACACCCTGGCCGCGTTCGCGCAAGCCGACTTCGACGTGCCGGTCGTCTCCTCGGCCGAGGAGAACACCGTCGCGCCGCTGGGCGACTCGGGCGAGAAGGAGGGCCCTTACGACTGGGTGCCGCCAAGCTACTGGTACGACACGACCCACACCCAGAGCGACGACAACCAGACCAACGCGGGCGGCTCGTGGGGCTTCGACAGCGAGGAGAGCGCCGGGGACACCATCCCGACCCTGGACTCGATCAACCGTTTCCTGTCCCCGACCGAGCAGGCCGATCTGTGGTCGTCCACCGGCAACACCTACAACCAGTACCACGCCAACTACGAGACCGGACACTCCCAGTACGAGTTCGGCACCCTGTACTGGTTCGACAAGGCCCTGGACGCCCGCTACGGCACCCCGACCAGCCTGGACCAGTACGTCGAAGAGGGCCAGGTCGCGAACTACGAGAACACCAGGGCGCAGTTCGAGGCCTTCATCGACCACTCCACCAACACCGACACCCCCTCGACCGGAACCATGTACTGGAAGGTGAACTCCTCCTGGCCGAGCCTGCTGTGGAACCTCTACAACGAGGACGGCGACCAGGCCGGCGCCTACTACGGCGCGAAGAAGGGCAATGAGACACTGCACGCGCTCTACGCCCAGGACAACGGCACCGTAGCGCTGGACAACCTCGGCTCGGCGACGCAGAGCAACCTGTCGGTGGAGTCGAAAGTCTACAACCTGGCCGGCACGGTGCTCAACGACCAGACCGCGAGCGGCATCACCCTGACCGGTCAGGAGGTCAAGAACGCCGTCCTGACCCCCACAGTCCCGGCCACGGTGACCTCGTCCTCCAAGGCGACGACCTACTTCGTCGAGCTGATCCTGCGCCAGGGCACGACGATCGTGGACCGCAACGACTACTGGGAGTCCACCTACCCGGACGTCATCAATTGGACCAAGACCCTCGACGGCCAGAACGCCGAGACGTACGCGGTCATGACCCAGTACGCCAACCTCAAGGGCCTGCAATCGCTTCCGGCCAGTACCATCACCGCGAGCGACATCACCACCACCAGCAAGCCCGGCCCGGACGGCGCCGACACGGTCACCGACGTGACGGTCACCAACACCTCGAAGACCGCGACGGTCGGCTTCTTCCTGCGCGCCGACCTGCGCCGGGGCAACGCCTCCGGCACCCCGCAGACCGGTGACAACGAGGTCTCCTCGGCCCTGTGGAACGACGACGACATCACCCTGTGGCCCGGCGAGTCCGAGACCCTGAGCGTCACCTACGACTCCTCAGACCTCGACGGCGCCACCCCGGTGATCAGCCTGTCCGGCTGGAACGCCGCCCTGCAGGACCTCGCGGCCCCGGCCCCGGCCGGTGCCGTCAAGACCACGACGTTCGTACCCGCCCTGGGACGCGTCCTGATCTGATCCACCGCCCGGCCCTGCGGGGCCGCCGGAGACCTTCGGGTTTCCGGCGGCCCCGCGCTCGTATCCCCTTGAAAGCCCTGCTGTCTATGTGTGAGTATCAGTGCCGTCTCACCAAGATCTCGGCGAAAGATGTTCCCATGGGCCTGAGCAGATTCACCAAACGGTCGACCGGGCCCGTTCCCGTTCCCGCCCGCACGGCACCGACTGCAACCCCCGGCGGCGCCCAGGGGCCGGCACGCCGAGCGTTGGCACTGGAGATCGAGGCGAGGAACCTGGCGACTGCGGGCAATCACGAGGAGGCGATAGAGCTTTTCCAGCAAGCCGCCGCCATTCTGCGACCCCAGCTGCGCGTGGATGCCATCGCCACCCAAGTTCTCGTCGCGACCCTGCTCGGCTTGGCCAGAAGTCTGTCCGAGACCGGTCGCACCAGGGAGGCGATAACCGCCGGCCAGGAGGCGACGCCGCTGGCGATCGAGTGGGCAGCCGGCACGGGGGTCCGTCCCGCGAAAGTTCTGCTCCTGCTGAACCTGCTTGTGCTCGCAAAGAACATCGACACGGTCGGCACCCCGGAGGAGAAACTCGAATTCAGCCTCGAAGCCATACGTCTTCTCCGCGAGTACGGCCCCGAAGGCTACGAGAAGGACCTTCTTCTTCTCACCGTGCTCACCCTCGCTGCGGGCAATCTGCACACACTCGGTCGCGCCGAGGAGGCCGAGCCCATCCTGCAACAGGCGATCGAGTGCGGCCTGGAACTCAAGTCGCGACTGAACGCTCCGCCTTCGACCGCCGTTCCAGGTGGCCGGGGCGGTCTCGCGGCCACCTTCAACAGCCTCGGCTCAGTCCTGTGCCGATTCAGTCGCCGCGAGGAAGCGTGCGAGTGGCAGGAACTGTCCATCGACCTGCGGCGAGCCATCGCGGCGAAGACACCCGACCGGGACGAGAGAGAACTGGCCGCAGCCCTCACCTGTTACGGCTGGAACCTCGAAGCACTCGACAGACCCGAGGAGATGGTCGCGGCCGGCCTGGAAGCAGTGCAGATCCTCCGCAGGAGCAAGGTCGGCACCCCTCAGGACGACGCAGTGTTGCGGGATGCCGTCAACCTCGCCGCCAACGGGCTGGCCAAGGTCGGCCGCACCGCGGAAGCGCTCACGTACCGACGAGAGTCAATAGACCTCCTGCGGGCCCCGGCAGCGCAGGATCCGGCTACGCACCAGCAGGTCCTCGCACGGTACCTCGCTGCGCTCGCCGCCCTGCACGGCAAACTCGACCAAGTCGAGGAAGCAGTCGAAGCCGGCCGGGAATGCAGATCACTGGTCCAAGACCCGACTCTGGTCGCAACGGCGAGCAGCTGCGCGAATATCTCCGACAACATCCATCATCTCTTCCACCACCTGCGCCGGCTCGACCGTGAGCGAGAGGCGATCGTCTGGCAGGAACTGGCCATCGAGCTGCAACGGACCGCGCTCGCACAAGAACCCGAACGCGAGACCGGCGTCTTGGCCAGGCGTCTCAACTGCCACGCGTGGACTCTCTTCGAACTCGACATGCCCCAGAACGCCCTGGCCCCGGCGCAGGAAGCCGTCGCCCTGTTGCGGGCAATCGGGCCCGCCGAGTCCGACGCCTCCCGGGAACGTCTGTCCGCGACCCTCGACACCCTGGCGAACGTTCTGGCCGCTCTCGGCCGTACCGAGGAAGCCATCCCACTCGCCCGGGAGGCCGCCGCGCTCATGCGCGCCATATCTCAACGGAACCCGAGCCGATACGAGACCAACATCAAGGCCCGCGAGCAGTTCCTGGCCAAGCTCGAAAGCGAGGAGTGATTCCCTTCCCCCGCCGCCGAAACCCAGCCCATCCGCGACTCGCACTCGGTTATACTCAGTGCACAGAAAGTCACGAGCGTGGTCTCGCGCATCTGATATCCAGACCGCCACAAGATTCAGTGCCTGATTTGTAGTAGTTTGATAAACAATGTCTTGTGATGTGGCTCACATATTCGAAAAATTCTCTCTTTCGGCCAATCCCTGCACTGGCGTGCGACGAAGTGCCCTCGAAACTGATTTTCAGGCAATCGTCCCGGCGCCGTCCGGCGAGCGCTCACCGTGAGAGGACCGAGGAAGTGGGATACCTTCCGCCTGCGTGGCCGATTCCCCCGGTGCGGAGCCGATGATGGCCGACGACAACTTCCGCCCCCGGGTCTCGCCCGCTCGCATCACGGCCCCGGCCGAGCCCTGGCCGGCGTCGCCATCGATGTCGGACACCGGTGACCTGGGCAACCTACTCGGCCCGTTCGACAAGGTCCGTCGTGCTCTGGACGCGCAGCGCGCAGCCGAGGACGAGCTCGAAGGCGATCACGAGCCCGAGCCGAAGCCCAAGCCGAAGCCCAAGCCCGGCATGACGTTCACGGCCGACGAAGCGAGAGTTCGCACCGCACCCACTCCCGTTGCGGCAACGCCGCCACCACCTCCACAGCCGACGGCGCCGATTCCCCCAATCAAGATCAGGGGCGGCAAGCGCCATAGCGGCCGTGGCCGGATCATCGCGGCAGTCGCCGTCGTGGGAGTGTTGGCGTTCTGCGCGGGCGTGGCCACCGTCGTAGGCACCCGAGGGCAGTCCGGCACGCCGAGCGCGAGCGATCCGACAGCGCCCTCCGTGGCCGCACCACCGATACCCTCCCCCACGCCGGACGCGATACGCGCGGTCGCCTGGGTCGACAGCGCCGTCGGCCCGACGCACGTGGTGGCCTGCGACGCGAGCGTGTGCGCGCTGCTCCACACGCACGGCTTCCCCACCTCGTCCCTAGTGGTCGCCTCCAGCCTGACCGGAGTCGAGCAGGCGGACACGGTCATCATGACGAGCGCACTGCGCGCCCAACTCGGCTCGGCGGCGGCCACCATCCTGGCCCCTGAGCCACTGGCCGTCTTCGGTTCCGGTGCCGGGCGGGTCGAGGTCGCGGCGGTCGCGCTCAACGGACCCGACGCCTACGCACAGAGCATGGCCACCGATCGCGCCAGTCGGCGGGCCGCGGGCAACGCTCTGCTGAGTAACACGCATCTGATCGTCGACGCCTCGGCTCGGTCGCTGCTGGCCGGTGGCCTCGTCGACACGCGAGTCTGCGCGCTGCTCGCGCTCCTCGCCGGGTCGCACACGATCACTCTCGCCGGGTTCGTACCCCTCGCACCCGGCGCCGGACCGGATGTGCCCAGCACCGGAGTCGTCATCGAAACCATCGATGGTGAAGCTGCGACCGGGTCGTCGACTGCGGCGACCTGGTTGTTGTCCACCGTTCAAGCACAACAAGATCCCTACCGCGCGATATCCGCAGCCCCTGGAGCCCTCAATGGCCAGCAGGGGCTGCGCGTCGTCTACTCCCAGCCTGGACCGTTCGGCCTGCTCTCGGGCATGACGTCGTAACCGTTCACCCAGCACGAAACCCACACAGCACAGCACCCATGCAGCACCAGCCAGCCCACCACTATCCATACTCAGCTGCCAGGAGAAGACCGGTGTTTCATAGATCTGCTCGAATAACCGCAAGCGCGCTCATCGCTGCGATAACCCTGCTCCCGGCCACGGCCGCGAGCGCTCAGGCCCAATCCTCCGGCTCCGGCACGGACGGCTGGGTGCGCTTGGCGCACCTGTCGCCGAACACCCCGCCGGTGGACGTGTATCTCTACCCCTTCGGCAATTCGACGGCGCAACTCGTCCTCAAGCACGTCGCCTACGGCACGGCCTCCCCCTACGAGTCACTCGCGCCCGGCCTCTACCTGGTCGCCATGCGCGCGGCCGGAGCGAGCGCGTCCACGACCCCGGTGATCAGCACCGAGGTGAACGTGGTGGCGGACCGGGCCTATACAGTGGCCGGCCTCGGACCCGCCTCCGCGCTGACCCTCGACGTGCTCAACGACGAACTCGACGCCCCTTCCGGCCGAGCCGGCGTACGCGTGATCGAGGCCTCGCTTGAGGCGCCCACCGTGACCATCACCGCGGGCACCGACGATATCGCCACGGACCTGCGGTTCCCCTCCGTCACCGGCTACCAGACGGTTGACCCGGGCAGTTGGACGGTGCGGGTCGCCACCCAGACCACCTCGGCAAGCAGCCGGGTCACCCTGGCCGAGGACAGCACCCACACCTTCGCAGTGCTCGATGGTACTGACGGCGCGCCCCGCCTGCTGGACCTCGGCGACGCGGTGGGTCTCACGGCCGTGCCCAAGGGCGGGGTGCAGACCGGTTTCGGCGGCACCGCCATCAAGACCGGATCAGGCGACGGCGGGCTCGCGACCGAGGCCGAGTGGGGCGCCCTGCTGGTACTCGGCGCCGGAGGCGCGCTGTTCGCGGCCGCGCGCCTGCGCCGGGGCTGAGCCGCGATGGGCAGGCATGCGCGGCCGCACATCCTGGGCCGGGCCGGCAAGGTGTCGCTGACCGCGCTCGGGGTGGCCGGAATCGGTGTGATGGTCACCTCCGGGCTCGGCCTCAAGGCCGACCTCGGCTCGACCGCCGCTCCGGCCGATAAGACGCAGGTCTCCACGAGCCTGCCCACCGGCGGACCGACCGTGCCCACAACCGCACCGTCGCCCGCGATAGTCCCAGCCGGAGCGAACGGTACGACGGCAACAACGGCGCTGTACCCGATCGCAGTGTCGATCCCGGCGGCCCATATCCAGGCCACGCTGCAGATGCTGTCGCTCAACTCATCCGGAGCGCTGAACCCACCGACCGACCTAACCCAGGCCGGCTGGTACACCGGAAGTTCGGTGCCGGGCCAACCCGGCCCCGCCGTGCTGGCCGGACATGTGGACTCCACGACCGGCCCGGCGGTGTTCTACCGGCTCGAATACCTCCGGGCAGGCGACACGATCACCGTCACCTTGAGCGACCAGAGCACGGTGCAGTTCGTGGTGACGGCGGTCGCCAGCTATCCGAAGGACGACTTCCCGACCACCAGCGTATACGGACCCGTACCCGATCCCGAGCTGCGGGTGATCACCTGCGGCGGCTCGTTCGCCAACGGCCACTACCTCAACAACATCGTCGTCTACGCGAAACTCGCAGACTCGCAGGCCTGAGACCGTCAGCATGAATTCACCGGCGGGAGGGACGCCGATGAGGTCAGCTGACGGTCAAAGTCCCCTGCATGTACTGATGGATTGAGCAGATGTAGGCGTACGCGCCCGCAGTGGTCGGGGCGGTAAAGGTCACGGTCTTGCCGGGCGCGACGTCACCGGTGTCGAACGCCTTGGCACCGGTGGCGGTAACGGTGTGAGTCGTGCTGTCTTCGTTCGTCACGGTCACCTTCGCACCCGGCTGGACGGTCAGACTCGCGGGATGGAACGCGAAGTTCTGGATGATGATCGTGTCCGGAGCAGCGGGCGCCGTGCTCGCGGCAGGCGCGGTGCTGCTTGACGAGGGCGACGAAGAGGACGAGGACGAGCACCCAGCCGGCAGGAACGCCGCACTCGCCAGGGCCAGGACAACAACCGGTCGACGCAAGTCAGCCGTTCTCATACGAATGCTCCGTTCACGGATCGGGGTAGGGCGGATCGAGAAGGTAGGACTGATCGAGTCGGCGCCGACTCGGGAACGGCCGCCGGACCCGGGGGTGGGGTGGACGGCAGGTTTCGCGCATCCACCCCACCCCCACCCCCACCCCCGCCCTCGGGTCCGGCTCTCGGTTACACCGTCAGGGTGCTGGTGCTCGCGGCTTTGCTGGTGCCCAGGAACGAGTCCGGCACCGGGTACTGGCCCACGACAAACTGCAGGATCGCGGCGTGCATCGCCTCGACCGGGGCGATGCTGGCCGCGGTGGCGATCCCGCCGGCGCTGCTGACGTTGCCCGCAGCGAACAGGTAGGTCTGCGCCGCCTGGTTCTCCAGCTCCAGGGCCAGGATGGCGACCCCGCTGACCGTGGTCACCGCACCAAGCGCGGACAAGACCTCCGGCTGCGTGGAGAGCGGGATGTTCGTGATGGTCGGCACGTTGGCCGCCTGCAGGACCCCGTTCCACGCCTTGGCGTGGTCGGCATGCTGGCCCATGGCCGTCTGGGCGAAGGTACCCACGGCCGGCGGCACGGTGCCGAGCTTGCCGGCCGCAGCGGCCGCGAGCGCGGCGGTGTACGCGGCCACAGCCTGGTTCTCCAGCGCGGTCGCCAGCGCGACGACCTTGAGGTCGCCGGTGTAGACGCTCGGCGTCGTGCCCGACATCGGCGTGCCGGCCGCGGCGCTCATGCTGCTCGCGCCGGTGGACGGCGAGCTGGAACTGCTGCTGCACGCGGCCAGCGCCAGCCCGGCGCCGACCCCGCCGAGTCCCACCAGGAAGCGGCGGCGCCCGACCGGACGACGGATCACGCCGGTGTCGGCGAGCTCCTCGGCGAACCCGGCCGCCTGGGCGCGCATCAGCGGAATGGTCTCCCGGTGCGCCTCGTCCAGGTCCCGGGTCATCGCGATGAGCTGGGCCTCGGTGATCGGCAGCTCCCAATCCTCGGCGCGGCTCATTGGACGGCCCCTTCACTGATCGGAGAAGCGTTGGTGGTGGGATAGAACGCGACCGGGAAGCCCACGCTGCCGGCCGCCGCGGGCAGCTTCGCCGGATCGGTCGGGATCGTGATCAGGTCCTCCGCGCCGCCGGCCAGCAGCGCCTGCACAGCGAGCAGCACCGACCGGTGCTGGGCCTCGACCGGCGCCACACTGCCGAACAGGGTGCGCAGCGCCGGGGTGTCGACCACGCTGACGTACTTGGTGTACGTCTGGGCGGCGACGTCCTCCAACGTGAGCGCGAGGCTGACCACGTCCGCAGCGGTGGTGATGCCCGGCAGAGCCGACTTGACCACGGCGGCATACTTCGGGTTCGGCGCACTCTGCGTGGCCGCACCGGCCTGGGTCAGCGCCGCGTTGAACGCCTGCGCGTGCGCGGTGTGCTGCGCGGTGGTCTTAGTGATAAACGCGGCGACCGTCGCGTTGCCATCCTTGATGAAGGACAGTCCTGAAGCGGTGGTGTAGACGCTCACCGCCAGGTTCTCGATCGACGCGGCGGTCTGCAGCGCCATCACGTCGTCACTGCTCGCCGTCGCGGCAGCGGCCCGGCCGGCGCCCCACAACAGCGCGCTCGCACCCGCCACCCCGGCCATCAGCCCGGCCCGGGACTTGCGCGAGGCAACACGCTCCTGCTCCTGCTGCGCGAACTCGCCCAGCGCTTCCTTCGTGATCCGCACGGCGTCGCTGTTGAGATCCTGCGACTCGACGGTCAGTTCGGTAAGCAGCCGAGTGTCGAGATGTTCATCACCCATCACGGCCCTCCACATCCTTATTTCCATCTGGCGGGCCCGCGGGTGCGAACCGTCTTCCGGCGAGCATTTCGGTACCAGACCGGTTCCGGATTGGGCGCGGCCGGAAACAACCCCGGAATTCGCCCGTTCGAGTGGTCAAAGCAAGCCATTGGCCCTGTGGCAACGAATCACCTGACCTTGGACCACCGCTTCCGTCCAAGCTGGCGGAGCCGGATGGTCGACTGGTTGGCCGACCAGCCCGCGCCGAGCTCGGCGCCAGCCCCAGCCCACCGCGAGAGCGAACCGAGGACCGCCATGACCGAATCCCGCACCCTCCACCGCACCGGACTGGCCCTGCGGTTGCTAACAGCCGTCGCCCTCGGCGTAGACGCCTATGTCCACGCCAACCTGGCCAGCCGGTTCGACGGCTCCGGCGGCACGATCAGCCAGGGCACCCTCTTCCGACTGCAGGCGATCGCCGCCGGATTGACCGGCCTATTCGTCCTGGTCAGCGGTCGCCGCTTGGCCGCCGCCTTAGCTCTGCTGGTCGCCGCGAGCGCGTTCGCCGCCGTGATGGTGACCCGCTACGTCGACATCGGCGCGCTCGGGCCGTTCCCGGACCTGTACGACCCGGCCTGGTACACCGAGAAGACGATCAGCGCCATCGCCGAGGGCGTCGCGGTCGTCAGCTCCGCCATCCTGCTGTTCGTCGTCCGTGCGAAGCGCTCCAGATGACGGGACGGGTGTCGGCTCCCCCATCCCCAGACAGCATTAGCAGTCCCGGGGCGCCAAGCTCCTATGCCAAGCGAGGCTCCCGGGACTGTCGACGCTTATTCGCAGTGGCGGCCAATCCGGATTGCCCGCCCCGCCATTTTCACCCGTTCGCCAGCCGAGCCGACCTCGCTCAGCTCTGCTTCGCCCCGCTCAGCCCCGCTCCAGCACGGCCTTTACTGATTCGGCCCAACCGCCCCCGCCACGAACGGCAGGACATCAAGGGCCCCGTGCTCGCACACGGTAATCCCTCCAGCGCCACCCGCCTCAGTGTTGATCCACGGATCCAGGTGAGTGGTGTTGTTCGGAGCCGTGACCTCTAGGTAGTACGAGTCCGGCTCGCAGGCCCCGGTAGTCGGCTCGTTACCGACCGGGATATCCATGTCGAACCGAATCGTCGTGGACGCCGCCTTACCAGGCGCCAAGGTGACCGTGACCGGGGTAATCCCGTAGTCCCTGGACACGACCGTCGGCTGCGGACTGAGCTTGTCCGTCAGCAGCTGCAGACCGGGGAACCCGTAGACGCTGCACGCCTGACCGGCCTTGTTCGTCAAGGTCAGGTTCAGCAACTCGTGCCCCATGCCCTGAGATCCGTCGACCACACTTACCTGCATGGCCAGCTCCGAGGTCAGGCATTTCGACACGCCGCCAGTCTGGCCGCTGCCGCTGCTGCTGACGACAGGCTTCGGGCTGCTGCCACTGCTACCGCTACTGCTCGCAGCGGGCGGCGCACTCGGCGTGGTGACGGAGTCGCCACCGGTCCCGGTCCCTGTGGCACTCAAACCGAATGGACCGCTACCGCCGGTCGGCAGGCCGGCAGCGCTCGCACCATTGCCACACTCGGCGAGCACTGCGCCGTTGACCACGGCGGCCAGCGGCGAATTGGCGTTGCCACAATTCCCGGAGCCGGAACCCAGACCGGGCAGCACGTTGCCAACCGCCAGACCGCCGAACACCAACCCGATCCCAAGCACCGACCCGGTGGCTGCGAGCATCCTGCGCCGAGCCTTGCGCCGCTGCGACCTCGCCAGCACCTGCTGGAACCCGTAAACCGGAGGCGCCAGCGGCACGACCGTGTCGGCCCAATGCCGAAAGACCTCGTCGGCGGCAGCGTCGGCGTCGTCGACGCCTTCGTCGTCGTCCTGGCCGATTGAGTCGATCATGAGGTCTCCGTCAGAGTTTTACGAAGGAGCGCACGGGCGTGGAACAGATCGCTCTTGACCGTACCGGCCGGGCGTCCGGTGAGCCGAGCCACGTCCGCCAACGCGAACCCGGCGTAGTAGTGCAGCAGTACGGGAGTGCGCAGCCGCTCGGGCAGCGCCTCGACGATGGTGCGCAACTCGACCTCGCCGCCAGGCGCGACACTCTCCGGGGTGACGGCGGTAATCAGCCTGATCGCGGTCCGTTCCCGGCGAGTCTTGCGCCAGTGGTCACGGATAAGGTTCGTGGCGATGACGTAGAGATATCCGACCGGCTCGTCAAGCTTGTGCAGCTTGCTTATCAGCCGAGTGAAGGCCTCCATGGCCATCTCGTGGGCCGTCTCATCGTCGTCGACCAGCTTGCGGCACCAGCCGGCCAAGCGTCCGTAATGCGCGGCGAACAGTTCGGCGGCCATCGCCTCGCGGTCCACGGGCCGCCGTGGGGCGATCCTGGCTGAGGAGCTGTCCAGGGGGTCGGCACCGGCGCCGACGCCGATGTCGGTACTGGCCTCCTCGTCGGACATTATGGCCACCCCGAGGCTTCCCATCCCGGGAAACGCCAGGCCGGCGAGGTCCACATCGGCGGTGAGCGTGCTCATGACCCGGCTCCAGCCCAGGTCCAGGCACAGGTCCACGTGCAGGGCCAGGCACACTGGCAGGCCGCGTCCCCTGACGCTGCTCGGTGATCGGCAAGACATGCCCCGCCCTTGATCCTCATAACCTCATAAGACAGCCTTGGCCTTGATCCGGTTGTCACGTTTCCATCTCGATCATGTTCCGGCGGCCAAACCGTCTCGGCACATGAGCCGACAGGTGGAGAGTAGATAAAGGACAAAAGGCAAAAACCGGACGCCTCCGGCGGGCCCTCTAAGGAAAGAGGGGGCCTGGGTGGTGATGTTGCGGCCCCGTAGATGGTTGGGTGGGGCTCGGTTGGGGCCTTTCCTCGTCGGTCACCAAAGGCATACCAGGAACCTGACCGGGGCGCAAACGGAAAAGCTGTTTGCGCCCCGGTCAGAACCCTGGTAAGGGCTACGCCTGCCCGACGAGGAAAGGCCCCAACCGACCCGCGGACGTATGCGCTGCGCGCGCGAAGACGAGTTTGGCGGGCCCCTTGCGGATCGAGGCGGATCCAGGCGAACAGCCACGGGCGCCCAAATGGCGGCTATATATTTCGTTCCACCCTCGTCAAGGAGCCTCAAGGAGCCACGTGCCAGCCGCAGACAAGCTGAAAACATCGGCGTTGGTGCAGATCGCCGCCATTGACCGGCAGCGTTCCCATCTCAAGACCAGGGAACGCCACATCGCCTATGGCGGTGGCGCCACGCCTGATGACTATGCGGATTTCAATGCGATGTGCCTGGCAGTCGTCGACCGTGTGACGGGTAGGCATGACGCCTACTACGAGCGAGCACTCCGCGAAATCGAGCAGTGTGGCTCGATCACTTCCATCGAACTCGCCCAGGTACTCCACGGCCTGGTGCGCTCGCTCAAGCGAGATATCGACGAAGGCTGGTTGGCCACGTTCCGCGAGATAGAACACGCGGACGTCTACAACGACTTGCTGGATTCGGCCGACCGGCAAGCAAGCCAGGGACAAATCGGCCCGGCGCTGATCTTGATCAGAAGCGTCCTGGAAGGTCACCTACGACAGTTAGCTGCCAAATACGACATTGCTCTGACAGTTGACCCAGAGGACCCTGATCCCAAGCAACGCACGTCGCCGCAGCACGTCAACGACGAGCTGGCGCAGGTTGCCTACGGTCAGGCCGAACACAAGTCAGTAGGAATCTGGCTGCGACAGGGCGCCCAGGCCAACCCCAACCGCGAGCGCACCATCGACCTAGCGACACAGGTGCGCAATTTCATCGCGAAATACCCCGCCTGACGCACACCCGAACCATGCCCACCCCGTATCCCACGATCCTCACATCCTCCATCCTCGAAGCCCCCGGCCCTCGGATTCCCGGTGTAAAAACCCGCAGCACCTCGAAGGCGAGTTGCCCACCAAACTCGTCTTCGCGCGCAGCGCATACGGCCCCGGGTCGGTTGGGACCTTTCCTCTTCGGGCAGGCGTAGCCCGTACCAGGGTTCTGACCGGGGCGCAAACAGCTTTTCCGTTTGCGCCCCGGTCAGGTTCCTGGTACGCCTTTGGTGACCGACGAGGAAAGGCCCCAACCGAGCCCCACCCAACCATCTACGGGGCCGCAACATCACCACCCAGGCCCCCTCTTTCCTTAGAGGGGTCGGGTGGCCCGGGGGAATTGCACCCCCG
>Ga0302314_10006641_pt1 | contig 20910 bp, 16 predicted proteins | sample III_Palsa_N2_3_FD_200533 | JGI IMG/M metagenome (GOLD analysis project Ga0302314, IMG submission 200533) | Peat permafrost microbial communities from Stordalen Mire near Abisko, Sweden - III_Palsa_N2_3 | ecosystem: Environmental > Terrestrial > Soil > Palsa > Peat permafrost | place: Sweden... | reverse complement strand
AACTGGGCGCCGATCGGAGCCGTCACACTCAACCCCGAGCGTGACTCAGTCGTCACCACGCAACTACATACCGAAAGACAGCACCTGGCTGCATGACTGAGGCGACAACTACCTTGACACGCGCCGGGTGGGGTCGCTCTTCGCACAAATTCCCAAGCGCCCCCTCAAACCAAAGGCTTAGATGCTAAGCCACCGCCCCGGACGGAAATGCCAGCCATCGCGATGCTGTTCCCAACTTGCGTCTACGTATCGATAACCAGGCTTCTCCGGAATCCACTGGCCCGGAACCAGCACATAGTCATGGCCGTCCCAGCGCGAATAGCTGTGCGCCCACACGTAGCCCAGCCGCGGCTTGACCGTCTCGACGACAAACGGCGGCGGTGGCCTCGTCGCCACGATGTCGTTGGCGTAGTAAGGCGCGAACAATGGCTGGTGCACCGCGCCTGGCTGTGAGCAGCCACTGCCCAGGGCAGCTACCGCAGCGGCTAGCGAGACAACGGCGATGAGGCGAATGGACATGGTCACTGCTTTCCTGTCGAGAGTGGGGGTGCGAAGTTATACCGCGAGTGTCACACCGGCGGTGCCGTCCGCTCAAAAAAACGCCCCGCATGCGGGGCGTTTTCATTCAGACCAGATCGAACCGGATCAGGTTCAGCCGATCCATACACCGGCGTGCCAGTGCCAGCCGTCGCCGCGCTGTTCCCAGTGCGGATGCACGTAGTGATAACCCGCACGAACCGGTTCCCAATGGCCGCGGGCCGCCACATAGCGATGGCCATCCCAGCGCCAGTAGCCATTGGCCCAGATATAGCCCGGTCGCGGCTGTACCTGTTCAACGAACATCGGCGGCGGCGGCTGCGGTGCTACCACTTCCACGTACGCGGGGCCGGGGGCATAGGGGCGCTCGACGACGACCGGACGTGCCGGCTCCACCACACAGCCAGCGGACAGTGCAGTCACGGCGAGGATGGAGGCCAGGGCAACAAGGCGAATAGACATGGTTAGCTGGTTTCCTGTTGGAAGTTGAGTATGGGTTGCAGCGTTGCGTTACGTGTACTTACGTAACGTAGTGTTGCGTGGGTGAAGCTTGCGCGACAGCCACCTGCATTTCGCAGGTTGCTGCGCGTTCAGCGATCACAACTCAACGGCCCCAGTAACCGTCACGGAAGCGCCAGCCATCACGGCCGCGTGCCCAGTAGGCCGGGTGATAGTTGTAGCCAGGGCGTGACCGCACCCAGTAGCCGCCAGCCCAGACATGGCGGTGTGCGTAGCCATCCCAGCGCCAATAACCCGGTGCCCAGATGTAACCCGCGCGCGGCGGTGGTACGCGTTCGAAGCGCGGCGGCGGCGGTGCAACGCCGATACCTACGGCAACCGAAACCTGGGCCGCGGCTGGTGGTGCGTACATCGCACCAGCGCAGGTCAGGCCCAGTCCGGCGAGCAGGGCAAGCTTGAGTGGCATGCTTTTCATTGTTGGGTCTCCCTTGGTGACCGCACCGTGCGGCTGTGGCAACAATAACGGTACGGAAGGGGGCGTGTTGACACTCTTCCTGAGGCTCGTTCAGGTTCCGGCCGGATCGCGATGCGTCCCACTGACTGGCTCCAGAGCGAGCTCTGCGGGCGTTTATTCCGATGGTGCACACGGCGCCGACAGCAATTGGACACGATCAGCGCCGACGAATACGTGATGGATCAAATGCACGAACGATCGTGCTATTCTGTTCAGCATGAGCACTGCAACCATCCCCAGCAAACGCGCCTCCACGCGCGATCTGATCCTCGAACACGCCTATGAGCTGGCGCGCAACGACGGCCTGGAAGGGTTGTCGATCGGCACCCTGGCGACTGCCGTCGGCATGTCCAAGAGCGGCCTGTTTGCCCACTTCGGTTCGCGCGAGGGCTTGCAACTGGCCGTGCTCGATACCGGCACTCGGCGTTTCACAGCCAAGGTGTTGCTACCGGCGCTGAAGCGGCCACGTGGCCTTCCGCGGCTGCGCAGCATCGTGGCGAACTGGCTCGAATGGGGCCGCGAGTACCAGAGCGGCTGCGTTCTGTTGTCTGCGGCCAGCGAATACGATGGACGAAATGGTGCGCTGCACGATAGAGTCGTGCAGCAGCAGGCTGGGTGGCGCGGTGAGCTGCAAAAAGCGATTGCGCAGGCTGCGGCTGAAGGGCATCTGCGCGCCGATACCGACACCGCCCAGCTTGCGTTCGAAATCTATGCACTGATGCTCGGCGTGCACCACGACGCCGGGTTGTTCGGGTTCGACGAGGCCGGCCAACGCGCCGCGCAGGCCTTCGAGCGTCTCTGGCGTAGCTGGCAAGTCTGAGGAATCGCGCATGTCCTCCCCATCCACCACCACGAATACCCCCAGCGCGAGCAACCACCCCGGTCTCGCCGCCCGTTTCAAGCTGGGCACCGTGCGTGCCGGTTTTGCACTGGGCAGCCGGCTGGCACCGCAGCACACGGTAAACCGCGCCGCGCGCCTGTTCGCCACCCCCTTCGCCAGCAGCCGCAGTCGTGCGCAGGCCGTGCAGGGCGACGACGAAATGCAGCGCAGCCAGATTCAAGTCAACGGCGAAACCATCGCCACCTATGTCTGGGGCGATCCGGTGGCACAGCCCTACGCCTTGCTGGCGCATGGCTGGTCCAGCTTCGGCCTGCGCTACCTGCCGTGGGTGGCAAAACTGCGCGCGCTCGGTTATGCCGTGGTGACATTCGACCAACCCGGCCACGGCTACAGCAGCGGCAAGCTGTGCACCCTGCCGGAATTCACCGAAACCATTCACGCCATCGGGCAGTACTACGGCGAAGCCGCGCTCGCGATCGGCCACTCGCTAGGTGGCGCCGCCGTAGTCCTCGCGCAGGATCAAGGCTGGCACGCGCGCAAGTTGATCCTGATAGCCCCCGCCGCCGACATGAAAGCCGCCACCGGCCGTTTCTTCCGCTTCGTGCACCTGGGCGAACACCTGCGCGAACCGTTCCATGCATGGCTCCAGCACCGCACCGGCGTCAGCGTGGAAGATCTGGAAATCCACCGCCACCTGCCCGCGCTAGGCCAGCCCGGCCTGATCGTGCACGACCTCGACGACGACGACGTGCCATGGGGCGAAGGTGAGCGCTACGCCCAGTACTGGCCCGGCGCCCGCCTGTTCACCACCCAGGGCCTCGGCCACCGCCGCGTACTCGACGCCCCCGAAGTCATCGAAGGCTCACTGGCGTTCCTCCGCGGCGAAGAAGTAGGCACCCGCGTAGTCGGCAGCCCCAACCTCCCGTTCTGCATCTAGCCCCGCGCCTTTCCCTTCTCCCTTTGGGAGAAGGTGCCCAGAGGGCGGATGAGGGTCCGCCCGAAGCGCGCAGCTGATCTCAAAGCAAACCCCCCAAGCTTCCCTTCTCCCCCCGGAGAAGGTGCCCGCAGGGCGGATGAGGGTCCGGCCAGAGCGCGCCCCCCAACCCCGCACAGCACCCAGCCTCACACCACAACAGCCCCACCAAACCTCCCCAAAAACTCCGCCCCCGACCCCGATCCACTAGAATCGTGAAGTTCAAGCACACGATGTTCGGAGTCCCCATGAGTTCCCCCGCCAAGCACGTCCCCGTCAGCGAATCGCAGCAAGAGACCACCCCACTGCGTTTCGTCACCGCAGCCAGCCTGTTCGATGGTCACGACGCGGCGATCAACATCATGCGCCGCATCATCCAGTCGCAAGGCGCGGAGGTGATCCACCTCGGCCACAACCGCTCCGTGGAAGACGTCGTGCGCGCCGCCTTGCAGGAAGACGCCGACGCCATCGCGCTGTCGTCCTACCAGGGTGGCCACGTCGAGTACTTCAAGTACATGGTGGACATGCTGAAGGAACGCGGCGCCGGCCACGTCCGCGTGTTCGGCGGCGGCGGCGGCACCATCACGCCCGAAGAAATCAAAGAGCTGCAGAGCTACGGCGTCGAGCGCATCTACCATCCGAACGACGGCATGAAGCTCGGCCTCACCGAGATGATCGAAGACGTAATGCACCGCGCCGGCTCCGCCGCGACCAAGCGCGCGGAAGGCGAAACCGACGCCGTGCCGAAAGTCGACATCGACGACGAAATCTCCATCGGCCACATGCTCTCCGCCATCGAAGAAGGCAAGCTCGGCGACACCGACCTCGCGCGCCTGCGCAAGGAATGGAAACTCGCCGGCAAAAACACCCCCGTACTCGGCCTCACCGGCACCGGCGGCGCCGGCAAGTCATCCGTGGTGGATGAACTCCTGCTGCGCTTCCTGCACGCCTTCCCGCAAATGCGCATCGCCGTACTCGCGGTCGATCCTACCCGCCGTCGTTCCGGTGGCGCGCTGCTCGGCGATCGCATTCGCATGAACTCGCTGCGCAGCCATCGCGTCTACATGCGCTCCATGGCCACGCGCCGCCAGCACGCCGCCACCAGCATCGTGCTGCACGACTGCATCGATTTCCTGAAGAGCCAGCCGTACGACCTGGTGATCGTCGAGACCGCCGGCATCGGCCAGAGCGATTCCGAAATCGTCGACCTGGTCGACTTCCCCGTCTACGTCATGACCAGCGAATACGGCGCCGCCAGCCAGCTCGAGAAGATCGACATGATCGACTTCGCCGAGCTCATCGTGCTCAACAAATTCGACAAGCGCGGCGCCGAAGACGCCCTGCGCGACGTGCGCAAACAGTGGAAGCGCAACCGCACCGCCTTCACCCTGAAAGACGAAGACGTGCCCGTCTATCCCACCATCGCCAGCCAGTTCAACGACCCCGGCGTCACCTGGATGTTCACCAACCTCTGCCGCCTGATGCGCGAAAAGCTGCACCTCGGCGATGTAGGAGCGCACCCTGTGCGCGATCAAGCTGCCTCGGCCCCCACAGATACAGCCATCGCCCACAAGGTGGGCTCCTACCAGGGCGCCAAGCTCGACTGGAAGCCCCAACTCGACACCACCCTGAAAGAACCCCGCGCCACCGTCCTCATCCCCGGCAACCGCGTCCGCTACCTCGCCGAAATCGCCGAGCAAGGCCGCAGCATCAACAGCAGCATCGAACGCCAGGCCGAATACGCCAGCAAAGCCCAGCACTACTACGAATCCCTGAAAGAACTCGGCGACGACAAACTGCCACGCGCCCTCGACCTGTATCACACCGTCGACCTGCACCAGCCCGTCGACCTGCACGGCTCCTTCGACTCCGGTGCTGCGCACCTACGCTCAGGACGAACGGATGATAAATCCGTTCGCGCTGAGCATAGCCCCCACACCTCAGCCGTTCGCGCTGAGCGTAGCCCGCAGGGTGAAGTCGAAGCGTCCCTCACGCCCACAACCAAAACCACCCCCTCAACCGGCACCGGCACGCCCCCCTCAACCGTTCGCGCTGAGCGTAGCCCGAAGGGCGAAGTCGAAGCGCCGCCACCCCAAGTCGACCGCAGCATCCTTCTCCTCCGCCAACGCTACAACGCCGCCCTCCGCGAACTAAGCCACGAAGCCATCCACCAGCTCCGCGAATGGCCGACCCTCTACAAATCCGTCACCGCCGAATTCAACGAATACAAAGTCCGCGACAAAGTCATCCGCGTCGAGAACTACCGCGACTCGCTAAGCCACCAGAAAATCCCAAAGGTCTCCCCCCCCAAATCCAAAGACTGGGGCGAACTCGTCAGCTTCCTCGGCCGCGAAAACCTGCCGGGCCACTACCCGTACACCGGCGGCGTCTACCCCTATCGCCGCAGCGGTGAAGACCCCACCCGTATGTTCGCCGGCGAAGGCACGCCCGAGCGCACCAACCGCCGCTTCCACTACCTGAGCCAGGGCGGCGCCGCCACGCGCCTGTCCACCGCGTTCGACTCCGTTACGCTCTACGGCGAAGACCCCGCGCCGCGCCCGGACATCTACGGCAAGATCGGCAACTCCGGCGTCAACATCGCCACGCTGGACGACATGAAGAAGCTGTACTCCGGCTTCGACCTCAGCGCGCCCAGCACGTCCGTCTCGATGACCATCAACGGCCCGGCGCCGATGATCCTCGCGATGTTCATGAACACCGCGATCGACCAGAACGTCGAAAAGTACCTGCGCGAAGACGACGCCCGCTGGGCCGCCGCCGAAAAGAAGATCGCCGAGATCTACAAAAACGTGAAGCGCCCGCAATACCACGGCGACCTGCCCAAGGGTAACGAAGGGCTGGGCCTGGGCCTGCTCGGCGTCTCCGGCGACGAACTGGTAGACGCGGAAACCTACGCGCGCATCAAGCAGTTCACCCTGCAGAACGTGCGCGGCACCGTGCAGGCCGACATCCTCAAAGAGGACCAGGCGCAGAACACCTGCATCTTCAGCACCGAATTCGCGCTGCGCATGATGGGCGACATCCAGCAGTACTTCGTCGACCACAAGGTGCGCAACTTCTACTCGGTGTCGATCAGCGGTTATCACATCGCCGAAGCGGGAGCGAACCCGATCAGCCAGCTCGCCTTCACCCTGAGCAACGGCTTCACCATCGTCGAGTACTACCTCGCACGCGGCATGAAGGTGGACGACTTCGCGCCCAACCTCAGCTTCTTCTTCTCCAACGGCATGGACCCGGAGTACACCGTCATCGGCCGCGTCGCCCGCCGCATCTGGGCACGCGCCATGCGCGAGCGCTACGGCGCAAGCAGCAGAAGCCAGATGATGAAGTACCACATCCAGACCAGCGGCCGCTCGCTGCACGCGCAGGAGATCCAGTTCAACGACATCCGCACCACGCTGCAGGCCATGTACGCATTGTTCGACAACTGCAACAGCCTGCACACCAACGCCTACGACGAAGCTATCACCACGCCCACCGAAGAAAGCGTGCGCCGCGCCGTCGCGATCCAGATGATCATCAACAAGGAACTCGGCCTCAATTTCAACGAGAACCCCTGGCAGGGCAGCTACGTCGTCGACGCGCTCACCGACCTGGTGGAAGAAGCCGTATACAAAGAGTTCGAAGCGATCAGCGAGCGCGGCGGCGTGCTCGGCGCGATGGACACCATGTACCAGCGCGGCAAGATCCAGGAAGAGTCGATGTACTACGAGCACAAGAAGCACGACGGCTCGCTGCCGCTAATTGGCGTCAACACCTTCCTGCCCAAGGACCACGGCGGCGAAATCGCCACCGAGATCGAGCTGATCCGCTCGACCGAAGAAGAGAAGGGCCAACAGATCCAGAACGTGAAGCTCTATGGGGAGGCGCGCAACGCGCTCGCTTCAGATAGCCTCAAGGTGCTGCAGGCGACGGCGCGGGACCGGCGGAATGTGTTTGAGCAGTTGGTTGAGGCGGTGAAGTACAACTCGTTGGGGCAGATCAGCCATGCGTTGTACGACGTGGGCGGCGAATACCGCCGCAACATGTAAGCGACCGGCTTGAACCCTCTCCCCTGCGGGGAGAGGGCAGGGTGAGGGGCGGGTGCTCGCGGTAGGCTTCACTGCACTAAACCCATTCGCAAGGACGCGAACCCATGCCCATCATCTCCAGCTTCTTCGGCATTTACGTGCGCATGTACTTTGCTGATCACGCGCCACCGCATATCCATGTGGAATATCAGGGGCACGAGGCAGTGATCGCCATCGCGGATGGAATGCTTGTGCAGGGCGATTTACCCAACCGAGCTTTGGTGCTGGTTCGACAGTGGTGTCTCGACCATCGGTCCGAGCTGGAGCAGAATTGGGCTCGTGCGCAAGCCTTGCAGCCGTTGAGCCGAATTCCCGGAGCCGACAATGATTAAGCTGAAATCGATTGAGTCGAAAGGTGGCTACCGATTGCTCCTGCGTTTTTCTGACAAAACCTCGGGGGTGTACGACTTCACGCCTTTCGTCGAGGCTGCCACCGAGATGACTGCTCCACTGAGTGATCCGCAATTCTTCTCGCGCTACTTCATCGAGTTGGGCGCACTCGCGTGGCCCAATGGTTTCGACTTGAGCGCGGAATCATTGCATCGACGTTTGCAGGACACCGGTGGCTTGCGCAACAACGCCGAAGCGGCCTGAGCAAAGTGCATAAGATTCAGAGCAAACTCGCGCTGCCGAATCCGCACCCTGGCGAAGTGCTGCTTGAGGAGTTTCTGAGGCCTATGGGTATCAGCCAGAACGCCTTGGCGCGGGCCGCTGGGCTACCAAGGTGCAGCGTCAACAAGATCGTGCTTGGCAAACGCGGTGTGACCGCGGATACGGCGGTGCGTCTGGCCGTGGCTTTGGGGACCAGTGCGCGTTTCTGGTTGGGGCTCCAGATAGACTACGACCTGGAGGAAGCTCACCATGCGCTCGCGGAGTCTGCCGACCAGATTGCACGGATCGCAGCATGAAGGTTCAGGCCGTCAGCGAGCGCGGCGGCGTGCTCGGCGCGATGGACACCATGTACCAGCGCGGCGGGATCCGGGAAGAGTCGATGTACTACGAGCACAAGAAGCACGATGGCTCGCCGCCCCTCATCGGCGTCAACACCTTCCTGCCGAAGGACCACGGCGGCGAGATCGCCACCGAGATCGAGCTGATCCGCTCGACCGAAGAAGAGAAGGGCCAGCAGATCGCGAACGTGAAGCTCTATGGGGAGGCGCGCAATGCGCTCGCTTCAGATAGCCTCAAGGTGCTGCAGACGACGGCGCGGGATCGGCGGAATGTGTTCGAGCAGTTGGTTGAGGCGGTGAAGTACAACTCGCTGGGGCAGATCTCGCATGCGTTGTATGACGTGGGTGGGAAGTATCGGCGGAATATGTGACCGTGGCCAAAATTAGGGAAAAGTAATGGCGAGAAAGAAACCAGAAATCGAGATCACTGACCAGCAGCGAGCTTCGGCGGAGACCCAGATTCGGCTGCATCAACGCGAAGTGGAGTACCAGACGAAAGAATACATAGTCGAACTGCTCGTCGCGAAATACAACGTTGGAATTGAGGACGACGAGAACGAGATCTTTGTTCCCGCGTACCAGCGTCGGTTCGTATGGAATGAAGAAAGGCAAAGTAAATTTATAGAGTCCGTACTACTTGGGCTTCCGGTCCCATATATATTTATCGCTACCCTTGAGAAGGAAATTGAGGAAGATGAGGGGAGGGCAGAGGTGGTTGATGGTTCACAGCGAATACGTACTCTTGCGGCTTTCGTCAATAATGACTTAATTCTGACTGGCCTTGAAAAGTGCGACACATTGAATGGATTCAAATTCGCCGATATGGACGTCTCAAGACAGCGGAAATTCAATCGTCAGCCAGTCCGTGTTATTGAGCTGTCAAGTAAGGCTGACGAGCAGGTACGGCGAGACATTTTTGAGCGCATCAATACTGGTAGTGAAGAACTTCGTGATATGGAGAAGCGAAAGGGAATCTATACCGGGCCATTCTATGACTTTATCAAGGAGTGTGCGGCGGATCCTGCCTTTGCGAGAGTGTGCCCACTGTCGTTTTCTAAACAACGTCGGGAAGAAGCTGAGGAGCTGGTTCTGAGGTACTTCGCATACTGCGATACCTACATGGACTTCAAGCACGATGTCGGAAAATTCTTAAGCTCTTATCTGAAGAGGCATCAAGATAACTTTGACCGGCAGCGTTTGAGATCTCAATTTGATTCCATGGTACTTCTTGCAGAGCAGTGTCTTCCATACGGCTTTAAGAAGTCCCTAAAGGCAAACACGACTCCTCGTGTTCGATTTGAGGCGCTCGCTTGCGGGATTACACTTGCGCAGCGGCAAGATCCAAGTCTTAAGCCGACAGTAGCTAGCGTCGAGTCTTGGATCGATTCGTCTGATTTCAGGAAACTTGTCGTTTCAGACGCAAGCAATTCGCTGCCTCGCCTGAAAGCGCGAATTGAGTTTGTTCGAGACAAACTGGTTGCGGGGGCTGCTTGAGTGAGCATTGTCGAGGACGATTTCAACGCGCGGTCACATGAGATCGAAGTTTACATCGACTACCTCTTAGGGCTTGAGTCAATGACCGGGATTGACGTCTCACTAATGGCGACAATGAAAGCTTCAGCAATGCTCATGATTTATAACCTAATGGAGTCCACGGTTACGAATTCCATTGAATCGATATATGACCATTTGCGCGAGCAAAACATTGGTTTTTCGTCGGTGGACGAGCATCTTATGGAGATGATTTTGAAATGCGCAAAAAAATGGAATCCGAAGAAGCTAGTGGTCACAATGAGGGCGAACACATTGGATTTAGCAGTTGCGGCCTTTGAGAAGGATGAGGTGTTTAGTGGGAACGTCGATTCGAGAAAGATACGCGAGGTTTGGGACGATTATGGTATATCAAGGACGAGTGGCTATGATGTAGATGCTTTATTGGAAGTTAAATCGGCGCGAAATGATTTGGCTCACGGTGCCAAATCATTCTCTGAGCTTGGTAAATCTTTGACTGCTTCCGATTTAAGTATCAAATTTGTATCAACCAAGGAATTGCTCCTTCGTGCACTGAAAGATGTCGAGTTCCATATAAGTAGCGGACTTCGAAACGCTGGTGCTGCGGCGTGAGTGAGAGCATTTCGGCAACGCCTGCGCAATTCTGGAGTCAGCGCGTAAGGGATCGCGAATGGCCAAAGTGGGAATCCACAGGACGGTCACTCACGATGGTCGATTTATTTTGTGGCTGCGGCGGCTTATCAATGGGTGGCGCTTTCGCTGCGCAAGAATTGAAGAGAAAACTTACGATCAAGCTAGCCATTGATAATTGGCAGCCTGCGATGGATGTTTACAAGAAGAACTTTGGGAATATTTCACGATCGATTGTTTTAGGTGATGTAAGAAATGTTATTCCTACATCTGTTTCGAATGTTGATATTGTTGTGGCGGGTCCGCCGTGCCAAGGGCATTCCGACTTAAATAACTCGACTCGGCGTGTTGACGATCGAAACGAGTTGTACGTTGCTGCGGTTGAATTTGCGATAGCTTGTAAGAGCCGTGTCGTTTTGGTCGAGAACGTCCCAGCTGTTGTGCACTCATCTCAGCAGGTCGTGACGCGGTCTGTCACGGCGTTAAATGAGTCCGGTTATGCAACAGAGGAGATAGTTCTGGATGTCTCTAATTTGGGGATACCACAGCGGCGGAAACGCCACCTTCTGATCGCCTCAAGAATTCATTCAAAGTCGAAGCTTGCTGAAATGGTGAATGGAATAAAAGCACTGCAGGCAAGGCCGAAATTGATTGACTTCATTGGTGACCTTAAGGACGCGCCGCCGGGTGTTAGCAAGCTTAGCCAGATAACGCGCATGTCTCAGGAAAATATAGGAAGGATCAAGTACTTATTTGATAATAATTTATACGATCTGCCAAATGTTCTTCGGCCGCCTTGTCATCGCGACAAGGTGCATTCGTATTCATCGATGTATGGACGGCTGAGGCCGGATCGGCCCGCGCAAACTATTACGAGTGGCTTCGGGTCTATGGGGCAAGGTCGATTTGTTCACCCGATACGCGCGCGAACCATCACGCCTCACGAAGCGGCCCGAATACAGGGTTTTCCCGATTTTTTTGATTTTGGCGCTGCGGAGACGTTGACCGACCTTAGAGACATGATCGCCAATGCGGTTCCTCCCGCCTTGGCTGCCGCAGTGCTCGTTCAGCTGTTTCAGCCGGAAAAGGTAAGCAAAGGGATCAGAGACCGATAATTGCAAAACAAGCCCGGGAGCATCTTTCGGTTTCCTCGCTGACCTTCTTGAAAGGTATCAAGCTTGGGGTCAGGTCCATTTCACTCCACCCGGGCGACATCTCTGAGCGTTAAAAAAGGAACCTGACCCCGGCTCCGCGGCTCCGTAAGGGCTAGGCAATTCCATGGTTTGACGGAAGCAGCAAAGGCTATGGTGGCGCTGATTTTGGGTGCTATTGTCGGTCGGACGGAATGGATTGACGATGGGATGGAACGATCCCGTGAAAGGGGGAAGCTTGGCCGCACTCACGGAACTGAGGGACGGATTGCAATCGTTGTTGGGATCACGGGGGCTCACGTGCCCCGATGGCCGACCACTCTACGCATACCGGTTTGGACGCGCCGAATTTGACCGGATCGGGGCGATATTGCGGCGGCACGGTCCTTCGGCGCTTCGTGATCGTTATGGCGCGGCGCTTGTGGTGTCGCACGTCGCGGAGTGGTTCAGACGTGAGCGGAGTGGCGGCCACTGGGATTGGATCCGACCGCTTCGAACCATCGGCTTGAACTACGGGCCGTACGCACAGGTGCGTTATCGCGACGTCGAGTCTTTGGTGAGTTTAGGGTTAGGCATTTGGCGGCGCCCAAAGCCGACGGGAGGCGAACGACTCCTTGCCATTATAAGAGAGGCTGGCTTTCCGGTCGCATCGGTTCGCGAAGATCCCCGTATTTCGTCTTGGCTAAAGAATTCTGTGCTCTGTGCAGAGAGAGGTTTTTCGACCCGAGACGCCGTCGGCGCCGAAGCTTGGCGCGTGTCGGGTCGTCTTGCGCAGGCCCTGTTTGAACCGGCAATCGAACTCTGCGAAAAAATTGTTGAACTTCGCGCGTTGCTTGAATTACCCGAATCCAGGGATGATCCGGTCGGCTATCTCGATCAGATCAGACCCGGCTGGCGGAACGAACTGCCATTCGATGTTGAATGTGAGGACATTCGGGCGATGGTCGAGCAGATCGTCCGGATTCGTGCCGAAGGCACCGTCGCGCTTGATGTACATCGCTACTTCGTTCGCTCTGGTGACAAATGGCAAGCACGGGCTTCACTTGGTCTATTTGGCCGGATCGATGTACGGCGTCTGCCGCCCTTAGTCGTCGCGGCTGTGGAGAGTGGACGTCGAGTCAGGATATTCCCGGCCCCCCCATTCTCCGACGAACTCCTCGCCGTGGCCGCCGTTGAATCGTTTGAGACGGACGACGGACTGACGCACGAACTGCGCGCGTTTGTGGCCAAATTCGACGCACCACTCGCACTGGGTGACCCGGCGCGGCTCCTCGTGCAGTCAGGCAGTAGTACCGTCGGTGAGTTCATCGCGACAGGTGGCGAGGCGCTTTACGATCCCGTCATCGCCCTGCAGATCGAGCAGATTGATGAGAGCGAATTCCCTACGAGCCTACGCGTCTTGGGGTCGTCGCCGATTCAGACGAGCCGACCCACGCTAGCGCTCGCAGTGGATGATGATCAGTTTCAGGCGGTCTCATTCTCGGCGGGCTTCACTGACCTGGGGAGGTGTGCGGGGTCCGGTCGTCGGATTGTCAGCTTCAGCGGCTCAGCTTTTTTCATGCTAGACGGCGCGCGCTGGTCCTGGAGGACGACCGCAGAGCGCAACGTCGACGCTCGCCCGGTCCTCGTCGGCAATCTAGTCCGCAATGTACGTGAATCCGTCTTTCGCGGCGTCCCGCAATTATGGATCGAGCGAGAAGGTCAGCTTGCCTTGCCGAGACGCAATGAGCTGCACTGGCGTCCACGGGGCAGAGGAGCCTGGCGAGCGCTCGAAGGCAGTAAACCGTGGGGAGAGATCGATCTTGCCGTCATCAAAAATGGCGAGTTGCACCACGCGATTGGGGCCTCGATCGTTCCACCGACCCTCAATGTCGCCGTAGATCGCACTAGGAGAGAGATTCGGATCACGGGCCTCGACACCCGAATTCTCACGGCGCGCGGCGCTACGAATTTGGACGTTCGATTTGATGGCGAGACTGCGCTCGTCAAACTGGGATCGCCGTCCGGAACACCTACAATCGTTGTCAGACTGCGCTGGGATGCGGAGCTCGCTCTGACGTTCGCCGATCCAAGCCACGATTTGCGATTGATTGACGGGGACGACGCTCTCGTAAGGCTACGATCGACCTTTTCGGTCGACGACTTGAAGGGTTTGCGAATCCTTACTACGAGGGAAGTTCCTCTTTGCATGGAATTGCGTGCGAATGATGCGGCACGGTTGACGATCACGCGCCTAATTACCGGCGAGGTTCCGCTCTCGGCCTTTGCCGAAACAATCTCTCAGTTATTGGGCAGCTCGGAGAGCCTCGACGCCCGCGTCGTGCTGAGCGCCATCGGTGCGACCGAACACATTGCTGACGTACGCTGGTACGCCGAGGACGTCGATCCTTTTGCTGCTCCCCGACAGAATGCCTTTTCCGTGCTGGCGGCCACACGCGAACTCGATCTTCAAGGAGTAGCACTTGCTTACCCCAGCGCCGGTGCGTTGCCCGTCGTGGCACCTGCAAACCAAGCTGCGATGCGGAGGGAACTGAGCCGCTCGCTCCCCAACGGCCCTTGGTTGATCTTCGGTCGGCGCCGACAGGGCGCAAAGATCCGGCCGAGGATCGTTTCCACGGCGGCGAGCCAGGAGACGGGAGATGAGACCGTTCTCGAACGAGCGTTTAGTATCGATTCGTCCTCGGCGCGCGCTGCTGCTTTCATTCAGGCTTACGCGGAACCGGATCAACTTCCACCGCGAGATCGTCGCACAATCGTCGATTTACTGGTAGTTGCACGACGTCAGGGACTGCCCATCTCATCGATCGACGCACTGAAGGCACTCGGTCATTCGCCAAGTCTCGCGACACTGCTGCTCGCGTCTTGCGATAGCCTTGAGGAACGTGCCGCGCTGCTAGATCTTCAACGGGACCTGCCATTCCTCTGGTGCTCGACAACCGTCGACGACTGGTTGAGCGCTTTCTCTGTTCGGCTCGCCGATGCGCGCGCAGACTTAAATGAGATCGGCATTGATACTGACCTCGCCTACCGCATCGTGATAGCCGCACTGGGTGAAATAATCGGCTTAAGTCCCGAGCTTGCGGGTCATGCTAAAGCAGTCTTCATGATGCATATAGCTGCCGAGATGGCGCGAGAAAACAAGCTGATTGACAGCGCCATGGTCCACTTCCTAAAGATAGGGCGGAGTGTTGAGATACGTCGCGAAATCGACGGCTTAATCGGTCGCCACGACGACGTCGATCCGCCACCGCAAGATCTATTGAGCCCTAAAAGTAGAGATGCACAGCAATCGCGCTGGGGCCGATATGACCAGAGCTTTGCGGACGTTATCTCGGTTCCATTCGCTATCGCGGAACATGCGAGTGGGCGCACGAAGCTTACTGATAGTGAGCTTCGCCGTTGCCGCGATGTTTGGCTTTACGACCCCGAATATTTCGAAGCGATCGTGCCGATCGGCGTCGACGCGCTCACACGCGGCATCGAGAACATTGGAGAAGGAAGGGCATGATTGATCTCAACCGCATGATGTCGCGCCTGCCAGAGCAGGCTGCCGACGCCATCCTTGGCATGTTGCGCCCGAAATCCCGTACGCTCGTCAATCATCTGCGATCAACTTGGGGCGCACCTGCGGGCATGAACGGCTCTCTGATCGCAGAGCCTTTCGTGGAAGGGGCGTTTCCATGGTTGTTGCTGCAAGAAGGTTGGGATGCGCTTGAGCGGGGCATCCTTGATCCAAGGACCGTCGACGTACTCAAGTCCGTCTCGTTTCCACCTTACGTTCATCAGGCCGAGGCCTGGAAGCATCTGACCGCAGAACGACCATCTTCGGTGATCGTCTCCAGTGGCACCGGCTCAGGCAAGACCGAATGCTTTCTCGTCCCAATTCTCGACCAACTGGTAAAGCAATCCGATGCTGGAAGGCTACGGCTTGAAGGCGTGCGTGCACTCATGCTCTATCCCCTCAACGCGCTTATCAGCAGCCAAGAGGAACGGCTCCATCGATGGTTTGAGCCGTTTGGCGGGACGCTGCGATATTGTCTCTACAACGGCGAGACGCCCGAGACTGCGCGTGCCGCCGTACGTGCGGGAAAGCCTTGGCGCGTGGGAGATCGCTCAGCTCTTCGGACTTCTCCGCCACCGGTGCTCGTCACCAACGCGACGATGCTGGAGTACATGCTCATCCGCCAGAACGATGCGCCGATCCTGGCTGCGTCCCAGGGCAAACTCGACTACATCGTTCTCGACGAGGCCCACTCCTACATGGGGGCGCAGGCCGCCGAAATTTCCCTGCTCCTTCGTCGGGTAGCGCTCGCCTTCGGCCGAACACCAAATCAGATCCGCTATATAGCAACGTCGGCAACGATCGGAGGCGCAAGAGCAAAGGTCGAACTCCATCGTTTTTTGCAGGACCTCTCGGGTGCGCCTGCTGACTCGATCCATGTTGTTGAGGGGCAGCGTGCACCTCTGCCGCCCGAGCCGACGCACTACGACGGCCGCTTGTCGCAACCGAGTGTGCTCGCCGGCCTCGACCCTATGGAGAGCGGTCGATTGCTGTCCCGCTCTGCCGGGCTACGCGCTACGCGCGAAGAGCTTCGAGCTGGCAGAATTTATCCGTGGCGGGCATGGGCTGAGAAGGTCGCGACGCTCACGGATGGTACGGTCGATGCCACAAACATGCTGGTCGAGGCAGCGCGCGCGAGGGATCCGCAAGCAAATCCAGCCTTGGCCGCAACCGGAGGTGACTCAATTCTCCCCAACCGGATCCACCTGTTTCACCGAACCGTTGCAGGCTTGTGGACCTGCATTAATCCCAATTGCTCCTCAAGTCCGTCGGGTGAGGTCGGCTCCGATTGGCCCTACGGACCGATCTTCTCGGAAGCGCGCGAGCACTGCCCGCACTGTGGATCCATTGTTCTTGAATGGGTTTGTTGCAGGCTCTGCGGTGATGGCGCCCTCAGAGGGGAGGAGTACGACAACGGTGCCCGTATCGCTGCGTGGAGTGATGGCAACGACGAAGACGGATTCGAACAGACGCTTGAGCACGAGGATCCGAAAGATGCCACCGAAGACGAAGATGAAGAAGCAGCCGGCATCGCCGCGCCGACAGTCTTGTCTCGCAGGTACTTGAGCTTGCCGTACAAGGCAGGCTCTCGCCGTTTAAGTGTAGATCTAAGCACCGGCGCCATCGATGGTGACACTGAGCGACAGATCGTTCTTGCGGCCAGCCGAGACATTTCAGAGTGCCCGAACTGTAACAAGGCACCTAGTCGCGTCGATCCAACTCGCGGCTCCATGCGGCCAGTAGTTGCGGGCGCGCCGTTCCTGATGGCCCAGATCACGCCAGGGTTCCTTGCTGACTTGTCGCCGGAGTCGACATCTGACGAGCCGCTACCCTTTGGCGGTCGCCGGCTCATTACTTTCACTGATGCCCGTCAAGGCACGGCACGCCATGCAGCGAACGTCCAGATTGCTTCGGAACGTACGTTCGTGCGCGGCTTTATCTATCAGTTCGTCCAGGAAGGAGCGCCCGTCGATGCTAAAGCTCTAAACGACATCGAAGCGAAGATTGCGGGCCTGCGGATGTACCCTGGCAACGCCATGTTCGTAGGGATGGCTGACGATCTTGAGCGCGATCGCGCGAAGATGATTGGCGTGCTTGCGAAGCCATGGCGTGATCTTGTCCGGCGGCTGGCTGCAGACACGACGGTCGATCATTTCCTACGGGAACTCTGGACAACAACCAACCGCGATAGTCGCTTCCAAGATCCGGAACTTCTTGCCGAGTTTCTTCTCTACCGCGAAGCGATGCGGCGACCGGTTCGTGCGAATTCGGCGGAGACACTCGGTCTGTTTCGTTTCGAGCTTCCTGGAATCGATGACGCAGCGCCATACGCCCCGGCGTCAGCTCGCGCCGTCGGTATGAGCGAGGCCGATTGGAGCGATCTGCTCAGACTCCTCATCACCCATTTCCTGCGCGCCAACGTAGCTCTCGATTTCCCCCGCTGGTGGCTTAATTGGATCGATCGCCGCCAGAGTCACATAGAGGTCAAGCCCTGGGCGCCGGGCGCGAAATCGAGTCTATACGTACGACTTTGGCCAAATCCTTATGGCGTCCGTCTGACACGTGTCGTTCGGCTGCTCTTTCAGGCGCTGCAACTCACGCCCGATAACCAGGTCGACAAAGACAGAGTTGGTGACGTCCTGACAGATGCCTGGCGCGCGTTGCAGCGATTCATGATTCAGACCAGCAATGGATATCGTCTCAAGCTCCATGACCTTAACGTAGCAAGGGTTGAGAACGCGTTCTGGTGCCCGACGACTCGACGCGTCCTTGACACGACGTTGAAGGGTTTAAGTCCTTACGATACGGACGGCATCCACCCTGCAGCCGCACCGATCACGCTTCCGCGCCTGCCATTTCTATGGCGCCGAGATTCAGGCGGCCGTGCAGTTGAGGAAGATACGATGGATGATTGGCTCGCAACCAATTCCACCGTCATGGCACTCCGCAATGCGGGTCGTTGGGGTGATCAGCAAGATCGGGCTGCAAAATTCTCGCCATGGCTCCGCGCAGCCGAGCATTCGGCCCAGCAGGCCAGCACGACGCTCAGGCGGTATGAGCGAGAATTCAAGGCGGGCAAAATCAACGTGCTGGGCTGTTCGACTACCATGGAAATGGGTGTCGATATTGGCAGTATTGAAGCAGTGCTCAACACCAACGCGCCGCCGGAGATCGCGAACTATCGTCAACGCGTGGGTCGCGCGGGCCGTCAGCGCCAGCCGATCGCTGTTGGCCTCACCCTATGCAAGGATCGTCCGCTTGATCGAATGACTGTCGCCAACCCGCTCGACTATCTGGAACGTCAGGTCAGGACACCCAGGGTTAGCCTAGAGAGTCCGACCATCGCGATACGTCACGCCGCCGCACTCCTCCTAGCTCGTTTTCTCTCAAATCTCGGAAGAGAACTCCATAAGCTCACTAACAACTCCTTTTTCGCGCTTGCAGTGGAGGCAACTGCAGGGACTGGGTCCACTCCTGCGGCTGCGTTTCTTGCGTGGCTCGACACCGTTCTATCGGATCCAGTACTTACCGCTTCGTTGATGACCTTACTCGCGGGAACACCAGTAAGCCCCAACTGGGACCTAGTTGAAGTACTTCGCTCTCGAATGGAGCGGATCGCGGCCGAAATTCGAGCAGAATGGGAGGCACTGGCATCAGCCATCGGCGAGACCCCCCCAGGCGACGTGGAGCTTGCCGCGATCAACAAGGCGCGTGAGATCCAGCGCCGTCGGCTTGAACGCGGTTACCTGCTCGGCGAACTGGCGGGTAGAGGATTTCTCCCGTCTTACGGGTTTCCCACTGATGTCGTCCAATTCGTCACCGAGACCGCTAGCGAGAGGGCAGCGAAAGAGCAGGCAAGTGCCGAGGACGGCGAACCCCAGGAACGGAGTTTCGGACGCGGTTATCCATCCCGCTCGCGCGAGGTTGGTATCTATGAATACGCACCGGGTCGGAGCATTGTCGTGGATGGCGTTGTTCGAGAATCTGCCGGTGTCACGCTCAACTGGCAGCGGCCGGTCTCCGAAGCCGGCTTGCGCGAGATCCAGAGTCTGAGGACGATGTGGTCTTGCAGAGCCTGCGGAACGTTGTCCTCGAAGCCTTCCGCCGTCGAACAGACGCCATGTGCCGAGTGCGGCTCCAGCAATCTGACTCCGCGTCGCTATCTGAGCCCAGGCGGCTTTTCGGTCGACATCCGCTTCAAGATCCACGACGACCCATCCGAGGTGGGTAGCAGCAAGGTGGTTGATCCTTGGGTATCCACGCGCGAGGCACCATGGCGGTCCCTTCCGGACCCAACCGTCGGGCGGGTGCGCGCGAGCCCGGATGGCACGGTGTTTTGGTTCAACCCTGGGGAGCACGGCCAAGGCTATGCGCTTTGCTTGCATTGTGGTCGTGCGGAAGCTGAGGTCGACGCCCTGGGCGGTCCAGGGCTTGCTGAGCACAGGCCGCTGCGCGGCGCACCCACGGCAAATGACGGCATCACTTGCAGCGGTGCACCGGAGTTCGCGCCCTATGCTGTCGCGCGCCACCTCATGCTTGGCCATGAAATTCGAACCGATCTCTGTGAGATTCAGCTCTATGATTGCCGTTCGCGCGATGTCGCGCTGACGGTCGCTCTCGCTCTGCGCGAAGCGGTTGCGAAGCGCCTCGGCATAGACGCCGACGAAATGGGATTCGCAGCGCCAGCCGCACCAAATCCTCAGGGGCGTGATAATTGGAGTGCCGTCATATTTGATAGGGCGAGTGGAGGAGCGGGATTTGCGGCGACGGTTGCACATGACCCGGTAGGCCTGCTACGCGATGCACGAACCTTTCTCGATTGCACCCTGCCGGGTCGGTGTGGTGATTCGAGTGCCGAGCGCGTCTGTCCCCGTTGCGTTCTGGCACCCGACGCACAGCATGCCGTCGAAGCGACTGATCGTATTGGGGCATTCGCGTTGCTCACGGACACGCTGTCGCGGATCGTGCTTCCTGAGGAACATCGCCTATTCGGACCTTCGACCACTTACGAATCAGCCGCTCTCGCCGACGCCTTGAATGAGCGACTGACCGCAGAACCAGCGGCTGAGCTCATCGTGATGCTGCACGACGACCCGGCTAGCTGGGACTTCGACACCTGGCCGATGGCGGCATCTGCTGAGCGTTGGGGAGCTCGCGGCCGCAGCGTAACGGTCGAAGTTGACGAGCCGGCATTGGAATGTGCTGATGCCGTCACACGGCGTCGTCTTGCTCTCTGGGTTGAAAGAGCGCGAGCGTCGCTCTGTGTGCTGCCGGTTAGGGATGGCGAATTGCTTGCAGCGGTGACAGTCGGCGGCCACATCACCGCTTGGCGTTCGCTCGATCACAACGCTTACCGAATCGACTCCAACTGGGCGAGCACGTCGGACGCCCCCGTGGTCCGTGGAACGCTTGAGTGGCTGAGTCAAGCCCCTTCGGCGATAGATTCGCGATCGCTTCTCGTCGAACAGGTACGGGAAACAATCTTCGAGGTAAATGCTGAGCTCAATGGCCCCGCGAGCGCTTTCGGACAGAGGCTGAAAGCGCTCTTGATTGGTCGCAATGAAACGCTAGTGTGGTGTCTCAAAAATAAATTGAACTAAATATGCCATGATCTGTCTTTGGGTTTCCGTCTGCTGGAAACTATGCCCATGGCACGAACAGGACGACCGGTAACGAAGCTGTCGCTGACG
>Ga0302314_10006640_pt1 | contig 20911 bp, 18 predicted proteins | sample III_Palsa_N2_3_FD_200533 | JGI IMG/M metagenome (GOLD analysis project Ga0302314, IMG submission 200533) | Peat permafrost microbial communities from Stordalen Mire near Abisko, Sweden - III_Palsa_N2_3 | ecosystem: Environmental > Terrestrial > Soil > Palsa > Peat permafrost | place: Sweden... | reverse complement strand
AGTGTCGTGATCCGGAAATTCGGATGCAGGATGCGGGATGGCTGGGCGTGGCTGGGTGGTGGCGGTGACCCGAGACGTACTGGTGGTACGGCGGGGTCACCGCCGCCGCCCAGACGCGTCCAGACACACGCAGACTGTGTGCGAATTTTCGAATCACGGCACTAGACTGCGGCGATGGCGGCGATCTCCGACACCGCGGCTGCCGGCCGCACCGTGCCGGATGCCATCGCCGAGGTGCCGATGTGGTACCACTCGATCGAGGTCGCCCCGGGGGTCGTGACGCCGGGAATGTTCGACCTCCGTCCGATCGTCGACAGGCTGCCGTGGCCCGAGGTTCGCGGCAAGCGAGTCCTCGATGTCGGCACCTACGACGGCTTCCTCGCCTTCGAGCTCGAGCGCCGGGGAGCGGCGGAAGTAGTCGCCACCGACATTCCCAGCCATGAGCAGTGGGACTGGGAGGTGGGCAAGAGCAGCGACGGGCCGCAGTTCCTCCGTCACGTCGCCGGGCCCACGACGAGTATCGGCTTCCGGGTCGCCCACGAGCTAAGGGGCTCGTCGGTTCGTTTGCAGCACATCAACGTGTACGACCTCAGCCCCGAGACGGTGGGGAAGTTCGACGTGGTGGTGTGCGGAACCCTGCTCCTCCACCTTCGCGATCCGCTGCGGGCGCTGGCGGCGATCCGCTCGGTGTGCGGCGGCGAGTTTCTCTGCACCAACCAGGTCGAGCTCATCCTCTCGGCGCTCCATCCCCGGCAGGCGCTCTCGCGCCTCGACGGTACGAGTGGCCTCACGCAATGGTGGTTGCCCAACGCCGCCGGTCACCGCCAGATGTTGCGGGCCGCCGGGTTCGAGATCGTGCGGGACTCGGGGTTGTACTCCGTCAGGTTCGGACCGGCGCACCGGCCGCCCTCCCGAACCGAGCCACGTTCACTCCTGCGCAGCCTCGCCCAGCGGGCGCTGACCGGTGCCGAGGGCGTGCCTCACTGCGCGGTCCTCGCCCGCCCGACCCACTGACCGATCAGCGCTTCCTCGCGCGGATCAGGCAGAACTGCGAGCCCGCGCCGACGATACGCTCGAGCTCGAGGACGCTCGCGCGCGCCACCTCGCGGACGTCCTCGAGCTCGACCGCGGATCCCAGCCAGGCAACGTCCGCCTGTCCCCGCGGGGCGCGGCCAAGCACCGAGGCCAGCCTCCTGACCTGGACTTTCGCCCCACGCCGTCGGCGGTGGACCTGGGCGTCGTTGGAGACCTGGAAGGCGGCCCAGCCGCCGGGCTTCAGCACGCGTCCCATCTCGCCGATGTAGCCGAGCGTGATCGATGGGTCGGGGATGTGCTGGAAGACGACGTGGGAGACGCATCCGTCGACGCTGCCGTCGGGGATCGGGCGCAGGCTCTTCCCGTCACCGACGATCCACTCGACGTTCTCGAGGTCCGAGTGATGGCCGCGAGCACGGTCGATCATCTCGCTCGAGATGTCGAGCGCGCAGACGCGGGCGGCGCGGGCGGCGATCACCCGGGTCAGCCTGCCTACGCCGCAGCCGATGTCGAGCACGACGTCGGTGGGGTCGATCTGCACATCGAGGAGCTCGAGTAGACGCCCGAGGTCCTCCTCTCCTCCTGACCAGAAGGCGGCGAGCTCGGGGTCGCGGTAGGCGCGGCGGTCGTCGACGAAGAAGTAGGCTTCCTCTCGCGCGCGCCGGTTCCAGAACTCGCGCATGTGCCCTTGATCCACGTGCGCCACGGTATCGCGCGGCGGGCCCGTGCCGCTCACGCCAGTAGCGTGCCGTATCGGACGCTGCCCGCCAGCATGGCCACGAGCCCGACGGCGTCGGCCGCCACCTGGGCGAGTGCCGTCTGCACGCCCTCGGGCTCGCGCAGGTCGCCGCTCAGCGTGCGCGCATAGGGGATCGCCGCGGCGGCGAGCGCGGGCCGGCGAGTGGCGGTGGCGAGGAGGAGGCCGAGCAGGGCCGCGTCGAACCTGGCGGCACGGTAATTGAGGAACAGACGCCGGTAGAGAAACTCCTGCCGAAGCTCGGGCACGCGCCGCACGAGCGCGGGAAAGAAACGCAGCCGCCAGCGCTCGGCGACGAACGCGCTCGCCGTGCGCGGCCAGACCACGTGGTGCACGAGGGCCTCGTCGCAGGCGGCGATCCGCGCACCGGAGCGAAGGGCGCGCCAGCCGAACCAGACGTCCTCGCCCAGCTCCTTTCCCCGCCGCGGCCCGAGCCAGCTTTCAAAGCCGCCGATCCGCTCGAACAGCTCACGGCGGACGAACAGGTTGGCCCCCTCGAACAACGGCGAGCGACCCACCACGGAGAGGGTGCGGTCGAACGGGCCGCAGGGCTGGTCGGGGCGCGGCCTCGTCTCGCCGAGCACGAGGTCGGCCGCGCCCAGCGCCGCGCTCCCGGCCGCCAGCCACCGTGGCGTCGGGCGGCAATCGGCGTCGAGGAAGGCCAGCAGCGGCGCGCGCGCCAGTGCCGCCCCGGCGTTGCGTGCCTGTCCCGGCCCGACACCGTCCAGGGTCACGACCCGACCGACGATCGGCGATTCGAGTGCGATCGCCGCCGTCCGGTCGCGTGAGCCGTCGTCGACGAGGATCACCTCGAACGCCCCGGCCGGCTCCTGCGCCCCGAGGCCCTCGAGCGTATCGGCCAAGGTCGCGCCGGCGTCGCGCGCGGGGATGATCACGCTGAGGAGCGGCGAGCTCACCGCCGACGCAGCCGGCGAGCGAGGCCTCGGCGCCGCCTCGGGCCGTGCTGGGCGACGAAGTCGGCGAGGTAGCCGTCCAGCGAGGGAGCGTCGAGAAAGATGCGCTCACGGTAACGGAAGCTGTCTTCCCAATAAAGTCGAAGGACGCGCTGCTCGGCGCTCAACGAGTCCCTGAACCCGGCCGGAAAATGGTCGCTCGAGCGGTTGTGGAGGACGTGGTGCTTGAACGCGAAGGTGATCTCGTCGCCGGTTATCTCGATCAGCCAATGGTGATGGCCCCACCCCGCCCACGGCCCTTGGAAGCCGTAGCTCTGCTCCTCCAGGCGCGATGGCACCTCGATGTAACCGGCTTTCGAGACCCTGATGAGCTCGCTGCACACGAATACGGGATCGCGCACGTCCTCGAGCGTGTGCGAGCACACCGAGAAGTCGAACTGGCGATCGGGGAATGGCCACGGCTCCCGCGCGCACATGTCGCGCTGGACCCAGGTCGCGGGGGTGAAGCGCTCCACCGACGGGTCGGGCGCCGGCCCGTAGAGACCGCGCTGCTCGTAGGCGAGCAGATCGATCACCCAGTCCGCGCGTGGGAACGGGCTGGCCCCGCCGCCGACGTCGAGCACTAGGTCGGCGTCGCCCAGACGCTCGAGGATCCGTGCCCGGCTGGCGTCGAGCATCGGCTCTAGGCTCCCCGCATCGACCCGCGCCGGAGCTCGGCCAGCGAGCGCAGCCGGGCGGCGCGCCCGCCCGAGCGTGCGCTGCGATAAGCGATGAGATGGGAGCGACCGTGGTAGCGGCGGTAGCGGAGCAGCCCCAGGTCGGTGGCGTGGGCGAGGATCGCGTCGACGGGTAGCGGGCGGTGCAGCGCCGTTTCGCCGGGAACGGCATCGAGCAGGTTGACGACAATGATCTCGGCTCGGCGCTCGAGCTCTGCCAGGAAGGCGAACGGATCGTCGACGTGCTCGATCACGTCGAACGCGTACGCGGCGTCGAATCCGTCAGGGACGCCGGCGTCGAGGTCATGGATCTCGGCGCTCAGCTTCCGTCGCGCGAGGCGCCAGCGCAGGTAGCGGGTGCTCGGGTTCTCGTAGTCGGCGAACGAGATCCGGTATCCCTGCTCGAGCAGCCGCATCCCGTCCGAGCCGATCCCGCAGCCGTAGTCGAGCAACCTCGCTCCCGGCGCCACCAGCGAGCACAGGACGCGACGGTAGGGATCCTTGGTGCCCGACATCGCGAACACCGTCAGGTCGTAGAGGTACAGCTCGCTGCTGCGGTAGAAGCCACCCTCGTCGGCGGCGGCCGCTGCCTCCTCGTCGATCATCCGCCCGTGATGGACGAGCTTGGCTTGGTCGTAGGCCTCTCCCAGGTACTCGCGCAGCTCCTCGAGGTCGCGCTCCCCCTCCCATCCGGCCCGGAACCTGGGGGCGAGCCGCTGGTGGTACCAGCGGTCGGCCTTGGCCTCGCTGAGGGTGCGCACCGCCCGTGCGCGCGCCGGGACGAGGTCGACCAGGTAGGGCCACGCCCCGGAGACCGGCGGCGCGGTGGCATGGGCGTCGATCCGCCGCTGCCAGACAGGCGAGAGGCGATCGTGCTTTGAGAGCATCAGGCGGTCGGCGCGGCCCTGGCTCTCGTAGCGGCGCTCGATGCTCGCCCAGTCGTGCCGGCACAGGTGGAGCGCAAGCGCGCGGGGTTCGTGGAGCAGGCACACGCCGCTCTCGTGCAGGCGCCACCCGAGGTCGAGATCCGCCCCCTGAAAGAGGACGTCGGGGTCAAAGCCGCCGGCCTCGAGGAAGAATCGGCGCTTGAGGGACAGGTTGGAGGCGGAGAAGCGACGCAGGCAGGCGTTCTCGCCCCCTTCGCGCGCACCCGACCACATGAGCCAGCGCTCGAGGCGTGTGTCGGGCACCTCGGGATGCCGGTGGACCAGCCCGAGCACCGCGACCTCCGGGGTCGGATCGCGGTCGTGGCGCGCCAGATGGCGTGCCACCAGCTCGGGCGTGGGGATCATGTCGTCGCCGAGGAAGAGGAGCAGTGGTCGCTCGCTGGCGCGCGCGGCGAGGTTGCGGGCGACGCCGGGCCCCGCGGGCTCCTGGACGAGGACGCGGACATCGGGAAGCTGGGACACCGCCGCCGGTGCCTGCTGATCGGTCCCGTCACAGACCACGATCGTCTCGAATCCGCTGATCGTCTGCGCGCCCAGCGCCCGCAGTGTTCGCTCGAGGACCTCCCACCGGTCGCGGGTGGCGATCGCGACGGTGACGTCGTCGGCGCGCAGCGCGGTGGACTCTGTCGAGCCGGAGCTCGTCGCCACGCTCATGCCAGAACCTCGGCGCGCGGTTGCACGTCGCTGCCGCGCCCGGAAGCATTCGTGGTCGGTGCTCGCGCGCCGAGCACTCCGGCGCAGGCGAGCACGGCGATCAGCGGCTCGAGCGGTGCGCGGTACCTGGTCCCGGAGTCCGCGGTGAAGACGACCGAGGCGGCGAGCGCCATGGCCAGGACGCCGAGGACCAGCGCGCGACGGCGACGCGCGCGCCACAGCCCGATCAGCGCCAGCGGCAGAAGCACGTCGTAGACGTCGAGGCCCAGGTTGGTGATGAAGGCACTGCGGCCCTCGAAGGGCACCTCCGCCAGTGATCGCGCCCGGCGCCTGATGTCCCACAGCCGCGAGAGGCCGTTCCAGAAGAAGGCCCCGAGGAGGGACGTGGGATGCGCGCCGATGTAGGTCAGGGCGCGGTGGATGAGCTTCGCGTGGAGCCTGATGTCGCTGATCGGATGCTTGGGGTTGAACAGGTCGGCGTAGCCCGTAGGCACCGGGCGCCAGGCGTAGGGCCACACGGGGTCGTGGGCCGACTGCGCGTTGAAGGTGCCGTAGAGCGCGGCTTCGTCGATGGCGACGGGGACGAAGCCGTGCTCGACGACCTCGTTGCGGACCGTCCAGGGGGCGACGACGAGGACCATGACCAGCGTCGCGAGCGCGGTCAAGCCGATCCCGCGCCGCCACCCGGCGGCGATCCCCCAGGCCACGAGTACCCCCGCGAGCAGGAACACATTGCTCGAGCGCACGAGCAGCGATACGCCCAGCAGTACCCCGCACACGATCGCTCGCCGCCGCGTGGGCGGCCCCCCGAAGATGACGATGAGCACGGCGAGGGTCAGAGGCGTGGCCAGCGACTCCGAGTACAGGAGCTCCTCGTACTGGAAGGCGAGCGGATAGAGCGCGACCACGAAGGCGGCGGCGGTGGCGACGCGGGGCCCGAACAGGCGGCGGGCCAGGACCCAGCTGAGGGCGATGGTGACGGCGCCCAGCGGCACCTGCGCCAGGCGCACGGCGAAGGGATGGTGGCCGACGAGCGCGTACCACATGCCCACCCACAGCGGGTAGCCGGGGGGCTTCCACGCGCTCGCGTGGAGGATCCCGTAGGGCGCCAGCGTGTAGAAGAAGTGGCCCTGGGCGATCAGCCACCCCTCGGAGTCGTACTCGAGCTCGTCTCCGGCCAGCGGATAGTGGTGCGTCGCGAGCACGTAGGCGATCCGGGCCGCCAGGCCGAGGACGATGGCCGCGGCGAGGAGCCGGCGCTCGCGCCTGCTCACGTGCCCGCCCGCCAGCTCGCCGAGGTAACGCGCGACCCTCATCACGGCATCAGCTTGCGCCACCGCCACACGCCGCTTCGATGCAGGATCAACCGTCCGGCCGCCCACAGCGTCTTGAGCCCGTAGACCGCCGCGGGCCGGAACTTGATCGAAGACGCATCGTCGAAGTAGCGTGAGCGGGCCGGTACCTCGGCGATCCGGAAACCGAAGGCTATGGCCTGCATGAGCACCTCGGAGTCGAAGGCGAAATCGATCGAGTTGCGCAGAAACGGGATCGTCATGAGGAATTTCCGCGAGTAGGCGCGGTAGCCGGTGTGGAGCTCTGACAGGTCGGTGCCGAGCACCTGGTTCTCGATGGCCGTGAGCAGGCGGTTCATGACCAGCTTGTAGCGCGGCATCCCACCCGCCCGCGCCGCTCCGGGCTCGGCCAGGCGCGATCCCAGGACCATGTCCGCCTCACCGCGGAGGATCGGCCCGATCAGGTGGGGGATGAGCTCGGGCTCGTACTGGCCGTCGGGGTGGAGCATGACCACGACGTCGGCCCCGCGCTGCAGCGCCTCCAGATAGCAAGTCTTCTGATTACCTCCATAGCCCACGTTGTGTGGATGCCACAGCAAATGCAGGGGGAGCGTGCGGGCGAGGTCGCGGGTGGCGTCGGTCGAGTTGTCGTCGACGAGGATGACCTCGTCGACGGTGTCGGTGGGAATCGCCCGGAACGTCCGCTCGAGGGTGCGCGCGGCGTTCAGCGCCGGCATCACCACCACCACCTTGGGAGTTGCCGTGTCAGGCCGGTCCATAGACGACGGCACCTTCGTAGGCGTAGATCGCATGTTCATCGCGCAAGCAATATGCCGCGTCGAACGGAGTCGTGATGCCTGCCACGAATTCGTTCGGCCAGACGATGACCCATCCCCGCTTGAGGCGGGCCTGCACCGCCGGGCACGACGCGCGCGGCGGGATCAGCTCGATGGGATGGGTCAGGCGCGGCCCGGCGAGCGAGGCGAGAACCGCGGGCGCGAAGGAGATCGGCTGGCTCCCGGTCAGGAATCCGGGCTGACCGAGCATGAAGGAGAGCAGAGCGTGGTTATAGCTCGTGTCCTCGGCCTCGCGGTAGAGCCACACCCGGGCGCTGAGCGCGAGGAAGGCGACCGCGAGCAGCAGCGTGGCCCCGCTGAGGACAGCGGGCGCGACGCGTGGCGCTGGGATGGCGGGCGCCAGCCAGCCCGCGGTGGCGCCCACGGCGGCGCCGGCGAGCAGGTAGAACAGGTTGGGAGCCGCGGGGAAGCCGGTGATGGCTTCAGCCACCAGCGAGCCGATCGTCGCGGCCGCGAGCAGGCCGATGGTGAGCCGGCGGCCGAGCGGCGTCGCGTCGCGAGCGGCGACCGCGAGCGCGACGGCGCACGCCGCCAGCGCCGAGAGCATGTACCGGGTGGTGGTCAGGGCGAGGGGCGCCAGGAAGCCGTTGCGCGCGATCCCGGTGTAGGGCGCCGCCGCCCACGCCAGGACCGCGGCGCTCGCCACCGCAGCGATGAGCAGGGCGGCTCGGGAGCGAACCACGAGCGGGACGGCCAGGGTGCCGGCGATCAGACCCACTCCTCCCCCGACCGCCTTCAGGTAATTGGTGCCGAAGGCCGAGACCGAAGCCGCCGGACGGTCGAGGAACGACACCGTGAACAGGCTCATGGCGTGGGGCACGGCGTCTCCCGTGGGGCCCGAGCTGAAGGGCCACAGCGGCCACCCGTGGGTCAGCGTGTCGCGCACGTACCAGGGCGCCCCGACGAGCAGGCCGCCGAGCGCGCCTCCCGCCAGCCACCAGCGTGCCGGGCGCAGGCCCGAGCGCGCGTGCCACGCGCCCGCGAGCACGACCACCGCCGCGAGCGGGGCGACGGTGGTCTTCGTGCCCACCGCGAGGCCGACGGCGAGCAGCGCGGGGCCGAGGAGCGCTCCGCGCCGGCGCGCTCCCGCGCTCAGCGCAGCCGCGCAGGCCAGCCACGCGAGCGCGGGCAGGTCGGTGCTCGGCCCGTCGAAGTTCAGCCCCGCGACGAAGACCGGGAGGGTCGCGAAGGCAGCGAGGGCGGCGCTCGCCGCGAGACGCGGAACGGATAGGAGGCGCAGGAGCCTCCACGTCGCCGCGAGGGCGAGGGTGGCCACCGCCGTCGACCACACGGCGAGCGGTGCGAACGAGCGCGAGATGCCGAGCAGCCAGGTCAGGAGGACCTCGTTGGTGACCGGGTAGTAGCCGACGGGGAAGTCGTAGCTGAAGCTCTGAACCTTTCCCGCGTGGCCCGAATGCAGCCAGCCCACGACCTCGGCGAGGTGGTAGGAGAGCGCATCCACGTCGAAGCCCGGCGAGCGCCCGATCTCGATGATCGACGCCGCGGCGACGCCCACCAGCGCCGATGCCACGGCCCGCTCCCGGCGCGACGCTCGATTCCAGCGTGCCGTCAACTCGGCGGCGATCGAGGGCGCGGGGCCGGGCAACACGAGCCGGCGGGTAACGGCCCAGGCCGCGACCGGCCCGGTGGCGAGCGCGACGACGCTGCCCGCGAGCCCCGCCAGGCCTAGAGCGAGCGTCCAGCAGACGACGAACGTCGCCGCGACGGTGGCGGCGACGAGTACCCGCTCGATCACGCCGCCGCCGTCCGGCGCCGCACCCGCCGTGACGCGCTGCCCCACGCGCAGCGCGGCGCTGCCGAGCGCGCACGCAGCCAGGACGAGCACCACCTGGTCGACGAGCACGCGGTCAGCCCTTGTCGCAGACGGCGACGAGGTCGAGGGCCGCGTCGAGCGGCGCCGGCGCGAGGCGGAAGTCTTCGGGACCGATGTCGAGCGCGCCCGGGGCGGGCACCGCTCGGCTGGTCCGGAGGCGGGCGTCGTAGAGCCGCTGGCGCAGCGGTCGCGGCACCAAGCGCCGCAGGCGCAGGGGATCGAGCCTGAGCAGGCGATCGAGCTCGCGTCGCTCGGCGTCGACGAGCGCCTGATAGCGAGCGGAGCCGAACAGGCCGAGCACCTCGACGGAGGCGAACCGCGACGCGCACAGCGCGCCGAGCTCGGCCGCGTCGTACTCCACGTAGTGATAGGGATCGATGATCTCGCCCGGGACTCCGAAGGTGAGACGGTTGGGGGTGAGGAGCACGGCGCGGCCACCCGGCACGAGCACGCGCACGATCCCTGCGAGGGCGCGCCCAGGGTCGGCCACGTGCTCGATCGAGTGAACCGAGAGCACCGAGGCGAACGACGCGTCGGCGAACGGCAGCTCCCGCATGTCGGCCACATGCGTCTCGCGCTCCTGGTCGGCCAGGGCGCTCGGCTCGACGTCGACGCCGACGGTCTCCCGGGGGGCGAGCTCTCGGAAGGAATGGCCGGTGCCGCACCCAAGGTCGAGCACGCGTCCCTCGGGGAGCAAGGGCGCACACAGCCGGTACGCCGCGACGTGGCGTTGGAAGGTGGGATTGAAGCCGCCCTCGGGAGCGCTGACGCGCTCGCCCGTGATCACGGCCGCCGCGCCTCCAGGTAGACGGTGCCTCCCGCCCGTGCCGAGACTTCAGCGACGGCGAGCGCGAAGGCCACGGGCGCCAGCACCACGCCGGCGGCAACCGTGGCGATCCGCCGAGCCGGGCCGAGCTCGCGGCTGCGCGCGTCCGGCTGGCGGATCGCGTCGTAGAGGTCCGGGCGGCCCGGGAGGGCGCCGACGACCCCTTGCAGCCAGCCGAACATCACCTGTCCCCCACGCCAGTAACTGACACGCTCGATCCGCAGTCCGCGCGAGCGCAGGAACTCGACCACCGCCCAGGCCGGGAGGTGAACGAGATGGCGGGGGACGTCGAGGCCGAACCACCGTGGGCCGAGCAGCCGAGCCTGCCAGCTCGCGCGGTTGGGGATGGCAACGACGAGCAGTCCTCCCGGGCGCAGCAGCTCGGACGCGCGCTCGAGTGCCGCCGCGGGCTCGCGCAGGTGCTCGAGTGAGTGCCAGAAGACGATGGCCGCCCACTCGCCCGCGCGCTCTCCGAACTCGGTCACCTCGCGGGCGCGCACGTCGGACCGTGAGCTGTTGCGCTCGAGGCCGACTGCCTCGCGACCGCGGGCGTGCAGGGCGTCGAGGAGCGCACCCTCGCCGCAGCCGACGTCGAGCACCGGCCCCGCCGGCGCGCGCTCGTCGAGCCGGCGCGCGAGGGTCGCCCGCGAGCGGCGCAGGAGGCGGTCGCCGCCGCCCGCGAAGCGGCCCGCTGCGGGCCGGTACCAGCCCGAGTACGCCGCCTCGAGCTCGGCGTCGTCGGGCGGTGGGTAGGTGGTGGCGGCGCCGCACGCGTCGCACACCAGGAGCCGCGCCGCCACCGGCCGGCCGAGCGACCCGCACCAAGCGCAGCTCGGGGCGTGAGCCCGGGTCGCGCCTCGCGGTGGCGCCTCGGGGGCCGCTGTCATGCCTGGCATGCTAATCGCTCCGTATCAGGAACAGAGGCGCCCGGGCCGTCGCCCTCATGAGGGTGAGTAGACGAGGAAGCTGGCGTCGATGAGCGTCGGGTGCTCCCCCGCCAGACAGATGATCCAGTGCCTGTCGTATCCGAAATCCTGCGGTCCGACCTCCATCACCACCCACGCATCCCGCGCCTCCCGGACGAGGGCGGGGCAGCGATCGTCGCCCGGGAGCACGGTCACCGGATGGGCGAGGCGAGGGCCGGCGAGCACCGCGAGGGACACCGGGCCGACGAGCACGGCATCGTTGCCGTCGCGGAACGCCGGGCGGGCGTCGAGCCAGCGCACGAGCCCCGCGTCGTACTGCCCGGTGCGGGCGTGGGCGGCCAGATAACCGTTCACCGGAATCAGCAGCGCGGCGAGCAGGGCGGCGGCCACCCCGACCGCGAGCGCCGCGGCACCCCAGCGGGCGAGCGGTGGCCCGGCGACCGGTCTGGAGAGCAGGTGAAGGACGAGGCCCACGGCCCCGCCCACCACCGCCGAGATCACCAGCAGCCGTGCCGAGGGGGCGTAGGGAAAGCCGAGGGCGGCGTCGTGGTCGAGGTTGACGACGAGCGCGGCCAGGAGCGCGGCGGCGGGCAGGACCTCGGCGCGCCCCCGGCCGCGTCCGGCGAGGGAGACGGTCACCACCGCCGCCAGCAGGCCGGGGAGCAGGTAGCGGGTAGCGCCCACCGCCAGCGCCGTGCTCGAGGCATAGCCCGTGTACGGCGATGCTGCCCACAGCAGCAGCGACGCGAGCACGAGCACGGCGCCCCCGACCACCGCCGTGCGGCGCGCCAGCAGCGGTGAGACGAGCGCGCCCCCGACCACCACCACGCCGCCCGCGAGCACGCGCCAGTAGTCGTGGATACGACCGTGGAGCGTGGCATGGAGCTTGCTCAGGAGGCTGGCGTCCACGGCGCGGAACGCGGCGGGAATGGGATCGCCCCAGGGGGTGCTGGACAGGGGCCAGAACGGAGCGCCGTGGTCGACGAGGTTGCGCAGGTACCAGAAGCCGCCGACGATCACGGCCGTGGCGGCGGCGAGGACGAAGGGGAGCACGAGCCGCCGGAGCTCGTGGCGGCACCGCCAGGCGCCGAGCGCGATCGCGATCGCGACGAGCGGAGCTCCGGTCGTCTTCGTACCCACGCACAGCCCAGCCGCCACCAGAGCCACCGCCAGCAGGGCGCCGTGGCGCTCCCCCCGGGCCTCGTCTCGCCACGGTGCCGCGCCCGCCACGAGCGCCGCCGCGCACGCGAGCCAGGCCGTGTCCGGAAGGTCGTTATTGGGTCCGGGGAGCTGGACGACGACGATCGGGAGCGTCGTCACCGCCGCTGTCGCCAGCCATGACATGCGCGAGGAGACACCGAGCTCGCGCAGGCCGGCGCGGACCGCCACGCCGAGGAGGAGCAGCGTCGCCGGCGTCATCAGGGTGGCGGGCACGAAGGTGCGGGCGATCCCGGTGGCCCAGGCGACCAGCACCTCCCAGGTGAGGGGGTAGTTCTGGATCGGGAGGCCGTCCCACACGGACACGAGCGATCCCGGCCGGCCGTTGTGGATCCAGGCCACGGGCAACGCGAGGTGGTACGTGAGCGCGTCATAGCCGAGCGCCGGGTAACGCAGGAGCCAGGCGCCGTAGCCGACCACCGCTCCGGCGACGGCGACCCGAGCGGCCCGTCCGAGTGGCGACAGCCCACTCCACCACGCGCTGAGCTGCTCCGAGGCCGACGGCGGCCGTCCCGGAACCGAGCGCCAGGTGGCCAGCCAGATAGCGGCGGCAGCCGCGGTGAGCGCGACCGGGCTCTCCCCCAGCCCGACGAGCGCGAGCGCGAGCGCCGAGAGGACCGCGGCGGCGGCGGCGAGGGGGACGGTGCCGAGGGCTCTGAGCAGCCCAGAGGGGACCGCGACCGAGGCCAGCCGCCACCCCGCGGCGCTCAGTGCGGCGATCGATGCCAGGAGCAGGAGCTGGTGGATCAGCAGGCCCAAGTGAGGCCGCCGGCGCCTACCTGGCGATAAAGGTCGAGGTAGCTCTCGGCGCAGCGGTCGATCGACAGCTCCTCGGCGCGCGCGCGGCACGCGGCGGCCGTCTCCGGACGCTGACTGAGCTCCATCGCCTCGAGCAAGGTCCGCGCCAGGACCGCGGGCTCGAGGCGATCGAACAAGAGTCCGACCCCGGGACGGTCGATCACCTCCGGCGTGGCTCCGTGGTCGTAGCCGACGGCGGGCGTGCCGCAGGCCATGGCCTCCGCGAGTACGAGCCCGAACGCCTCGTCGACCGAAGGCAGGGCCGAGACCCACGCCTCGCCGTAGGCGCGCGCGAGGGTGGCGCGATCGTCGAGGTCGACCCACGCCAGCCCCGGCGCGTCGAGCGGCACTCCGGCACGGCGCACGGCATCCGGCCGGCGCGGGCGCGAGAGCACGAGCCGAGCGTCGGGGCGCTCGCGGCGCACGAGCCCGAGCGCCTCGACGAGCACGGCGACGTGCTTGCGCGGCTCATCCGCGGCCGCGCTGCAGATGATCGTCGGCGTGCTCGCGCGGGCGGGCGCCGGGCGGAAGGCTTCGAGGTCGACCCCGGGACTGATGACCGGAGCCTCGTAGCCGAGCACATCCTCGAAGGCGGCGGCCGCGTGCCGGCTGAGCGCAACCACGACGTCGCATCCGCGCAGCGCGATGCCGAGCACCTCGCGCCTACGCTGAACGCCCATCCACTCGCGGGTGGGGATCCCCAGGTAGGAGAGGACCGCCGGGCGACCGGTCACCTTCCGCCACCGCGCGGCAGCGAGCGCGTCGTTCGGGTAGACGGCGTGGGCGAGCTCGTAGTCGCCGAGGCGGAGCGCTGCGTAGCTCAGGGGCACGTGCGTCACGTAGGGCTCGAACATCCGCCCCAGCCGCGGGCCGCTGGGAGGCCGCGGCAGGCGGAGGATCGGCAGCCCGTCCTCGACCGCGCGGCGGGGGCGGCCGCGGTGGCTGGTGATGAGCCGCGGATGGTGCCCGCGCGCGAGCAGCGCGTCGGCGAGCTCGCGGGTGAATCGTTCTCCACCGCGTCTGACCTCGGGCCAGAAGCAGGGACTGAGCAATGCGACCCTGAGGGAGCGAACAGGCGCTCGTCTGGACGCGGTTTCTCCCCCGAGCGCGATCACGGAGCGTGAGGCTACCGCGAGCGGCTCAGCACGTAGCCGGCAACCTCGCGCAGCAGGGGGCGTTCCAGCGCCCAGGTCGCGAGCATGGTGACGAGCGCGTAGACGGCGAGCTCGGCCGCCGCCATCGCCGCCGTCCGTTGCCCGCTCTCGAGCACCCGGATCAGGAGCACGGCTGCCGCCGCAGGGACGGTCGGGAGAATCGCGCGCAACGCGTGGCGGACGAGCGCGAAGCCTTCGAACAACCTCGAGAGGTACCAGGCCCGGAGCGCGAGATCGGTGGTGGTTCCCGCGGCCAGCCCCACCGCCAGACCGGTGAGGCCGTCGACGAACAGGAGCGGGAGCCCGACGGCGAGGGTGGCGATAGCGGCGGCGACGTTGACTACGGCGATGGGAACCGTCTTCGAACGGGCCATGAAGTAGTCGTCCCAGTTGAAGCCGATCTGGCTCGCGGCGGCGATCACGCCGGTGATCTCCAGCAAGCCGATCCCGGCATGCCAGCGCTCTCCGACGATGAACCTGACGAGATCCCCCGCGAACAGCGAGACGGCGACGCCGAACGGCACCCCCCACATCAGCGCCAGGCGGTTGGACTTCACGAACGACTCGCGCAGGAGATCCACGCGGTCCTGCATGGCGCAGATCGCCGGATAGAGCGTGCCGCTGATCATCCCATCGAGGCGGGTGGTGAGCGCGGTGATGTTGGCGGCCAGCGCGAATACGCCAACGGCTGCCAGCCCCAGGTGCGCGTTGGTTGCGATCACGGCGCCGTTGGCCAGCACCACGCCCGAGGCCGTCGCCACGAAGATCGGCCCCGAGAACGACGCGTACATACGCAGCGCGCTCCGGTCGTAGCGCCACTTCAGCCGGAACGGACAGGTGGCGATCGCGACCGCCGCACCCACCCAGGCGCCGGCGACGACGCCGATGGCCAGAGCCCAGTAACCGAGACCGGCGATGGCCAGCGATACGGCGACGACGAAGCCGATGACGGGCTCGATCGCTCCGAGCAGTCGCTGGCGGGCAAAGTGCATCTCGCGGTAATAGATCCACAGCGGCGCCTGCAGGGCGTCGGCGACGAGCGTGGTCAGCACCACCAGCCCCAGCACCACCAGCACCCAGTGCCCGTAGATGAGCGCGATCAACGGCAGCGCCGCCACCATGGGCACGAGCGCCGCGGCGGTCATGACCAGCTCGAGCGTGAACGCACTCTGGAACGCGGCTTCCTGGTCGGACTCGTCCTGCTGGATGTACTTGTCGCTGATCCCCACGTACTTGAGCCGCGCGAGGACGCCGAGCGAGACCACCAATATGCCCCAGACCCCATAGACGGAAGGGGCGAGCAGGGCCGCCAGGATGACCCCTCGGGCCAGCCCGAGCAGCGCCAGGCCGACGTCGAAGGCACCATTGAGGAGGACCCCGCGGGCCGCAAAGGACCGCAGCGTGGAGCCTCGGGTGTCGATGCTCCTGCCTGCTGCTGGGATCGCCTCCGCGGGGCTCGCTCCGAGCGCGCCGCCGGCATCCTTCGTCGTGTGCAGCACCTTGGCAAGCATGTCAAACTCGCGTGGGCTTATTCAATTGGCGCGGAACGGTGCTGATCCGCACCGGTAGCCGTGGGTGCGAATACAATCGCCCCGTGCCGGACCCGCTTGTGTCGGTCGTCGTGTCGACCTGTAACCGCCCGGCTCGATTGCAGCGCCTGCTCGCGAGCCTCCGCGCGCAGAGCCTCTCCCCCGATGCTTTCGAGGTGGTGGTCGTCGACGACGGCTCGGGGCCGGAGACCCGGACGGCGATCGAGAACGAGACGAACGCTCCCGGCATGACCGTTCGAACCGTCCGCCACGAGCTGCCTCTCGGCCCTGGGGCCGGACGCAACAGCGGGTGGCGCGCGGCCCGCGCCCCCCTCGTGGCCTTTACCGACGACGACTGCGTCGCCGACGCCGGCTGGCTGAGCGCCGCGCTGGCGGTGTGCTCCGAGGCTCCGGAGGCCATCGTCCAGGGCCGCACCCAGCCCGACCCCTCCGAGATCAACCTCGACGGTGTGCTCTCGCGCACGATCCGCGTCGAGCGGCTCGGACCGCAGTACGAAACCTGCAACATCCTCTATCCGCGCGCCGTGCTCGAGTCGCTCGGCGGCTTCGACGAGCGCTTCGGCCTCTCGCCCGGCGGCGAGGACACAGACCTCGCCTGGCGCGCGATCGAGGCGGGGTGGCGGACCGCGTTCGCTCCTGCGGCGGTCGTCTTTCATGCCGTTCAGCCCCTCGGCGTGCGCGGCATGCTCCGCGTCGCCGCGCGGTGGAGCGCCGTGGTCCGGATCTTCGCCGAGCACCCGCAGCTGCGGACGACGCTCGAGCGCGGAATGTTCTGGAACGTCTGGCACTACCTCTTGTGGCGCTCCCTGCTCGCGCTGCTGGCGCCCGGGTGGCTGCGACGGCTGGTCTTGACCAAGCACCTGCTCGAGCTCCGGCAGCGTGCGAGGGAGGCCGGCGCAGGCTCGTGGGCCGTACCCTTCCTGCTCGTCCACGACGTGGTCGAGTGCTGGGCGGTGGCCCGCGGGGCCGTGCGCTACCGCACGCTCGTACTGTGAGCGTCACGCGGCCGCTTCCCGGGTAGCATGGCCCGCCCATGACCGCGCTCTCCGCCGACATCTTCAAGGCGTACGACATCCGGGGTCTGTACGGGACCGATATCGACGAGGAAGGCGCCGAGCTCATCGGCCGGGCGTTTGCTCGGGTGATCGCCGACCTCGAGGACAAGCCGACGAATGCGCTGCGCCTCGGCCTCGGCCGGGACATGCGCCTGACCGCGCCCGCGCTCGCGGCGCGCTACCGCGAAGGGATGGTGAGCGAGGGGGCCACCGTCCTCGACGCGGGAATGGTGGGAACCGAGATGCTCTACTTCCTCGTCGGTTCGCGCGACCTCGACGGCGGGCTCATGTGCACCGCCTCACATAATCCCAAGGCGTACACGGGCGCCAAGCTCGTCAGGCGCGGCGCCATCGCACTTTCGGGGGACGCGGGGATCCAGGACGTCCGCCGGCTCATCGAGGCGGGCTGGGGGGACCCGCCCGGCGGCGGGCGGGTCGAGGAGGTCGACGTCTACGAGGAGTTCCAGCAGGCCGTGCTGGGCTTCATCGACCCGAGCGTGGTGAAGCCGCTGCGGGTCGTCGTCGACGGCGGCAACGGGATGGCGGGAGTGATGGCCGGGCCGGTGCTGCGCAAGCTCGGCCTCGACCTCGTGGAGACGTCGTGGACGCCCGACGGCAGCTTCCCCGACCACGAGCCCAATCCGCTCCTCCCCGAGAACCGCGAGCTCATCATGCGCCGTGTGATCGCCGAGGGAGCCGACCTCGGCATCGCGTGGGACGGCGACGCCGACCGGTGCTTCTTCATCGACGACGGGGGGAACTTCGCCGACGGTGATTTCCTGACCGCGCTGCTGGCCGATTCGATGCTGCGCAAGCGTCCGGGGGCGACCGTCCTCTACGACGTGCGCGCGAGCCGCGCGGTGCCGGACACGGTGGAGCGCGCCGGTGGGACGGCTTTGATCAACCGCGTCGGCCACGCCTTCTTCAAGACCCGGATGCGCGACGAGCACGCCGTCTTCGGCGGCGAGGTGTCGGGGCACTACTACTTCCACGACTTCTACTGCGCCGACTCGGGCACGATTCCGGCGCTGCTCATGCTCGAGCTCCTCTCCGTCGAGGGCAAGACGATGTCCGAGCTCCTCGAGCCGTTCCGCTCGCACTACTTCATCTCGGGCGAGATCAATTCCGAAGTGGCGGATCCCGAGGCGAAGATCGAAGAGATCGCCGAGCACTACGCCGATGCTCGCCAGCTGCGCTTGGACGGAATCTCGATCGACTACGACGACTGGCACTTCAACGTGCGCTCGTCCAACACCGAGCCCCTGCTCCGGCTCTGCCTTGAATCACTGATCTCGCGCGAGGACATGGAGCGTCGCCGGGACGAGGTCCTCGCGCTGATCCACTCCCCGTAGATGCTCGCTCGCGACACCGACTTGCCCCAGATCCTGCGTACTCGGGCCTCGGTGGCCCGCCGCCGGCTCGGACGGCGGCTCGCGCTCTCATACCCGCCGGATTCGCCGTTGGATGCCCTCAAGCTCGAAGCGCTCGATGTCGCCCACCGGCGCTTCCGGCTGCGCAGCGCGGCGGATCTCGGAGCGGTGTGGGCCGTCGACGCCGCCTACACGTTCCACCTCGCCGACCAGGCCGGCGTCGAGTCGGTGACCGCCGTGGACGATGACTTCACTGCGACGGCCACCCGCGCGGCCAGCCGTCGTGACAACGTCCGCCTCCTGCGCGGGAATTTCGGCGACGCGACGGTCGCCGCCCAGGTGGGGCAGGTCGATGCAGTCGTGATGTTCGACGTCCTCCTGCACCAGGTCTCACCCGACTGGGACGAGGTGCTCGAGCTCTACGCTCCGAGCACCCGCGTGTTCGTCCTCGCCGGGCCGTGGTACACGGCGAGCCCCACCAGCGTCAGGCTGCTCGACCTCGGAGAGGAGCGCTACCTGGCGACCGTCCCGAGTCAGGTCACCCACGACGGACTGTTCGACCGCCTGGACGAGATCAACCCCACTCGCCACCGGCCATGGCGCGACGTGCACGACATCTGGCAGTGGGGGATCACCGACCAGGACCTGCGCCAGCGCATGCGCTCGCTGGGCTTCACCCTCGCCCACTTCGAGAATCACGGCGCGTGGCGGTCCCTGTCATCGTTCGACAATGCCGCCTATGTGTTTGCCCGTCCCGAGCTGATCGCGGGAGTGCCGTGAGCTCCCGCCCATTGCCTGCGCCCGCAGTCCCCGCGTCGGCCTACACCGACTACTACTTTCGCCAGGTCTGCGCCGGGGCGACGGAATGGAGCGAAAAGGCCGATCCGATCCACGGGATCTATGCCTACGCCCTCACCTCGCTCATGGATCTGCCCCCCGGCAGCCTCCTCGTCGACGTCGGCTGTGGCCGAGGCGAGCTGATCGCCTTGGCCGCCCAACACGGCGTGCGGGCCGTCGGCGTCGACTACGCGTCCGCCGCCGTCGCGCTGGCCCAGCAGACCATCGACACGCGCGGGCTCGACGGACTGGCCCAGGTGCATCAGGGCGACGCGCGCAGCCTCCCCGTCGGCGACGCAGAGGCCGATGCGGTGAGCATGCTCGACGTGGTCGAGCACCTCCTCCCCGCCGAGCTCGCGCGCGCGCTCGCCGAAGCCCACCGGATTCTCAAGCCCGGCGGACAGCTCGTGGTCCACACCTTTCCCAACCGGTTGATCTACGAGCTCACCTACCGCTGGCTGCGGTGTCTGGTTCCGCGGGGCGCTCAGCGCTGGCCCGAAGATCCTCGAACAAGCTGGGAGCGCGAGATGCACGTCAACGAGCAGACCCTGCGCGGGATCTCACGGGCGGTCGATGCCGCCGGCTTCCGCGACCGCCGCACCTGGTACGGGGAGTGGATCTACACCGATTTCGTGCCCTCGCGCATTGCCGCCTTGACCTACCAGGCGCTGGCGCGAATCCCGGGGGCGAAGGGCGCCGGCCGTGCCAACATCCTCCTCACGGCGCGCCGCTAGTCGAAGCGTGACCGAGGCGATGCCGGCAACCGGGTCTCCCCCACCGGACGACACCTCGGCAGACGAGGCCCTGGCCCTCGCCGCAGACGCGGGGATTTACCGACTGCCCCTGTCCACGCCGTTCCTCGTCGGGCGCGTCAACTGCTATCTGATCGAGGACGAGCCGCTGACCCTCCTCGACACGGGCCCGAACTCCGGCAAGGCGCTCGACCAGCTCGAGCTTGCGCTCGCCGCCCACGGGCACCGGATCGAGGACCTCGAGCTCATCGTCATCACCCACCAGCACCTCGATCACATCGGCCTGCTCGACATCCTCGTCCGCCGCTCGGGCGCGGAGGTCGCGGCGCTCGACCTGCTCGCGCCCTACCTGGCGGCGTTCAGCGAGTCCATGGACGGCGACGACCGCTTCGCCGAGTCGCTGATGCGCAGCCACGGGGTGCCCGGCGACGTGGTGGTGGCGCTGCGAGCGGTCTCGAGCGCCTTCCGCGCCTGGGGCTCCAGCGCCCAGGTGACCATGCCCGTGCGCGACGGCGACGCGCTCGCGCTTCGAGACCGGACGCTGCGGGTGCTCCACCGCCCCGGCCACAGCCCGTCGGACACCGTGTTCCTCGACGAGGAGCGCGCGATCCTCCTGGCCGGCGACCACCTGATCGCCCATATCTCCTCGAACCCGTTCGTCTCCCGACCGCTCGGCGCGCCTCCCGACGCCGAGCGTCCACGGGCGCTGATCACCTACATCGACTCGATGCGCGCGACCCGAGCGCTATCGCCGCGGCTTACCCTCCCCGGCCATGGGGACCCGATCCTCGACCACCGCGCGCTCATCGACCAGCGCTTCGCCATGCACGCTCGGCGCGCCAGGAAGATGCTCGAGCTCATTCGCGAGCGCCCGCTCACGGCCTACGAGATCGCCCGAGCGATGTGGGGTACCGCGGCGCTCACCCAGGCCTACCTGACACTCTCCGAGGTCCTCGGCCACGTCGACATCCTCGTCCGCGACGGACAGGCACGGGAGGAGTCGAGCGACGGCCTCGTCCGTTTCGGAGCAACCTAGGCGATGGCCCGCCCCGCTGTATAACGCCGGCCGGCTCGCGATTCTCGGGGGAATGACCCTGGCGCTGATGTGCACGCAGGTGACGGGGGTGGCCGCAGAGGACCGTCTCAGCTCTGTCCCGGAGACCCCGTACATGGGGTGGAACACCTACTACGGGGTCGGTGGGGTCTTCGACGAGCAGACGATCCTCTCGGTGGCACGGACGCTGATCGACCGGGGTCTGGCCCGCGCCGGCTACCGGATCGTGTGGCTCGACTACGGCTGGGCGAGCGGCAAACGCAACCGCGCCGGCGAGATCGTCGTCAGCCACCGGCAGTGGCCCCACGGCCTGGCCTGGCTCACGGCGTGGCTGCACAAGCGGGGACTGCTGGCGGGGATCCGGG
>Ga0302314_10006638_pt1 | contig 20911 bp, 19 predicted proteins | sample III_Palsa_N2_3_FD_200533 | JGI IMG/M metagenome (GOLD analysis project Ga0302314, IMG submission 200533) | Peat permafrost microbial communities from Stordalen Mire near Abisko, Sweden - III_Palsa_N2_3 | ecosystem: Environmental > Terrestrial > Soil > Palsa > Peat permafrost | place: Sweden... | reverse complement strand
CGGTGATGGTAAAGCCGTCGAGGGTGGTGTAGGTGCCGGACAGTTTGGTGACGACGATGGTGTGGTTGCCGGGAGCCAGCCCGGTGGCGGTGTAGACGGCGACGTTGCTGTGGCGTTGGCCGTCGCTGGGCAGGGTGCTGATGGTCTGCTGGGTGCCGCCGTCGATGCTGATGCCGATGTTGCCCTGGTCGGTGTACTGCTCTCCGTCGACCGCGATCCCGGTGCCGGTGAAGGTCAGGGTCGCGGTCGATCCGTTGGCGGTGGCGTAGTGCACGTCGTTGTCGTAGTCGCCCAGCCCGCGGTTGGCGGAGTAGCTGAACCCGCTGTAGATGATCGTCGGATCGGTGTCGTTCAGCCGTATCCCGGCCGGGGGAGTGCCAACCGAGATCTGCGAGGCCGGGGTCCCGGCCGGGACGGGGACGATCAGGAAGCCGCCCGAGAGGTACTGGACGCCGCTGACCGCAGTGCCGTTCACGTAGACCGGCATGCTGGGGCTGAAGCCCTCGCCGGCGACCAGCACCTGGGTCGTCGTGCTGGTGGTGGGTGAGGTGTAGTAGATCTGCGGTCCCGCCGCCACTGCCAATGCCGAGAACGCGGCGGCGACACCGGCCGCGCTGAGCAGGCTGTTGGGGATGGCGCCTGGTGCCGGGGTGGCCGAGATAGTGGTGTTGCCGCTGGCGTTGGAGTTGACCGGTGCCGCACACGGGTAGCTCTGCGTGCCGTTGGAGAAGTAGTTGCCGGTGATCCAGAAATTGCCGGTAGGGCTGCAGCCGCCCTGGGATTCCGATCCGGCGCCGAACGCCACGTTGCCCTGCCAGTTGATCCACTCTGACCCGGCGTCGTCGTAGTAGGTGAAGTCGGCCGACGGGGCGTTGTAGGCGACGTTGCCGGTCACTTGCAGGCCCTGTGCCAGCGTCGCGGTCTGGTTGATCGTCGTGCCGTTGGCCTCGTAGACGTACTGGGCCTGGTGGCCCTCGGCGTAGATCGCGCCGCCGTCACTGCGCACCTGCAGGAAGTTGTGGATGACGTTGTCGGTGATGGTGTTGTCTTCATTGATGTTGGTGGAGTTCTGCGGGGTGCTGGCCTGGTCGACGTGTCCCTGGATCACTCCGGCGGTGATCCCGGTGTAGGGCAGGTTGTACAGGTCGTTGTCGGCGATCGTGGTGCCGCGGGAGAACAGCAGGGTGATGCCAGAGGCGGAGGTGTAGTCGGTGCCGATGTTGTGGATGATGTTGTCAGAGACCGTGGTCCCGGTGAGGATCTCGTTGGTCCCGATCGTGTCCCCGCTGACCGCCGCGCTGTTCGGCGTGCAGTTCTGCTTGATCCCCGCTGCCTCGGACGGGTCGGTCGGCAGCGGATCGTAGGTGCAGCCGAGCAGGATCGCCGTCGACGCGATGTCGGTGAACTCGTTGCCCTGGATGAGGGTGTTCGTCGAGCCGTACATCACGCTCAGCCCGGCGCCGCCGAGTCCGGCGAACCGGTCGCCGGTCAGCGTGATGTCGTTGGACGCGGTGAACGACACGTTCGCCAGCGGCTGGGTCAGTGCCCCCCACGGGCAGGTTCCGGCCGGCGTGGAGAACGTGCACATGCCCTGGTTGGTCGCCCCGGTCATGTGCAGGTTGCTCTGCACGTCGGAGAACCCGGCCGTGGACGAGGGCGCGTTCCAGGTGGCGTAGGAGAACTGCAGGCCGCTGAACGTCACGTCGTGCAGCGGGCTGGCCAGCGTGCCGGCTCCCTGCAGCAGCGACTCGAGGTGGGGCAGCTCCACATCCAGGCTGGTCATCTGCTGGCCGGCCAAGGGCTCGTAGTAGAGCGTGTTCGCGGAGGAGTTCAGGAACCACTGCCCGGGGTGCAGCAGGGCCTGCGCGTCCTCCACCAGAGTCGGCTTGGTGCTCGTCGACATCGACGGCAGGCCGCCGCTGGCCTGGCTGAACGATGACCTCTGGGTCGTATCGGCCCAGCACGGCTCATCCATCGTCAGCGTCCCCGCGGCGGCCGAGTAGCTCGCCACCCGGCACCTGGAATCGGTCCACGCCCCATTGCCGCCCGGGTAGTCGAATTCCACGCCCGCGACCTGAGCGGCGGTCAGCGAGCCGAACCAGGCGGTCGCGGCGCTGTCATCGCTGATCGAGTAGCCGGTTGACGAGCCCGTCCACGAGCCGCTGAAACCAAGCGCCGACGGAGTGGCCGACGCGACCGGCGCCTCCTGGCCGTTGACGTACAGCTGCCGGCTGGCGCTGCCGGCCGGCACCGGCGCCGACCACACTCCGGAGGACCCCACCTCAGTCCACCCGGTGACCTGGGACGCACCGGAGATCACCGGATGAGCCCCGGGCGCCGCCTCCCAGACGACCGGATTACCCGGGCTCCCCGAATCCGCCGCGCCGAACACCCACGTGCTCGCCAGCCGATAGGTGCCGTCCTCGAGCAGCACCGTCACATCGGCGCCGCTCGTCGCGGCCAGCTCTGACCGCACCGCGCCCTGCGCGCCCGACAGGGAGCACGCCGAGGCCTGCGAACACGCCGTCCCGCTGCCCGTGGGCGAGGCGTACAGCGTCACCGTCGTCGCCGCCGACACCTGCGGAACTACCGTCACCATCAGCGCGGCCGCCAACGCCGCGACACCTATCCCGGCCGTCAACGGACTACGTAGCCCTGGCATCCGAAAGGCCCACCTTTCTGAGAAGGGTTGTCGCCGGCAGCACCAACCAGAATCCCGAAGGGTCATTCATCCGATCTATGATCGGGCCGATTGGTGACGGGCGAGGTGATACAGCCCTGAATTCCTGCAGCTGGGCAGCCGGTCAGCACGCCAGGCTTGCAATAGATTGGATGTTTTGCTGCCGTGAACGTACATGCGGCGCTCGTCACGGTCAAGGCCCCTCTTGCACGGCGGAACTCTTGCACGGCATGACCCGGACGCGTCGGGTCAGAAGACGCGAGCCCTTACCTGGTCATCCTCGCCGGAGTGGCCAGCCCCAAATTCCACAGCACCTTCGTCGACGGCCTGCTCCAGCAAGGCGAAGAGAACGGCGCGGTCAAGTCCAAGATCGAAGACCTGATCAAGGTCATCCAGGCGCGCGGCCTCGAGCTCACCGAGGCCCAGCTGAAGCTCGTCACGTCCTGCTCCGACCTGGCCCAGCTCGCTACCTGGTTCGACCAGGCGCTAGACGCCAAGACGACCGACGACATCTTCGGCGCCCACTAGCCAGATCGAGGACGGCTAGGTCCACGCGCGACGCCGGCGGGAGCCCGCCGCGGAATGAACACCCACAGCACCCCGGCGGCGGCAAAGCCGACGAAGCCGCTCACGACAATGCCGGCGGCGAGGCCGGCGACGGCGGTCACGCCGGACAGGATGAGCGGCCCGACCCCCTGCCCGGTATCGGACAGCTCACGCCACAGCCCGAGGAATGTCGGCCGTCCGATCTCGGGCGAGACGTCGGCCGAGAGCGTCATCACGATGCCGGACCCGATCCCGTTGCCGAACCCCATCAGCATCGCCACCAGCGTCAGGGTGAGCGCGCTGTGGGTCGACGTCATCAGCACGAAGGAGAGACCGAGGATCAGCGTGCACGGCACCGCGACCCAGCGCCGCCCGTAGAGGTCCATGACCTTGCCGGCCGGGTAGAACGTCGAGACGTCGACCAGGCCGGCCGTCCCGTAGATGAGCGAGTTGGCGGCGGGGGAGAGCCCGATGTGCGCGGCCCACAGCGGGATGACCACCTGCCGGGTCTGCCGGATCGCCTGCAGCAAGACGACGCCCAATCCCAGCGTGAGGAAGGTACGCCAGTACTCCTTGAGGATGCCCCGCGTCGTCACCTGCGCCGCCGCGGCCCGCTGCTGGTCGGTCCGCTCCAGATCGGGCACCCGCAAGACGATGACGGCGGCGCCGGCCATCGCGCCCAGGCTGACGTAGTAGGCGCCCGGCAGCCCCCACAGGACCTCCGCGCCCGCGCCGAGGAAGGGGCCCACGAACATCCCGATGCGGAGCACCCCGCCCAGGGTCGACAGGGCGCGAGCCCGCAGGTGGGGCGGCACCGACTCGGTCAGGTACGACTGCCGGGCGAGCGTGTAGACCGAGCTGGCCGCGCCGAGCAGCAGCACCCCGAGCCCGAACACGGCCAGCGACAGCCCGCCGCGGCCCAGGTTGACCAGGCACAGGACCAGGCCGGCGACCGCGACCGCGGCCGCCACCAGCATCGACCTGCGCTCTCCGATGCGGGTGGCGAGGATGCCCGAGGGGATGTTGGTCACGATCGAGCCGATGCCGAGCAGCGCGTTGATGAGCGCGGCGATGGCGGTGCTGGCGCCGCGGTCGATCGAGCTCAGCGCGATGACCGGGATCATCGACCCCTCCGCGAGGCCGAACAGCGTCGCCGGCCCGAACGCGGCGACCGCGATCGAGCGGAGACTGAACTCGCCACTCTCCACGGGCGGAGCGGACAGCGCAGACCCCTCTCGCCGACGGAAACAATTTGCTACACGGCAACTAAATCATCCGCCGACGCTTCCGCGGCGACCGGGCCGGCGCCTGGCCCGCCCGGTGACACCACGCGACCGTTCGGGAAATCAAGAGCTTTTATCCCGAACGGACGCGTGGATTTGCCAGCGGGCGCTACTGCCACCGTCGTCCGTGGTCAGCGAACGGGGGCGGCGGGCCCGGTCCCGGCGCCGGTCGCGCGGACGGCGGCGGCGATGTCGGCCAGGTCGTCGTCCTTGAGCTCCACCGTCGCCGCGGGCAGCCACCCGTCGACCTGCTCGGGGCTCCGGGCGCCGACGATCGCGCCGGTCACCCCGGGGAACGCCAGCGTCCAGGCGACGGCCACCGCGGCCGGGGTGGCGCCGTGCCGCTCGGCGACCGGGCGCAGCGCGTCGGCCAGGGCCAGGTTGGCCGACAGGGCCGGCTCGGTGAAGTCGGGGTGCCCGGCCCGCCAGTCGCCCGGCTGCAGGCGGGCCGCCCGCTCGGCGGTGAACGAGCCGGTGAGCAGGCCCGAGGCCATCGGGCTGTAGACGATCGCGCCCGCTTCGTGCTCGCGCGCCCAGAGCAGGACGTCGTCGGCCGCGTCGCGGTGGATCAGACTGAACGGCGGCTGGATGGCGTCCACCGCGCCGACCTCCTCGGCCTCCTCGAGCTGAAAGACGTTGTGGTTGGACAGGCCGGCCGCGCGGATCTTGCCCTCACGCTTGAGGTCGGTGAACACCTGCCAGTACGCCTCGACCGGGGTGCCGTCCTGAGCCGGCCAGTGCATCTGGTACAGGTCGATCCGGTCGACCCGCAGGCGCCGCAGCGACGCCTCGACCTCGGCCCGGACGCTGGCCGGGGCGCCGACCCGCCGGGGGGCGGCCGACCGGTCCGCCGCATCCCAGACCAGGCCGCCCTTGGTGAAGACGTAGGGCCGGTCGGCCGCGGGCAGGTCTGCCAGCGCCGCCGCGACGACCTCCTCGGAGTGGCCGAGCCCGTAGACGGCGGCGGTGTCGATCCAGTTGACCCCGGACTCGACCGCGTGCCTGATCGCCGCGATCGACGCCGCGTCATCCTGGTTTCCCCAGGCGAAGGCCCAGTCGCCGCCGCCGATAGCCCAGGCGCCGAAACCGACCCGGGTCAGCAGCATTCCGGTCCGGCCGAGCCGAGTCGTGGGAAGAAGGGTGCTCAATTTCGTTCTCCTTGTCATTGTTGTGTGTGTTTACGCCGCCGCGAGGACGCCGAGGCCGGCGCTGAGGGAGGCGATGATCGTTCCGCCGACCGCGACCGCGACGAAGGACCGGGCGAAGCTGGTCTGGAAGTACTTGTGCCTGAGCCAGGCGAGGGTGAGCAGTTCGGCCGCCACCACGACCACCGCGGCGCTGATCGCCGCGCCGAAGCCCGGGAGCAGGAACGGCAGCGTGTGGAAGATGCCGCCCGCGAACGTTCCGCCGCCGGTGATCGCGCCGCGCAGAACCGGGCTGCCGCGACCGGTGAGGTCGCCGGTATCGGACAACCCCTCGGAGAAGGCCATGCTCACGCCCGCGCCGAGGGCGGTCGCGGCACCCGTGAAGAACGCGGTCAGCGGATGATGGGTGGCCAGGACGACCGCGAATATCGGCGCCAGAGTCGACAGCGATCCGTCCATGAGGCCGCTCAGCGCGGGCTGCACCCGCCTGAGCAGGAACGCCTGGCGGTCGTCGGCGGCCGCCGCGTCACCGGCGTCCGTGACCGGCGCGCCGATGGTTTCTGTGGCCGTGGTCATGTCAGCGTCCTTTCTGCTCGGCTGAGTCCCTCAGCTGGGCTCAGCCTGTCCGGCGGCGGGGTGAGGCGGCGTCACACCGTCGGGTGATTCGCGGCGGACCTCGAGCAATTCCAGCCCGAGCGCCTCGATCCGGGTGAGCACGCCGTACAGCGCCGCCTGGTCCGGCAGGGGGCCGGCCAGCACCGTGTCCGCTCCCTCGGCGCGCGCGATTAGGTCGGGGAACGCGGCCTGGATCGTCCGGCCGAGCCCGCCCCTGATGCGGATCTGGTACCTCACCGGGAACCTCCGGCCGCGACGACGCGGGCGAGGCGGCCGATCGAGAACAGGCACAGCGCCGCCAGCAGGACCGAGAAGGTCAGCACGGCCGCGAACGTCCCGGTGAAGCCGGACAGCACGCCCACCCCGACGACGGGGATGATCAGGCCTGCGTAGCAGGCGACGAAGAAGGCGGACAGGACGGCCCCGCGGCGCTCGGCCGGGGCGAGCTCGTTGGCCGTGTGCAGGCTGCCGAGGAAGATGGCGCCGACGGCGACGCCCCCGGCCACCGTGCCCGCCAGGAACACGGTCATCGCCGACTGCGCGAGCGCGGTGACGATCAGCGCCAGCGCGACCAGGAACATGCTCAGGCCGGCCAGCATCACCCGGCCGCTGTTGAACCGGGACAGCGCCACCTGGGTGACCGCGCCGACCGCGAGCAGCAGGAACACGACCGCGCCCTGGACGGCGTGGCTGCCCTGATGCAGCTGGCCGGCCAGGAAGCCGGGGACCAGCGAGCTGAACAGCCCGAGCAGGGCGAAGGCGGCGAAGCCGGCCACCCCGGCGGCGATGAACTGACCGCGGCCCCGCTCCGGTATGCCGAGCCCGGCGAAGCGCAGCGCGGGCCTGGTGCGGGCGGGCACGGTCTCGGGGACGCGCAGCAGGACCAGGGCCGCCACCGCGAGGACGGCCAGGTACACCTCGAACACCAGCCTGGTCGGGTCGGGCGCGTACTGCGCGAGCAGCCCGGCCACGAGCGGGCCGAGGCCGAGCCCGGCCATGTTGGCGCCGGTGGCCACCAGCGATGCCCGCCGGTGAGCGCCGGCCGGGGCCAGTTCGGTCAGCGTCGCCGTCGCCGTGCCGGTCATCAGGCCGGCCGACAGCCCGGACACGATCCGGGCGGCGATCAGCGCCCCGACGTCGGGCGCGAGGATGAACACGACCGTGCTGAGCGCGCTCGCACCGAGCGCGGCCGCCAGCACCGGCTTGCGTCCGGCCTGATCAGAGGAGCGCCCGGCCAGCAGCAAAGTCCCGATCACGGCGGCGGCGTAGACGGCGAAGGTCACCGTCACCACGGCGGCGGAGAAATGCCAGCGGGCCTGGTAGATCACGTATAGCGGGGTGGGCAGGGTGGTGCCGAGCATGGTGGCCGTCAGCACCAGCGCCAGCAGCCAGAACGCGGCCCGCCGGGGCGCGGCCGGGGCCGCCTGGTCAGGCGGCGCCTGGTCGGCGCCCGGGTGAGCGGGTACCGGCCGCGGAGCGTGGATGATGGTCATATCCGGTTCCTTCCGGTTCGGTTAGCTGACTTCAGGCTCGCGGGCGGTCGGGTGAGCCTGCGTCACCCCACGGGGTGATCCAGAGGTCAGCCTCGGCCGGCGCCCCGCCGCGACGTACTGTTGAAGCGGTCACTGTCGAGGAGAGCCGCGCTGTGGAGCCTGCCGTCTGGTCAGGGAGCACTGACGCCCCGGTTGATCCACTCGCCCGGGAGGGAGTCGTGCTGCGTCCCGGTCTGTTCCGGCGGCTGACCGACGCGCAGCGGGTCACGCAGGTGTCGGCGTCCCCGGGAAGCGGCAAGACGGTCCTGCTCCGGTCCTGGATCGCCCAGTCCGGTCTGGCCGGACGCGCCGCCTGGGTGCAGGTGCCGCCGCAGTGTGACACCCAGCGGTTCTGGATCTCGGTGACCGGGGCGCTGCGGGACACGGCGGCCGGGGCCGCTCTGGTCCGCGCGCTGACGGCGGCGCCCGACCTGGACGGCTGGACGGTGGTCGAGCGCCTGCTCGAAGACCTCGCCGCGCTCGAGGAACGGGTCTGGCTGGTGATCGACGACGTGCACGAGCTGCTCTCGGCCGATGCGCTGCGCCAGCTCGAGCTGCTGATCATGCGGGCGCCCCCCGCCCTCCGGTTCGTCCTCGTCACCCGACATGACCTGCGGCTCGGCCTGCACCGGCTGCGGGTCGCGGGGGAGCTGACCGAGATCCGCGCGGCCGACCTGGAATTCACCCGGCCGGAGGCGCGAGCGCTGCTCGACGCAGCGACCGGGGCGGCGATGCCGGACGCGGCGGTGGCGCTGCTGCACGACCGGACCGAGGGCTGGGCGGCCGGCCTGCGGCTGGCGGCGCTGTCGCTGGCCGGCCACCCCGATCCGGTGCGCTTCGCGGCCGAGTTCGGCGGCAGCGAGCGCACGATCGCCGAGTACCTGCTGGCCGAGGTGCTTGACCGGCAGAGCGATCAGGCCCGACGGCTGCTGCTCCGGACCTCGATCCTCGACCGCATCAATGGTGAGCTGGGCGACCTGCTAACCGGGAGCTCGGGCACCGAGCGGGTGCTGCAGCAGCTCGAGGAGGCGGGCGCGCTGGTCGTCTCGCTCGACGCGGGGCGGTCCTGGTTCCGCTACCACCAGCTCTTCGCCGATCTGCTCCAGCTAGAGCTGCGGGGCACCGACCCGGCCGAACTGCCCGCGCTGCACGATGCCGCCGCGGGCTGGTACGCCGAGCACGGGCATCCGGTCGAGGCGGTCCGGCACGCTCAGGCGGCCCAGAACTGGGATCTGGCCGCCCGCCTGCTGTCGGACCACTGGGTCGGCCTGGGCCTAGCCGGGCTTGGCGGTGCGGTGCACGAGCTCGTCGCCCGCTTCCCGGTCAGCATGATCGCCGCCAATGCCGAGCTGGCGGCCGTGGCGGCCAGTGACGAGCTTGCCCGGGGCTCGCTGGCCGAGGCCGAACGCTACCTGGCTCTCTCCAACCGGGCGCTTGAGTCGGTTCCCGACGGTCGGCGTGAGCGGGCCCAGGTCGTCCTGGCCGTGTCGCGGATGCGCCTTGCCGGTCACAACGGTGACATCACGGTCGCGGTCGAGGAGGCGCAGCGGCTGCTTGCCCCTGCGGTGACCGTCGAGTCGATCACGTCCGGGCTCGGCCGTGACCTGCGGGCGGCGGCGCTGATCAGCCTGGGCATCGCCGAGCTGTGGACATCTCGCCTCGACGAGGCGGAGGGGCACCTCGAGGACGGCATCGCGCTGGCCCGCGAGATCGGCCGGCCCTATCTGGAGGTCACCGGCCTGGCGTTCTGGGCGCAGCTGACGAGCTGGCGGTCCATGCCGCTGGGGGCCGAGCGCGGTCGGCAGGCGATCGAACTGGCCGACCAGCATGGCTGGTCCGACGAGCCCTTCGCCGGCGTCGCCCACCTGGCCCTCGGGGTGGCGATGGTCACCCAGGGACGGCTCGAGGAAGCAGGGCGGGCCCTTGACCGGGCCGAGCGCACGATCAGGACCGAAGCCGAGCCGACCGCGGGGATGCGGCTGCACTACGGCCGCGGCATGCTCGAGTTCGTCAGCGGCCGTCACGACGCCGCCCTGCGCGCCTTCCAAACGGCCGAGCGGCTGTCCGGGTCGCTCCGCGCACCGCACACGCTCGCGGTGCGACTGCGTTCGCACCTCCTGCAGACGCTCACCGCCACCGGCGAAACGCGGCGCGTCGAACAGGCCCTGGCCGACATGGACAGCCGGGACCGGGAGCGGGCCGAAATACGCATCGCCGAGGCATCGCTGCGCCTGGCTCAGCACGACCCGCAGGCGGCCACCGTCGTGCTCGGACCCGTCCTGGACGGGTCCGCTCCGCTTCGGAACGCCCACCTCTGGGACGTCCAGGGGTTCCTGCTCCAGGCGATGGCGTCCGACGCGCTGCGCGACGCGGGCGCCGCCAGGAGCGCGCTCGAGCGGGCGCTCGATCTGGCCGAGCCCGAGAATCTGCTTTTCCCGTTCCTGTACGACCCGGTGCCCGATCTGCTCGATCGCCACCGCCGGCTCGGCACCGCCCATGCCCGGCTTGTCGCCGAGATCCTCGCCGTCCTGGCCGGACAGCAGCCCGGCCAGGAGGGGGGCGGACCACAGCGCCTGCGCGAGCCGCTCAGCCAGGCCGAGGCCCGGGTGCTGCGCTACCTGCCGACCAAGCTCTCCGCGCCGGAGATCGCGGACGAGATGTACCTGTCGGTGAACACGGTCAAGACCCACATGCGCCACGTCTACGACAAGCTCGGCGTGCACCGCCGCCACGAGGCCGTCGAACGGGCGCGCGCCCTCGGCCTGCTCGCGCCGTCACCCCGACGGCCCTAAAACCGGCCGCCGGCCGAATCACCCTGCGGTGTGAGGCCGGGTCACCTTCCCAGGCGCGAGTCTGAGCACGTCGATGATCCTCGCTATCCGATGGGAGAAGTCAATGACCACGCATTCACTAGCCCCGACTGAGCGAGCCGGCGTCGCCGTGCTCGGCACCGGCATCATGGGCTCGGCCATAGCCCGCAACCTGGTCGCGGCCGGACTGCCGACCACGGTATGGGACCGGTCGGCCGCCGCTACCGCGCCGCTCGCGGCCGCGGGGGCGGTGGCGGCCGCCTCAGCGTCCGACGCGATCAGGGACGCCCAGGTGGTGATCACCATGCTGCCTGATGCCGAGGTCGTGGAGTCGGTGATGTTCTCCGGCGGCCCGCCGCCGTTCGCACCGGGTGCGGCGTGGGCGCAGATGGGCACGATCGGCGTCAGCGCGACCGCCGGGCTCGCCGCCCGGCTCGGCCGGGTTCGGCCGGACGTGACGTTCGTCGACGCCCCGGTGTCCGGCAGCAAGGGGCCGGCCGAGGCCGGCCAGCTGCTCATCCTGGCGTCGGGGTCGGCCGCGGCCGAACCGATCCTCGCCCCTGCCTTCGCCGCAATCGGCCGGAAGACGGTGTGGCTGGGCGCCGCCGGTCAGGGCAGCCGGATGAAGCTGGTCGTCAACAGCTACCTGTCCTTCCTGATCGAGGGCGTGGCCGAGGCGCTCGAGCTGGGCCATCGGCTGGGCATCGACCCGGCCGCCCTGGACGCCGTTCTCGAGGGCGGCCCGCTTGACGCGCCGCTGGCCGACGCCAAGCTGCACAAGATCGCCTCCGGCGACTTCACCCCCGAGTTCCCGCTCGAGTGGGCGCTGAAGGACGTCGACCTGGCGATCGGGGCCGCCGACGGCGCCAGCCTGCCGATGCTGGCGGCGCTGTCGCGCCAGTGGCATACCGCGGTCGAGGCCGGCTATGGCCGCGGCGACGTCAGCGCCGTCCGCCTCGCCCTGGTCGATCCGGCGCCGGCGGGAAGCTAGACCGATTCGCCGCCGCTGTCCCGTCGTCCGCGCGTCCTGCCGGTGGCAGCCTCAGCGCTGGGGCCAGCCGAGGGCGTCGAAGACGGCGACCGGGTCGAGGTAGTCCCGCCAGCGGACCACCTCGCGGTCGCGGAGGGTGACGACTGAGACGTAGCGGTTGCCGTAGGGGGCGCCGGTCGCCACGACCTTGCCCTCGGACGCGTACTCGAGAACGACCGTCCCCTGAGCGGGGTCGTGGTGGACGGCCAGGTCGTAGCACCGGTCGAGGACGAGGGCGTCGCCGTAGGGCCGGTAGAGCTCGGCGACCGCGGTGCGGCCCTGGACCCGGCGCGGATAGCCGGGGACGGTGATCACGTACTCGAAGACAGCGTCGTCGGCGAGCAGATCGAAGAAGTGACCCGGCCCGGCCAGGCCGTCCAGGCCCGCCTCGATCACGCGGAAGAACGGGTCGAGCGCGGTGAACTCGTCCAGGCGGGCGATGGGCATCTTCATGCCCCGAGGATGACAAGAACCTGATCTTTACTCGTGCTGTTCATGCACCCATGGTTGCCGGGCGGGGCGAGAGCCTCAATGATCTCGACGCTCAATTCTTTACGAGTAACACTCAATCGGTGGATATCTTGCAGGAGCACCTGGTTAGGGCGCGGGCATCGGGAGGTGTCTTCGCACGGTCGGCCGCGGTCCCCCCGTGGGGCATCAGGTACCCCGGGACGATCCAGCTCGCCGTGCACGCAGTGCTCCGTGGCCGCGCCTGGCTGTGGACCGACGACGGCGGCGATCCGGTCGAGCTCGGTCCGGGCGACCTGGCCCTCATCCGCGGCGGGTCCGATCACTACGCGGCCCATGAGCCGGGCGCCCGCTGCGTTCTGCCCGGGGAGTTCCGATCGCTGCCCGACGGCGACCCCGCGCTGTCCGCCCCCCGCAGCTCGGTGTTCTTGTGCGGCGCCTACCGTTTCACCGGCGACATCGGCCGTGGGCTGGTCGCGGCGCTCCCGCCGATCCTGGTGCTGCCCGCGAACGTTGACGCCCCCGCCCACCAGGTGCTCACGCTGCTGTCACGGGAGATGCAGCTGGCCGAGCCGGGCAGGCAGACCGTCCTCGACCGGCTGCTCGACGTCTTGGTGGTGATGGGCCTGCGGGCCGGGCTGGCGCAGAGCGAGACCGCACCACCATGGTTCCGGGCTGCGGCTGATCCCCGCCTTTCGCCGGCCCTGGCGGCGATGCACTCCAGCCCGGGGAAGCCGTGGACGGTCGATGACCTGGCCCGGCTGTGCGCGATGTCCCGCGCGACCTTCGCCCGCGTCTTCCCGCAGCTCCTCGGGCAGGCCCCGATGCAGTACCTCGCCGACTGGCGGATGACCCTCGCCCGCGACCTGCTGCTCGCCCAGGAGGCGACCATGGACGAGATCGCCGCCGAGACCGGCTACTCCACCGTCTACGCGTTCGCCACCGCGTTCCGCCGCCATCACGGCGAGCCCCCGCGCCGCTGGCAGCAGCGCGAGCTCGCGACCCACCTGCTGATGTGACCGTGCGGGTTGGAAGTTGGGATTTTCCCAACTTCCTGGGTACGCTACCGCTATGGCCACTATCGGAGATCGTGCGCTCCAGCGCTTGAGGGAGCTGAGCCCTCCACCAAAGCATCGGGATGTCGCTGAAAGTATCGGCATGACTGCGGATGCCTTCTCCCGTGCGCTTAACGACAAACGCCAGTTCTCGTCAATCGAGCTTGCCCGGCTGGCGGATCAAATCGACACAGACCTTCACTGGCTTATCACCGGTCAGCTAGATCCCCACAGGCTGAGCGTCGCAGCGCGCCATGACTTCAACCATGAAACCGGACAGCGGACCATCCCTGGCCGCGCCGGCGATGAACGGACCTTGACGGACATAGCGCTTGCCTACCGTCAGGCGTATTCCGAGCCAGGGCAGGTCCCGGACTGGCCTAAGTCGCCTGCGTCGGTGCGTGAGGTGCTAGGTCGTGGCTTCGTCAGGCCCTTCGCGGACCGGCTGGAGAAGGCCCTGGGCGTGGACGTTGTCCGCGTTACAGAGCTTTCAACTGCGTATTCGTTGACTGTCGGGGGCCGTGCGGTCATTGCCGTGCCCGCCACGGGCAGCTGGTTCCGCGAGAACTGGGATATCGCGCACGAGCTCGGCCACCTGGTCATGGGCCACCATGACGATGGCCTTAGCCCAAGTGACGCGGATCAGCATGAGGCGGCGGCGAACGCATTCGCGGCCGAACTACTGCTTCCCGCCGCAGAGCTAAATGCAGTGGCATGGGACTCGATCAGCGACGACGATCTCGCTGCACTTGTATGGGACTGGGGAGTCTCCACCGACGCACTCTACCGTCGTCTCTGCGCGCTTCTTGGCTATGCCCCGAACAGGGTTGCCCACTGGGCCGCCCATCCAACTCAGCGTCTGCTCAGGCATCACCTGCGGACTAAGTCGGAACTCGACGAGATCACGGGTCGGATGGACGCGGCATCTCGGCGCCGCTTCCCGCTCAGTATCCAGGAAGCGCACCTGGGCCTCATCGCATCGGGTGCGGTCAGCAGGGCTACTCTCGCGTGGATGCTCGGCATCGATGCCGACTCTCTAGACGTGGACGCGCCCGAGGTACCTGAGGTCGACGTTGATGATCTGGCGGCTGCACTAGGTCTGTGACTGCACCGTGGCCTCGCTGATGATCCCTGACAACACAGTCGTTATCAACTTTGCGATCATCAACCGGATGAATCTTCTGGCTCTGCGCACTCACCGGAAACGGTTGCGCACCATTGGCCGTTCCCGTTCGCCAGCCTTTCCAGGGTGACTTCACCTGCGAGTACTGGGGTCGAGGACTGACAACGCGCCTGCTCAGCCCGGCATCCTGGCGGGATTGATGCGGATGATCTGCTGGGCGGTCGGCTCCCAGACGGCGCCCGCGATGGCGTAGACCTGCATGCAGTACTGGCTGCACGAGCCGCCCGGATACACCCGGCTCACCGGGTTGCCCGAGGTCGTGCTGATCCGGACGATCTCGTTGCTGCCGAGCGGTGCGAGCATCCAGATTGAACCCGAGCCGAAAGCGGCGTTCAGGTCCCAGAAGTCGTTGCTGGTGTCAGCGACCTCGGGGTAGGTGAAGGCCACGGTGATGCGTCCGGTTACCGGGTTGATTTCCGCCAGGGATTCCGGCCGGCCGGAGACGTTGCCGTACAGCGCCCAGACGGCTCCGTCGCCGAGCGCCAGCTCATCTTCGCCGAGCGGGCCGATGTAGTCGGGGCTGTTGACGCTGAGATATTTCGCGCTGCCGGTCACCGTCAGCCCGGTCAGACGCGTTCCGCTCGGATCGACCTGAAGGATCCCGGTATTGGCGCCGAGCCAGACGCCCTCGCTGCCCGCGACGAACGTGTAGATCGGGCCGGGCAGCGCGCCGGTCTGCGCGTCTACCTGGGCGGTCGCCGGGTCGACGCGCAGCACCTTGGCTGTGTTCGCGGCGCTGCACAGGACCCACACGTGGCCCAGGCCGTAAGCGGCCTGGCTGCAGCCGGCCGGCAGCGTCGTCTGGGCGCTGATCGCGCCGGTGGCCGGGTCGATCTTCAGCAGCCGGGCATGACCGGCCGGGCCGGTCCCGTCCAGCCACAGCGCCCCCCCGCCAGCGACCACCGGGCTGTTGTTGGCAACGCCGGCGACTTGGACCCGCAGCGTGACGGCGTTCGTGCGGGCGTCGATCCGGACCAGCTCGTGGCTGCCCGTCAGGGCCCAGACGTCGGTGCCGGAGGCGGTCATGCTGACCACGTCCGCGACCGGTATCCGGCCCGCGACCGCATCGCCGGCGGCCGTGACGGCAGTCGGCCCGCCACTGGAATGGGGACTCGCCCGGCCCTCCAGTCGCACCACCGCGGCGGACACCGACACCACGGCCACCACCGCGGCGGTCGTTACGGCCGCGATCAGACGGCGGCGCTGCCTGCTGGCTTGCGGCCGACGGCGCTGGAAGCGATCCCAGGCTTGGTGCACATCGATCCGCCGCTCAGACTCGGTCTGCAGCGCGGTCCGCAGCTGGTCGAAACGGGTGTCGTTCATCATCGATGCCCTCCCTCGGCGCGAATCTGGTCGGCTTCGGCGGCCGGCTCCGCCAAGTGCCCGCGCAGTTGTCGCAGAGCCTTATGCGTCTGGCTCTTGACCGTGCCGGGCGAGACGCCGAGGATCTGCGCCGTCTGCGTCTCGCTCATGCCGACTAGGTACCGCAGCACCACGCAGGCGCGCTTGCGCGGCGTCAGCGCGGCGATGGCCTGCCGCAGGTCCAGGTCGGCGACCGGGTCCGGGCTCACGGGCTGCTCGGTACGGAAGCTCGCAACGCGCCGCTCGAGGGCCCGGCGGCGGATGGCGGAGTTGCCGAGGTTGACGACCGTCCGGTACAGGTACGCGGGCGCCGTCTCGGGATCACGAATCCAGCGCCACTTGTGCCACAGCCGGACGAACGCCTCCTGCGCCATCTCCTCGGCCACGGCCCAGTCTCCGGCGAGGCTGTATCCGGTCCGTACGAGCTTGGGATAGCACGCATAGAACAGCGTCGCGATCGCCTCATCACGGTCAGGAATCTGCCTGCCCGGGATGGCCTTGTCATCCATCACGCCCTAAGGATGGCTAGCTCGCCCAAAAGGTTGCCGCGCTACAGAAACCTGCCTGCGGCGGCCTCCGAGGAACTCGCCTCGCGGTAACTGGGCGTCCGGTGTGCTGGCCGGGGCGGGGGCGGCCGCGATGATCCATTCCATCAGCGGCAGCAGCAGGGCCGCCAGCTCACGGCCGCGGTCGGTCAAGCTGTAGTCGACGTGCGGCGGGACCACCGGCCGCTGCTCCCGCAGCACCAGGCCGTCCGCCTCCAGGGTGCGGAGCGTCTGGGCGAGCATCTTCTCGCTGATGCCGCGCGCCCAGCGGCGCAGCTCTCCCCAGCGCATCGTCCCGCTGGACAGCGCGACCAGGATCAGGACGCCCCAGCGGCTGGTGATGTGATCAAGCAGCACCCGGGTCGGGCAGTCCGGCTCGAACACGTCGGATCCGGCGTGCAGCTCCGCCAGCGCTGCCTCCATACTTACCTCCATGCCAGTACCTTACTTTAAAGTGGGTACCAGCGGAAAGGAAGGTGTCACGGGCCTGCTCGGTTGTCACCGGGGACCGAAACGGAACCCGAAGGGAACTCACCCATGTCACTTCTGATCACCGGCGCGACCGGCCACCTAGGCCGCCTGGTCGTCGAGCAGCTGCTGGCGGCGGGCGTGCCGGCCGGCGACATCATCGCGACCGGACGGGCCACCGACAAGATCAAGGACCTGGCCGACCGGGGCGTGCAGGTCCGCGCGGTTGACTTCGCCGACCCGGCCGCGGTGCGGGCGGCGGTGGCCGACGCGGACCGCGTGCTGCTGGTCTCCGCGATGGAGCCGGGCGGCCGGGTGGCGCTGCACCGCAACGTCATCGACGCGGCGCGGGAGGCCGGCACCGGCCTCGTCGCCTACACCAGCATCGTCAACGCCGGGACGACGACGATCCGCCTCGCCGCGGACCACCAGGACACCGAGACGCTGCTGCGCGACAGCGGCGTGCCGTACGTGCTGCTGCGCAACGGCTGGTACCACGAGAACTACACCGACCGGCTGCCGGCGTTCCTGGCGCAGGGAACGATACCCGGCAGCGCGGGCGAGGGCCGGATCAGCGCCGCGGCGCGGGCGGACTACGCCGCGGCGGCGGTCCGGGTACTGACCAGCGACGGGCACGCCGGCCAGGCGTACGAGCTCGGCAGCGACGAGCCGTTCACGCTGGCGCAGTTGGCGACCGAGATCAGCGCGCAGTCGGGGAAAGAGGTCCGGTACGTCGACCTACCCGAGGAGCAGTACGCCAAGGCTCTCGCGGAGCACGGCGTGCCCGGGCTGATGGCGGACATGATCGCCGAGACCGACGCCGCCGCCGCCCGCGGTGCGCTGCACACCGCCAGCGGCGACCTCACCGCCCTGACCGGACGCCCGGCTACCACGCTGAGCGCAGCGGTCGGCGCGGCCCTGACTGCACTCGACGGGAACTAGCAGGAGCGGTCAGCTGGGGCGCGCGGTCACGGTGATCGTCGAGACGCCGGCCGTGGCGTCGATGTTGAAGCCGGTCACGCCGGGCGCCCAGCCGGCCGTGGTGAACACCGACCCGCCCGCCACGCCCGTGTGCTGCTGGCCCTCAAGCGACACCTCGCTCGCCCCGCCGCCCGCGGTCACCTGGGCCGGGATCCCGTTCGGGAGGCTGAGCTGAAAGTCGCTGGCCCCGCCGACCATCTGCACCGGCACGTTGCCGCGCGGCTTCGGCAGCGCGAGGGTGACGAGGCTGGAGCCGGCGTTGAAAGAGATGCCGGACAGCTGACCGCCCGTCAGGTCCACGTCGGTCCGGCTGGCGCCCCCGTCCAGGTCGATCTGCCAGCTGACGCCGGCGTTGAGGGTGACGGTGACGGCGGGCGAGTTCGGGGCGGTCAGGTCGACCAGGGGGCCGTTGCCGTTGGCGGTGCCGTCCGGGTTGGACGAGCTGAGCTGCGGCACCGGGGTGCCCCCGGGCGTGGTGACGGTCAGCAGCGGCCCGCCGGGCCCGAAGTTGGCGGTGCCGATGGTCAGCACGGTCGTCCCGCTCAGCACGTCGAGGCTGGCGCGGGTGCGGCCGCCGACCGTCATGCTGACGGTGTGCGAGTTGCCCGCCGGGGCGTTAGCGGTCGCGGTCACGGGGATGTGGAGCTGCTGCGGGGTGGCCGACGAGCACGCCGCCAGCAGCGCCGCCGCGGCCCCGGTGACCGCGGCCGCACCCCACGCCCCGAGCCGCGTCCCGCCTGCCGGGTGCCTCATTCCTGCCACGCCAACCTCCCGCGACCACCGGTCAGCCCCGCTCTCCGTGAGCTGACGAAATGCCTCACCACTGCCCAGATCGCAGACAACCATGCCACGCCCGTATCGCCGGTGGGGCGAAGTGACGCGTCCGTTCGGGCTGATGTAGACATACCACCGCCCGCCTGGGTTGCGTACTTGCTGAACGGACTCGCGGTCCGTATTGTTGGGTCAATCGGACTTACGGTCCGTTTGACTGATGGAGGAACGTTGACCACAGCCGTGGACGTCTTCAACAAGCTGGCCAAGGCGAGCGTCGGGGGAAACGACAGCGGAGCGCTGCTCGACCTGTGCGCCGACGATGTCGTGTTCGAGTTCCCGTTCGCGCCGCCCGGCCGTCCCGCGCGCGTCGAGGGCAAGCCCGCGCTCGGTGACTACCTGCAGGCCCTTGCTGGCCGCGTACGCCTGGAGGGCGTGAGCAACCTGGAGATCCACGAGACCGTCAAGCCGGACGTGGCGATCATCGAGATGACCATGACGGGCACGGTGACGGCCACCGGCGCACCCTACGAGCAGTCGTATGTGTCCGTCCTGACCGTGCGCGACGGACTGATCGTGCGCTACCGGGACTACTGGAACCCGCTCCGGAGCGCCGAATGAGCGCCACCCTGGTCACCGGGGCGAGCGGCACCACCGGCAGCCGGGTGGCCGCCCGGCTGGCCGCGCGGGGGATCGCGGTGCGGGCGGCCAGCCGCTCGGGTGCCGTCCGGTTCGACTGGTACGACCCGGATACGCACGCGGGGGCGCTGGCCGGGGTCGACCGGATGTACCTGGTGCCGCCGATCCGCGACCCGGACCCGCAGGCCGTGATGCTGCCGTTCCTCGACCTGGCCAGGGCAGCGGGCGTGCGACGGGCGGTGCTTCTGAGCAACTCCCTGGTGTCGGCCGGCGATCCGATGACGGGCACCGTGCACCAGGCGATCGCGGACACGTTCGACGAATGGGCCGTACTGCGGCCCAGCTGGTTCATGCAGAACGTGATCGGCGGCCACGCGCACGCCATCAGCGTCCGCGCCACGTCGGCCATTGCCACGTCGGCCGGCGACGGGCGGGCCGGGTTCGTCGACGCGGGCGACATCGCTCAAGTCGCCGTCGAGACACTGCTGGCGCCGGCGGCGGTGAACACGGACCTGATCCTGACCGGTCCGCAATCGCTCAGCTACGACGACCTGGCCGCGATCCTGACCGAGACCAGCGGCCGCGCGATCACGCATAAACGGCTGGATCCGGCCGATGAGCCCGCTTACTACGAAGCGCTCGGCGTGCCCGAGGGCACCGCGCGATTCCTGGTCGGCATGGACTGGGTCATCGCCGCCGGCCTGGAGGACCGCACGACCGATACGGTGAAGCGCGTGACCGGTACCGCCCCCCGCTCGTTCCGCGACTTCGCGGTCGCGGAGTTCCGCACGTGACCGTCAAGGAACGCGCCGACGCCTCCCGCAACCGCCGGGCCATCCTGGCCGCCGCGAGCACCCTGTTCGACACGGCCGACGATCCGCTGACGGTCACGATGGACGATATCGCCGCCGCGGCCGGCGTCGGCAAGGGCACCCTGTTCCGCCGCTTCGGCGACCGGACGGGCTTGCTGCGCGCCGTCTTCGACGCGCGGATCGCCGGCCTGATGATCACAATCGTCGACGGCCCGCCACCACTGGGCCCGGCCACGCCACCCCGCGAACGCCTCCTGGCGCTGCTGGACGCCATGATCGAGTTCAAACTGGACAACCGCAAGATCACCCGCGCGCTGGAACAGACGTCCGAGCGGACGTCGTTCCTGGAATCCCCGGCCTACAAGCTGGCCCACGCCCTGTTCACCGACCTGCTCGCCGGCATCGTCACCCCGGACCGGGCGGCCTGGACGGCCCACGCGCTCCTCTCCTTCACCCGCATAGACCTGCTGGAAAACCTGATCACCACGCAGGCGTGGACAGCAGCACGCCTGCGCCAGGAAATCCAGGACGTGGCCGGCCGAATCCTCGGCCCGTTAAGTTCCCGCTGCTGGCTGACCAGGGCGTCGGCTCACTGCCATGGTCACCGCTGGCGGCCGGCCTCCTCGCCCGCCCCAGGGGCGATCGGGCACGAGTGGCAGGCGCGGCCGTGTCGAGCAGCGGCAGGAAGAACTGCACGAGCGGGCCGATGCTGACGGCGAACAGCACGGTGCCGACGCCGACCGTTCCGCCGAGCAGCCAGCCGATCGCCAGCACGGTCAGCTCGATGCAGACGCGGACCAGGCGCAGGGAGCGCCCGGTTCGGCGGGCCAGACCCGTCATCAGCCCGTCGCGGGGTCCGGGGCCGAAACGGGCGCCGATGTACATGCCGCTCGCCAGCCCGCAGAGCAAGATCCCGCCGAGCATCTCCGGAATCCGCCACAACAGCGGGGCGCCGCCCGGCAGCAGCGCCAGCGTCACGTTCATCG
>Ga0302314_10006637_pt1 | contig 20912 bp, 18 predicted proteins | sample III_Palsa_N2_3_FD_200533 | JGI IMG/M metagenome (GOLD analysis project Ga0302314, IMG submission 200533) | Peat permafrost microbial communities from Stordalen Mire near Abisko, Sweden - III_Palsa_N2_3 | ecosystem: Environmental > Terrestrial > Soil > Palsa > Peat permafrost | place: Sweden... | reverse complement strand
CACCGGGTGGGTCTCGTCGGCGTTCATCGGCGCGTGGCCGTACGACTGGAAGGTCTTGAAGAGCGTGGCCGCCGCCCGACCGGCCGGGGTGTCCAGGTCCCCGGTCCACTTCCCGCCGCTGTCGCGGGCGATGATGCTGGCGCCCTCCTGCTGGAGGAAGCCGTCGAAGTCGTACCAGTCCTGCCCCGGAAGCCAGAGCGCGGAGTCCACCCCCGGCGTCTGCTGGAGGGTGGCGAGGTCGTTCAGGAACTGCTGCTGGGTGCTGGGCGGCGAGAGCTTCGCCTTGGCCCAGAGCGCCTTGTTGTACATCACCACCCGCAGGCCGGCGAACCAGGGCGCGGCGTACTGCACGCCGCCCGACAGGGCCGAGGCGTTCATGGTCCTGGACCAGTCGCCGCCGCCGAGCTCCGAGACGTAGGGGGCGAGGTCCAGCAGACCGCCGGTGGAGGCGTAGTAGGCGGTCTGGGTGTTGCCGATGTCCACCACGTCCGGCGGCGTCAGCTCCGAGAGCGCCTGGGTCACGTTCTGCTGGATGTTGGTCCAGGACTGGGTGACGAGATTGAGCTTCGCGCCCGGATAGGCGAGTTCGAACTGGGCCGTGACCGCGGTCTGCCAGGCACTGGGGGCGTCCCCGGACATCAGCCAGACGGTGATGCTCTGGCCCGAGTAGCTCCCGACCGCGGCGGCCGGGGCCGGCGTACCCGAGCTGCAGGCGGCCAGACCCACCATTCCCACGGCCGTGGCCAGCGCGGCGACAAGCCGACGTTTCACGCAATCCTCCCCGGATGCACGCCAACTATCGGCCCGGATCAAGGACTTGGCGTCATTGCCGTCGACCGACCGGCCTACGCCGGTTGCCGGAGTCTGGTCTCGGCAGGTCAACCGCGTCAAGGAGCTTCACTCCAGTAACAACAGGTGTTATCCGACCGACACCTCGCCCCCCTTGCGGTGAACTGTCCGATTGTGCGCCAATTCTGGCAGGTTGACTGGTCCAGTCCAGCAACAGGACCACCACGACGGGGTCTCGGCTTGTCAAGCATTGATAACGGCTTGGCGGAGGCCCACGAGAACCCTTGACGCTCCATATTGGTCCATGCCAATCTCCGGTCACTGGTCTACACCAATCAGGTTGCCGCACCAGCCGATCGGGCTTCCGGACGCATGTGACTCCGCGCAGCTCAGAGCCGGTACGGACGCCGCCGCACCACCAGCACCACCCGCTCCGCAAGAAGACTGCACGGCCCTCAAACGAGCACCTCAACGTAGGCACGGTTCAGCTCAGGTACACCTCAGAGTCAACACCGGTGCCGCACCTCGTCGCTCATCCCCCAGGAGGATGTTTTGAAGCGCAAGATCGCAGCTGCCGCGGCTCTGGCCACCGTACTGACCGCAGCGGCCTGTTCCTCCAGCTCCACCTCCGGCAGCTCGTCCCAGCCGCTGCTGAGCACCAGCGGCAAGGGCAAGACCATCACCTGTTGGATCATGACGGACGCCCAGAAGGGCTGGCCGAGCGTGGTCAACGCGGCCGTCTCCGCCTTCACCGCCGAGACCGGCGCCAAGGTGAACATCCAGTGGCAGACCTGGACGAACTACACCACCAAGCTCGACACCGCGCTTCTGTCGAACAACGCCCCCGACTGCCTGGAGCTGGGCAACACCCAGGCCGCCAAGTACATCGCGGCCGGCTCCTTCGTCAACCTGACCAGCGTCAAGAGCAAGTTCGACAACTCGTCGGCCTGGCTGCAGTCGCTGGCCGCCTCCGGCGCGAGCCCCGACGGCACCCAGACCTACGCCGTCCCTTACTACGCCGGCGCCCGCGTGATGATCTACCGCAAGGACATGTTCGCCGCGGCCGGCGTCACCACGCCGCCCACCACGCTGGCCGAGCTGACCACCGACCTGAACCTGGTCAAGGCGAAGTACAAGAGCGTCCCGAACTTCTCCGCCCTGTACCTGCCGGGCAAGGACTGGTACACCGCGACCTCCTTCGGCGCCGGCTCCTACGGCATCAAGAACGTCATCGCCTCCGCCTCGGGCAGCAAGTTCACCGGCACCCTGACCGACCCGCAGTTCATCTCCGGCATCAACACCTGGAACACCCTGCAGAAGGAGTTCTCGGTCGGCGGCACCACCGTCGACGAGACCACCCAGGACGCGCTGATGGCCAAGGGCAACATCGCCGCCATCATCGGCAACGGCTGGGAGGTCGGCTCGGTCGACGGTCCGGCCGCCACCGGTGGCAACCCGGCGCTCGCCAACGACCTGGCCGAGATCCCGGTCCCCGGCGCCTCCGCCAGCACCCCCACCCCGGCCTTCCTCGGCGGCTCCGACCTGGCCGTCCCGTCCAAGGCGCAGAACCCGGGCCTCGGCGCCGAGTTCCTCCGGATCTTCACGGACACCGCGATCCAGACCCAGCTGGCCAAGTTCGCCATCCCGAACAACAGCAACCTGATGAGCGTCTACCAGAACGCCTCCCCGGCCAACGTCGCCTCCGGTGACGCGGCCAAGGCCCCGACCTGGTTCATCCCGAACTCGCAGTTCTGGTCCGGTGCGGACGAGACCGACCTGCAGACCGCCTTCAGCGCCATCGCCACCGGCACCGACCCGGCGACCGCCCTGGGCACCGCCCAGACCGCCATCATCGGCGACCTGAACGGCAACTGAACCCCCTGACCGTGGGGCCGGCACCCCGAACCACCGGGCGTGCCGGCCCCGCGGTCGGCTCCGTGTCTTCCCCTGGCACCGAGCGCACCGCACTGTAGTGGGCAAAGACCCGCGGGCCCCTTCGGAAGGACCCTGATGAGCGTGACCGCACCCGGACGCCGCGAGGCGTCGGCAGATGAGCCAGCACTGTCCCGGCAATCTCCCCAGCGCAGAGGTCTGTTCGCGAGAGGGGAGCACATCCCCTACCTGCTGATCCTCCCGGCCCTGGCCGTCCTGGTGCTGATCCTGGGCTACCCGCTGGTCCGCCTCATCGACCTGTCGTTCCAGAACGTCAACTCGTACCTGCTGCTGGCCGCCCCCCAGCTGGACAAGTACATCGGCTTCGACGGCTTCACCCACGTCCTCTCGGACGACCAGTTCTGGGAGGTCATCCTCCGCACGCTCTACCTCACGGTGGAGACCGTGGGCATCTCGATCGTGCTCAGCCTGGGCGTCGCCAAGCTGCTGGCCCGGGTCAGCCCCTGGGTCCGGGTACTGGTCGTCACCGTGCTGATGTTCGTCTGGTCGATCCCGGCGATCGTCACCGGCACCGTGTTCCGCTGGATCTTCGCCAACACCTCGGGCGTCGCCGACTACATCTGCTACCTGCTCGGCGGCAAGGGGATGCTGAACCACGACTGGTTCGCCAACCCGAACCAGGGCCTGTACGTGGTGGTGGCCGCAGTGATCATCTGGGGCGCCATGCCCTTCCTGGTCATCGGTTTCCACGCGGCCATGTCCCAGGTGCCGAAGGAACTGGTCGAGGCCGCCAAGATCGACGGCGCCGGACCGTGGCAGAGCTTCTACCACGTCGTGCTGCCCATCATCCGGCCGTTCCTGATGATCGCCACCGCCCTGAGCGTCATCTGGAACTTCCAGGTCTTCGCCCAGATCTGGTCGCTGCGCCAGTCCTCGCCGGAGCCCGGCTACTGGACCATCGGCGTCTACCTCTACGAGCGCGGGCTGGTCAACTCGCACTACAGCGACGGCGCGGTGATCTCCATCGCGATGATCCTGCTGCTGCTGGCGGTGCTCGTCTTCTACATCCGTCAGATGATCAAGATCGGGGCGCAGGACTGATGAGCGTCGTCAACAACACCGCCGACACCGCGCCGCAGACCCGGCCCGTCAAGGTCAAGAAGGCCGGACGGGTCAACGCCTCCGAGCGCCCGGTCAACGAGAACCGGGTGATGACCTGGGTCTGGAACATCCTGGCCATCGTCTTCGCGGTCGTCATGGCCTTCCCGATCTACTGGATGGTGCTGACCACCGTCCAGCCCGGCAAGGACCTGCTCAGCGAGAACCCGAAGTTCTGGCCCAGCGCCTTCGACTTCTCCAGCTACCACACGGTCTTCGCCGACCCGAACTTCCTGCCCGACCTGAAGAACACGGTGCTGATCACCCTGGGCGCGGTGCTGCTCGGCCTGATCGTGGGCTTCCTGGCCGCCGTCGGCGTCGCCCGCTTCCGCTTCCGCGGCCGCAACCCGTTCATCGTCGCGATCCTGATCGTGCAGATGGTCCCGCTGCTGGCGCTGATCATCCCGCTGTACCTGATCCTCAACTCGGCCGGCCTGTACAACGAGCTGTTCGGCGTGATCCTGGCCTACCTGGTGTTCACGATCCCCTATGTGATCTGGACCCTCCGTTCCTTCATCGTGAACATCCCGGTGGAGCTGGACGAGGCCGCGATGGTCGACGGCTGCACCCGCTGGGGCGCCTTCTTCCGGATCATCCTGCCGCTGACCGCCCCCGGCCTGATCACCACCGGCGTCTACGCCTGGATCCAGGCGTGGAACGAGTTCATCATCGCCAACACGCTGCTCTCCAGCACCAACAAGCAGACCTCCATGGTCTGGCTGACCTTCTACTCCAACACCCCGACCCGTGCCGCGGACTACGGGGCGCAGATGGCCGGCTCGCTGCTGATCTCGCTGCCGGTGATCGTCCTCTTCGTCATCTTCCAGAAGCGCCTGGGCGCCGGCCTGACCGCCGGTGCGGTCAAGGGCTGACCTGCCCCGGCCCCGCCTCTGCACGCACCGGAACGCCAGCTCTCCGGGGGGCGAACCCCCGTACCCCCCAAGCTAGGAAGGAACCATGACGAATCCCGGCCCGGACACCGTCCGACTCCTCGCAGACGCCGGAACGGTGCTCCAGCCGGGATTCACCGGCCTCACGGCACCGGACTGGGTGCGCCACCGGCTCGAATCCGGCGAGCTCGGCGGCATCGCCCTCTACGGACGCAACATCGCCGGCCGCGAGCAGGTCGCCGCGCTCACCTCCTCGCTCTACGCGCTCGCCCCCGACCTGCTGATCGCCACCGACGAGGAGGGCGGGGACGTCACCCGCCTGGAGGTGATGACCGGGTCCTCCTACCCGGGCAACCTCGCCCTCGGCGCGGTCGACGACACCGGCCTGACCGAGAGCGTCGCCCGCTCCATCGGCATCGACCTGGCCGCCGCCGGGATCAACCTCAACTACGCGCCGGACGCGGACGTCAACTCCAACCCGGACAACCCGGTCATCGGCGTCCGCTCCTTCGGCGGCGACGGCGAGCTGGCCGCCCGGCACACCGCCGCCTACGTCCGCGGCCTCCAGTCGGCCGGCGTCGCCGCCTGCGCCAAGCACTTCCCCGGGCACGGCGACACCGCCTCCGACACCCACCTGGGGCTGCCCAGGATCGACCTGCCGCTCGACGTCTTCGGCGCCCACCTGGCGCCGTTCCGTGCGGCCGTCGCGGCCGGCGCGAAGTCGATCATGACGGCGCACATCCTCTTCCCGGCCTACGACAGCGACCTGCCGGCCACCATGTCCCGGGCCATCCTCAGCGACCTGCTGCGGAAGGACCTCGGCTACGAGGGCCTGATCGTCACCGACGGCATCGAGATGGGCGCCATCTCCGGCACCCACGGCATCGCCGAGGGCACCGTCAAGGCCCTGGCCGGCGGCGCCGACACGGTCTGCGTCGGCGGCGGGCTCCAGGACGAGGCGACCTTCCTCTACCTCCGCGACGCCCTGCTCTGGGCGGTCCGCGAGGGCCGGCTCGGCGAGGAGCGGCTGCACGACGCCGCCGAGCGCAACCGCGCCGTCGCCCGCTGGTCCGCCGCCGTGCGGGCCCAGGGCGCCGCGACCGTCGAGCCCGGCATCGGCCTCAGCGCCGCCCGCCGCGCGCTCCGGGTCAGCGGCGAGCTGCGACCGCTGCGCGGCGTCCCGCACGTCGTCGAGTTCTCCCCGGCCGCCAACTTCGCCGTCGGCGACGAGACCGCCTGGGGGCTGTCCGGGCCGCTCGCCGACCTCATTCCGGGCACCACGCTCACCCGGGTCGGCGCGCCGACCAGCGGCACCGAGCGGATGGGGCTGCTCAGCACGGCTGTCGACGCATCGGAGGGGAGCGTCGACACCACCCCGCTGCTCGGTGCCGCGGTCGGCCGTCCGCTCGTCATCGTGGTGCGCGACCTGCACCGGTACGGGTGGATGAAGCGCGCGGCGCTGGAGCTCACCACCGCCCGCCCGGACGCGGTCGTGGTCGAGATCGGCACCGCCTACGGCCTGGAGGAGACCTTCGCCGACCGCGGGGTGACCGTACTGGCCACCTACGGCGGGGCCCGGGTCTGCGGGATCGCCGCCGCCGAGGCCCTGGCCGGGCCGACCGCGGCCCGTGCCTCCCGCGTCGCCTGAGCGACCGGGCCGCCCGTTCCGCGCCAGTGGGACCGGCGGCCCGACGCCGGGGAACCCCGCCGCGCGGCGTACGGCCACAGGCCGTTCCGAGCCGCAGGCGCTAGGGTCCGACGAGGGCATCCACGGGCACCCGGTGGCAAGGATCCGCCAGCGGCGGACCGGACATGTCACCATGAGTGCCGCAGGACCACGGAGAAGACAGCGGTGAGGGCGACGGACAAGGGAGTAGGAAGCGCGATGACGACCGAAGGGGGCACCGGCGTGGAGCCGTCCGTGGAAGGCGCCGGCAGCGCGCGCGTCCCCAAGTACTACCGGCTGAAGCGGCACCTGCTGCAGATCACGCAGACGCAGGCGCCCGGCACGCCGGTACCGCCGGAGCGCACCCTGGCCCTGGAGTTCGAGACCTCCCGCACCACGGTGCGCCAGGCGCTGCAGGAGCTGGTCGTCGAGGGCCGGCTCGAACGGATCCAGGGCAAGGGCACCTTCGTGGCCAAGCCCAAGGTCTCCCAGGCGCTGCAACTCACCTCGTACACCGAGGACATGCGGGCCCAGGGGCTCGAACCCACCTCGCGGCTGCTGGAGGTCGGCTACATCACCGCCGACGAGCGGCTGGCCGGGCTGCTGGACATCCGTCCCGGCGGCCGGGTGCTGCGGGTGGAGCGGCTCCGCCTCGCCAACGGCGACCCGATGGCGATCGAGGCGGCCCACCTCTCCGCGAAGCGCTTCCCGGCGCTGCGCCGCAACCTGGTGAAGTACAACTCGCTGTACTCCGCGCTGAGCGAGGTCTACGGCGTCCACGTCGCCGAGGCCGAGGAGACCATCGAGACCTCGCTGGCCACCCCGGCCGAGGCCGGGCAGCTGGGCACCGACGTCGGCCTGCCGATGCTGCTGCTCTCCCGGCACTCCTTCGACGACGCCGGCGAGCCGGTGGAGTGGGTCCGCTCGGTGTACCGGGGCGACCGGTACAAGTTCACCGCCCGGCTGCGCCGCCCGAACTGACCCGGGCTCAACCGCGCCCAGCGCCCCGGCCCGCACGGGCCGGGGCGCTGCTGTTCTCGGATCGCTGCTGTTCTCGGATCGCTGCTGTCGTCGGGGCGCGGCGTGCGGGCGGCCGACGGGTGCGGCCGGGACCCGCTCCCCCACCAAGAGCCCCTTTGCTCCCCAACGCGCTGCTTCTGCGCCCCCCGTACCGGCGGTCGGCTCCCGCACACTGGGACGGCGGCCCGCACGCATCCCGCGCCGGGCCCACCGAACCGCTGGGGGCCTCCCGTGGAACTGACCAACCACCGCGCTGAACACAGCACGGCCGAAGCCGGCGCCGCCACAGCAGGTACCGGACGGCCAGCGCTGCCGCTCTCGCTCACCGTCGTCCGGCACGGCCAGAGCACCGCCAACGCCGCCTTCGCCGCGGCCGAGGCGGTCGGCGCGCTGGAGGTCGGCATCAGCTGCCGCGACGCCGACCTCGGGCTCACCGCGCTCGGCCGGCGGCAGGCCACCGCGCTGGGCCGGCGGCTCGCCTCCCGCAGCGACGGACCGCCGCCGCAGAGCCTGTGGGTCTCCCCCTACCTGCGCGCCCAGGAGACGGCCGCACTGGTCCTGGCCGAACTGGACGACGCGGGCCTGCCCCGTCCGGCCGTCCGCACCGACGAGCGGCTGCGCGACCGGGAGCTGGGCGTCCTGGAGATGCTGACCTCGGCCGCGATCGAGCTGCACCACCCGGCCGAGGCCACCCGTCGGCGCCTCCTCGGCGAGCTGCGCTGGCGCCCCCCGGGCGGCGAGTCGCACGCGGACGTGGCCCTGCGGCTCCGCAGCCTGCTGCGGGACCTGTACGAGGAGGAGTCCTCGCGCCGGGTGCTGCTGGTGGCGCACGACGCCGTGGTGCTGATGCTCCGGCACGTCCTCGACCGCCTGGACGAGGAGGAGATGGAGCGGGTCACCCGCGCGGGCGCGGTCGGCAACACCTCGGTCACCCGCTGGTCGCGCGGGACGGACGGGCGCTTCGAGCTCGACTGCTACAACAGCGCCCCGCACCTGGGCTGAGGTGCGGGGCGGAGCTGCGGGGCCGGTGCTCGGCCGGCTCTCAGCCGGCGATCAGCAGCGCCGCCAGGGCGATCGCGCCGCCGACGATCGGGGCGATGATCCACCAGGTCCAGGCGACCTGGACCTGGCCGGACAGGGCCGCCTCGCCCTGCGCGGTCAGCTGGGTGTCGCGCTGCTTCAGGATCTCGTCCACGGCGGCGTCGGCGAGGGCCCGGGACGGGGCCGTCGGCTGCATCGGGGCGTTCCGGCCCGGGCCGCCGGTGAGGTAGGGGTCGCGCACCGCGCGGCCCCGGCCGAGCAGGCCGAAGCCGCCGGTCTCGCCGGTGGTCGCCTTCATCGCCTGCCGGTTGCTCCGCTTCCGCTGGCGCAGCGACACCGGGATCGCCCAGAGCTGGAACTTCCGGCCCTCGGCCTCCATCTCGACGGAGAGCGTGGCCCGGACCGTCTCCAGTGCCGCCCAGGGCACGGTGATCGTCCGCAGCGGGTTGCGCACCACCAGCCGCTGGGCGTTGGTGCGCACACAGGGCCACATGGTGTAGGCGCCGAGCAGCGGCACGAAGCAGACCGTGCCGGACAGCGCCAGCCAGACGTCCCGGCCGTGGCCGTGCAGCACGGTGTCCACGAACAGCCACAGAATCAGGACGATCAGCAGCCCACCGGCGACGGCGCCCATGGTGGAGCGGTAGACGCGGTCGGCGAACGGCTGGTCCGGCCCTCCGAGCGGTCGCGGGTCAGCGGCCGGCTCGGCGGAGGTGTGCTGGTCGGACCGGTTCTGGTCCTGGGGGTCGCTCATGTTTCCCGATTCTGCCCCAGCCGACCGCGTCGATCGTCACCCGGCTGGTTTCGGTATGGCATCGACCGCTTTGCGGTGGCCGCGGGCGGCCGTCGGCGGCCACCCAAAGTCACTCCTCCGTGGCACTGACGGAATGCTACGCGTGTAGATATGCTCAGCTGGTGAGCATGCCCACCTCTCCCCCAGCCGCGGCGCCGGCTCCCACCCCGGGCGCTTCGACCGACCCCGACTTCGCCGACTTCGCCGACTTCCGCTCCGAGGCCGCCCTGCGGCGGTTCCTGCACGGACTGCCCGGGGTCGACGCGGTCGGCCTCCAGGCCCGCGCCGCCGCGCTCGGCACCCGGTCGATCAAGAGCACGGCCAAGGCCTACGCCATCGACCTGGCCATCTCCATGATCGACCTGACCACGTTGGAGGGCGCGGACACCCCGGGCCGGGTGCGGTCGCTCTGCGCCAAGGCGGTGCGCCCCGACCCCGGCGACCCCACCGCGCCGAGCACCGCCGCCGTCTGCGTCTACCCGGACCTGGCGGCGACCGCGCGGGCCGCGCTGCTCGGCAGCACGGTCCGGGTCGCCGCCGTGGCGACCGCCTTCCCCTCCGGGCGGGCCGGGCTGCCGGTGAAGCTCGCGGACACGGCCGAGGCGGTGGCGGCCGGGGCGGACGAGGTCGACATGGTGATCGACCGCGGGGCCTTCCTCTCCGGCCGCTACCTGGAGGTCTTCGAGACCGTCCGGGCGGTCAAGGCCGCCTGCGCCCGGCCGGACGGCGGCAGCGCCCACCTCAAGGTGATCTTCGAGACCGGCGAGCTGCAGACCTACGACAACGTCCGCCGCGCCTGCTGGCTGGCGATGTCGGCCGGGGCCGACTTCATCAAGACCTCCACCGGCAAGGTCGCCGTCAACGCCACCCCGCCGGTCACCCTGGTCCTGCTGGAGGCCGTCCGCGACTACCGGGCCGCGACCGGGGTGCAGATCGGCGTCAAGCCGGCCGGGGGGATCCGCACCACCAAGGACGCGCTGAAGTACCTGGTCCTGGTGAACGAGGTGCTGGGCGACGACTGGCTCTCCCCCGAGTGGTTCCGCTTCGGCGCCTCCGGGCTGTTGAACGACCTGCTGATGCAACGGCAGAAGCTGACCAGCGGCCGGTACTCCGGCCCCGACTACGTGGCGGGGGACTGAACCGTGGCCACCACCGACCGCAAGCTGTTCACCTATGCACCGGCCCCCGAGTCCCGCGCCGCGGCCGGCGAGATCGGCCCCTCCTACGGGCACTGGATCAACGGCGAGTTCATCGAGAGCACCGGCGTCGAGTCGCTGCACACGCTGGACCCGTCCACCGGCCTGCCGCTGGCCGAGTTCGCCCAGGGCAGCGCCAAGGACGTCGACCGCGCGGTCAAGGCCGCCCGTGCCGCCTTCGCCCCCTGGGCCGCGCTGCCCGGGGCCGAGCGCGGCAAGTACCTCTTCCGGATCGCCCGGATCATCCAGGAGCGCAGCCGCGAGCTGGCGGTGCTGGAGTCCATCGACAACGGCAAGCCGATCCGGGAGACCCGCGACGTCGACCTGCCGCTGGTCGCCGCCCACTTCTTCTACTACGCGGGCTGGGCCGACAAGCTGGAGCACGCGGGCCTGGGCCCGGCGCCGAGGCCGCTCGGCGTCGCCGCCCAGGTCGTCCCCTGGAACTTCCCGCTGCTGATGCTGGCCTGGAAGATCGCACCGGCGCTGGCCACCGGCAACACCGTGGTGCTCAAGCCGGCCGAGACCACCCCGCTCACCGCGCTGCGCTTCGCCGAGATCTGCCGGCAGGCGGGGCTGCCGCGCGGGGTCGTCAACATCGTGACCGGCGACGGCCGCACCGGGGCGGCGCTGGTCGGGCACCCGGGTGTGGACAAGGTCGCCTTCACCGGCTCCACCGAGGTCGGCCGCTCGATCGCCCGCACCCTGGCCGGCAGCCGCGCCCGGCTCTCGCTCGAACTCGGCGGCAAGGCGGCCAACATCGTCTTCGACGACGCCCCGATCGACCAGGCGGTCGAGGGGATCGTCGACGGGATCTTCTTCAACCAGGGCCAGGTCTGCTGCGCCGGGTCGCGGCTGCTGGTGCAGGAGTCGGTCCACGACGAGGTGCTGGCCTCGCTGAAGCGCCGGATGGCGACGCTGCGGGTCGGCGACCCGCTGGACAAGAACACCGACGTCGGCGCGATCAACTCGGCCGTCCAGCTGGAGCGGATCCGCGAACTCGCCGACGCGGGCGAGGCCGAGGGCGCCGAGCGCTGGTCCCCGCCCTGCGAACTGCCGGAGGCCGGCTACTGGTTCGCCCCGACGGTGTTCACCGGCGTCAGCACCGCCCACCGGATCGCCCGCGAGGAGATCTTCGGCCCGGTGCTCTCGGTGCTGACCTTCCGCACCCCGGAGGAGGCCGTGGCCAAGGCCAACAACACCCCCTACGGCCTCTCGGCGGGCGTGTGGACGGAGAAGGGCTCGCGCAGCCTGTGGATGGCCTCCCGGCTGCGGGCCGGGGTCGTCTGGTCCAACACCTTCAACAGGTTCGACCCGGCCTCCCCCTTCGGCGGCTACAAGGAGTCGGGCTACGGCCGCGAGGGCGGCCGGCACGGACTGGAGGGCTACCTCGATGCCTGACCGCAGCACGCCCCCCGCCCCGCGCATCCCCATCCTCAAGACGTACAAGCTCTTCGTCGGCGGGGCCTTCCCCCGCTCCGAGAGCGGACGGGTGTACGAGGTGACCGACCACCGGACCGGCGACTGGCTCGCCAACGCGCCCCTGGGCACCAGGAAGGACGCCCGCGACGCGGTCGGCGCCGCCCGCGGGGCCTTCGCCGGCTGGTCCGGGGCCACCGCCTACAACCGGGGCCAGATCCTGTACCGCTGTGCCGAACTGCTCCAGGGTCGGCGCGAGCAGTTCACCGCCGAGGTCGGCTCGGCCGAGGGGGTCGGCGCCAAGAAGGCCGCCGCGCTGGTGGACGCCGCCGTCGACCGCTGGGTCTGGTACGCCGGCTGGACCGACAAGGTCGCCCAGATCGCCGGCTCGGCCAACCCGGTCGCCGGGCCCTACTTCAACCTCTCCGCCCCGGAGCCGACCGGCGTGGTCGGCGTCCTGGCGCCGACCGCCGGTCCCGGGTTCTCGCTGCTCGGGCTGGTCTCGGTGCTGGCGCCGGTGATCGCCACCGGCAACACCGCCGTGGTCGCCCTCGCCCCCGGCGCCCCGCTGCCCGGACTCTCCCTCGGCGAGGTGCTGGCCACCTCGGATCTGCCCGGCGGCGTGGTCAACCTGCTCTCCGGACGGACCGACGACCTCGCCCCCACCCTGGCCTCGCATCAGGACGTCAACGCGCTCGACCTGACCGGAGCGAATTCCTCCGATCAACCCGGCTCGGCGCGGACGCTGGAGGCCCTCGCAGCGGATACTCTTAAACGTGTACGGCGACCCGGGCCCGCCCCCACCGGCGAGGACTGGACCGCCGCTCCGGGCACCGATCGTCTCCTGGCCTTCCTGGAGACCAAGACGGTCTGGCACCCGATGGGAATCTGAGGCCCCACCGCCCCGGAGACCCCCGCGGACCGGGCGGCCCCACCCAACCCCCCCCTGGGTAGGTCGCCCGTTGAGAGCGGGCACGCGCTCCTCCCCCCCGAGTGCGTGCCCGTTCGCGTACCCGGAACCCGGCACTCCGCCCCGGCGGCGCAAGTCCTGTACAGCTGCGCGGCGCCTGTAGCAGACTGCTGACCTGCACCAAGATCGACCGCCGGCCCGGGGGAGCGCCATGACCTTGCTGACGCACATCCTGTTCCTGCTGGTCGGCCCGATCCTGCTCCGGGCCGCGAGCGGCTGGGTCGGCAGCTGGAACGGCGCGCGGCGACAGGCCGCCGTCGCCGCCGGGCGGACCGTCCACATCCGCTGCGAGCTGGACGACCGCTCGGGCCACCTGTTGGTGGACCGCGGCCGGGGCGAACTCCTCTACCTGGCCCAGCGCGGTCCGGCCAACACCGTCCCGCTCGACGGCACGGTCACCGACCTGCTGCGGTCCGTGCCCCGCCCGTTCACCTTCGCGCTGGCCCCGGTCCGGGCCCTGCGCTACCGCACACCGGACGGCGTGGCCCGGGAGTTCCGGCTGCTGGAGCGGGACACGGAGACGCTCCGCACACTGCTGAGCGACCCCGACGCCTGGTCGGCCACCGCCCCCGCACGCCGCCGCCACCTCAACATCCCCGTCTGGTGCGCGGTGCCGCTGCTGCTCACGGCGCTGCTCTGCGCCGTCTACGTCCAGACCTACGGCTTCGGCCGCGAGACGACCGCGACCGTGACCGCTGTCCACCGGGGCACCGGCGCCGACGACAGCACGTGCGCGGTCACCTGGGGCGGGGTCCACTCGGCGAGCGTGGACTGCAGCGGCCGGGAACGGACCGGGCAGCCGCTGCGGGTGGTCGCCCGCCCGTGGCCGTTCTCCGGACAGGCGGCGGATCTCTACGACACCCGCTCCTCGATGGCACTCGTCGGCGGTGTCCTGGCCGGCACAGGCATCCTGGGAACCGCTCTGCCGCTGCTGACCTACCGCCGCCGGAACCGCCGGGCCGGGTCCGGCCCCTGGGGGCCGCTGCCCCTGCCGGAGTCGTCCGACGCCGCTGCGCCCGAGCCGGACAGCCTGCCCACCGACCCGGCCCAGCTCCGGTACGGACCGCTGGCCGCCGCAGCGCACTACGGCGACGCCCACCGTCCCGGTCGGGGCGTGTCACCGCCCCGGCCGCGCAGCCGCCGCTCGCCGCGCGGCTGGTTCCTGCTGGAGGTGCTGGGCAGTTTCGCCTGGGGTCCGCTGGCCTTCACGGCGCTGCTGGCGGGCTTCTCCGCCACCCCGGGGGACAATCCGCTCCCCTGGAACCTGCCGACCCAGCTCGTCCTCGCCGCCGTGGCCCTCGTCTGTGTCGCCCGGATCGTCCAACGAGCCGTCGCCACCTGGCCCAAGGCCCGCCGGGTCCGGCGGCTGCTGGACGGCGCCCCGTCCCGGCCGATGCGCTACGTCCGACTGCACGGCCACATCAACGTCGGCCCCGAGAACCAACCCTGGCTGGTGCTGTTCGACGACGGCGACGAGGCCGGCGACGAGGCCTGTCCGCGCTACGCCCAACGGGTGCGGGCGCTGCCCGGATCCGTGCGCGGCACCCTCGGTGTGCCGGCCCCGGTCGGCGTGGCCGCGGTCAGCGGCGGGCCCGAGGACGGGGCGGTGGTGTGCGAGATAGACGGCTACCGCTACCTCCCGCACGGGGAGCTGCGTGAGCTCGGCACCAAGAGCCGGCGCAAACTGCTGCTCACCCTGGCCGGCGGCTACCGCCTCCCGACCGGACCGGGCCGACCGGGCTGACCGGCCGCGCCCGAGACCCTGCCGGAGGCATGCGGAACGGGCGCGGCGTCCCTCCCCCGAGGTGCCGCGCCCGTTCCCCGAAGCCGCAGGCTCCCGTCCCCCCGGACGGTCCCCCTCCCGCAGCCCCGTTCCCCCGTTCCCCCACCTCACCGCGGGCGAGCTGTCCCGTGATCCCCCCGGATCACGCGACCCCCGCGGTCGGTCCCCTTCGACGCGCCGGTCCGGTCAGGCGACCAGCTCGCCGAAAGCCATGCCCAGGTCGCCGTCCTGCGACGCCAGGGACTCGTCCTCGCGCAGCCGGCGCAGGGCGCGCCAGATGCTGCTCTTCACCGTACCGACGCTGATGTTGAGCACATCGGCGATCTCCGGATCCGTGCGGCCCTCGTAGTAGCGGAGCACCAGCATCGTGCGCTGGTTCTCCGGAAGCTTGGCAAGCGCCTGCCACAGGACGGCGCGGAGCTCGGTGCCGCCCATCGCGTCGGTGTCGCCGACGGTCTCCGGCATCTCCTCGGTCGGGTACTCGTTGACCTTGCGGCGGCGCCAGGCGGAGATGTGCAGGTTGGTCATGGTACGGCGCATGTAACCGCCGACCGCGGCCTTGTCCGTGATCCGGTCCCACGCCCGGTAGGTGCTGAAGAGCGCGCTCTGCAGCAGGTCCTCGGCGGCGAAGCGGTCACCGGTGAGGTGGTAGGCGGTGGCGTACAGGGAGGCGCGGCGCTCCCGGACGTAGGCCGAGAACTCCTCCTCGTTGTCGGCCTGGCGGCCGGCGGCGGCGAAGGTGTCCGGCTGCGGGGCCTCCGCCACGGCGCCGGTCTCCCCCGTGCCCCCGGTGGCTGCGGCGCCCCCGCCGACCCCCGGAAGTTCTCGGATCGCGGATCCGAGAACCACACCCCGCAGTGAGAGCGTCATGGTGTTCAGAGAGGTCACCGTACCGGTGCCGCCGGTGCCCCCGGTGCACGCCGGGCCGTGGGCCTGGTGACGGTGGGGCTGGGCGGTATGACCAGGGCGCGCGACGCGAAGTGCCGTGACGTTCCGGCCCTCGTTGACTGCGTTCATGGTGCGCTCCCTGGTGTTCGGTTCGGTGCCGGTCTCCGGAGTCCCCGACTCCGACAAGACAGAACTCTGCCGTCCGCGCGTCATGACGGTGTCCGCCGACTGTCACAGCACTGTCACAGAGCCCGGCGCCGGGAAGAAGTCGGCGGCGCGCGCGGCACAACCCCCACAAGAACCCCCGGAAGGGGGTCGATCAACGGCGGCGGGATGGGACAGAATGGCGGGCGTGTCACATCTGCTGCTCATCGAGGACGACGACGCCATCCGGACCGGGCTCGAACTCGCACTGACCAGGCAGGGCCACCAAGTGTCGGCTGCTGCCTCGGGCGAGGACGGACTGAAGCTGTTCAAGGAGAAGCGTCCCGACCTGATCGTCCTGGACGTCATGCTCCCCGGGATCGACGGCTTCGAGGTCTGCCGCCGGATCCGCCGCACCGACCAGTTGCCGATCATCCTGCTGACCGCGCGCAGTGACGACATCGACGTGGTGGTGGGCCTGGAGTCGGGCGCTGACGACTACGTCGTCAAGCCGGTGCAGCCGCGGGTGCTGGACGCCCGGATCCGGGCGGTGCTGCGGCGCGGCGAACGCGAGAGCACCGACTCGCTGACCTTCGGCGACGTGGTGATAGACCGCAACGCGATGACCGTCACCAAGGCCGGCCAGGACCTCCAGTTGACGCCCACCGAGCTGCGGCTGCTGCTGGAGCTGAGCAACCGGCCCGGCCAGGCCCTCTCCCGGCAGCAGTTGCTGCGACTGGTCTGGGAGCACGACTACCTCGGTGACTCCCGGCTGGTGGACGCCTGCGTCCAGCGGCTGCGGGCCAAGGTCGAGGACGTCCCCTCCGCGCCGACGCTGATCCGCACGGTGCGCGGCGTCGGCTACCGGCTCGACCCGCCGCAGTAGACCGGCGGTCCGCGCCACGGGATTTCCTCGTAGGATCTTCCGCGACCACCTTTCCACAGGACCGATTCCAAGGCTGCGAAGGCAACGTGACGGACCGTTCGATGGGCCAACCGGCCATGTCCGGAAAGCGGCTGGTCCGCCGGCTGCGGACGACCTCGCTGCGGATACGGCTGATCGTCGTGTTCGCGCTGGTGGCGCTGGCCGCCGCCGTCTCGGTGTCGGGGATCGCCTACTGGCTGAACCGGGACGCCGTACTGAAGCGCACCCAGGACGCGGCGCTGACCGACTTCCGCAGCTCGCTGGACCGCACCGTCACCGGGCTGCCGCTGCAGCCGACCTGTGCGGACCTGGAACGGGCCGCGCTGGGGATGGCCCGCACCGGCCTCCAGTACAGCGTGGTGCTGGTGCAGGGGAGTTGCACGGCCTCCTCGGACCCCACCGTCAGCGCGTCGGTGGTGCCGTCCGCGCTGGTGGCCTCGGTGGGGCAGCCCTGCGCCCACTGCGTCACCGAGGCCGGCCAGTACCACCTGTTCTGGGAGCGGATCACGCTCGACGGCACGCCCTACCTGGTCGGCGGCGTCCAGGTGCAGCCTTCCGGTCCGACGGCGTACATGTTCAAGTCGCTGGACGACGAGCGCAAGGACCTGGACTCGCTGGCCTGGTCGCTGTCGATCGCCACCCTGCTGGCGCTGGTCGGCTCCGCGCTGCTGGCCCAGGTCGCGGCGGCGACGGTGCTCCGGCCGGTGGCCCGACTGGGCGAGGCGGCACGGCAGTTGGGCGCCGGGCATCTGGACACCCGGCTGGAGATCAGTGGCGCGGCGGAGCTCGCGGACCTGTCGCAGACCTTCAACCAGGCGGCCGAGGCGCTGCAGGCCCAGGTCGAGGAGCTGAGCGCGCGCGAGCACGCCAGCCGCCGCTTCGTCGCCGACATGTCGCACGAGCTGCGGACGCCGCTGACCGCGATGACCGCGGTCACCGACATCCTGGAGGACGAGGCCGAGTACCTCGATCCGATGATCGCCCCGGCGGTGCGGCTGGTGGTCAGCGAGACCCGGCGGCTCACCGAGCTGGTGGAGAACCTGATGGAGGTCACCCGCTTCGACGCCGGCACCGCCAAGCTGGTGCTGGACGAGGTGGACGTGTCCGACCTGATCACCTCCTGCATCGACACCCGGGCCTGGCTGGACGCGGTGGAGCTGGACGCCCCGCGCGGCATCGTCGCCCGGGTGGACCCGCGCCGGGTGGACGTGATCCTGGCCAACCTCATCGGCAACGCGCTCAAGCACGGCGGCTCGCCGGTGCGGGTACAGGTCCGGGTCGAGGGCGAGGAGCTGGTGGTCCGGGTCACCGACGGCGGTCCGGGCATCCCGGAGGACGTGCTGCCGCACGTCTTCGACCGCTTCTTCAAGGCGGACGCGGCCCGGCGCCGCTCCGAGGGCAGCGGCTTGGGCCTGTCCATCGCGATGGAGAACGCGCGCATCCACGGCGGTACGATCACGGCCGCGAACGCCGCCGAGGGCGGGGCCTGCTTCACCCTGCGGCTGCCGACGACCTCGGCGGTCGAGCCCGGCCACCCGCTGGCCGCCGACGGCGGCGCGGCGGACGACGAGGGTGCGGGCGGCCGCGGCGCGGCAGACGACGGTGCGAAGGGCGGTACGGCGTGAGGCGCAGGACGAGCGGCAGCATCGCGGCGGCGCGGCCGACCGCGCGCGGCGCGGCCAGGTACGCGGCCACCGCCGCGGGCGTGCTCGCGCTCGCCCTCGCGCTCAGCGCGTGCGGCATCCGCGACACCACCATCCCGGTCGACGCCGGTGAGGGCGCCTCCCGTACGGCCTGCCCGCCCACGCCCGGGGTGAGCTCCGCCCAGTCCGGGCCCGGGGCGTTCCCCGGGCCGGACTTCGACGGCGAAGGGGGCCGGCCGGGGCCGGCCGGCCCGAGCGTGGCGCGGACCGGGGCGCCGACCGCGACGTCGTCCGCCGGCCCGAGCGCGGCGCAGCCGACGACGTCGAACGGGATCCTCTCCTGTCTGCTTCCCACCGCGACGCCGGTCCCGACCGGCACGCCGGGCGCCGCCACCGCGACCCCCTGAACGCGGCGACCGAAGGGGCGTGTGATCGGATGTGCCCGTGCCGTCAGTCCAGCGGGCAAGCCCGCTGGCTGCGCCGTCAGTCCAGCGGGCAAGCCCGCTGGCTGTGCCGTCAGTCCAGCGGGCAAGCCCGCTGGAACCGAAACCGCGACGTTGCGCGTCCTTCCCGGCGTGCAGCGAGGAGAGTCCGGCGTGCTTAGGGGTACCGACGAGCGACCCGCCGGGCCGGGCGGTGACAGCGGCCCGCCCGCGGCGGAGGCCGAGGGGGTGCACCCCGGAGCCCGTCATCTGGGGCTGCTGCTGATCGCGGTCCACCTGGGCCTGGTCGTCTGGCTGGCCTTCCAGCCGATCTCCGCGGCCTGGATGGCCGACACCAATCTGACGCCCTTCGCGACCGTCCGCGCCGAGTTGTCGGTCGGCACCACCCACAGCTATCTGGAACTGCTGCACGGGCTGCTGCTGCTGGCGCCGCTCGGCGTGCTGCTGCCGCTGGCCGGCGGGCGCCGGGACGCGGCGGCCCTGCCGTCCTTCCTCCGCACCGTCTTCGCCGGGCTGCTGCTGGCCACCGGGGTGGAGGTGCTCCAGTCCAGCCTGACCAGCCACCTGCTGAACGTGGACGACGTGCTGCTGGCCGGCATCGGCATCGCGCTGGCGCATGCGGCGCTGGTGCCGGCCGCGCGGGCGGCGCTGCGCCGCCGGGACCGGGCCAGGGCCGACGGGGCGGTCAGGACCGGCAGCTTCGGGATCGCCCCGACCGCCCCCTCGCCGCGCTGACCAGCGCTGGACGGCTCCGCCTCGGGGTGGAACCCCGAGGCCGTCCCCGAGACCGGATCGTCCTCCGGCAGGGTCGGGACCGGGACCGGATCATCGGTGCGACGGACGTTCCCGGCCCCGCCGCGCGGGAGGCTTGAAGCAGAGGAGAGCACGGAACGTTCCCCTCCCGAGCGCACCCCACGGAGGTTCCGATGACCGCGACCACCCTCTCCCGTCCCCGTCACGACCGTGTCCTGGGCGGCGTCTGCGCCGGGATCGCCGCCCGCTTCGGGCTGACCCCCTGGACCGTCCGCGGGCTGTTCCTGCTGTCCTGCCTGCTGCCGGGCCCGCAGTTCCTGGTCTACCTGGCACTGTGGGTGCTGCTGCCGCAGGAGCCGTGACAGCGGTCCCGAGCCGCCCCCCGAGGGCGACCGGGACCGCTTGGGCGTCCGGCGGGACGCGCTAGCCGAGCGGGCTGTGCAGCGGCAGACCGCCGGTCAGACCGCCCGCGGCGCCGGTCGGCGAGGAGCCGGTCAGGCCGTTCACCATCGGCAGGCCGTTCAGTCCCGGCAGGCTGCTGCTGGAGACCGGAGCGCCGTCGCGCAGTCCGGGCGAGGACACCTTGGTCTGCTGCCCGACCGGCGCGGTGCTGTCGACCAGGGTCTGCGCCGCCCCGGTCATCTGCCGGACGCCGCCCGACAGCGGCGCCGGGAGCAGCCCGTTCACCGGCAGCCCGGTGGTCTTCAGGTTGTCCGTGGGCAGGCCGCCGGACGGCATCGAGGCGAGCGAGCTGCCGAGACCGTCCGCGGCGGCCGGGCCGACTCCGGCCGCGGCGAGCGCGACACCGAGCACAGCGGTACCGGCGACCTTGAGCGTTGCCTTGTTCATGGGGCGGTTTTCCTCGCGTCTTCGGAAGGGGTGGCAGCCGGACGGAGCGGGTTCAGCACGTTGCGTGCCCGACTGACTGCCCAACGTATCGACGCGTCGCGATCCCGCCCAAACCGCGATGCCCCGTTCGGAGGAGCGCGCCACCCACCGGTGACCATCGACGGCGCCCCCGGTCGAACGCCCGCCCGGTCTACCGTCAGCTGTGCAGCGGCAGCTGGTCCCGCACCGACAGCACATAGGCGCGGAACGCCTCCGCCGGGGGCGTCAACGGACGCCCGGTCACCCAGGCCAGCGCCAGTTCGCGGCGGGCGCCCGGCGAGCTGAGCTGCAGTTCGGCCACGTCGGGCCGGGGCGCGGTGGCCGGCGGCAGGACCGCGACGCCCAGCCCGGCCGCGACCAGCCCGCGCAGGGTCTCGGCCTCCTCGCCCTCGAAGGACACCCGCGGGGTGAAGCCCGCCTCGGCACAGAGCGCGTCGGTGATCCGGCGCAGCCCGTAGCCGGGCTCCAGGGTGACGAAGGCGTCCGCGGAGACCTCCCCGAGCCGGACCCGCTGCCGACCGGCCAGCCGGTGGTCGGCCGGGACCACCAGCCGCAGCCGCTGCTCGCCCAGTCGGCGCGAGGCCAGCTCGGGGTGGTCCGGACGCGGCGACAC
>Ga0302314_10006636_pt1 | contig 20916 bp, 22 predicted proteins | sample III_Palsa_N2_3_FD_200533 | JGI IMG/M metagenome (GOLD analysis project Ga0302314, IMG submission 200533) | Peat permafrost microbial communities from Stordalen Mire near Abisko, Sweden - III_Palsa_N2_3 | ecosystem: Environmental > Terrestrial > Soil > Palsa > Peat permafrost | place: Sweden... | reverse complement strand
GCTGCTTTTCCGCTTCTTCCAGCACCGGCTCCAGGGTGCGCACCACGAAGGGCAGGCCGATGAAGGTCATCGCCAGCACGATGCCGGTGGGGTTGTAGGCGGCCTTGATGCCGAGCTTCGCCAGGGGCGCTCCGAGCCAGCCATTGGGCGAGTAGATCGCGGTGAGGGCGATGCCGGCCACGGCGGTGGGCAGGGCGAAGGGCAGATCGACCATGGCCTGGAACAGGCGCTTGCCGGGGAAGCGATAGCGCACGAAGGTCCAGGCCACCAGGGTGCCGAACACGGCGTTGATGGCGGCGGCGATGAGGGCGCCGCCGAAGCTCAGGCGCAGCGCCGCCAGCACGCGCGGCGAGCCGAGCACATGTACCAGTCCGTCGAAGCCCAGGCCGGCGGTCTTGACGAACAGGCCGGCCAGCGGGATCAGCACCAGCAGCGACAGGTAGCTGAGGGTGAAGCCCATCGCCAGGCCGAAGCCGGGCAGCACCGAGCGCGGGCGGCGCGGGCTCAGGGCCGCGGCGACTATCGGTGCTGCGCTCACAGGAATTCAAGCTCCGCGGCGGTGTAGGTTTTCTGCTGCGGCTGCGGCGCGTGGGCCAGCGCCAGGCGGCGCCGGTCGATCCAGCGCGTGCTGCTCAGCCACAGGCCCTCGAACTCGACGCCATGGTGGTGATTGAAAAACACCAGCTGCCGGGTCTGCGTATCCAGCAGCACCACCTTGTTCTCGGCAGTGAGGCCGGCTTCGACCAGGGCCAGGAAGCTGGGATGGCTCAGCATCTCCGGCCAGTTCACCGCCAGCGGCCGCAGCAGGTCGACCGCGAAGTGCCAGCTGTCCGAGCGCCCGGGAACCCGCGTCCTGGTGTGCAGGGTGCCGTTATGCATCAGATGGAAGCGGTCGCTGACCTTGATCGGATGCCCGTTGTCGACGGCATCCGAGCCGCGCGTGCGCAGCCGCAGGTGCAGGCACAGCTCGGCGTCATCCAGGCTGCGCAGGCGCCGGTCGATGCGCTCCGCATCCACCTGCTGATGCCGTTCGATCACTTCCGTGCCGTCCGCGCGGAAGCCCATCAGGCCCCAGCCGTCGCGGTTGAAGGCGACAGCGGCGTCGATCAATTCGCGCGGTACGCGCTGGCCGACGGGCTTGTGCAGGATCAGGCACATCGAGCCGCTCCGTAAATTCCAAAGTTAGTCGAGACGCGCGATCAGCACGTCGGTGGCCTTGAATAGCGCCAGCGCCGGATCGCCTTCGCGCAGCGGCAGGCGATCGACCGAACTGGTGGTGACCACGGCCGAGACGATGCCGATAGCGGTTTCGATCTCGACCTCGGATACGACCGAACCGCGGCGGATGTTGACGACGGTGCCGCGCAACTGGTTGCGGGTGTTGACTCCGGTGATGGACATATTGGCTTGAGCTTTCCGTGTTGTAAGGCTGGATATTGCAAAAACCGCCGGCCGCTGGCTCCGGTCCGTGGAGTGGGGAAGCGGCCGGCGGGTGAGGGAGAAACCTTGCTGACTATTTACTGGGCCGGCTTGTAGATCTGGTCGAAGACGCCGCCGTCGCCGAAGAACTTGGGCTGCGCGCTGCGCCAGCCGCCGAACTGCTGGATGGTGGTCAGTTCGATCCTGGGAAAGTCCTTGGTGTGGGCAGCCGCGATTTTCGGATCGAGCGGGCGGTAGTGGTTCTTGACGATGATTTCCTGGGCTTCCGGGGTGTAGAGGAAGCGCAAGTAGGCCTCGGCCACCTTCTCCGTGCCGTGCTTCTTGGCGTTCTTGTCCACCACCGCCACCGGCGGCTGCGCCAGGATCGACAGCGAGGGGGCGACGATGTCGAACTTGTCGGCACCGAACTCGTCCTGCGCCAGGTAAGCCTCGTTTTCCCAGGCGATCAGCACGTCGCCGAGACCGCGCTGGGCGAAGGTGGTGGTCGAACCGCGCGCACCGGAATCCAGCACCGGCACATTGGTATAGACCTGGGTGATGAAGGCGCGCGCCTTGGCGTCGTCGTTATTGTTGGCCTTGAGGGCGTAGGCGTAGGCGGCGAGGAAATTCCAGCGGCCGCCGCTGGAAGTCTTCGGGTTCGGCGTGATCACCGAGATGCCGGGCTTGACCAGGTCGCTCCAATCATGAATGCCCTTGGGGTTGCCCTTGCGGACCAGCAGCACGATGGTGGAGGTGTAGGGCGTGCTGTCGCCGGGCAGGCGCGACTGCCAGTTGTCCGGCAGCAGGTCGCCGTTGTCGTGCAGGGCGTCGATGTCGGAGGCGATGCCGAGCGTGGCGACATCCGCTTCGAGGCCGTCGATGATGGCGCGGGCCTGCTTGGAGGAGCCGCCGTGCGACTGCTTGATGGTCAGGTCTTCGCCGGTCTTTGCTTTCCAGTCCGCAATGAATTTGGCGTTGATCTGCTGATACAGCTCGCGCGTGGGATCGTATGAGACGTTGAGCAATTCGGTGGCGCCGGCGTAGGCCGGCAGCAGCGCGGCGACTGCGAACAGAGCCGGTGCAAACGCTCTCTTTAACCGTCCGGGCGAGGATGCCCGGTGCCTGGACGGGATGTCCATGTGGTGCGACTCCAAAGGGTTGTCAGGAGCCGCTATCTTGATGGTGGGTCTATATTTTTAAAAAGAATATAAAGTACGTAAGATGTGTACAAATAGAATAAGAGTCAGGCCGCGTCCGCGCTGATTTCTACAGTCAAAACAGCGGCGTCCGCCATTCCCAGCCTGAGCTGTGTGTCCTTACCGTGGCTCAGTTGCAATACCGCCAGCAGGGCCGTGCCACCTTCCGGAAGCGGCGCCGATTGCACCACTTCGCCGATGGCCTGGGCATCGCCATCGGCCGCATGGATCGGGGTGGCGGGCGCGGCTTCCGCGGTCCCGACCCGGCACAGGAACATGCGCCGCTTCAGGTTGCCCAGATAGTGCATGCGGGCGACGATTTCCTGGCCTGGATAGCAGCCCTTGGTGAAGCTGATCGCGCCCAGCCGGTCGAGGTTCAGCATCTGCGCCACGAAATGATCGGCGGTTTGCGGTTCGATCGCCGGCAGGCCGGCGAGGATGTCGAGCAGGCGCCAGGCCGCGCTGCCCACCGGCCGCGCCTGGGTGGCCAAGCGGTTCCACAGTCCGCTCAGGGATTCCACCGGGGCGTGGATGCTGTAGCGCGTCGTCGCGCCGGGCCGGCGCAGCACGGTCACGCCGTCCGCCGTCAACCAGTCCCAGTCCTGCGGCGGCACCGGCAGGCCGACCTGCGCCAGCAGCTCCGCGGCCTGCGGTCCGGCCAGTCCGAAAGCGGAATAGCCTCCGGCCAGATCCTCCAGCACCACCTTGGAGCGCAGCACGAACATGCGCAGGCGCTTGAGCGTTGCGGCCAGCGTATCGCGCCGCGTTTCCAGCAGGATCGCGTCGCCGTCCCGCCGCAGCAGAAACAGGTCCAGCACCCGGCCCTTGGCGCTGTTGTAGCTGGCCAGCTGGGCGCGCGAAGTTCCCAGCTCGCGTACATCGTTGCTCAGCTGGTTTTGCAGGAATATTTCAGCCTCGGCGCCGCTGGCGCGGATCGCTCCGAGATGGGCGAGGGGGCTGATGACCGTGCCCGAAAGCGCGGCCGCGGCTTCCTCATGCACGGGGCCGAAGGCCAGATCGCCGTTGGCGAGATGGCTCAGGCGCTCATTTGCAAGCCATGCGGAGGCGCTCATGCGAAATTTTTTTCTCGTGATGTCGTTGCCATGCTGCTGTGAATTTTGTCACACTATCAAGGATAAACGACGGCCATGACCTCCATCTCCTCCAACCCGCCTCCCGCTCCAGTCCCGGCCCCCGCGGCCGCCGGCGTGGCGCAGGAACCAGTGGAGCCGGCCGCGGCCGGGACTTTGCCCGCCGCGCCGCCGCGCGAATTCGGCGGGCGCAAGGATGGAACCGAACCGACCCGCTTCGGCGATTGGGAGAAAAATGGCCGCTGTATCGACTTCTGAGTCCGGTTCGCGCGCGCTCGCGATTCCGCTCTCCTGATTGTTGCGGACTCAAGAACGCCAAGAACCAAAGGCCCGGACCAAAGGATATAAGCCATGTCAGCCAAGCCATCCGCAAAACCCGTCGTTTCCCGTCCCCTGTCGCCCTTCATGCTGGGGCAGTATTACCGCTTCCAGATCAGTTCCCTGCTGTCCATCACCCACCGCATCACCGGCGTGGGCCTGGCCATCGGCACGCTGTTCATCGCCATCTGGGTGATGTCGGCGGTGGCCGGGCCGGATGCCTATGCGCGCTTCGCCTGGTTTGCGCGCAGCCCCATCGGCCTGCTGCTGCTGCTGGGCTGGAGCTGGGCCCTGATGTTTCATCTGTGCAACGGCATCCGCCACCTGGTGTGGGACGCCGGCTATGCCTTCGAGAAGAAGAGCGTCGATGCCGGCGGCCTGATCGTCGTCGCCGCCTCGGTGGTGCTCACTGCCGCGGTGTGGCTTGTCGCCTACCTCATCCCTTCCGCTTGATCTCAGGAGATCGACCATGAGTCTGCGTTCCCCGCTGTCACAGGCTCGCGGCCTGGGTTCGGCCAAGGACGGCGTGCATCACTGGTGGATGCAACGCCTCACCGCCATCGCCTTGATCCCGCTGTCGCTGTGGTTCGCCTTCAGCATCGCGCGTTACCACGTCGCCGACTACACCACCATGATCCTGTGGCTGCACAACCCATACGTGGCCGTTGCCCTGGTGCTGTTCTTCATCGCTTCGTTCTACCACGCGGCGCTCGGCGTGCAGGTGGTGATCGAGGACTACGTCGCCAGCGAATGGCTGAAGATTTCGTCCATCGTGCTGGTCAAACTCGCCCTTTTCGCCCTCGCCGCGGCCAGCGTCTTCGCTGTGCTGAAAGTCGCCTTCGGAGCCTGATCCATGTCCGCCGCTTACCCTATCGTTCATCATGAATACGACGTGGTCGTCGTCGGTGCCGGCGGCGCCGGCCTGCGCGCCACCGTCGGCCTGGCCCAGGCCGGTCTGAAGACCGCGAACCTGACCAAGGTATTCCCCACGCGCAGCCACACTGTGGCGGCACAGGGCGGCATCTCCGCTTCACTCGGCAATATGGGCCAGGATGACTGGCGCTGGCACATGTACGACACCGTCAAGGGCTCCGACTGGCTCGGCGACCAGGACGCGATCCAGTACATGTGCCGCGAGGCGCCGGCCGCGGTGATCGAGCTGGAACACTGGGGCGTGCCGTTCTCGCGCACCCCGGAAGGCAAGATCTATCAGCGCCCGTTCGGCGGCATGACCACCGATTACGGCAAGGGCATCGCCCAGCGCACCTGCGCCGCGGCGGACCGCACCGGTCACGCCATGCTTCATTCGATGTACCAGCAGTCGTTGAAGAACCACGCCGAATTCTTCATCGAATACTTCGCCCTGGACCTGATCACCGACGCCGACGGCTCGATTCACGGCGTGCTGGCCTGGGACCTGTCCACCGGCGAGTTGCACCGCTTCCGCGCCAAGATGGTGATCCTGGCCACCGGTGGTTACGGCCGCGCCTACTTCTCAGCCACTTCCGCCCACACCTGTACCGGTGACGGCGGCGGCATGGCGCTGCGCGCCGGCATCGCGCTGCAGGACATGGAGTTCGTGCAGTTCCATCCCACCGGCATCTACGGCTCCGGCTGCCTGATCACCGAGGGCGCGCGCGGCGAGGGCGGCTATCTCACCAACTCCAAGGGCGAGCGCTACATGGAGCGCTACGCGCCGAACGCCAAGGACCTGGCTTCGCGCGACGTGGTCAGCCGCGCCAGCACCATCGAGATCCGCGAGGGCCGCGGCGTCGGCGAGCATGCCGACCACGTCCATCTGCATCTGGAGCACCTCGGTCCGGAAGTGCTGCACAAGCGCCTGCCCGGCATCTCCGAGACCGCCAAGATCTTCGCCGGCGTCGACGTCACCAAGGAACCGATCCCGGTGCTGCCGACCGTGCACTACAACATGGGCGGCATCCCCTGCAATTTCCACGGCGAGGCCGTGACCTGCACCGACGGCAAAACCGACCATGTCATCCCCGGCCTGATGGCGGTGGGTGAGGCGGCCTGCGTTTCGGTGCACGGCGCCAACCGCCTCGGCTCCAATTCGCTGCTCGACCTGGTGGTGTTCGGCCGCGCCGCGGCGCACCGCTGCGCCGAGCTGGTCAAGGCGGGTGACCGTCACAAGACCATCTCCAACGAATCCGAGGAGAAGGCGCTCGCGCGCTTCGACAAGCTGCGCCATGCCAAGAACGGCAGCCTGAGCACCGCCAAGGTGCGCCTGGACATGCAGAAGACCATGCAGAACCATGCCGCCGTGTTCCGCACCAGCAAGTCGCTGGACGAAGGCGTGCTCAAGCTGAAGAAGGATGTCGAGTCGTTCCGCGAGGTCAAGGTGGCGGATTCCTCCCTGGTGTGGAATTCGGACCTGATGGAGACGCTGGAGCTGGACAACCTGCTCGGCCAGGCCCTGGTCACCATCACTTCGGCGCAGAACCGCAAGGAATCGCGTGGCGCCCACGCCCACGAGGATTACCCCGAGCGCGACGACCACGAGTGGATGAAGCACAGCATCGCCTGGCGCACCGGCGAGACCGAGGTGAAGCTCGGCTACCGCCCGGTGCATACCTGGACGCTCGACGACGAGATGAAGTACGTCGAGCCGAAGAAGCGCACTTACTGATCGTGACGCGAGCAAGCGGCCATGATGCGGTATCTGCTGCCCGGCATGGCGTTCGCGCTGGCCGCTGCGGCGGCCTGCTATGCCTGGCCATTGAGCGCCGTGCTCGGGCTTAAGCATGCGCTGATGGCGCGCGATGCCGATGGCGTCGCGCGTCGTGTCGACTTCGTCGCCCTGAAAGCCAATGTGAAGCAGTCAACGCAGCAACAGATTGAAAAGAAGGAAGCAGGCAGTTTTCTCGCCCCGCTCAAGGATGCCGTCATCGGCGTGATTGCCGATGACAAACTGAATCGGGTGGCGACGCCGGCGGGCATGATCAACCTGGTCTGCGATCAGTCCAGTGATGGAGAGGGTCCGCCGCCGGGTTCATCCAAACCCTGCGAGCTGCACGGACACATGCAATATGCCGGCTTCCGCTCGCGCAACCGGTTCGCGGTATCGGTGCGCAAGGACAGCGGCGAGGAATTCACGCTGGTGATGGCGCGGCAGGGCTGGCACTGGATGCTGGTCGATCTGCTCAAGCCGCAGGCTGAGACTGGGCCTGGCACGTCGAAAACAGTTCATTAATTTCCGTATAAGAGTTCGCACAGGAGCATCCGATGGCCCAGCTCACCCTGCCCAAGAATTCCAAGATCGACAAAGCCGCCGGCAAGACCTTCAAGGCGCCGGCCGGGGCGAAGAACGTCAAGGCGTTCAAGATCTACCGCTACGATCCCGACACCCAGGCCAATCCGCGCGTCGACACCTATGAAGTCGACATGGACGCCTGCGGCCCGATGGTTCTGGACGCGCTGATCAAGATCAAGAACGAGATCGACAGCACGCTGACCTTCCGCCGCTCCTGCCGCGAAGGCATCTGCGGTTCCTGCGCCATGAATATCGACGGCACCAACACCCTGGCCTGCCTGCATGCCTGCGGCGACGTCAAGGGCGACGTCAAGATCTATCCGCTGCCGCACATGCCGGTGGTGAAGGACCTGGTGCCGGACCTGACCCATTTCTACGCCCAGTACGCCTCGATCGAGCCCTGGCTGAAGACCGACACCCCGCCGCCGACGCGCGAGCGTCTGCAGTCGGAAGAGGACCGCGCCAAGCTCGACGGTCTGTATGAGTGCATCCTCTGCGCCTGCTGCTCGACCAGCTGCCCGAGCTACTGGTGGAACGGCGACCGCTACCTCGGCCCGGCGATCCTGATGGCGGCCTACCGCTGGCTGGTCGATTCGCGCGACGAGGCCACCGGCGAGCGCCTGGATCAGCTCGAAGATCCGTTCAAGCTGTACCGCTGCCACACCATTCTCAACTGCTCGCGCACCTGCCCCAAGGGCCTCAATCCGGCCAAGGCGATTGCCGAGACCAAGAAGATGTTGGTGGAGAGGCGCGGTTAAGACGGCCACGCATTGCGGCGGCGTCGTGAGCGGCGCTGCTGCGGGTTTTTCCCATGAGTGAGTATGCAGCCACGGCCGGCTCGATCGACCGGGGTCGCATCCGCTGGCGCTGCCGGCGCGGCATGCGCGAGCTCGATGTATTGCTCGAGACTTATCTGAATCAGCACTTCGATCAGGCTGCCGCGCCGATGCAGGCGGCGTTCTTACACCTGCTAGACCAGGAAGACCCGGACATCTGGGCTTGGCTGATCGGCCATGCGCAGCCGCCCGACGAACTTGCCGATGTCATCCTCCGGCTTCAGCACCAGTCTTGACCTGAGTCCGCGCCCCTCGGTGCGGGCGGTGGTGTGGCTGTCGCTGCTGCACATGACGGCGGTGGTGCTGGTGGTACTGTCCGGTCCGCCGAAATGGGTCGGACTGGGCCTGGCGCTGCTGTTCCTGCTGTCCTGGCTCAGCCTGCGCCGCCATCCGGCCTTCGGCTACGGTCCCCGCGCCATCAGCCATCTGATCTGGCATGCCGAAGGCGGCTGGACGCTGGAGAGCGCCCGCGGCGGACGCGAGGATGCGGAACTGCTGGCCGGCAGCGTGGTGCAATCCTGGGTGACGGTGCTGAACTTCCGGTTGAAGCAGGGCGGCAGGCGCACGCGCGTGCTGCTGGGAGACGAGCTCGACGCAGATCAGTTGCGCCGCCTGCGCGCGCGGCTGCTCAATACTCACACGGCGGTGTAAGCGCGTCGTCCGGCAATCCTGGCCGGATCTGCCCGTCACATGTCCGAAAACGGCGAGACGCTGCCGCTTTCCGGGCATAGACTGCGCCCATGCATCTTGACTCCGATCTTTGCTATCGCAGCCTCAACGCGCGCGACTCGCGTTTCGATGGTGCCTTCTTCGTCGGGGTGACCAGCACCGGGATTTATTGCCGTCCGATCTGCCCGACGCGCGTGCCGCGCCGGGACAATTGCCGTTTCTTCGACAACGCCGCCAGCGCCGAGCGTGACGGCTACCGTCCCTGCCTGCGTTGCCGTCCGGAGCTTGCGCCGGGCAAGGCGCCGATGGATGCCGTGGGGCGGGTGGCCGCGGCGGCGGTGGCGCGCATCGACGCGGGCGCCCTGAACGATGCCGGCTTCGATGCCCTGGCCGCCGAGATGGGGCTGAGCGGGCGCCAGCTGCGCCGCTCGATCGAGCGGGAATACGGCGTGGCGCCGGTGGAACTGGCGCAGACCCGCCGCCTGCTGCTGGCCAAGCAGTTGCTGACCGAGACGCAGATCAAGATCGCCGATGTGGCGTTCGCCAGCGGCTTTTCCAGCCTGCGCCGCTTCAATCATCTGTTCCGCACCCGCTACCGGCTCAGTCCTACCGATCTGCGCCGCCGCCAGCCGGTTGCGGCCGGCAGCGATGCGATCACGCTGCGGCTGGCCTATCGGCCGCCGCTGGACTGGCCAGCCCTGCTGGGCTTTCTGGTCGGCCGCGGAGCGGCCGGCGTCGAAGCCGCGGATGGCGAGCGCTATGTGAGGGTGGTGCGCATCGGCGCATGCAGCGGCTGGATCGCGGCGGCGCCGATTGCGGGAGAAGCGGCCCTGCGCGTCGAAGTGGCGATCACGCTGCTGCCGGTGTTGACGCCGCTGCTCGCCCGGCTGCGCCGCCTGTTCGACCTCGATGCAAACCCGCAGGCCATCGCCGAGCATCTAAGTCCTGATCCACGGTTGAGCGCATCGCTGTCGCGCCGGCCCGGATTGCGGGTGCCGGGCGCCTTCGATGGCTTCGAGCTCGCGCTGCGCGCGGTGCTGGGACAGCAGATCAGCGTCAAGGCGGCCACCACCGTATTCGGGCGCTTTGCGCGAGCCTACGGTGAGCCGCTGCAGACACCGTTTCCGGCGTTGCTGTACAGCGGCCCCCGCGCCGCGCCGCGCCGATCGCCGCCGCCAGCCTGGAGGAAGTGGCGGCGCTGGGTTTGCCGCGCAGCCGCGCGCTGACGGTGCGCAGCCTGGCGCGGGCGGTCAGCGATGGCGTGGTGCGGCTGGAGCCGGGGGTGAATCCCGAGCAGACCGTCGCCGCGTTGAAGGAACTGCCGGGAATCGGCGACTGGACGGCACAGTACGTGGCGATGCGAGCCTTGCGCGATCCGGACGCTTTTCCGGCGTCGGACCTGGGAATCTACCGGGCGCTGGGCGTGTCCAGGCCGCGCGATGCGCTGGCGGCGGCGGAGCCGTGGAGGCCCTGGCGCGCCTATGCGGTGCTGCATTTGTGGCTTGGCCATGCGGGCGGCTGAGCCGGGCCGGGGCGGAGGGGGCTATGGATGGCAACAGGGAGCTTGATGCAACGATGAGCGCAACTCAATACTTCAGCACCATGCCCAGCCCGGTTGGCGAGCTGTTGCTGCTCTCCGACGGCGACAGCCTGACCGGTGTCTACATGCAAAAGCATGCCCACTGGTCCGGCATGCAGCCGGATTGGCGGCGCGATGATGCGCGCCTGCGCGCGGCACGGGCGCAATTGCGCTCTTACTTCGCCGACGAGCTGAAATGCTTCAGCATGCCGCTGAACCTGCAAGGAACCGAATTCCAGATACGGGTGTGGAACGAGTTGCTGAATATTCCGTTCGGCGAAACCATCAGCTACGGCGAACTGGCGCAGCGCATCGGCCAGCCCAATGCTTCGCGCGCTGTGGGCCTGGCCAACGGCCGCAACCCCATTTCCATCGTGGTGCCGTGCCATCGCGTGGTGGGCAGCAACGGCAAGCTCACCGGCTACGGCGGCGGCCTGCCGCGCAAGCGCTGGCTGCTGGATCACGAACGCGGCGTGCCGCGGGCCTGGCTGGCGCTGGGCGCGGTCGAAGCCCTGACCGGAGAAGCCGGGTAAGGCGTCAGTAGGTTTTGTAGGCGAGAAATTTCCCGCTCATGACGATGTTGACCCGGTCGCCTTTCGGGTCGGGCTCGCGCTGCAGGTCCATTTTGAAATCGATGGCGCTCATGATGCCGTCGCCGAATTCCTCGTGGATCAGTTCCTTGAAAGTCGTTCCGTAGACGCTGATCAGCTCGTAAAAACGGTAGATCAGCGGATCGGTGGGCACGGCGGTGGGCAGCGAGCCCTTGTAGGGCACCACCTGCAACCAGGCGATCTCGTCCTCGTCGAGCCCGAAGATTTTGCCGACGGTCTTGGCCTGCTTCGCATCGAGCGTCATCTGGCCGAGGCAGGCCGCCGTCGTCCATTCCTTGCTCAGGTTCAGTTTCTTCGCCACTTCGGCCCATTTGATGCCCTTGCTGACCTTGGCGGCGAGTATCTTGCGGGTGACGTCGGTGCGGTCCATGTGCGGGGTCCTTGCAAAAGTTCGGATCATTGAAACATTCCGCCGGTGCGGCATCAATCCTGAGTGCGGCGTATAGTTGCACGGTAGTGTCAGGTCGTAGCGCGGTGCGCATCGGCCGGATTCAGTGAAAACGCACTACTTTCCGCGCGAGTTCCCGGCAAACTGTGAGTTGCAGTCGCCCCCGCTTGCTTCCTTTACCACGCGACAATCCTCGACAGAAACGCCCATGGCCAAGCCCAATTACCAGTTCGACAAGCGTCAGCGGGAGCTGGCGAAGCAGAAAAAGCTGCAGGAAAAGCAGCTGAAAAAGCAGCAGGCCAAGCAGGCCGACCTCTCGCCGGACGACGCCGACGCAACCGCGCCGGCAGCCCCGACGGTCTAGTCCGGCAGCGCCGTCCAGCGCAGCACCGAGCCGGCCTCACAGTCGTCGTTGCCGATCGGCACCCAGGCCAGCACCTGGGCCGAAGCCAGGTTGCTGAGCATGTGCGAGTCCTGCTTCGGCAGCGGCTGCAGCAACGCGGTGCCATCTTCCGTGTAATCCAGCCGCATGCGCAGCAGGCGCACCCGCTGCGGATCGCGCTCGACCGCCTGCGCAAGGCATGCGCTATTCCAGATGGGACCGGGCTGAGCCGCGCCCTCCAGGCAATCCAGCGCGCGGCGCACGTGCAGCGCCAGGCTGATCAGCACCGCGCCGGGATTGCCGGGCAGGGCCAGGTGCACGCGATGGCCGCGCACGCCGAAGAACAGGGGCTTGGCCGGTTTCTGCGCCACTTTCCAGAACACGCGGCGCATGCCCAGCGCTTCCGCCGTCGCCGGCAGGAAATCGTGGTCGCCGACCGAGGCGCCGCCGGCGCTGAGTACCAGGTCGGCTTCGGCGTAGGCGCGCTCGAGCGCGCTCTTCACTACGCCCGCGTCGTCGCGGACGTGCTCGACCACCGGCGCCGGATAGCCCCAGCGCTGCAATACGGCGCTGATCATCGGGCCGTTGCTGTCGTAAATCTCGCCGGGTTTCAGTTCGGCGCCGATCGGACGGAGTTCATCACCGGTGGTCAGCACCCGGACGCGCGGCTGGCGTATCACCTCGAGATGATGCCGGCCGGCATTGATCAGCGAAGCGAGCAGGCCCGGGGTGACCCGCTGGCCGGCGGCGGCGATGGCGCTGCCGTGCCGCAATTCCTCGCCGCGGTAACGGATGTTCCTGCGCGCGGCCTGGGGTTCGGTGAACAGCAGCGCATCGCCATCCAGCGTGGCGCGCTCCTGCGGCATCACCGTGTCCGCACCGGCAGGCAAGGGCGCGCCGGTGAGAATGCGCGCAGCCGTCCGCTGCGGCAGCGCCGCCAGATGTTCATGCGTGCCGGCGGCGAGGTGGACGGCGATGGGCAGCCGCACCGGCGCGGCGGCGCTGGCCGCCGCCACGTCGGCGGCACGGAAGGCATAGCCGTCCATCGCGCTCTGATCGAAGCGGGGCAGGTCGGCATTCGAGGTTTGCGCCTGCGCCAGCACGCGATTCAGTGCCTGCGTCACCGGCACCGTTTCTGCGGGCAGGGCGCGCAGGTTCTGCGCATAGCTGTCGAGTGCCTCTTCCAGCGAGATCATGCCGGGTCCTTCCATTGACGCAGCTGCTGCTCGGCCATGCCCCATTCCTCCGGCGTGTTGAGGCTCCAGGCCCAGCGCGGCCAGTCGGAGCAATCGGCCTCGGCGACGCGATGGCGGCCCAGCCACAAGCGCGGTGCGTCGCCGCCCTGGTCCAGATAGTCTTGCAGATCGGGCAGCAGGCGGCACGGCAGCAGACAGCATAGCGGCTGCTGTCCGCCGCCATCATGGACCACGGCGACATCGGCGGCGTCGCGCTGCAAGGCCGAGCGCAAGCGCTGCAGCAGATCGGCCGGCAACAGCGGCGCATCGCCCGGCACGCAGAGTATCCAGTCGCCGCCCGCCGCCGCCAGGCCGGCCGCAATCCCGGCCAGCGGGCCGTGACCTTTGTATTTGCCGTCATCGACGACCGGCACACCGCAGGCGGCATAAGCCTCCTGCCGGCGATTGGCCACGACCACCAGCGCATCAACCTGTGGCCGCAGACGTTCGAGCACCCGCTCCAGCACCGGCTTTCCCAGCAGCGCTTGCAGCGGCTTGTCCAGGCCGCCCATGCGCTCGCCGGCCCCGCCGCAGAGAATGACAGCCGTGGTGTGATTCATGGCTGCGCTCGCGTGTCCGGCCTCAGGCGGCGGCGAGCCGCGCCAGCAGCGCGGAGATGCCGGGTTGGCGCGCCTTGGGATCCTCGAATTCCCTGGCGACGATATTCAGCCGCTTCTGGCCTTCGAGCTTGTAAACCTTGGGCTGGCCCTGGATCAGCTTGATCAGCTTGATCGGTTCCAGCTTCGGCAGCGGGCCGAAGTCGAGCGTGGCGGACTTGGCGCCGACGCGGATCTTGACTATACCCAGGTGCTCGCCCTGCTGGCGCAGGCGCGCGGTCTCGAACAGGAACTCCGCCTGCGGCGGCAGCAGGCCGAAGCGGTCGATCATCTCGACCTTGAGTTCGTCCAGGGCGGTTTCGTCGCGGGTTTCGGCGATGCGCTTGTACAGCACCAGGCGCGTATGCACATCGGGGACATAGCTTTCCGGAATCAGCGCCGACATGCCCAGGTCCACTTCGCAGGCGGCGTGGCCGAACGGCGCGTCCTCGATGCGGCCGGAGCGCAGCGCGCGCACCGCGTCGGCGAGCAGTTCGGCATAGAGAGTGAAGCCCACTTCCTCGATCTGGCCGGACTGATTCTCGCCGAGCAGCTCGCCGGCGCCGCGGATCTCCAGGTCATGCGTGGCCAGCACGAAACCGGAGCCGAGCTCGCCGAGTTGTTCGATCGCTTCCAGGCGCTTCTCCGCATCGGGCGACAGAGCGCGCTTGCTCGGCACCAGCAGATAGGCGTAAGCGCGGTGGTGGCTGCGGCCGACGCGGCCGCGCAGCTGGTGCAGCTGCGCCAGGCCAAGGTGGTCGGCGCGGTCGATGAGGATGGTGTTGGCGGTCGGCACGTCGATGCCGGACTCGATGATGGTGGTGCAGACCAGGATGTTGAAGCGGCCGTGATAGAAGTCGAGCATCACCTGCTCGAGTTCGCGCTCGCGCATCTGGCCGTGGGCGAAGCGCACGCGGCCTTCGGGCACCAGCTTTTGCAGGTCGGCGGAGAAGCGCTCGATGCTGCGCACCTCATTGTGCAGCACATAAACCTGGCCGCCGCGCCGCAGCTCGCGCAGGCAGGCTTCGTAGACCAGGGCGTTGTCCCACTCGGCGACGAAGGTGCGGATGGCCAGGCGCGAGGCCGGCGGCGTGGCGATGATCGACATGTCGCGCAGGCCGGCCAGGCTCATGTTGAGGGTGCGCGGAATCGGCGTGGCGGTGAGGGTCAGCAAGTGCACCTCGGCCCGCAGGTTCTTCAATCGCTCCTTGTGGCGCACGCCGAAGCGGTGCTCCTCGTCCACCACCACCAGGCCCAGGTCCTTGAAGCGCACATCGTCCTGCAACAGGCGATGGGTGCCGATGACGATGTCGATCTTGCCGTCGCGCAGATCCTCCAGCAGGGCGGTCTGCTCCTTGGCGGTGCGCATGCGCGACAGGCCGGCGATGCGCAGCGGCCAGTCGGCGAAGCGGTCGCGGAAATTCTTTTCGTGCTGCTGTACCAGCAGGGTGGTCGGCGCCAGCACGCAGACCTGCTTGCCGGCGCGCGCGGCGGTGAAGCAGGCGCGCAACGCCACCTCGGTCTTGCCGAAGCCGACATCGCCGCAGACCACGCGATCCATCGGCTTGGTGCCGGCCAGGTCGGCCAGCACGGCGTCGATGGCCTTCTGCTGGTCGATGGTCGGCTGGAACGGAAAGCCTTCGCAGAAGCGGGCGTAGTCGGCCTGGTCGAAGGCCATCGGCGTGCCGGGCTTGGCGGCACGGCGCGCCTGCACCTGCAACAGCTCGGCGGCGACGTCGGCCGCTTTTTCTCGCGCCTTGGCGGTGGCCTTGGACCAGCGCTCCGAGCCAAGGCTGTGCAGCGGCGCCGCTTCGCTCTCGGCGCCGGTATAGCGGTGGATCAGGTTGAGCGAGGCGACCGGCACATAGAGCTTGTCGCCGTCGGCGTATTCCAGCACCAGGTATTCGGCCTCGACGCCGCCGGCGTCGAGCTTCTGCAAGCCGAGGTAACGGCCGACGCCGTGCTCGATGTGGACTACCGGCGAGCCCGGCTTGAGGTCGTTGAGATCGCGCAGGATGGTTTCGGGATCGCGGATCTTGCCGCGCTTGCGCGCCGACAGCGTCACCGGCGCGCGCTGGCCGAACACCTGTGCCTCTGCAATGACGGCGACGCCCGCCGCGGCGACGCGGAAGCTGTCCTGCAAGGGGCCGAGGGTGATGCCGTAGCGGTTGCGGTCGGCGGCGAAGTCCGGCCAGCTGTCATGCACGCGGCTGAGCAGGCCGAGCGGCTTGAGCCAGTCGAGCAGGGCCTCGCGGCGGCCGGCCGACTCGGCCACGAACAGCACGCGGTCGGCGCTGGCGGCGAGGAAGCTGCGCACGGCATCCGCGCCGGCGGACAGCATTTCGACGCCGGCGTCCGCTTCGACGCCGATGCCGACCGAGGCGTAGGCGGCGAGATGCTTTTCCGCCAGCGCCGGCTGCAGGAACAGGTCGGCCGGTTTCATCAGCGGCCGTTCCAGGTTGCCGGAGTAACGCTCGTGGCGCTCCTCGATCTGCTTCCACTCGGTGGCCAGCGCCGCGGCGATGTCGTCGACCGCGACCATCAGGCTGTCGCCGGGCAGGTAGTCGAACAGCGTCGCCGTGCCGCCACTCTCCGCATTGAAGAACAGCGGCAGATAAGCCTCGATGCCGCCGGGCATGAGTTTCTTGCTGACTTCGTTGTAGACGCGCGAGCGCGCAGGATCGCCGGGGAAGTACTCGCGATAGCGGCGGCGGAAGGTTTCGATGCCTTCCTTGTCGGTGGGGAATTCGCGCGCTGGCAGCAGGCGGATCTCCGGCACCTTTTCGGTGGAGCGCTGGGTCTCCGGATCGAACTGGCGGATGCTCTCCACTTCGTCGTCGAACAGGTCGAGGCGGTAGGCCACGGCCGAGCCCATCGGAAACACGTCGATCAGTGCGCCGCGCACGGCGAACTCGCCCTGGGTCTGCACTTCCGACACGCTTTGATAGCCGGCGGCGACCAGGCGCTCGCGGAAAGCGTGCGGCGGCAGCTTGTCGCCGGCCTGGAGCAGCAGCATGCGGCCGTCCAGCCAGGCCCGCGGCGGCAGCCGTTCCAGCAGGGTGCCGGCGGTGACGATCAGTACCCCGCGGCTCAGCTCGGGCAGGCGGTAAAGGGCGGCGAGGCGGTCGGAGAGGATTTCCTGGTGCGGCGAGAACGGATCGTAGGGCAGCGTCTCCGTGTCCGGGAAATGCGTCACCGGCTGCCGTCCGCCGAGGAAGAAGCGCAATTCCTCTTCCAGGCGATAGGCATGCTGCTCGCCCGCGGTGACCGCCACCACCAGGCCGTCATGCCGGGCGGCGGCCTCGGCGATGGCCAGGGCCGTCGACGGGCCGGGCAGGCCGGACCAGCGCACGCGCGCGCCGGCCGCCGCGGGCAGGGGCAGGGTGCTCAGTACGGGAGTGGTGGTGTCGGACACGGAGGGGGAAGCCATGGGGGCCGCGGATTATCGCGCCCCGCTGGCGCGGCGGCTACCCCGGGGGACGGATCGAGCCTGGTCGGGATCGGATGCCCGGGCAATTCCTTCGCTATGCTCGGGGATGGATTTGCACAGAAGCGGCGATCCGGCATGGAGGAAGAAGGATCACGGGCTTGACTTAAGGAATGAATAGGAGTTCAATTCTTTAAGAAGTGAATAAAGGTTCAATTTATGGCCTATCGCGAGACGGCACTGGTGCGGGCGCGCAAGGACAGCGTACGCCAGTCCATCCTTGAAGCGGCGCGCAGCCTGGTTGGGCAGGGCGGCTTCCGCGCGGCGCAGATGAGCGCGGTGGCGGCGGCGGCGGGTGTGGCCACCGGCACCATCTACCGTTATTTCCCGACCCAGATCGATTTGTTCGCCGAAGTGTTCCGCGGCAACTCGCAGCGTGAGGTCGATGCGATGCAGGCCGCCGCGTCCACCGCGGGCAGCTGCTCGCAGCGCCTGAGTCTCGCCGTCAGCACCTTCATCACCCGCGCCCTGCGCAATCGCCGCCTGGCCTATGCCCTGATCGCCGAGCCGGTCGATCCGCAGGTCGAGGCCGAGCGTCTCAACTACCGCCAGGCCTACGCGAAAATTCTGGAAACGCTGCTGGAGGAAGGTATGGCCAGCGGCGAATTCGTCCGGCAGGACGCCCATATCAGCGCCGCCGCCCTGGTCGGTCTGCTGGGCGAAACCATGCTCGGGCCGCTGCTGCATTCCGCTCCCGCGGCGCGGCAGTCCGTCGCCGATTCGATCATTGCACTGTGCCTGCGCGCAGTTGGAGTAAAGCCGTGAACCAGCCGCTCAGCAGCACTTTCATCACCCACGAAGTCAGCAACCAGGCGCCGCCGCTGGCGCCGTACGATGCCTATGCCACCGACCTGCCGCTGCGCGAAGCACTGCTGCGCGAAGGCGGCGGCTGGGCCGAGAAGGAAATTGCGGCATTCGGGCCGGTGGCCGGCGGCGAGCTGATGCAGCTCGGCTTCACCGCCAACGAGAACAAGCCGAAGTTCAAGCCCTTCGACCGCTACGGCAACCGCATCGACGAGGTCGAATTCCATCCGGCCTATCACCGCATCATGGAGCTGGGTATCTCTCACGGCATACCCAGCTTTGCCTGGCGTCATGCCGACAAGGTGGGTGCGCACGTGGCGCGCGCGGCCCTGGCCTATCTGCATGCCGAGCCGGAGCAGGGCAACGGCTGCCCGCTGACCATGACCTACGCCTGCGTCCCGGCGCTGCGCCACGCGCCGGAGCTGGCCAGGGCTTGGTTGCCGCGCGTCACCTCGACCGAATACGACCAGCGCTTCATCCCGGCCTGGGACAAGCGCGGCAATACCATCGGCATGGGCATGACCGAGAAGCAGGGCGGGTCCGATGTCCGCTCCAATACCACCCGCGCCTATCCGGTCGGCGGCCGCGGCACCGGACAGTTGTATGAGCTGGTCGGTCACAAGTGGTTCTTTTCGGCGCCGATGTGCGACGCCTTCCTGGTGCTGGCCCAGGCCGACGCCGGCATCTCCTGTTTCCTGCTGCCGCGTTTCCGCCTGGACGGCATGCGCAACGCCATCCGCATCCAACGCCTGAAGGAGAAGCTGGGCGACTGGTCCAACGCCAGTTCGGAGGTTGAGTTCCAGGGCGCACTAGCCTGGATGGTCGGCGAGGAAGGGCGCGGCGTGGCGACCATTCTGGAAATGGTGGCGCTGACCCGCCAGGACTGCCTGATCGGCTCCAGCGGCATCATGCGCCAGGCGCTGGTGCAGGCGGTGCATCATGCCCGCCACCGCAAGGCCTTCGGCAAGTTCCTGGTGGACCAGCCGCTGATGCAAAACGTGCTGGCCGACCTCGCGCTGGAATCCGAGGCCGCGGTGGCGCTGACCCTGCGCGTGGCGCGCGCGGTCGATGCCACGGCGCGAGATCCGCGGGAAGCTGCGTTTGCCCGCATCGCCACCGCCATCGGCAAGTACTGGGTGTGCAAGCGCTGCCCGCCCTTCGTCAACGAAGCGCAGGAGTGCCTGGGCGGGGCCGGCTATGTGGAGGAGTCGATTCTGCCGCGCCTGTACCGGCAGGCGCCGCTGAATTCGATCTGGGAGGGCAGCGGCAATATCCAGTGCCTGGATGTGCTGCGCGCTCTGGCGCGCGAGCCGGCCACGCGCGAGGCCCTGTTTGGAGAATTTGCAGCGGCCAAAGGCGGGCACCCGGCGCTGGATGCGGAAGTCGCACGCCTGACGCGCGATCTGGCCGACACCGATACGCTGGAACTGCGTTCGCGCTTCCTGGTGGAGCGCATGGCGCTGGCCCTGCAGGCTTCATTGCTGGTGCGCGCCGGCAATCGGCAGGTGTCGGACGCGTTCTGCGAGTCGCGGCTCGGCGGCAGCCATGGCCTGGCCTTCGGCACCTTGCCGGCGCATGCGCCGCTGAAAGCCCTGATCGATCGCGCCTTCGTTTAGGCTTCCCGCGCCAGGCGCGCTTCGTAAGCCTTGACGTGGCAGTAGGCGATTTCCAGCAGGGAAGTGAAGACGCCGACATGCTCGCCGCGCGCGATCAGGTCGCCCAGGATGTGGTCGGCTTCGACCCGGTTGCCGCTCTCGATATCACGCAGCATCGAGGCGGTAAAGCTGGAACCGGGCTTGGTCAGCAGGCCGCGTGTGTCTTCCAGCACCGCGGCGCGCGGCGCGCGGCCATAGGCACTGGCCACCGCCGCGCATTCGTCCAGCAGCTGCAGCATCAGCTTCTTCCCGGCGGGCGTGGCGGCGACGATATCGCCGATGCTGGCGCGCATCAGGCAGGTCATGCCGGCCAGGCTCGCCAGCATCACCCACTTCTCCCACAGGGCCTGCATCACGTCGCGGCTGGATTTGGCGTCGATGTTGACGCCCTTGACCAGTTCCTCCAGCGCCGCGATCCGCTCGCTGCGCTCCCCGGAGCGCTCGCCGAAGCGCAGCACGTGCATCGGGCTGAGATGCTGGATCACGCCTTTGTCACCCAGGGTCACGGCGATGGAGCAGAGCCCGCCCAGCACCCGGTCGGCGCCGAAGCGCGCATCGAGCACGTCGAAATGCTTGAGCCCGTTGAGCAGCGGCAGGATGGCGGTCTTGCGGCTCATGGCGGGGGTGATGGCCTGGATCGCGCTGTCCAGGTCGTAGGCCTTGCAGGCCAGGATCACCAGGTCGAAGGTTTCGTTCAGCTCGCCGGGCGCGATGACCCGCGGCTTGAGCCGCACATTGCCCGAGGGGCTGCGGATCACCAGGCCGGTTTCGGCCAGTTCCACGGCGCGGCGGGTACGCACCAGGAAGCTGACATCGCGCCCCGCTTCCAGCAGGCGGCCGCCGTAATAACCGCCGGTGGCGCCAGCGCCGAGGATAAGGACTCGCATCGTTCGATCTCCCTGGCTCACGCCTTTGAACGGATTGATGCTCGCATTGTACGGGCCCAGCCTTACGCCGTGACTCCCTGGTGCAGGCCTGCGGAGACAATGACTGTGGCGGAACCCGCGTAAAATTGGCCATGCGGCCGGCGTTTACGCCGGCAGGGGAATTGACGGGTCATCCATTGTTGAAGATCCACCCGGCTTTGCCGAGGCGAACTGCCACTTGGCTTTTTGGGCCACGTAACGCGCAAGTGCCTGATCTGCCAAAATATGTCGATCCCGGTTTCGATGAAGAAATGGATTGACCGGAGCGCCAGTTCCCGCTAAAATTGCAAATTCGCTGGCTTCATTCACTTTCATCAACATTTTCTGTGCCCGGGTTCAGCGGGCGCATTCGGAGTCGAAGACGATGTACGCCGTTATCAAGACCGGTGGCAAACAGTACCGGGTTGCCCCGGGCGAATCCCTGCAGGTGGAAAGCCTGGTCGCCGATGTGGG
>Ga0302314_10006635_pt1 | contig 20917 bp, 9 predicted proteins | sample III_Palsa_N2_3_FD_200533 | JGI IMG/M metagenome (GOLD analysis project Ga0302314, IMG submission 200533) | Peat permafrost microbial communities from Stordalen Mire near Abisko, Sweden - III_Palsa_N2_3 | ecosystem: Environmental > Terrestrial > Soil > Palsa > Peat permafrost | place: Sweden... | reverse complement strand
CGAGCGCACATCGCACAGCAGCCCGGCCTCGCCATAGCCCAGGGTGTAGGGCACCGCCCCGGCGGACGCGCCGCCGATCGCCGGGATGCCCATCGCCATGCATTCGATCAGCACCATGCCATGCGACTCCTCCAGCGAGGGATGGACCAGCACATCGACCGAGGCGCGTACCTGCTGCATGAGCTGGGCATAGGGAAGCACGCCGGCGAAGCGGATGCCGCCCTCCAGGCCGCGCTCGCGCGCCCAGCGTTCAGCCGGGCCGCCGGCGCCATGGCCGTCGCCGAACATCACCAGGGTGCAGCCGGGATGGCGGCTGCGCAGCTCGGCGAAGGCGAGGATGGCGTTCTGCCCGTTCTTGCGCCCCATCCAGCCCTGCAGGATGGTGGCATAGACCAGCGCCTGCGGGTCGCGCGGCAGGCGCAGCTGGTCGGTGAACATCGCCTCCGGCATGCCATTGGGGATGCAGGCGATCTCCCCGCGGTACATCAGGTAGCGGCGCCAGTGGCGTTCGACATAGGGCGAGACCGCAGTCAGCATGGTGACACGCTTGGCCGACCACAGCGCCATGAGGGTGCGCAGGATGCGGTAGGGATGGTGGTCGTAGCGCAGCACCCACCACGGCGCGTCGTGCGCCGTGGCCAGGGTCGGACGGCCGCCATCGAGGGCGCCGAGCGCGAACTCGTAGGTCCAGTGCGCATGCACCACACTCGGCGCCTCCTCGCGCACCGCCTGGGCGATGAAGCGGCGCTCGGCGCCGAACAGGTCCAGCGCGCGCTCGCGCGGGCGTCGCAGCCCGCCGGCGCGGATCACCAGCCGCGGCCCGCGCAGCGTCACCTGCGCGCCGGGCGCCAGGCCCGGGTCGAGAGTCACGACCACGACCTCACGGCCGCGGCGCAGCAGTTCGCGCACCAGCAGCACCACCGGCGTGCCGCCATTGCCGGCGAGCTTGTCGTCGCGGATGCGCGCCAGCGACGGCTCATCGAGCAGATCGCGCAGCGCGCCGTACTCGATCGGACCGGCGATGCCGATGACCTGCGTCGGCGGCTTTGGCAGCTTGAGAACCGTCGGAGTCGTCGTCAGCTCGGGCGGGGTCGGCAGCGTCGGCACCTCAAGCATCGGCGGACCTGCCGAAGCGGCCGGGCAGGCGCGGCAGCTGGGCCAGCACCACCGGCAGGAAGAGCATCGACCGGAAGAGCGCGAATATCACCAGCAGGGTGATCAGGACCACGGCGATCAGGCAGCCGAGCCGCGCCGTGGCATTGGGCAGGACCTCGAGCAGTACCGCATCGGCCACGCGCGTCAGGCCATAGGTGCCGATGCCCAGTGCGACCGCGGGCAGGAAGGCCTTGAACAGCTGCGGCAGCGAAGCGTGGTTGCAGCGCGCCGCGGCGTTGATCACCAGGAGCAGGCGCAGCGCGTTGATGCCGAGCATCATGTAGGCGATGGTCAGGACCACATGCGCATGGCACAGCAGCAGGGTCGGCACCATCACCGTCAGGGTCAGGGCCTGGGCCAGCATCTCGCGGCGGTAGTGGCCCTGGCCCCAGAGCAGCGGACCGACGATGCACATGCAGGCGTTCAGCCAGGCTGCCAGCGCCAGCGGCGCCATCAGCGGCGCCGAGGCGCCCCAGGCTGGGCCGAAGATGCCGGTGACCACCGTGAGCGGCGCCGCCGCCGCCGCCGCCATCATCGGCGCGAAGACCAGCGCCACCAGGTTGAGGCAGCCCAGGAACAGCTCGCTGGCGGCGACGCGGTCCTCCTGCAGGCGCGCATAGGTGGTGAACAGCACGTTCTGCAGCGGCGGCAGCGCGACCGTGCCGGGCATCGCGATCAGCGTGCCGACGCGGTTGTAGTAGCCGAGATCGGTGGCGCCGAAGCGGCGGCCGACGACGATCGTATCGAGGTTGGCCAGTCCCCAGTTGAGCAGGTTGGTGAGCATCAGCGACGAGCCGAACTGGAACATGTCGCGCGGCAGGCGCAGGCGGATCTCGCGGAAGGGCACGCGCCCGAAGCCGAGCAGCAGGCAGGTGGCGATCAACGCCTGGCTGAGGCTGGCGTCGACCAGCGCCCACACCCCGAAGCCGGTCAGGGCAAGGCTCAGGCCGATCACCAGGTAGCCGACTACGTAGGAGGTGATCTGGATCAGCTGCAGGGTGCGGAAGTCCATGGTGCGGCGCAGCCACGCGGTCGAGGTCATGCCGGCGGCCTGCAGGATGAAGATCGCCGAGAGCCAGCGCAGGATGCTGACCAGGGCCGGCTGGTGCATCAGCCCGGCCAAGAGCGGCGCGCCCAGCCAGCCGCCGATGAAGAGCAGGCAGCCGATCAGGCACTGATAGAGGAAGCAGCTGGCGACCTGCTGCGGCGAGATCTCCGCGCGCTGCACCAGCGCCAGGGTCAATCCGCCATCCGAGATCAGGGCGCCCAGGCCGATCGGCAGCATCGCCGCCGCCACCAGTCCGTAGGGCTGGGGACCGAGGATGCGCGCCAGGCAGACGCCCAGGCCGAACTGCAACAGGCTGCGCGCCACCGTGCCGCCATAGGACCAGCGCAGGCCTCGAGACGTCGCCGCGAACAATTGCGCATGGACCTTAGCGGTCATCGCTCCCCTGGGTCGCCATCGCCCATCCATGCCGCGGTGCTACCGCGGCTGGAGGCGAGTGCGAGGCCTCCACGCTAGAGAGCGCAACATTCCCATGATAGGAAAAACAGCCGCGCATCACACCGAGCCCGAAGCCCAGCAGCAGCCCCTGCTCGCCAGCCAGGCCATAGCCGCAGGCATAGGTCAGCTGGCAGATGCTCACCGCGGCACAGGTCAGGAGCATGGATTCGGAGGCGCTGGGGACGCGCAGCAGCTGACGCAGGTGGGTCAGCAGCAGCACATAGAGGGTCAGGAAGCAGGCCACCCCGAGCAGGCCCAGGCGGAGGAAGATCTGCAGGAAGTAGTTGTGCGGTGAATCCTTGACCACGCGCGTGTCGATGACGCGCTCGTAGCCGCTGCCGAAGGGCTGGCCGAGCAGGGTCTCCGCGGCCGAGTGCTCCATCGCCTGGCTGCCCAGGGCGGCGTAGCCCTTGAGGCGCCAGTCCAGGGTCTGGGTGCTGGTCGCGGACTGCAGTTCGGCGCGCGAGCTCGAGAAGGTCAGACCATGGGCCAGCAGCGCGCAGATCAGGGCGCTGACCACCAGCAGGCCGCCGGCGAACCAGGTCGCCGGGACGCGCCGGTACTGGGCGACCACCATCAGCAGGGCCATGACCATGGCCGCCAGCCACACGCTGCGGTGCGCCATGCAGATCGCGCCCAGCAGCAGACCGCAGGCGATCAGGCGGTAATGGCGATGCAGCTGGGCGCGCATGATCGTCACCACCACGCCCATCTCGAGCATGTAGAAGGTGACATCAGAGGTCAGCACGCGGTACGGCTTGATGCCGACCACCCCCGACCAGGCCTCGGCTACCGACAGATGCAGGAACATCGCCGTCCAGCGGAACAGGGCCAATCCCAGGAGCGCCACCCCGGCATAGGCCGCGCAGCGCAGCAGGCGCAGGCCATCCAGGCGGTTGATGCTGAAGCTGGCGGCGTAGGTCAAGGTCGCGAAGGTGAAGAACACCTGGCGGGCCTCGTTGCAGGCCTCCTTCATGCCATAGGACTTGATGCCGCTGAACAGTCCGTGCGCCGAGATCGCCAAAAGCAGCAGGATCAGGAAGCTGCTGGCCAAAAGCGGCCGCTGCAGCAGCAGCCGGCTGACGCCGATGGCCATGAGCAGGGCGGTCACCAGATCCATGGGCTGGAGCTGGATGCCGACATGCAAGGGCTCGAAGGCCACCGCGGTCGCCTCGAGGACGAAGATCAGCAGGAAATAGACCGCACCCCAGACCGGATCGCTCGCCATGCGATGCGCCAGCGCGAAACCCGCGAAGGCGATCAGGAAGGCCAGACCGGTCAGGGCGAGGATCATGGCGGGGCCGAGCCGCTCGGACGGGCAGCAACGAAGCGGGCCGCATCGCGGCGCGCACGCCGCGGGGCGCGCAGGACCTGCATCAGGCCAAGCCCGAGCAGGGCCATGCCGCTGCCCAGGCCGCAGCTGCCGCCCGAACCCGAGCCGGCCGCGGCCGGGGCCGCAGCGGAGACCACATCCGTGGGGGTGCTGGCCGTGCTCCCGCTCGCGGCGGGGGTGGCCGGGGTGGCGGTGCCGCCAGCGCTGGCGGTGGCCGTGGTGGTCGTGGAGCTGGCAGCCGCACCGCTCGACGTGCCGCTGTTGGACGAGACCGGGGTGTAGCCGGCGGTCCAGGCCGTGCCGCCGAAGTCATAGGCGCCGAGATCGGGGGCGGTGCCGACATAACCATTGGTGAAGGGCGCGATGACCACCCCGGTATTGAGGTCGGCGGTGTCGGTGGCCAGCAGCTGGTAGTCGCCCTGGGCCGGATCGGCCAGGACCTGGCCGAGCGCGCTCATGCTCACCGAGTCGCCGAGGAAGAGGTTGTTCAGCGCGGTCACGGTATAGGGCGCGGGCGGCACATAGGAGCCGCGGTCGCCGATGTTCTTGCAGTTGAACAGGGTGTTGTTGTAGATCGCGATGTTCGTTGCCGGGCCATTGACGATCATCCCGCCATCGCCGTTGAGATTGAACATCACATTGTGATGGACGGTGAAGTTCGCGTCGCCGGCGTCGAGGTAGACCCCCGGGCACGAAACGGTGCCGCTGGTGTCGTGGATGTCGTTGTAGGCGATGACGCTGCCCTGCCCGTCCTGGCCATAGGCATAGATCATGCCGATGTCCTTGGCGATCATGCCGTCATGCGACAGGTCGTTATAGGTGATCTGCCGCTGCCCACCACCAAGGCCCTCGCAGTAGACGATGTCGCGGCCGGAATAGGCCAGGGTCGAATGGGTGAGGGTGGCCGTCCCGCCGAGATTGACCCCCGCCGCGTACGTGCCGGCATAGTCGGTATCCTGGATCAGGCAGTTGGTGATGGTGATGCCGCTGCCATAGGTGTTGATGCCGCAGCCGGCGCTCCAGGTCACCTGGGAATTGCTCACGGTGTTGTTGGAGCCGGAGATGACGATGCCGCCGTTGGTGGCGTAGACCCCATCGTAGATCCAATGGCTGAGGTAGCTGAAGGAGCACGCATCGATGGTGCAGCCGACGGCATTGACCAGCGACGCGGCGGCCGCGGTCACGGTGAGCCCGGAGAGCAGGATGTCCTGGCGATTGTCCAGCACCACGCCCTCGGTGCGGTGCTTGACCTCGACATCGGCGCTATTGAGGGTGATGCCGGCTGGCGGCCAGAGGTAGAGCGTGCCATTGCTCAGCACCCAGTCGCCAGGCGCGGTGAGCGCAGGCAGGACGCCGGTGACATAGCCGACGCCCGTACCCGTGAACCACTGGCCGCCGGCCGAGAGGTCCACGGTCAGGGAGCCCGGAGCCGAGGCGGTGATGGGTGCGCCCTGCGCGCCATTGGCGGCGCCGACCGCACCCCAGAACAGTCCTCCGGTCCACGTGCCGGCCGCCTGGGTCAGGGCGGGAACACTGACCGTGGTGCCGGAGACGCTGACGGCGGTGGTGCCGGGATGCAGGGGGTCGCTGGTGTTCTTCGGGAGCTTCGCTTCGGTGAGCATCACGCCATTGCAGAACACCTGGTTGTGACCGGCGCCCAGGGTCCAGCCGACCGACGCCTTCATGATCGCGCCCTGGTAGGTGGTCCAGCCGCTGACCGCATCGGCGCCATCGATCACCACCGTCTCGCCGGTTCCGGCTGCGAAGGTGATCGGCGCGGAACTGCTCCCCGAGTGGGCCGGGGCGAGGGTCTCATGGTAGGTGCCGGCATGGATGACGACGGTGTCGCCGGCCTGGGCGATGCTCGCGGCCTTGGCGATGGTGGCGAAGGGCTCGCTTTGCCCGTTGTTGGCATCGCTGCCGCTTACGGCCACCGCGTAGTCCGCTCCGAGCAGGACCTCAGCGCGGCTCATGAGCGCGATCAGCACGACGGCGGCGATGGTCGAGGATGTCCATGAATTGATAAATCCAAGATTGGAAGGTCTAAGTATGCGGGGCATTGCAGATCCTCATCGAGGATCATTGCATGCGCCGCCATTTGTAGAAGGTTTAAATGAAAGCGTTTTGCTGTAGCATGTGAGTGACTGGATTGAATTGAACGTGCTCCCTAGAACCGGCTTTCCGGGACGAAGACGAAATCACCTGGCTGAACCAGGGGATCTTTCGCGTCAGGATAACCCGATAAGACATGCTTCATGTTGACCTCGGTCGTAGTCCCCTCGTGAGACAGGCGGATCGCGCTGGTCTTGGCGTAGGGGCTGAAACCACCCGCCATCGCGATCACGGATGACAAGGTGTTTGAGAATCCACCCGGGAGGATGGTCGTGCCGGGATGCACCACCTGGCCGAGTACGGTGACGCTGTTGAGGTGCGGCACGACGATGATGTCATTGATCTGCAGCGGCATGTCGCGCATCGAGCGCGAGCCGGCGGGCGGCAACGTCAGGATGCGTTTATCTCCATCGGGATGGTCGGGATCATCACGCAGCACGTAGATATCCGAGGAATTCGCAACATCCGTGAAACCGCCCGCGAGCATGATCGCCTGCAGCACGGTGTTGTGCTGACGCGGATCGAGGATGATCGGGGTCGGATGGACGACGGCCCCGGTCACCAATGCCTGGCGTGCGGCCATCGCCTTGAAGCTCACTTCCACCGCCGGATTGCGCAGGTACCCGTCCTGCAGACGCTTGGTCACCTCCTGGCTGAGATCGGTGGGCGTCGCTGTCAGCAGGCCGGTGATCTCGCCGATGTAGGGCAGCGTGATCGTGCCCCGCGCATCGACGCACGCCTCGGCGCTCATGTCGGGATGATTGAACACTGCAATCTGCAGGACATCGCCCGGCAGCAGCACGGGATCAGCGATGGTATTCGCCGTGAACGGCGACTCGCTTGCTGCCGTGGCAGATGCACGGAGTCCCACGAGTGTGACCAGGGTGAGTACCAGGCAGCTCGTCAGCCACGCGGCGCAGGCGCAGCGCAGACGCCGTACCGCCGACCGGTGCCCGTACGTGGAGGATGGGAGTGTGACGACGACGCTCATGGGAGTGCCCCAGTCTGATTCAGGCGGTGGCGAGGGATGCATCGCGGTAGGCTTTCATGACGTTCTCACGCTCGTCGCCGAGGGTGATGCCATTGAGCACCACGCCGGCGATGCGGGTATGGATCAGATCGAGCATCGCCAGGGTGCGGTGCACGGCCTTCTTGCTGGTGACCCGGTCGCGCACCACCAGCACCAGGCCGTCGGCGTGCTCCGAGAGCAGCTGGCTGTCGGCGAAGAGCAGTACCGGGGGCGTGTCGATGACCACGTAGTCGTAGGTCGAACGCCACGCTGCGATCTGCTGGCCGAGCAGCGGGCTGTGCAGCAACTCGCCCGGATTGGGCGGGATGACACCGGCGGTCAGGAGCGAGAGGTTGGCATAGGCCGTCTCATGCGGCTCGATGCCCTGCTCGCCGGCCAGGAGCAGGCTCAAGCCGCGATCGTGGTACTCGTCGAGCTGCCGGTCGAGGCTCGGCTTGCGCATGTCGCCATCGACCAGCAGGACCCGGGCCCCGGTCAGCGACAGGCTGTAGGCCAGGTGCAGGGACATGGTGCTCTTGCCCTCGCCGGGCAGCGCCGAGGAGACGGTGATGCACATGCCCTTGCTCTGCTTCTGACCCACCGCGCGGATCGACATGCGCACCACCTTGATCGCCTCGGTGAAGCCGGAGCTGAGCGCATCGAAGCCGATGCGGTTCAGGCGCGGCAGGAAGTGCACCTTGGGGATCTCGCCCAGGACCGGCAGGTTGATGAGCGCGCGCAGCGCCTCAACACCCCGCACCCGGTCGTCGAGGGTATCGACCAGGACGCTGGCGGCGATGCCGCAGGCCAGGGAGAGCAGCATCAAGGCGGCACCGAACACCGGCCATTTGATGTTGACCGGCTTGGAGGAGGATTCCGGAGGATTGATCTGCGAGACCTGGAGATCGGTCTTCTCGCGATTGACCTGGGCGTCGGCCTTGGCGGTCATCAGCCGCTCGACCATGTCCTGGCGGACCTGCAGCTCGCGCATCATCTCGGTCATGCGCACCATGCTCTCACCGGTCTGCTTGAGATCGATCTCCTGATCGTCGATGTGGCCCTCGAGGCTGAGCTTCAGCGCATTCCAGTGCTCGGCGTTGCTGAGGATCTCGTCGCGCGCGCTGATCACCGCGTCGCGCAGCTGGCCCTGCTTGATGGTCACGTCGGCGATGGCATTCGCGAGAGGCGGGTACTTGGGCAGGTATTCGCCTTGCAGCACCGCCTCGCTGGCCTGCGCGGCCCACAGCTCCTTGCGCATCTCGTCGACCGTCGGGTCGTGGCTGATGGCGCCGATCTGCAAGAGGGCCTGGATGTTGAGCTGGTCTGTGGCGGCGCCGCCATGGCTGCCGTCGGCCTGCAGGATCTGATCGCGCAGCTTCTCGGCCGGGACGAGCTGGACCTGGCAGTCGACCAGGGCCTTGTCGAGGTCCTGCTTCTGCTCGGTGAGGTAGTTGTCGCCGCCGTTCTCGAACAGGATCTTGATCGGCAGGATATGGTTCTTGGCGCAGAAGGCGCGCAGCGCCTCGTCCTGGTCGGCGACGCGGGCCTGCGCCGCCTGGATCTCCTTGTCGAGGAAGGAGATCGTACTGTCGGCCTCCTCCACCATCAGGCCGTGGCGCCGGGCCTGGTACTCGTTCAGCAGCACGGTCAGGGCCTGGGCGGCACGGTCTGAGGACTCGTCGCGCAGACCGACCACCAGGGTGTTGCTGTCCTGGCCGACGTTGACCCGCACCCGGCGCGACAGGGTCCCGTAGTCGGCATCGGTGTTCTTGTAGGCCGGCCCGTCGCGCAGGGTGGAGGTCTCAAGCACGCGCTTGAGTACGGGTGAGGAGATCAGCAGGTCGCCCTGCGTGCTGAGATCGCTGATGTCGATCTTCTGGGCGTTGGCCTGCGCCTCGTGATCGACCATGTTGACCGCCGGGGATGCGATCATCAGCTCGGCGGTCGCCTCGAAGAGCGGCTTGATTGCCAAAAGCCCGACAAAACCCAGGGCGAAGACCACGCAGATCGTGAGCAGGCCGGTCAACCAGCGCCGCCTGAGGATCGCCAGGACATCGGCGACGGTGAGCGGACTGTTCGCAGCGAAGGCCGACGAACTGACAGGTGGCGAGCTCGGATGGTTCATGGAGCGGTCCCAGGGCGGTACGGGCGGCACGGGCGGCAAATGGCCATGGCTCGAGATGTATCGAACCAAGCCTTGATCACATAACGCTCAACAGCAAAGCCAGACGGACGGTCCAGTACCGGCAAAGCGCAACGAATGAACTGACTGTCGAACGTAGCAACCATCATCCTTTTCCGCTTCGGTGTAGGAAGCCTGGCATTTAAAGACGCATCCTGACCCATCCACCCGGCGCAAGCCCGACTGCCAGTGCAGGTCTATGTCCACCTCGACCTCGACGTCCGACCCGTCCGCACTCTCCTCTCCTGCCGCCTCCAGCACGGCGGCCACCAGGCGCATGCCACCAGGCCAGCGCCGCATCCTGCTCTATCAGCTGCATGGCGTCATCAACCGCGAGGTCCTGCACAGCGCCCTGTGCCGGGCCCTGGCCTCGCTCGGCGTCGCGCCGGAGGCCTGCGCCCAGGCGATCTGGCTGGTGCCAGCCGCGGGCGGCCGGCCCGACCTGGCCTACCGTGAATGGCTGTCGGCATGCGCGCACCTGCCCGCGGCGGTGCTGCTGCGCGAGCGCTCGCGGGTCGACATCTCGCTCTGCCTGCAGGTCGATGCCGCCATCAGTCAGGACGATCTGGTGGTCATCGGCCTCTCATTGAGCGCCGACTACGCCCACGGGCTGTCGCTCAGCCAGGCGGCCTCGGAACGCATCATCCCCTTTCCGCGCCAGGACCAGAAGGACCGTGCCGACAGCCCCGGCCCCACCCATGCCGCCGAGCTGGATGGCGGCTGGGAGATCCTGCTCTCGACCAGCGAGCAGCGCGCCATGGCCGAGCTTAGCGTGCGCAGCCGCTGCACCTTGGGCGACATCTGCCGTGCGGTCCTGGGTGCGCTGCTGGTGCGCTGCGGCGGCCAGGGCGTGAGCGTCGGTGGCGTCGCCGAGGACGGCCTGGTCACGGCGTGGCGCATCCCCAGCCAGGGCAGCGCCTCGCTGATCCAGGCGCTGCAGGACGCCAGGCCGCTGGCGGTGGTCGAGGGCGCCGAGGTCTTGAATGCACTGGTCTGCGCCGGAGCCGAGCCGATGCCGCCGCTGGTGATCAGCGGCATTTCCGTCACCGGCCACTGGTGGATGGAGTCCGATCCGGCCATCGGCATCGTGCTCGCGGTGGGCCGTGCGGCCGTGCACCTGCACCTGCAGCACGCGGTGGGCGCGGTCCCGGCCGCCGACCTGGCGCAGCATTTCCGCCAGCTCCTGGCCGCGGCCATCACCCAGCCGCAGCTGGCCCTCGACCGGCATGCGCTGGTGACCGGCGCCGAGCGCCAGCGCATGCTCAGCACCTGGAACCAGACCGACCTGCCGTTTCCCCAGGATCTCACCCTGCACGGGCTGTTCGAGGCGCAGGTGCTGAAGTCCCCGCAGGCGCTGGCCATCGTGCATCAGGACACCCGTCTGACCTATGCGCAGCTCGATGCCCGGGCCGAGGCGCTGGCCAGCGCGCTGCAGGCGCAGGGCGTGCACGTCGGCGACCACGTGGCGATGCTCCTGGAGCGTGACGCCGACCTGCCGGTGGCGATGTTCGGCATCATCAAGTGCGGCGCGAGCTACGTGCCGATCGATCCCAAGTATCCGCAGGAGCGCATCAGCTCGATCATCACCACCTGCGCGATCCGCGTCGCGGTCTCGCAGCTGCGCTTCGCCGCGCTGCTGCCCGAGGGCTGCGCGCTGGTCGCTCCGCTGGCCGAGCGCCCCGCGAACACGCGCCAGCGCCCGCAGGTCGGCGCGCAGCTCGCCGCCTACGTCATCCACACCTCGGGCTCGACCGGCAAGCCGAAGGGGGTCGCCGTCTCGCACCGCTCGGCGGTTTCGTTCATGCACTGGGCGCACACCATGTATGCGCCCGAGGACATGGCGCTGACCGTTGCCGGCGCGTCGATCTGCTTCGACGTCTCGGTGATCGAGTTCTTCACGCCCCTAAGCTGGGGCGGTGCGGTCCTGATCCTCGACAGCGCCCTGGGTCTGGTCGACAGCCCCGCCCGCGACCAGGTGACGATGATGGACAGCGTGCCGTCGGTGGTCAACGAGCTGGCCCGCACCGGCGCCATCCCCAAGAGCCTGCGCGTCCTGAACCTCGGCGGCGAGAGCCTGAGCAACGAGCTGGCGCAGCGCATCTACCGCCAGAGCTCGGTCCAGGCCATCTACAACGTCTATGGCCCGACCGAGGACACGGTCATCGCGACCTTCGAGAAGGTGCAGCGTGGCGGCAGCGTGGAGCCGACCATCGGCCGGCCGATCGGCAACCACCGCTGCTACATCCTCGACCAGCACCTGCAGCCGGTGCCGGTCGGCGTGACCGGGGAGCTGTGCCTGGCCGGCGTCGGCCTGGCGCTGGAATACCTCAACCAGCCGGAGCGCACCGCGGAGCGCTTCATCGACAGCCCCCTACCGGAGGAATACCGCTCGCGCCTCTACCGCACCGGTGACTTGGCGCGCTGGAAGGCCGATGGCCGCATCGACTTCATCGGCCGCACCGACCATCAGGTCAAGATCCGCGGCCATCGCCTGGAGCTGGGCGAGATCGAATCCGCGCTCGGGCAGATCCCCGGGGTCGAGCTTTCCGCGGTGGTGGCGCGCGAGGATACCCCGGGCGACCGGCGCCTGGTCGCCTATGTGGTCGGTTCCGGCGAGGGCCTGAGCAGCGACACCCTGCGCGAGGCGCTGCGCACCCGGCTGCCGGCCTTCGCGGTGCCGTCCTCCTTCGTGCGGCTCGACGCCATGCCGCTGACCGCCAATGGCAAGATCGACCGCCGCGCCCTGCCCAGCCCCCTGCAGCCGACGCGCGCGCTCTCAGTGCAGGACCGCATGACCCAGACCCCGGTGCAGCGCATCACCGAGATCTGGAAGAGCCTGCTGGGCGATGTCGCGATCACGGAACAGTCATCGTTCTTCTCCAGCGGCGGTGATTCGCTGCTGGCGATGCGCATGATCCATACCGTCGGTTCGACCTTCAACCGGTCGATCCCGGTCGCCGCCTTCTTCGCCGAGCCGACCCCGGCCGGGCTGGCGCGGCTGCTGACCGGCGAGGAGTCCACGCCCGCGGCCGGCCGCGCCGCGCTCCCGGCGCCGCTCAGTCCCGCGCCACCCCTACCGCAGATCGTCGCCCGCGAGGGCGAGCAGGGGCGGCTGTCCTTCCTGCAGGAGAGCCTGTGGTACATCGAGCAGCTCTTTCCCGGCTCGTCGATGTACCACCTCAGCCACGTCTTCACGTTGCGCGGGGCCCTCGATCCCGCCCGGCTGCAGACCGCCTTCCAGGCGCTGTGCCGGCGGCATGACATCTACCGCACGGTCTTCCGCACCGTCGGCGGGGTACCGCACCTGCACCTCCACGATGCGTGCCCCGCCATCACCCTCGTCCCCGTGGCCAGCGCCACGCCGAGCCGCGATGCGCAGCTCCAGGAGCGCCTGTGCGCGCGCGCGCGCGCGCCGTTCACGCTCGATGGCGGACTCCTGGTGCGCGCCGAGCTGATCCAGGGCAGCGGCCATGAGCATCAGCTGCTGATGGTCATGCATCATGCGATCACCGACGGCTGGTCGAACGGGCTGTTCCTCGAGGAGCTGCGCCATCAGTACGCGCTCGCGCTGATCGGCGCCGGCGATGAGCGGCCGCGGCCGCGGCTGGCCTTCGCCGACTACGCGCACGCGCAGCGCCAGTACATCGAGCGCCAGGAGCACGAGCGCTCGATCGCCTTCTGGCGCACCCAGCTCGAGGAGGTGCCGGTCCTGGCCCTGCCGCTGGACTACCCGCGCCCCGAGCGCCGCACCAGCCGCGGCGAGCGTATCCGCCAGCTGCTGCCGCCCGCGCCGGTCGCGGGCCTGCTGGCGCTGGGCCAGGCCCAGGGCGCAACCCCCTTCACCACCTTCCTCGCCGCGGTCACCATCCTGCTCAACCGCTATTCCAACCAGGACCGCTTCCTGATCGGCACGCCGTACGCCGACCGCTCGATCGCCGACCTCGGCGGGGTGCATGGACCGCTGATCAACACCCTGGTCCTGCGCATGGATCTCGATGGCCTGCCGTCGAGCGGGGTGGTCATCGAACGCGCGCAGCGCACCATGCGCGAGGCCATGACCCATGCGGCGCTGCCCTTCGAGGTCATCGTCCGCGAGCTGCTGACCAGCCGGCGCATGGACCTGAACCCGTACTTCCAGGTGATGTTCCTCTACCTGTCGGCCTCGGGCCAGCCGCAGCTGCGCCTCGACGCTCTGGAGGTCAGCGGCAGCGAGCTGTACCTCGGCACCGCCAAGTTCGATCTGCTGATCACGGTGGCCGAGACGCCGGCCGGGACGGTGTGCACCTGGGAGTTCAGCGCGGACCTCTTCAAGGCCTCCTCGATCCGCCGCATGAGCGAGCACTTCCTGACCCTGGTCGAGGGCATGGCCGCACAGCCGGCCACCCCCATCCAGGCGCTGCCCTGCGCCGATAGCCGCGAGGCCGGCTGGGGCGTGGGCGAGACGTGGCCGATCTGCCACGACCGCTGCCTGCATGGGCTGTTCCTCGATGCCGTGGCGCGCGACCGCTCCGCCATCGCCGTGCGCCAGGGCTCGCGCAGCCTGAGCTATGGCGAACTCGCCGAGCGCTCGGCGGCGGTGGCGCGCGTGCTGAGCGCGCGCGGGGTCGGGAACCGCCCGGTCGCGGTCATCACGCCGCGCTGCCCCGAGCAGGTCATCGCCATCCTCGGGGTGCTGCGCGCCGGCGGCCACTACGTGCCCATCGACCCGGAGTACCCGTCGGAGCGCGCCGCCAGCATCGTGCACCAGGCCGGGGTCACCCTGGCGATCACCGAGTCCTACCGCCATGAGGACATCGGCTGCGAGCAGCTCGGACTCGCCACGATCCTCGCCGAGCCGCTCCTGCGTGGCGCGCCGGCTGCGCCCATCGACCAGGCCACCGCCACCGACATCGCCTATGTGATCTTCACCTCCGGCTCGACCGGACGCCCCAAGGGTGTGGTCATCGACCACCGCGGTGCGGTCAACACCATCCGCGACCTCAACGAGCGCTTCGCGATCGGCGCCGGGGACGCGGTGCTGGGCCTGTCCTCGGTGACCTTCGACCTCTCGGTCTACGACATGTTCGGCATCTTCGCCGCCGGCGGCAGCCTGGTGCTGCCGGAGGTCGAGCGGGCGCGCGATCCCGCGCACTGGGCGGAGCTCATCGAGCGCCACCGCATCACCCTGTGGAACAGCGTGCCGGCCTATGTGGAGATGCTCATCGAACATGCCGAGCGCCACGCCACCAGCCGGCTCGACGCGGTGCGCCTGGTGTGGATGAGCGGCGACTGGATTCCCGTGGCCCTGCTGCCGCGCATCCGCGCCCGGCTGGGCTCGGCGGCAGTGATCAGCATGGGCGGCGCCACCGAGGCCTCGATCTGGTCGATCATCTACCCGATCACCGCCATCGATCCCGCCTGGCGCAGCGTGCCGTACGGCTTCCCGATGCGCAACCAGAGCATGTTCGTGCTCAACCAGGCGCTGGCACCGTGCCCGGCCACGGTCACGGGCGACATCTACATCGGCGGCGTCGGCGTGGCGCTGGGCTACTGCCAGGACCAGCAGCGCACCGCCGCGAGCTTCATCAAGCACCCCGCCACCGGCGAGCGGCTGTACCGCACCGGCGACGCCGGGCGCTGGCACGAGGACGGCTACATCGAGTTCGTCGGCCGTACCGACCACCAGGTCAAGATCCGCGGCTTCCGCATCGAGCTCGGCGAGATCGAGAGCGTGCTGGCCGGCGATGCGCAGGTGAAGGACTGTGTGGCCCTGGTGCGCGAAGACGTGCCCGGCAACCGCGTCCTGGTCGCCTATGTCACCAGCCGCAGCGCGCCGGCCGCGGGGTTGCGCAACAGCCTGCTGCGCCTGACCCGCGAGCGCCTGCCCGACTACATGGTGCCGGCCGAGATCATCGTGCTCGAGTCCATGCCCCTGACCGGCAACGGCAAGGTCGACCGCAAGGCCCTGCCGGCGCCGAGCGGGGCGAGCGGGGAGACCTCCCAGGACCACAGCCGGCCGTCGCTGAGCGTCCACTACCAGCTGATCAGCATCTGGGAGGCGCTGCTGCAGCGTCCGGTGCTGAGCATCGATGACAACTTCTTCGCCCTCGGCGGCCACTCCCTGCTGGCGATGCGCCTGGTCGATCGCATCGAGGCGGCGCTGGGCAAGACCATCCCGGTGGCCTCGCTCTACTCCTATTCCAGCATCCGCACCCTGGCCGAGCGCCTGCTCGCGGTCGGTGAGGTCGGCGAGCCCGGGCAGGAGACCGTCCCGCCCAGCGAGCTGGTGCGCAAGGGCAGTCAACCCCCCCTGATCTTCCTGCATGGCGACTTCGCCGGCGGCGGCTTCTACTGCTGGGACCTGTTCGCGCGCCTGCAAGGCGAGCGCGCGGTGCAGGTGCTGCGCCCGCATGGCACCTTCACCAGCGACCAGCCGGTGCCGGGCAGCATCCGGGCGATGGCCGCCGACCAGCTGCGCCTGATCCGCAGCATGCAGCCGCATGGTCCCTACAACCTCGGCGGGTTCTGCACGGCCGGGCTGATCGCGCTGGAGATCGCCCGGACCCTGGCCCAGGAGGGCGAGGAGGTCGCGAGCCTGACCCTGCTCGATCCGCCCTTGTACTCGCGCGTCGATCGCTGGGGACTGCGCCTGCTCTACAGCCTGGCGAGCCTGCATGGCGCCAAGAACCGCGCCCTGGCCTTCTACCGCTATGACCAGCTCTATCTGCGTGCGCGGCGCGCGCTGCTGTTGCCCTGGCGGCTGAAGCTCGAGCTGGTGGGACGCAAGCTGCGCAACCTCATCGGTCGTGGCCGGACCTCGGCAGCGTCAGCATCGGCATCCGCTTCCTCCGCATCGTCGAGCGGTGCCAGCGGCGCGGCCGAGGCGGCGGCGCAGGACCCGACCAGCACGCGCCGGGTGCGCGATGTGATGATCCCCCACCTGTGGGCGACCGTGACCTATACGCCGAGCATCTACCGCGGACCGGCGACGATCATCTTCTCGACGCGTGGCGATGACGGCCAGGAGGAGCCCGGCTTCCAGGAGCATTGGCGGCCGTACCTGCCGGCGGCGACGGCGCATCAGATCGAGAGCAAGCACCTCGAGATGATCACCATGCATGGCACGACCCTGGCCGCGCTGATCGAGGCTGGACTTCCGCCCACGTCATCCTCCCCAGCCAGCGCCACGGCCATCTCTCCGGCGTCGGGCCCCGGTTGAGCGGGCGCGGGGTCGTGCACCGACTGCACCTGCTGGCAGCGCTGCTGGCCTGGGTGCTGGGCCTGGGCAGCTGCCAAGCGCTGGAGATCCAGGTCGACGGTGCCGACCCGGCCGCGAATGACGCCAATCCGGGCACCATCCATCAGCCGCTGCGGTCGATCGCGGCCGCCTCACGCCTCGCCGGACCGGGCGACACGGTGGTGGTCCATGCCGGCACCTACCGCGAGGTGCTGCAGCCGCTGCACAGCGGCCTGCCCGGCAAGCCGATCACCTACCGCGCCCAGGGCGAGGTCTGGCTGAAGGGCTCCGACGTGGTCGACACCTGGCAGGGTGACGGCCCCGACTGGGTGCATAAGCCCTGGCGCCGGCGCAACTGGTACGACTCCTCCCTGGATTCCGCGAGCAAGGCGCCCTATGCCAGCTCCGCGCGGCAGGACCAGGTGTTCTACGCCGGGATGCCGCTGCAGTGGGTGCCGGATCCCCAGCATCTGGTCGAGAACTCCTTCTGCTGGGCGGAGGATGGCTCCGAACTGCGCCTGCGCCTGACCCAGGGGCAGGATCCCACCCATACCCTGGTCGAGGTCCCGGTCCGCAAGATGGTGATCGGCGCGTGGCCGGATCTCGACCTGCCGCGCGGCATGACCGAGGTCGACCACTGGCGCGCCGCCGGCAAGGACGTGCCGGACGCGGCGCAGCCCATCGACCACATCGTCATCCGCGGCTTCCAGTGCGCCCACAACGCCGCGACCGTCAACCGCGCCGGGGTGCGCATCCAGGGACGCGACTGGCTGCTTGAGGATACCACCGTGGAGTGGATGAACGCCGTCGGCATCGGCGTTGATTCCGACGGCGCGGTGCTGCTTCGCAACCATACCGAGCACAACGGCCAGCTCGGCATCAGCGGTACCGCCAGCCATGTGCGGCTCGAGGACAACAGCACCTGGGCCGACAACCAGCGCGACTTCGACGTCAGCGCCTCCGGCGGGGGCTGCAAGATCACCGATGCCCATGACTGGACGATCCGCGGCCAGCTGGCGGTGGCCGAGACCGGGCCGGGCATCTGGTGCGACATCGAATGCTCCGGCATCACCATCCAGGGCGCCACGGTGCTCGGCAACCGGGCCACCGTCGCCGGCGGTTCGATGGGCGGGATCTTCTATGAGATCTCCTACGGACCGTGCCTGATCCAGGATTGCCTGATCATCGGCAACCATGCCGGGCTGAATGTCGGCGCCTATGGCAGCGGCATCACCATCTCCTCGAGCATGGATGTCCAGCTGACCGACAACCTCATCCTGTTCAGCGATGGCGGGGTCGGCATCAAGGGCGGCGTGCGCCGCCCCGACCACGCCACCGGAGCGCTCTTCGCCAGCCATGGGCTCGACCATTACGAGACCCAGCATGTCCATGCGGCAGGCACCGTCATCCTCGGCACGCTCACCTCGGCGATATATGTCGATGATCCCCGTTCCTCCGCGATCGTCGACGGCACCGACTGCTGGTTCACCGGCACCACGATCCTCGCCTGCCGCGCGCAGCCCGATCTGTACTGGGCCGGGCAGTGGACCGGGATCGACGCCACCCCCCCGGCGCACGCCGCCCAGGGCCTGGCCGACCAGGCCGATCTCGCTCCGGCCCTGGCCGCGGATGCGACCCTGCGCGACCATCTGACCGGACGCATCCGCACCCTGCTGCAGACCATCAACCGCCTCGACCCCCACGCCGGCTTCGATCCCAACCACATGCAGGTGACCACGCTCGGCCAGCTCGCCGACCATGCCCAGGTCCTGTACCTGCACGGCGCCGATCGCAGCCTCGCCATCGTCGACTGCCCGACCGCGACCACGATCAGCGTGACACCGGCGGGTGCGCAGCTGTGGAGCGAGCCCGGCCAGGGCTGGACGACCATTGCCGATCCGGCGCCCGATGGCGCGGCGCAGTCCTGGTCGGCGACGCCCGGCGTGCACGTCCTGCTCGGCGCCGATGGGCTCAGCCTACGGTGAGACCTCGACCGGGGCGGCCTTGATCAGGCCGGTGCGGTAGCGCACCACCTGCAGGGCGGCGCGCGGGATGAAGGACGGGATGGTCGAGGCGTAGCGGTACCAGAGGCGGCGCGGCTCCATGCACAGGCGGTACAGCCATTCCAGGGACAGGCGCTGGATCCAGCGCGGCGCCTGGCTGACCAGCCCGGCATGGAAGGCGAAGGCGGCCCCGACCCCGAGCTGCACCAGGGGCAGCCGGTCGCGGTGCTGGTCCATCCAGCGCTCCTGCTTGGGGCAGCCGAGGGCGACGAACAGCAGGCGGGCGCCGGAGGCGTTGATCGCGTCGACCTGCTCCTGGTCCTCCGCGGGGGTGGCCGGACGGAAGGGCGGCGAGCAGCGGTGGACGATGCGCAGTCCCGGGTAGCGCGCCACCAGCTGCGCCTCGAGGGTCGCGACGGTCGCCTCCTCGCCGCCATAGAGGGCGATCGGCACCTGCTGCACGGCGGCCGCGGCGCAGACCTCGAGCATCAGCGTCGGCCCATAGACGCGACTCGCACCCCGGACGCCCAGTCCGCGCAGCATGCCGACCAGCGGCATGCCGTCAGGAGTCACCAGCAGGCTGCGGTTGATCGCCGCGCGCAGCTCGGGATCGGCATGCGCGGCCATCACCATGTGCACGTTCGCAGCGCAGACCACGCCCTGGCCGCCGGCGCAGGCGACCGCCAGGATGCGCGCGGTCGCCTGCTGGTAGGTGACCGCATCGACGCGCATGCCGAGGATCTCACGCGCCTGCGGCGCGTCGGCGGGGCTGTTCATGGGATTCCTTTGTCGCTGGTCACGGGGGAGGGGATGACGCCATAATAGATCAGGTCGTCCTGGATGCGCCGCGCGTCGACGCGGGCGCGGATGCGGCCGATCAGACCATCCGGCAGCGCGCCGTCGATGCCCACCGGCACGCCGCGGCCCTGGCTGGCCGGGGCGACGTCCTGGGCCAGGAGGGTGCGGCGGTTGCGCATGGTCGGCGATTCCGGCTCCTGCTGCCAGGCCTCGTGGCCCCACAGGCTGTAGGTGCCGGCGGTCAGGCCGAGCTGCGGCTCATACCACAGGTAGGGCTGGTCGCCGAGGAAGGCCGCGCTCAGGCTGAAGGAGGAGACCGAGCACACCAGGCAGTCCGCCCCGGCCATGAGCAGCAGGTCGCTGCACGCCGCATGGCGCTGCTGCCGGCTGGTGACGGCGGACAGCTCCTCGGCCAGATCGACGACCTCCGGGGTCCAGGAGTCGGTGAAGATCGCGAAGCGCACCCGGCCATGCAGCGAGCGCTGCAGGTTGCGGCAGATGCGCGCGTACCAGGCCAGGGGCAGCGAGGTGTTGAAGCGGGTGCGCTGCTGCTCGGCGGCGCCGGCCGGGGCGAAATCGCCCAGGCGGATATGCACGGCGACCAGGGCGTGCCCGGTCGGGCAGGACGAGCGCAGCTCGTGCAGGTTGGCCAGCGCATCACGCGAGGCGAGCAGCTGGCTGGTCAGGAAGTCGCGCGCCTGGCGGATCGCCAGGTAGCCGCCGAACATGCCGCCGGTGACCAGGGCGAAGGCGCGCCGGGAGCGCAGGGCGGTGCGCTCCGCCCAGGACTTGATCGCCATGCCGTAGTCGACGATCCCGGTCTGCTGGTAGTCATCCGCGGTGAAGTCGATGCGGGGCAGGACCGCCAGCTGCGCGGCCTCCCACAGCCAGTCGCTGCGGGGCGTGCCGAACAGGTGGCGGTAGCCGCGGCGGTTCAGGCCCCAGGTCTTGGGGCGCAGGCGCAGGCCCAAGGCGCGGCTGGCCAGGAAGGCCTTGGCCCAGGGCACCAGCTCGTTGCCCAGGCCTTCGCCACGGCGGCTGAGACGTCCGGGGATGATCACCTGAAAGGGTGTTCTCATGTCTAGACCCTCTCCTGGGCGATGGCCTGCCACAGGACCTTGGCATAGGGCGCGAGGAAATGCACGGGTCCCAGCAATCCGCCATGGCGCACGGTCATGTGCACCCATTGGCTCGGCGGCAGGCCCTTGAGGTGCATGACCTTGCGCAGGCGCTCGCGCAGTCCGAGCGAGGAGTCGCGCCAGGTGCGCGTCAGGGCGTTGCGGGCGCAACTGCCGATCGCGCCCGGGCAGATCCACACCCCGAAGCCGTGGCGGCGCGTGCGCAGGCCATAATCGAAGTCGCCCATGGCGTGCACGAAGCGCGGATCGAGGTTGCCGATGCGCTCGTAGACCAGGCGCGGCACCAGGACGCAGTTGCCATTGATGGTGTCGCAGCGCAGCGGGCGCTGCGCATCCGGTTCCAGCAGCGTGAAGGAGAAGGAGCCGTGGCCTGCGCGCACCATGCCGCCGTAGGTGGGTCGACCATCCGTGGGATCGACGGTGCTGCCGACCACCAGGCCCGTCTGGGCCAGGCCATCGCTGGTCG
>Ga0302314_10006634_pt1 | contig 20921 bp, 16 predicted proteins | sample III_Palsa_N2_3_FD_200533 | JGI IMG/M metagenome (GOLD analysis project Ga0302314, IMG submission 200533) | Peat permafrost microbial communities from Stordalen Mire near Abisko, Sweden - III_Palsa_N2_3 | ecosystem: Environmental > Terrestrial > Soil > Palsa > Peat permafrost | place: Sweden... | reverse complement strand
TCCGCCTCAGCGGGCGTGAGAAGAACATCTTCTATCACGAGGTCCCGGTCTCGAACTATCCGCTCTTCGAGTACCCGCCATACGACCTCGCCCTCGCCTCCCGCATGGCCGAGGTCGCCGAGTTCTACTCGCTCGACCTGCTGCACGTGCACTACGCCATCCCGCACTCCGTCAGCGCCCTGCTCGCCCGGCAGATACTCGAAGCCCGCGGCATGAAACTGCCCTTCATCACCACGCTGCACGGCACAGACATCACCCTCGTCGGCCTCGACCGCTCCTACCTGCCCATCACGCGCCTCGGCATAGACCAAAGCGACGGCGTCACTGCCATCTCCGACTATCTCAAGCAGCGCACCGTAGAGGCCTTCGGCATCACCCGCGAGATCGAGATGATCCGCAACTTCGTAAATTGCGACTACTACATCCGCCGCGCTGACTCCTACGCCGAACTGCGCCCGCGCTTTGCCGAGCCGGACGAAAAGCTGCTCGTGCATCTCTCCAACTTCCGCCCCGTCAAACGCGTAGCCGACGTCGTCCGCATCTTTGCCCGCGTCGCAGAAAAAATGCCCGCCCGCCTGATGCTCATCGGCGACGGTCCCGATCGCTCCGAGGCCGAGTGGATCGCCCAACGCCTCGGCGTCTTCGACCGCATTCACTTCCTCGGCAAGCAGGAAGACGTGCACGAACTGCTCCCGCTCGCCGACCTGATGCTGATGCCGAGCGAACTCGAATCCTTTGGATTAGCCGCGCTCGAAGCCATGGCCTGCGAGGTCCCCACCATCGCCACCAACGTAGGCGGCGTGCCCGAGCTCATCGAAGACGGCCACAACGGCCTGCTCTTCAACGTCGGCGATGTGGATGCGATGTCCGAGGCCGCCATCACCCTGCTCGAAGATGCCCCGCGCCTGCAAGCCATGGCCAAGGCCGCGCGCAAAACAGCGCAGGACCGCTTCTGCGCCTCCCGCGTCATTCCGCTCTACGAAAAGTTCTACGAACGCGTGATCAAAGAATCTGTTTAATTTTGATTTGTCATTCTGAGCGGAGCGAAGAATCTCACTCTCTCAATCCCGGCGAGAATTTCAGCCCGCCGCATCATCCCCAACCCGCTCCGTCTGCGGCCACGTCGCATCCGCCAGCACCGGCAGCCACAGCGCGATCCGTGTCCCACGCCCGGGCCGGCTATGCACCTCAACCCGCGCCCCACTCTCCGCCAATCCTCCTGAGCCTGCGCCGCCTGAACCCGCGCCATAGAGCATCTGCACCCGCTCCCGCACATTGCGCATCCCGATGCCCGTTCCCCGCCGCGAGATGCCGCTCCCCGGCTTCGCCTCGGACATGCCCACGCCGTCGTCTTCCACTTCGATCACCAGCATCTCGCGCTCCACGCGGCTGCGCAGCGTGATGGTGCCGCCGCCGATGCGCGGCTCCAGTCCATGCTTGATGCTGTTCTCGATCAGCGGCTGCAGCAGCATGCTGGGCACGATGATGTCCAGCGACTCCGGCGCGATCTCCTTCACCACGCGCAGCTTCTCGCCGAAGCGCACCACCTCGATCGCCAGATAGTCGTCCGTAAACGCAAGCTCCTCGCTGAACGGAACGAACGCCTCACGCGTCTTGAGTAAAGCGCGCAGGATGCTTGCCAGCTTCACGATCATCTCCCGAGCCAGCTCCGGCTTGGAGCGCACCAGCGAGCCGATGGAGTTCAGCGTATTGAACAGAAAGTGCGGATTGATCTGCCGCTGCAGCGCATCCAGCCGCGCTTCGAGCAGCAGCCGCTCCTGCTCCTTTAATTTTCTTTCAATGCGGATCGCATGCCATATCTTCAGCGGGATGCCGACCACCACCGGCGAGCACAGGCAAATGGCAATCTCAATCGGCCAGGAGCCGGAGTGCAGCGCGAAGTACCGCCGCGGATCAATGCTGGCGATCACGCTGGCCACAAAACCCATGCCCGTGATGAGCAGGAGCAGAAATATCTGGCGGTCCAGCTGCGGCTGGCGCAAATTACGCCGCACCCAGCGGTAGATGCTCAGGTCGATCAGCGGCGAGAACGACCAGATGTCCTCCATCGCCGCAAACCGGCTGAAGCCGCCGGCGATGGCCGCCACACATACATTCACCGTCGGCGCAAGGTACTCATGGTGACGCACCGCAGGCACCGCGAACGCAAGCCCGCCAAGCATTCCCCACCACGGCCCCATCAGCAGGCCCAGCAGGATCGTGGCCTCGAACGATATGTCCGCCGCCAGAAAGTTCGGCACGCTCACCCGCACCCACACGCCCAGCGTGAGCGGAACGCAGATCCACGCCAGCAGCGTGAGGCTCTGCCGCGGCGTGCGCCGTGTGGAGAGCAGAAGGTCTTTGAACCTCTCCGAACGCGCCAGCGCACTGGAGACGGCCGCGGCCACGCCGAGCTTCACCAGCAGCGTAATCAGGATGAGTTTGGGCTCGATCACGTCTCTACTTTACGCCTGTAGCTGTTCATGATCAGTTGCTTTTGTTTTGAAGGGGCGTGGCTTCAGCCACGCCGTAACATAGCGCAAAGAACTGGGCTTTAGCCCCTGAGGGACTATTTGAGTAGCGACAGCCGCCTGCCACGCAACAGAAACATCTTCCATCGTCGCGCAGCGACGACACGGAGGGAGCAGGGGCCTTCAGGCCCCTGAATCAGCGCAGAATAAAAGGGGCTTTAGCCCCGGGCCTTTTATTCTGTCGCCCAAAATCTTAATCTACCGGTATCTCCGCCGAATCTTCAGCACCGTGCTGAAGACGCCGGTTTCATCACGCGCCGCCACAACCGAGACATTGTCCGTCAGGTTCAGTTGCAGCTGGATCAGTTGCTCGGCCGTCTCATTCACATTGGCCGCATAGGTCACGATCAAATTGCGCGAAAGCTGCTGCTCCACCGTAATACGCGCCGAGGAAGTCCCCAGCGTGCCCACGAACGACGGGTCCACCTTCACGCTGCCCACGCCAAAGAGCTTCTCTACGCGGTTGCTCACGGTCGCGTTCAGCGCCCCGCCCAACAGCGCATTCGTCGTCGGGTCGGAGCCGGCGGCCGTCTGCTCCTGGTTGTAGATCTGTGCCTCTTCCTGCGTGCGGCCCAGCGCCAGCAGCGCAAAGATGTCCGTCTCGGAGAGCGGCGGCTCCGAGCGGTACGTCGGCTTCAGGTTGCTGGACGTTCCATGCACGCCGACGGTCACATCGTAGTTCTCCACCCGCGTCGTCGCGTCCAGGTCGATCTGCGGATCGATGCGCACGGGATTGGCGAAGTAGATCGTCCCGCGTTGCAACTCATACTCCTGCCCGGCAAACTTCGCGCTGCCGTCCGTGACCGTGATGCGCCCCAGCACCGTAGGCACCGCCACCGTGCCGCCGATGTTCAGGTCCACCGTGCCCGCAAGCTTGGCGTAGGAGTTCTGAAAATCAAGCTGCGGCGATGAGGTCACGCGCACGTCCAGCCGTATATGGCTCGATGGCGCATTCGGGTCCGGCGGCGCAGGTAGCGAACCCGGGCCGGCGAATGCCGCGAAATCAAAGTCCGGCCCGATGCCGAAGCGCGTGATCAGGATCGTCCCGCTCAGCAGCGCATTCGATGTAGACCCCTGCAGCCGCAGACTCGCATTCGCCGTCGAGCTCACGCCGTCCAGCCGCACACGTACAGTATCGCCGCTGGCAGTCAGGTCGGCGAAGAAGCCGTTCTTGTACGTCATGTAGCCGCCGATCTTCAACTGGCCGCCGCCCGTCGTCGCCGTCAAGCTCTGCACCTGCAAACGGTCCTCGTTGAATATGAGCGTCCCGCTCATCTGGCTCAGGCCGTTCGGAATGTCCTCCAGCGCCAGCGCCACATTCTTGAACTGCACCTTGCCCGTGAAGCTTGGGTTGCTGACCGTGCCGCCCGCATCCATCGCCAGGTCCACATGCCCGCTCGAAATAATGTCGGGGTCCACCGTCTGCGCCAGCTTCATGTTGATCGCACCTTCCGCATGCATGTGCAGCGAGCTGGCCGCGCCACCTGTGTCGAACAGCTGCGCCGTCCCCGTCGCCTTCAGATCGGTGTCCTGCCCGGTAATGTGCGCCTGGTCGATGCGCAGCAGCCCGTTCTGCAGGCTGGCGCGAATGGGCTGCGGGGCCTGCAACTCGATCCCGGAGAGGTTCACGTCAAACTGATTGATCTCTGCCGTCCCGTTCAGCTTCTGCGGCGTGCCGAGCGGCCCGTTCACTGTGATCGTTCCGCCGATCGCCGAGCTGCCGGTGATTCCCTTCGGCGCGTAGAGCTTCAGCAGGCTGTCGATATCGAAAGAAGAAAGATCGAGCTTCGCGTCCGTCTGGTACTCGCCGTTCAACTCCGTCTTGCCGTTCACATCGAAGCGCCCGTTCGTAAGCTGCGACGTCGCCGTGTAAAGCAGTGTGCTCTTGTCGCTGTGCATCTCAGCCGCAACCGAGCCAAACGGCTGGCCGGCAAGCGTCAGGTTCGCAAGATTCATCGTCGCATGCAGTCCCGGCTCCTCCAGCGTTCCATCGGCGTCTGCCTGCAGCGAAAGATTGCCGTCCACCGCGACCTTCGCCGTAGCAACCGTCTGAAACTGCCCGAGCTTCAGGTCCGCGGCCTGCACATGCCCGCGCAGATGCTTCGTGTGCAGGTCATAGTCGCCCGTGCCTGTGATCTGCGCGCCATGCAGCACCAGCACAGCGCGCGTTGTCTGGATGTCCTGCCCCGTAACGTTGAGATCGACCTCCGCACGCTGATACGGCTCTCCATAGAAAGCGCCGTTCGTCAGCAACACCGTCCCGCTTCCATTCAGATTGCCGAAGCTGCCGGTCACATGCGCGTTGATCTGCACCTTGCCGCTAAGCTGCGCCTTGATGCCGGCAATATCCAGCACATCCGGTGCCTGCGCCGTCGGCATATTCACCATCGCGTCGATGAGCGTGGCATCGTCCCAGTCATACTCATCGCCGTGGCGCAGGATCACATGGTGCGGCTGCACTTTACCCGACGCCGTCAGCGTCACCGACCCGCGCTTTACCGTCGCCGTAGCTACGATCAACTGCGACGGTATGAACTCCGCATCGCCTTCAACCGAATCAATCAGAATGCTGTGCGTCGCCGGCGGTGGTGGCGGCACAACCACAGGCGCAGCGGAGGTACGGAAGAACCCTGCCAGCCTGTCCGTAATCGGGTGCGCCGGCGGTGGCGGTGGCGTACCCATGGTCGGCAGTGTCAACTCAAAATTCTGCGCGTCCAGGTGGCCCTTCACATCCAGCATCTCCACCGGCCCCGACGCCGTGCCGTGGAAGTGCGCATCCCCATGCAGCTTCAGCGGCACCACATCCATGCCCTTCTTGCCCTTGTATGCAAGGCCCAGCGTGCGGAAGAGCTGGTCGAACTCGCCGAGATCGTGCGTCGTCACGTCCGCATTCAAATTCGTAAGCGGATCGCCGTCATCCACGCCCAGCAGACCGTCCGCATCGATCGTCGTAGCCGGCGTCGCAGCGTGCAGGCTTCCCACCACCACCGTCTCATTCCCGCCGCGATACTCCGCCACCGTAGTTCCGGTGACGGGAACATCCGAGAGCGCGCCCGCGCGATGCACGCCCGTCGGCGCGAACGACAGATTGCCGTCCACCACCACCGTCGCCCCGCTGTTGCCCCACTCCACATGCACCGGCCCGCTCGAAGCCGTATCAAACCCAAGGTCGCCGTAGTGCGGCGGCGCAGTCACATCCATCACCGTGCGCAGCGGGATCCCCGTCGTCTGCGCATCGATATACGCATGGCTCGCGCCGGATTTGATCGGCACAATGCCCACCCTGTTGCTGCCGATGCTCGCCCGCTGCACCTGCCGCGTCGCCTTCGCAGGAGCCTGTGGCGCGGCGTCCACCTCACCCAGCCAGTTGTCGATGTGCATGCCGCCGATAATGCTGCCGCCGCCCGGCAGATACACCGCCATCTCCGCGATCTGCAGCAGCGCCGGCGTCAATCGAAGCTGCATGTTCGCATCCACGTCATGCGTCAGCACATACTCATCGTGATAACCCGCCTTGCGCAGCCGCGTACTGCCGGTCACGAGATACGCCGCATCGCAGCTCTGCCAACGCGCAGGATTGATCGCTTTTTGCGAAACCGCCGTCGCCGCCGTCGGTAACCCCGGCACGATCCTGTAGCCCGAACCGGCATTGCCACGCCCAGCCGCAATCTCCTGCGCCGAGCAGCTGCGGCCATCCATCTTCAGATCGATCATCCCTCCGGTCAGCCCATCAAAGCCGCTCAGCGACGATATCTGCTTCAACTCCACCGTGCCGTTCACTGCGCCCACCCACACCGGATGGTTGAAGTCCTGCAGCTTGCCCGTCATCAAGAGTTGCGAGCTCTTGCCGGTGTCGAACTCCAGCCGCTTGATCTCCGCCGCATGCCGCGCAAAGGTCAGCTCCGTACTCAGCCGCGACTGCACCGTCGGCTCCTTCTCCATCTTCGTGCGCAGATCGCTCAGTCCCAGCAGGATGTCGTAGAGGTCGCCCGCACTCTGGTACCGCACGCCCACATTCAGATCGCGCGCATCCATGTTGAACGGGATCGCGCGGTCGTTCAGCAGCACCACGCCGTTGTTCACATCCACGACCTCGGCTTCAAGGTCCAGTAGTGCATCAGGCACCGGCTCCGTGCTCGTACTCTTCGTCTTCGGCGTTGGTTGGTTCGTAGACCCATCCGGATAGACGATCAAATGCGCCTGCGGCCTATCAATCTGCAGCAGATTCAGCGCGATGTGCGACGCGATGCCGCCGTCGTTCAGCAAATGCGCGCCGGACGCCTGCGAGAGAAAAGTTTTGATCTGCAGACGAACCTCGATGCGGTCAGCCTGTAGGTACGGCGCTTCGTTCGGGCCTTCCAGCCCATGGATCACAAGATGGTCCGCCACCGCATCCAGCCGCCACAGGCTGAAGTGCAGGCTCTGCAACTCCACGCGCCCGCCGGTCGCCTCCTCCAGCAGCGATATCACGCGCGTCTTCACCTTCCCCTGGAACTCTGCCGTGGTCACATACCAGGAGCCCAGGCCAATCGCCGCCAGCAGCAGCACCAGCACAAAACTCACGCCGAGCAGCAGCCGGCGCAGCCAACGCGAGCGAGGCGCGGCTATCGGCTCTTCTTCGCTGTCCATCAACTCACTCACGGCGCCTCCTCTCCCGGCTGCAGCGTGCGCACGCTTCCCTGCTCGCGCAGCGTCTTCAGCCAGTCGCTCAGCAACGACGTCACCTGCCGCTGCAGCAGCACCTCTTCAATGCGCGCGCTGATGCTGTCCAGCGGCGGCGGCGTGGCCTTCTGCTTCGCATACTCCGGCAGCATCGTCTTCTGGTAGTAGTCCACGATCTGCTGGTGCGAGATGCGTATGCCGGCGCGGAAGCGTATCTCGATAAACTCCAGCACCTCCATGCGCTCGCGCCACCGCGCTTCCAGTTCCTGTTCGGTGAAGTCGTTGTCGGCGAGAAAGCGCGCCCACCCGTCCTCCGTCTCGCACTTGTACTCATCGCATGCAGGAATGGATTGCCGCAGCTCCTGGATCTGTGCCTGCACCGCCGCATCGGTGATAGGTGCCTGCGGCTGCAGGTGCTCCTGCTGCAGGATGAGCGTGCGATTGATGAGGCGCTCCATCGCCTGCTCGCGCGCCGTGCCGGTGGTTTGCGTGCGATACGGTTCAAAGGCGGAGAAGCGCATCTCCTCCTGCACATCGCTCTCCAGGATCACGTCCTGGTTCACAATCGCAACAATATGATCCAGCGGCACGCTCTTGTCCACAACAGCGCCTGCACTCGCCGCAGGCGCCTGCGCATGCATGCACGGCGCGCATACTCCAACCAGCAGCATCGCCAGCACTCTCGCCGAATTGTTCGCTCGCGTCATCACTAGAAACTCTGTCCGATGCTGAAGAAGAAATTGAAGTGCGATGCCTGCCCCACGTGCGGCCCCAGTGTGTCGTTGAAGTCTTCAATAATGGGATAGCTCGGCGGATTCAGGTTGTAGCTGAAGTCCACGCGGATGGGGCCCACCGGCGTCTTGTATCGCAAGCCAAGACCGACGGCGTGCGAGAAGTACGTAAAGTCGCACGTCCCGGGATACGGCGTAAGCACCGGCGGGCTGCCCGACGTCACCCCACCCGTGTTCAGGTTCTGGCAGGTCTGGCTATTCGGCTGATGAAAGTTTTTTAAGGCCGGCCCGATGTCGCTCACATTCGTGAACACATTGCCCATGTCATGGAAGATCACAAGCCCCAGGCTGTCACCAATGACGGGCAGGATCGGCCCCGGAAACCGCAGCTCCACCGTGTTCACAAAAGCAGCCGTACCGCCGACCGGATACCCGGTGAGCAGATCGCGCGGGCCCGCGCCGTTGATGGGAAAGCCGCGGTGCGACGTCGCGCCGCCCGCATAAAGCCGCTCCGCCAGCGGCACCTTCACGCAAGTGGGATAGTTGATGGGGCCGTTCACGCCGCCTTCGCACTCCGTGTTCCCTGCCGTCAGATCATATTTGCCGAAGGAGTTCTCAAAACCGAAGCGTGTGTTGCGCGCCAGGATAAAGCGCTTCTTCTTGTCCAGCGGATAGTAGGTGGAGTTCGTCGCGTCCACGCGATTGAAGTCCGTCTCCGCGCCAAAGGCCGAGTGCGCAATGAACTCCTGCACCGATGTGTAGCTGCCGTGCGTTGCATCCAGCGGCGATGGCTGCCGCGTGTCATGCAGCCATGTAATGCCCGGGCCGCCGGTGCGGTCCGGCTGCGCCAGTAGCGGGATCAGGTTCACGGCCACCTGCAGGCTGCTCTGGTCGATCGTCACGCGGCGGTATTCAAAGTCGTAGATGAACGTATCGCGCTTGGTCGCATGCTGCGTCAGCTTGATCGTCCCTTGCAGCGTCGAGGCGGCAAACGTGCTGATGTCCTGCACGTCGGAGTAGCCGCCGGAGATGCTGAGATCGAGCTTGCGCTTGCCGAAGATGTGCGGATCGGCAAACGTGAGCGTCGCCACTCTCTCCAGCAGGCCGTAGGTCGTATGCAGCGTAAACGTCTGGTCGCGCCCGCGGAAGTTGATGCGCGTCACATCCAGCGAGACGCGTGGGCTGATGCCCAGCTTGCCCTCCGGCGTGCAGGGCTGGCTGCTGTAGGACGCCTGTGCCTGGCAGTTCGTCACCGGCGTGCCCGTCTGCACCTCAAAGCCGCCGCCGTAGGTCACGTCCCAGCGCTTCGCCTCCGTCAACTGCACCAGCACGTTCTTGCGCGCGGCGTCGCCGTTCGGGTTCTGCACCGCCGTGTTCACTTCATTGAACAGCGCAAGGTTGTAAAGATTGCGCTGCGTATCCAGCAGTGCGCTCTGGTCCAGCGGATCGCCGGCGTGTACGCGCAGCTGGCTCTGCACATTCTGCGGCCGCGTGTAGTGGATGCCGGAGAGCAAAATGCGGTCTACAAACACCTGCGGCCCTTCGATCACGTTCAGCGTCACGTCCGTCTTCTGCGCGTCTGCAGGCTCTTTGTTCTGCTCCACGGCCACGTTGACCTGGTCAAAGCCGTGGCTCAGGTAGTAGCTGAGTATCGTATCGCGGTCCCCGGCGAGCGTGGCCAGCGAATAAGGCTGACCGGCGGTCGTATTCATCAGCGCCTTCACGTCCTTCATGCGCGCCGGGTCCACGCCGCTGAGCGCTACCTCGCCGAACTTCTGCTGCGCGCCCTCCACGATCGTGATGGTCACGCGGATGCTGCCGGTCTTCGACGCATGCCCGTTCACATCCGTCTGTACGCCGTTCACGTCCGTGGTCACGCTCACATCGCTGAAGCCGTTGGCCTTGTAGAGGTTCTGGACCGCGTCCACGTCGGAAGAGAGCAGCGCCGGGCTATAACGCCCATTGCGCAGATAGTGGTCCTTCGGCTGCACCTGCATCCGCTCCCGCAGCAGGTCTTCGGGAAAATACTTCACGCCGGAGATGCGCACGGCGGCCACCTTGTACTTCTGCCCCTTGTCGATGTGGTAGATGATGTCCTCGTGCTGCGCGTCGGGCTTCACCACATGCACGTTCACCTGCGCATCGAAGTAGCCCTGGCGCTCCAGGTACTCGCGGATATTGTGCGAGCCTTCATTCAGCAGGTCGTTGTCCACCGTGCTCTCCTGGTAGATCGGGATGAGCAGTTTCTTGCGGCCCTTGGTGACCTTCAGCCCTTCCGTCTCGATGGTCACGATCGGCCCCTGGTTCGCCGTGAAGCTGTAGTCCAGCAGATGGGTCGGCGTCTCGTAGCTCTTCTTGTCCAGAGTGACCTTCGCTTCCAGCCGGTCCTGCTTCTGGTACTGCTTCCGCAGCCGCGTCAGCGCATTGGTCGCGGTCTCGCGGTTCACTTTGCTGTGTTGTTTCAGCTTGGCCTTCTTGCGGAACTCCACTGCCGTCATCCCGGCGTCGCCCGCGGCATTCACTGCTCCTACGCGCGCCTTCACGCCCAGTTGCACGGCGATGGTCACGTTCATCTGCTGCGAGTCATTGTCCGCCTTGGTCACTGCCGTCACAGTGGACTCGTAATACCCGTTCTGCCCCAGCGTGTCCTTCACGCTCTTGAGCGCGGTGTCCAGGTCGGTCTGCGCAAAACGCGCGCCCGGCTGCAGGTTCGTCGCACTCTCCAGCAGCGATGTAAGCCGGTCATTGTTCACGCCCGTCACCAGCACGCGGCCCACATAGTACCGGCTGACGCCGCTGAAGATCAGCACCACGCCCGTCGCCGTGCGAACCCCGCGCGCCTCCAGGTTGCGATAGCGCCCCGTTGCATAAAGCCTGCGAATGCTCTGCCGCACCGCATCCGGATCCAGCGGCTTTCCTTCCTTCTGCGCCAGTTGCGACGGCAGCGTGTCCTGCCCGTTGAAGGTCACACCCTCAAACTGGATCCGTTCCACCGTCAAACCCTTCCACAACCACAGGTCGCCTGCTGTGTCCGCGGAGACTGTGGGCGCAGGGGTCTTCACCGAATCACCCACCGTCTTGGGATGGCTCTCTGCCGGATTCACCTTCGTCGAGTCGTCCACAGGCGAGGTCGTAGGGACCGGCTTCACCTGCGTCGCACTGGTTGCCGCAGGAGCAGTGACGTAGGTCGTCGTCGAAGCCGCGCCACTCTGTCCCGGCAGCGAAACATCCTGCGATGGATTGGAGGTACCCGTCACAGCCGGAGCTGTCTGCCCCGAAGCACTCGCCTGCGCACCCGCCCGCGCAGCCATGCCGCAGGCAGACAAAACGCACAGAATCCACGCCAGAACACGGCCTCTGCGCCCGCTGCTCCGCTGGCCGTGCTGCTTTGAAAGACCTGAATGCAAGCTACGACTCTCCGAAGAACTCTTTAGTGTGTGGTTTCTCAATGGGATACGGCACGCTGCTGTACCCCCTGTAAGATGCAGATTTCCGCAAAATGCCTGCCTGACCCGGCAACAAGCGGCAGTAGCAAAAGAACTCTCTTATACTACGTCTGCGGTGGCCATTTCGGGTCAGCGCCACACGCGATGGAATCCCCCTGCATACCTACAGACCGCGCCGCACGACTCGCCGACCGCTACTCGCGCCAAATACTCTTCCCCGGTATCGGCGTCGAAGGTCAGCAGCTGCTCGCCCGCGCGCACGTCGCCATCGCCGGCTGCGGTGCCACCGGAGCCGCAGCCGCGGCGCTTCTCGCCCGCGCCGGCGTCGGCCACCTCACCATCATCGACCGCGATTACGTGGAAGAGAGCAACCTGCAGCGCCAGGTGCTCTTCGATGAAGCCGACGCGCGCGATGCTCTACCCAAAGCCGAGGCCACCCGCCGCAAGATCGCCGCCTTCAACTCCGAAATCCAAATCGACGCGCACGTCAGCGACCTCGTCCCCGCCAACATCCACGAACTCCTCGCGCCTGCCTCCATTATTCTCGACGCGACCGACAACTTCGAGACCCGCTACCTGCTCAACGACTACGCCGTCGAACAAAACAAGCCCTGGATCTACACCGCTGCCATCGGCGCCTACGCCGCCACCATGAACATCCTGCCCGGCGAAACCGCCTGCCTCGCCTGCATCTTTCCCGAGCCACCCACCGGCTCCGTCGACACCTGCGACACCGCCGGCATCCTGAACACCGCCGTCAACCTCGCCGCCTCCATCGCCGTAACCGAGACCCTGAAATTCCTGACCGGCCAAACAGACAAAATCCGCCGCACCCTGCTCAGCCACGACCTCTGGCTCAACGAACGCACCGAGATTGCCGCCGGCACGCCGCGTCCTGACTGCACCGTCTGCGACCGTCATATTTACCGTCATTTGTCCGGCGAAAACCGTCCCCAGATCACCCTCTGCGGCCGCAACTCCGTGCAGATCCACGAGCACAACCGGGCTGTTGATCTCAACGAGATGCGCCTTCGCCTGGAACCCCACGGCCGCGTCCGCTCCAACGATCTCCTGCTGCGCCTCGAACTACCCGCCCACACCATCACCCTCTTCCCCGACGGCCGCGCCCTGATCCAGGGCACCACGGACCCCGCACTCGCCAGAAGCCTGTATGCCCGCTACATTGGAAGCTGAAGCCGTGGTCAAAATTGACCTATTTGTGCAATATGGAACAGAAAGCATGCCATCGCCTGTGATAGAAACACTGCGGATACAACCTTTTCAACAACTTTCCGGTCAAACAGCGGGTAGAACGATTCTCGGTGTCACCGGAAAAATCATGCTCCAGGGCCAACTCATGAACGAAACGACAATGAAGCAACCCGGCATCTTCCGCCGCAACCCGCCCATCGCCGGAGAAGCCGAGGCCATACAGGCCGCGCAGGCCGGCGATGAGACCGCATTTGCCAAGCTCTACACCCTGCACAAGCGGCGCGTCTATACGCTCTGCCTGCGCATGCTGGGCAATGTCTCTGAAGCAGAAGACATGACGCAGGAGGCCTTCCTGCATCTCTTCCGCAAGATCGGCAGCTTCCGCGGCGAGTCCGCCTTCTCCACATGGCTGCACCGCCTCACGGTGAACCTGGTGCTGATGCACCTGCGCAAGAAGGGCCTGCAACTCGTCTCGCTCGAAGAGACCATCAACCCCTCCGACGAGGACACCCCAAAGCGCGACTTCGGCAGCAAGGATGTTCGCCTCACCGGCTCTGTAGACCGCGTCACGCTGGAGCGCGCCGTAGCCGAGCTGCCGCCCGGCTATCGCCTCGTCTTCGTGCTGCATGACGTGGAAGGCTACGAGCACAACGAGATCGCCACCATGCTCGAATGCTCCACCGGCAACAGTAAATCGCAGTTGCACAAGGCCCGGCTGAAGCTGCGCGACATGCTGCGCAACCCCGAGACTCTCGGTGAAGGGGCGGCGCGATGAGCGATCCCAAAAATGTTAAGGTTCTCACCTGCGTCGAGTTCCAGGAGCAACTGCCCCAGATGTTCGTCACCGAAGGCGAGATCGACGAACAGCCCGAACTGCGTGGCCATCTTGTCACCTGCACCAACTGCTCCTCGCTGGTCCGCGACCTGGAGTACATCGCCGAACAGGCCCGCATGCTGCTGCAGCCCACCCACGACCCCAGCCCAGACGTCTGGAGCAACATCCAGAGCAAACTGGGCAATGACGGCAAGTCCAATTAACTCTTGCAACCCCGGCTGCCCCGCAGTAGTCTAAATACTGTTATGACTGTGACCTTCACCTACGCCTGCTTTACCGCCCGCTTCTGGTACCCGGAAGCGGCGCAGGCGCATCTTCGTCATCGGTCTTCCTGATCTAAACCGAGTTACGAAACGTCCTGAGCCGCGACCTTACCCGTCGCGGCTTTTTCTTTGCCTGAAAAACGATCTCCAAGGAGCAAGACCATGAGTACAGCCACCACTGCACCACCATTGATAACCGTGGAAAGCATCCTCCGAAGCATAAAATTAGACACGATGCCAGAGTCCTCCATCTCGCCGACAGATGACGCCATCTTCGCCAACCTCGCCGGTGGTCCGCACCGTATCGTGCTCACAGGCTTCATGGGTGCAGGCAAGACCACCGTCGGCCACAAGCTCGCCGCTGCGCTTGGCTGGGATTTCGTCGACCTCGACACCCTCATTGAGCAGCGCAGCGGTCTCACCGTGCCGCAGATCTTCGCAGAGCAGGGCGAAAAGAGTTTCCGCCATATCGAGTCGTACGCGCTGGCAGTCGCACTCCGCCGCAGCCGCATCGTGCTTGCGTTAGGCGGAGGCGCGCTGGAGCTCCTCACAAACCGCCTCTTGATCGAGCAGAAGCCCGACACACTTACCGTCTACCTGCATGCTCCGCTCGATGTCCTCACCGCACGCTGCTCTGCGCAGGAGGGTGGCAGCGCGCGCCCTGTTCTCGCCGACCCGGACGAGGCCAACCGCCGCTTCGCCCTCCGCCTTCCTCACTACCAGCGGCTTGCAGGAGAGCGTGGCACCGTCGACACCACCGCAAAGGATTCAACCGATGTGGTCGTCGAGATTAAAGCGATCATCAAAAGCTATAAAGCGGCGAACTAGCCCACGCCAGTTCGCCGAGGCGCATCATAAAGAGTGCAAGCGGAACAAGGAGCACGACCCTGACAACTCCACCGACTCCGACGAAGGCCGAAGCCGAGAACGAACGCATCGAGCAGTCCATCCAGAGCCACATCCTCTTCAGCGTGGCCGTGCTCTTTGCCGTCTATCTCGCGTGGCGGCTGCGCATCGTGCTGGAGCTGGTCTACGTCAGCGCGCTCTTCGCCGTCGTCCTGATGCCCGTCGTGCAGTGGATCCAGCAGTTGAAGATCCGCAACTGGAGCCCGTCGCGCGGCTTCGCCATTGTGATCCTGGTCGTCACCTCAGTCTCCGCGCTCACCTGCTTCTTCGTCTTCGCGCTGCCGCCGGTGATCCATGACCTCCGCGACTTCGTGAACGAACTGCCCACGCGCGGCCCGCTCATGCTGACCAGGCTACAGAACTCGCATGTGGCCAAGCATCTCGACCTGCCGAACCTGACCGCGAAGCTCCAGAGCGGCGCGGGCGACTCCGCCAGCTACCTGCTCGCGTCCCTGCCGGACTGGGCCTCGCGCTTTCTCGACATCCTCACCTGCATCGTCCTCACCGTCTACTTCATGCTGGAAGGCGAGTTCGCCTACCACTGGTTTCTCTCGCTCTTTGCCGCGCCCACGCGCCGCCGCCTGAATAAGACACTGCTCGCCGCCAAAAAGCGCATGAGCCGCTGGCTCCTCGGCCAGGGCCTGCTGATGCTCTGCCTCGGTGGATGCAGCATCGCCGTCTTCAGCATCCTGCACGTACGCTACGCCATCCTGCTCGGCGTGATCCTGGGCCTGCTCAACATCATCCCCATCGCCGGAGCCGTCGTCGGCGTTCTGCTCGCCGGCACCGTCGCCGCGCTGGACTCCTGGACTAAGATGGGCGGCGTCTTCGCCTTCTACTTCATCTACTTCCAGGTCGAGAACGCCTACCTCACCCCGCGCATCATGCGTCACAGCGTCAACCTCGCCGGATTAGCCGTCATCATCGCTCTTCTATGCGGAACAACGCTGGCTGGAGTCGTCGGCGCCATGGTCGCCGTCCCCACCGCCGCGCTCGTCGCCGTGCTGATGGACGAGTACATGGTGGTTCATCCGTGGGATTAATTTCCCTCCATTACAGTCGTCATCCTGACCCTGAACAATGCCCGGAGGGAGCAGGGGCCTTCAGGCCCCTGAAAAATCTAAAAGAAAAGCGGGCTTTAGCCCCGGGTCTTCCTCTATCCTGCCGTAATGTTCCCCGCGCCTCAGGAATTACGCACCTATTTCGTCACAACCATTACCGCAAATCGCCGACGCCTGTTTCAGGTCGATGCAAATGCCGATCTACTGCTTCAGGTTATGCTCAATAACCGCTCCAAAAATCACTTCGCACTTCACGCCTTCGTCATCATGTCTGACCATTTCCATGCGCTGTTGACGCCCGCGCCCCATGTCTCTCTCGAAAAAGCAATGCAGTTCATCAAGGGTGGATTTTCATATCTCCACAAAGGCAAGATGGATATTTGGATGCGGGGCTTTAATGAATCCCAGATTCTAAGCAGCGCGAAGTTCGACGCATGCAAGATGTATATCGAAGCAAATCCTGTCCGAAAGGGATGGACTACTTCAGCGGAAAGCTTCATTCATTCATCGGCGCATAAGCCTGATGTTGTCGATGCAAAGCCTGCGCATCTTCAATAGAGAACCCAGGGCTAAAGCCCCATTCTTTCTCCCCATATTCAGGGGCCTGAAGGCCCCTGCTCCCTCCGGGCATCGTACCCGGCAATGACTATATCTGCGAGCGAAGCGAGCTTTCCGCCGTCCGCGCAGGACTGGTATCCTTGAAGTTCGCGCCCCGCGCACACAATGCCCGCTCTCCGCACACAAATCGACGCATCTCTCCCCGCAGATAAAGCGGAAGCGCGTCACTCCCTGATCTCCGACTACATCGAGCTCTTCAAACTCCGCGTCACCACCATGATCGTGATCACCGGCGGCGCGGGCTTCTATCTCGCCTCGCTCAAGTCCGGCATCAGCAGCTTCAACACCGGGCTGCTCCACGCACTCGCCGGTATCGCCATCGTCTCCTGCGGAGCCAGCGCGCTCAACCAGGTCCTCGAACGCCGGACTGACGCTCTGATGAAGCGCACGCGCAACCGCCCGCTCGCCGCCGGACGCATGGGCTTCGCCCACGGCCTCATCCTCGGCTTCCTCGCCATCGCCCTCGGCTCGCTCTGGCTTGCCGAGCTGAACGTCATCACCGGGCTGCTTACGCTGCTCACCGCCATCGGCTACGTCGCCATCTACACGCCGCTCAAGCGCATCACCACGCTGGCGACGTTTCTCGGAGCATTCCCCGGCGCCATGCCGCCGCTGCTCGGCTGGACGGCCGTCCGCGGGCAGATCGAGTGGCCCGCCGTCGCGCTCTTCAGCATTCTTTTCGTCTGGCAGTTCCCGCACTTCATGGCCATCGGCTGGCTGCATCGCGAGGAGTACGGTCGCGCCGGCATCAAAGTCCTCCCGGTCACCGAACCCGACGGACGTTCTACAGTCGTTGAGGCGCTTGCCTACGCCGTGCTCATGATTCCCGTCTCGCTCGCGCCCGTCTACCTGCATATGGACGGTTGGCCCTACGGAGTCGCCGCAATCCTGCTCGGCGCAGGCTACCTGCTCTACACCATCCGCTTCGCCCGCATCACCACTGCGCCGCCGGAAGAGTCCCGCGTCATCGCTCGCAATCTGTTGAAGGCCAGCGTCATCTATCTCCCTCTACTGCTCGCCGCCATGATGGCCGATGCCAAAGGAAAGATCCTCTTTTAAATTATGGAAACCACACACACACCGCACGCCAAAGGCCCCGCTGACCCGCTGCGTACACCGCCGGCCGTTATCGCCGCCATCATCGCCGTCAGCGCGGCTGCCAGCGCGCTCATCTGCTGGCTCGTCTACTTCCACGCGCCGGTCGACGTCGCACACACCCACCTGCTGGTCCTCCCCGGGCTCAACGCCGTGTTGAATGCGCTCAGTGCCGCCGCGCTCGTCACCGGCCTCTACTACATCACGCGCGACGAGATCGCAAAGCACCGCGCTTCGATGTTCACCGCGTTCTTCTTCTCGTCCATCTTCCTCGTCTCGTATCTCGTCAACTTCACGCTGCACGGTGAGACCAAGTTCAACCGCCTGAATCCGTGGTGGCCCGTCTACTGGCCTCTGCTCACCTCGCACATCCTACTTTCCGTTATTGCTTTGCCGATGATCCTCATCACCTTCTTCCTCTCGCTCACCGGACGCTTCCCCGCCCATCGCCGCCTCGCCAAGTGGACCTTCCCCATCTGGCTCTATGTTTCGATCACCGGCGTCATCGTCTACCTGATGCAGGCGGCCTGCCACTAATGTCCAATCTCCCCGAAGACACTAAAACCCTGCTCCGCTCCGGCAGCGGCATCTTCGGAGTTGGCGCGCTCTGCGCCCTGCTCGCCGCCACCGTCTTCGGCGGCATGGGCAAGCAGGGCCCGCACACTAACGGGGGCTGGCTCGCCCTGATGGTCGCCATGGGCTGTCTGCCCTTCGGCACCATCCTGCTCGCGCTTGGCCTCGCCAAGTGGATCGGCCACCGGCATTCGGATTAAGCAAGTATCAAAATGGGCGTCAGCCCCGGGCCGTTCCGTTCTGAAACTAACCCCTAACCCCTGGCCCCTAATCCCTGTTCTTCCCGCTTTTCCACCGTCCCCACACTGCTATCCTTGGCCCTGGTAATTCAACTTACGGAGTCAAGCGCTATGGCTAAAGGTGTTAACAAAGTTCTTCTTCTCGGCAACGTCGGCAAAGATCCAGAGATCAAAGCCACCGCAGGCGGCATGACCGTCGCAACCTTCTCACTCGCAACCGCAGACCGCAAAAAAGGCACCGACGGCCAGTGGACCGACTCCACCGAGTGGCACAACCTCGTCGCCTTCCAGCGCACCGCGGAGATCGTCCGCGACTATGTGAAGAAGGGCACGCAGCTCTTCATCGAAGGCAAGATCCAGACCCGCTCCTGGGACGACAAGGAGACCGGCGCAAAGAAGTACCGCACCGAGATCATCGTCAACGAACTCACCCTCCTCGGCAGCAAATCCGGCGGCAGCGAAGGCGGCGGCGGCTACACCAAGGGCAACACCGCCAGCTTCGACCAGCGCGCCCCCGTGGCCGCCGAAAACTACGCCGACCCCGGCATCACCGACGAAGACATCCCCTTCTAAAACTCTGCATACTGCGGGTGCCCCACATCTCGATTCTGAGATGTGGGCATCGCGTGTAGCGCGACCTTTGCAGAGCCTTCCCTTCGCATAAAATCATTCCATGCAACTTCGCTCCGCCTGCCGCGGCCTTGCGGTCATACTCCTGTTCGCATCCGCAACCCTCCACGCCCAGACCGAAGCCATCACCGCGCCCACCACACCCACATCCGCCGATTCCCCAATCGACACACCCACCCCGCCGCCGATTAAAACCGCGCTCACGCCCCACCCCATCCACCTCGCCAACGGCAAGAGCTTCAGCCTCAACCTTCCTGCCAACTTCGATATCTCCGTCGCCATGCAGGGCCTGCACCGCGTGCGCTTCTTCGCGCAGGCGCCGGACGGCCGCATCTTCGTCACCGACATGCACGATCTCAGTGACAATACCGACGGCGTGATCTACATCCTCACCGGCTTCAACGCGAAGACCGGCAAGTTCGCCGGCGCAACGCCGTACCTGCGCCACCTGCACAACCCCAATGACGTCGCCTTCTACACCGACCCCACCGGACAGAGCTGGATCTACGTTCCACTCACCGACCAGCTCGTCCGCTACAAATACAAAGCCGGCGACAACGCGCCCACCGGCCCGCCGCAGGTCCTCGCCGGCTATCCCGCCTACGGACTCAGCTACAAGTACGGCGGCTGGCATCTCACCCGCACCGTCGCCTTCGGCCGCTGGAACGGCCAGGACCGCATGTTCGTCTCCGTCGGCAGCAGTTGCAATGCCTGCGTCGAGAAGGAAGAGGTTCGCGCCACCATCTCCGTGATGGACCCCGACGGCAAAAACCCGCAGGTCCTCGCGCACAACATCCGCAACGCCGTCGGCCTGCGCTTCATCCAGAGCAAGAAGACGCTCTACGCCACCAACATGGGCGACGACCAGCTCGGCGACCAGGCACCCGACGACACCATGTTCAGCTTTCAATCGACCGACCCACTCAACGAAGACGTCGGCTGGCCCTTCTGCTACTACGAGAACGGCGTCGAGCATCCCGACCCCGTCTTCGGCAAACTGCCGCAGGCACACTGCACCGCCGGTCCCAAGCCCTACGCCACCTTCGCCGCGCACAGCTCGCCACTCGGCCTCGAACACTTCGATTCCGCCGCAACGCCGTCACTCGCCGGCAGCATGCTCGTCGCGCTCCACGGGGCATCGTACATCCGCATCGGCACCGGCTACCGCGTCGTCCGCATTCCAGATGCCACCCGCCAGCCCGAAGACTTCATCACCGGCTGGCTCGCCAATGGCAAGGTCAACGGCCGTCCCTGCGGCATCCTCCGCATCGCGCCCAATGCCTTCCTGCTCACAGACGACCTCGACGGCCTGGTCTACTACATCCACTCCAAGAGTTAGTTCAGGTTAATTTTGTTTGTCATTCCGGCGAATGCCGGAATCTGCTTCTCTACCGAAGCTCTCAATCCCTGTAATCCGCATTCCAGCTAAACTAACTACATGCTGGACGAAATCGCTTTCCGTAATCACGCCGACGAAGCCCTTCTCGCGCTCAAGAACTCCCTCATCGACGCCGAAGAGGCAGGCGGCTTCGAGGCCGACGAGCGCAACGGCGTCCTCAACGTCCTCTTTGAAGACGGCGGCACCAAGTTCGTCTTCACCCCGAACACCCCCGTCCGCCAGATATGGATCTCCGCCCTCACCACCAGCTTCAAGCTGGATTGGAATGAGGCCGCCGCAGCCTTCGTCCTGCCCAAAACCGGTGAAACCCTGCTGATGCTCACCCAGCGCCTCCTCCGCGAGATCACCGGCGACGCCAGCATTACGCTCAAGTAGCCGCCGTCGCCACGCACCAGAAACTTAACAGTGATGACAGTGACAAGTGCTGATTACAGTGATTAAAAGCAAAGCTATTGTTTTTGCTTTTGCAGTATCACCGTTTTCAGCCTTTATCACCGTAATCACCGTTAAGTAGTTCGGGTCGAGTTTTCCTCTGCTCCCGCCGGAACCGCAGCTATACTGCGCTCAAGGCTCCCGGGATGAAGCTCTCCGTCTGCATCATCACGCTCAATGAAGAAGCGAACATCGCGCGCACCCTCGCGTCCGTCCGCTTCGCGCAGGAGATCATCGTCGTCGATTCCGGCTCGACCGACCGCACCGTGGAGATCGCCCGCGAGCATG